>Ga0181591_10002219_pt1 | contig 16717 bp, 23 predicted proteins | sample 071ome_33_FD_133757 | JGI IMG/M metagenome (GOLD analysis project Ga0181591, IMG submission 133757) | Coastal salt marsh microbial communities from the Groves Creek Marsh, Skidaway Island, Georgia - 071412AT metaG (megahit assembly) | ecosystem: Environmental > Aquatic > Marine > Intertidal...
ATATTATGCTGCTTGGTTACACACTTACTATGAAACAGATTGGCTTTCAACTATACTTGAGTCGGAAAATAACAATCCAAAGAACCTCGCAAAAGCTATCTCAGAAATCAAAGCCATGGGATATGAAATCAGTACCCATGACGTTAATGAATCTGGATTAAGTTGGACATGGTCCGAAAAGAAAAAGGCTTTTATACCACCTTTAACTTCGATAAAAGGTCTAGGTAAGAATGCTGTCCGTGAAATAATGTCAAACCGCCCCTACAGTAGTCTTGAACAGATGTTGTATGATGAAGGTGGTAAGTGGTATCACTCAAAACTTAATAAGACCGGTTTTGCTGCTTTGTGTAAAGTCGAAGCATTAGATACATTAGAAGAAATGTGGAATGGTACTATTAATAATCATAGACAGGTTCATGAAATCGTTATTTCAAACTATGATAAACTTAAAAAATCTAAGTTTGGTATGACTCTTCGACAGGCAGAAAAAACAGGTGCTGATCCTATTTTACCTCAGCTTATAGAAGAAACAAGTGATATTGAGGATTGGAACAGAATAGAAAAGCTACAAATGTATCAGGATATGTGTTCAGCAACACGTGATGATTTGGCATTTCCGGAAGCTCTAATGAAAAAGATACAAAAGAGTGGTGTTAAGTCTGTACTCAAGTTCGAACCTAATGAAAAGAGTATTGGCTGGTTTTGTGTGGTTGAAACAATTAAAAAGACTACCAAGAATAAAAAGATATTCTACCGTGTTAAGATAACTGACAATGAGAGTAATACTGGATGGCTTCGTATCTGGGGTGAAATACCAGAAGAATTACAACCTTACACAATATGGTTGACAGAGACGAAGAATGATCCTAACTGGGGTTGTTCAACCAATTTAAGAAAGATAAGACCATTAATAGTTTAAATAATTTAATAATACTTTTAGGAGGAATATATGGATAGAACAAAGCGTTTTCCGATTAATCAGATTATATTAGAAGGGCCCGATCTAGCAGGGAAAACATCATTCTATAATGAATTACATAGATTAAGTGCTTACAAATGGAATATTCAAGATCGATCAGCATTATCAATGTTAATTCATGCAAAACTTTACAATAGAGATTTATTTGTTGAGGTTGAACGTTTTAATAAAGAAATTAAAGATCTTAATAATATATATGTTATTTTGTTACCTCCATGGGATGAGGTTGCACGACGTTTTAATGAACGAGGTGATGAAATACAAAACCTTGCTTCTTTAAAAAAGTTACATGATTTATTTACAGAAGCTTCTAATGAGCTCGAATCTTTTCCTAATGTTATTGTTATTAGAAGTAAAGATACAAAAAGTTGGGCAGAGCAAACTGTGAAAAGTATAATAGAATACGAAATGACGCCTATTGATAAATTGCATGAACATGCTTTTATGTTTGCAAAAGTTAGTCAAAATTTTGATGCAAATCATATTAATTTAACTTATTATGATGATGGTCAATTTGGTTTATTAAATAAAGATGTATTACAATATGAGCCTGAAAAGAAATATTATGCTGGTATTACAGCACAAATGTTAGGTAAAATAGAACAAGAATTGTCAGGTAATAATGAATACAATAGAAAAGAAAACATTGACTCTAGAAGATTTGTCTATGCTAATGAAAGTTGTATTTCTTTTATCCAGTATACATTTCGTAATGATTTATTAGATTGTCATTTTGTGCTTAGATCATCAAATACAAAAGATACATTAGAGTATGATATGCAGTTTCTTTATTGGCTTACTAGTGAGGTATATAATATGTTAAAAATAGAAAATAAATGGGTTCGTATGAGAGTAAACTTTAATTCTGCGCATATTATAATCGATTAAAAGGAGTAAAAATGAGAGTATTGGTAACAGGAGGCTATGGTTTTATTGGATCAAATCTTGTAAAAAGATTGCATGCAGAAGGCCATACCATAGACATTGTTGATGATTTGTCAAGTGGTTATGAAAGTCAATTGGAAAATTATGAAGTGCGGGAGAGTTTTCCAGGTTTAAGATATATAAATGAAGAAAGAGAGTTTATAAGATTTTTTAAAGATGATTTTTCAGGTACAATATTAAATTCTGTTGCTTCAGGTATATATGATGTTATTTTTCATTTAGCAGCAGTTCCAAGAGTTAGTTTTTCTGTTGATAATCCTGCTGAAACAACAGAAGTTAATTTAAACAATACTGTTAAATTGTTTGATGCTGCAAGATTAGGTAAGACAAAAGTTGTATTTTCTTCTTCATCTTCTGTATACGGTGGTGCGGATATTAGACCTACACCTGAGACATATCCTAAAAATCCTAAGTCACCTTACGCTTGGCAAAAATCTGCTTGTGAAGATATTGCAAAATTATTTTGTAATCTCTATGAAGAAAGTGATATAGTTTGTTTAAGATATTTTAATGTTTTTGGGCCCGGTCAATATGGTGATTCACCTTATTCAACTGCAGTTTCTGCTTGGTGTCACGCAACTAAACATGGTTTAGAATGTAGATCAGATGGAGACGGAACACAAAGTAGAGATATGTGTTATATTGATAATGTTGTTGAGGCTAATATTCTAGCTGGGTTTAAAGACCATAATTTTAAAGGTGATTGCTTTAATATCGCGTGCAATGATTCTGTAACAAACGGAGACATATTAACTTATTTTATAAACAACTTTGGATCAAAGGTAAGAAATGCGCCGTGGAGACCCGGTGATGTTATGCATTCAAGAGCAGATATAGATAAAGCAAGAAAAGAATTAGGTTATGAGCCTAAGGTAAGATTTTGGGAAGGATTAGAAAAAACAGTTAAATGGTGGGGATTAAAATAAATGGCAGAAATGATTCTTTATACTGGGCCTATGTTCAGTTCAAAAACAACTAAATTATTAATGCAAGCTGATAAAAGACATTACCAGAAGCAAAATATTATTGCGTTTAAATCAAAAATGGATGATCGTTATTCTGAAAAAGGTGAAATAGTTACGCATAACTTTAATAAACTTGAAGCTATATTAGTTGATACTGGTAAGGAAATAATAGATCATATGCAAAAAGAGGATATGGGTGCAGATTTTTATGATTGTGTAATTATCGATGAATTATTTCTTATAGAAGGATCTGCAGATACATGTATTGAATTATTTAAAATGGGATATGATGTTGTAATTGCTTCAATTGATTTAAATTTTTTAGGTGAACCTTTTGATGAAGTGCAAAAGATTATGCCGTATTGTACGAAAATTGTAAAATGTAAAGCAGTTTGTACAGTTTGTCAAAAAGATGCAAGATATTCATTTAAGAAAGTGCAATATAGCTTAAGTAATGCGAATAAAAAAATACAAGTAGGCGGATCTGAACTTTACGAGCCAAGATGTCAGGAACACCATAGTTATATGCGCCACTAATTTTGGGAGTCAATTATGTTAGAACCAAGCAGCGTCGACTGTGTAATCTACCATGCAAACTGCACCGATGGTTTTGGTGCAGCTTTTTCTGCGTGGAAGTTATTAGGTAATAGAGCAGAGTATTACCCGTGTACACATGGAGACAAGCCACCAAACGTCAAAGGAAAAAATGTTGTTATATTGGACTTCTCTTTTGATAATAAGACTACAAAGAAGCTTATTAAAGATGCAAATAATCTCTTAGTAATAGATCATCATAAGTCAGCTATGGTAGAACTTCATGATATATCTAATACAATTTTTGATATGAATAAGTCAGGTGCTACAATGTCATGGGAATTCTTTCATCCAGGTAAAGAGCCCCCTAAATTTATACAGTATATAACAGATCGTGATCTTTGGAAATGGGAGCTTCCTTATTCAAAAGAATTTAGTGCTGCTTTTGATATGGTCCCTTTTGAATTTGAAGAGTTTGAGAAATTTGAAGATGATTCAGTATTTGATGATGCTGTTAAACGAGGAAGTTATATATTAGCGTATTCTAAAACAGTTATTAAAAAAGTTTGTGATAAAGCAACTTTAAAAAAATATAAAGACATGGATGTATATGTTGTCAACTCTTCACACTGGATGTCAGAAATAGGGGCTAAGCTTTCTCCTGACTGCGATTTTGCACTTATTTGGTATTATAGTCATGAAGATCAGCACACGCGTGTAAGTCTAAGATCATTCCATGATCATGTAGATGTTTCAGAAATAGCAAAAGAATTTAAAGGGGGCGGTCATAGAAAAGCAGCAGGATTTACATTGCCAAAAGATAAACACATTGATGACATATTTGACGATTAGCATATAATTATTAATTAAAAAAGGTGACGGTTATGCTAATTAAAGAAGAGAAATTAAGGGCTCTAATAAGAGAAGCAATTATTGACAGTGAAGACATTAATGCTTTTATAGAGACTGCAAAAGAATATATAGAGAATATCTCGGATGATATAATTGCGATCTCTAAACTTAACCCATTCATATCTACAGCTTTCGACATTAAAGAATTATCAGAACAAATATACGAAATTGCTTCATCAGGAATAGATCCTAAAGAAGCAATGACAATGAGTAAAGAAGAGCTAGAAAAAGCTAGGGAAGATCACTTAAGAGATGTTAAAGAACTAGTCGCTAAAAAAATTGCTGAGTTTGTTGTCGATCAAGTTATAGGTAATCAAATAGAAAAAATTGATGTAGTATTAGAATTGGTGTTTGACACGAACACAGAAGAGTTAACTGATATTGCGCTTAGTCCAGAGTTTAGAGAGACGTTAATCGCAATCCTAGGGAAAATATTTGAATACTTATACAAGAATATTGAAGATAAAAGTAACATAATTGAAAATATTATTAGTGAAATTGAACAACTTGTTCTTAAAATCTTAGCAACTGACCTTGCGAAGTGGATTGAGGGAGGCGGAAGATCAACATATATTCAAAGAGCAGGAGCTTAATTAATTATGAGGCCTAATTGGGATACAATATGGATAGAGTTTGCGTTGAGTATATCCAGAAGATCGATCGATCCAAAACATAAAGTAGGCGCAGTTATTGTAACAGACGACAATACACAAGTCCTTGCATTAGGTTACAATGGTGATCACAAGGGCGGTCCAAATTGTAGAGACTCTATGAAAGAAGGCGCGAGTGGTTTAATACACGCAGAGATCAATGCATTAATCAAATGTGATTATAACAATCCAAAAGATAAAAAGATGTACGTTACATTGTCACCATGTGAAGTTTGCGCCAAAGCAATTGTAAATGCGGGAATTAAAGAAGTTATATTTTTAAAAGAATATAGAGATACTAAAGGGATAAGTATTCTAGAACATTCTGGAATTATTGTAAGAAACTATTTACAATAATAATTAATTATACTAATAAGGTATGTTATATGAAAGCTTATCAAAGAATCATTCTAGAACTTTTAAGAGAATCTAGTTTAAAAAATATTCCCGATCCGGATGATCTAGGTGAGGACTTTGTCTTAGAAGACGAACATGGTTTTAAGTGGACGATTAAAAAGAAAGGAAAACATGTCGATAGCGATAAAGTACTTTATAAAATTGAAAATAACGGTCAAAGCAAAGTTGTCGACTTTGATACTATTAAAAAAGAATATAAGAGGTCATAATGGATTATTTGTTTAATAATAAAATTAAAAAAAGTATTAAAGCTGATTTAGATTTAGAAGATCACAAAAATTTAAATGAAGCTTTAGTTGCACAAGAAAAAAACTTTAAATTAAAAACCGATTATCTTAGTAATTCAAATAAAGATAATCATATTAAGCTTTATGAACAATATATAAAAGACTTTAATAAAATAAGTAGTAAGTTAGATGCTGCTGATCGATCACAAGTAAGTTCTAATCATTCTGAATATAGACAACTTAAAATTGATGAAACTTATAATATGAATGCAGCGTATCTTCACGAACTATATTTTGCAAATATTAGTGATGTTAATTCAGAAATAACTATGGATTCTTTATCATTTATGAGATTACAAAGAGACTTTGGATCTTTTGATGATTGGCAAAGAGATTTTTTATCATGCTGCTCTACTTCTAGGTGTGGATGGGCAATTACTTACTTGAACACATATACACAAAAATATATGAATTGTTTTATTGATCTACATTCAGAAAACGTTCCTTTTGGATCATATCCAGTAATTGTTATGGATGTATGGCAACATGCATATTACAGAGATTATCTTAAAGACGTTAGTTTGTATTCTAAAGCAATGATGAAAGAATTAAATTGGAAAGTTATAGAAAAAAGAATTGAGAAAGCTGATAGATTACTAGCAATAATTAGAGGATAAATTAATGAATAGCTTATATAAATTTCTTTTGGAAGCAGAAAAAGGTGATATTCCGGAAAAAAATAATGACGATGTTAAGGTAGGAAAGAAGTCTAGACTGTCACGTGATTCTGTTGATGATCAAATTGACTCGCTTCTTATAAAATTTGAATCTGAATCTTTGAGAGAAGATAATGAAGAAAGAGATCTAAATGAAAGTTTACACAATATGACGCTTAAATGGTTGCTTAGAGAACAAGAAGCATTTGATCCTGCTGCAGATAAAGAAGCGACAACAGGATCAGAGATGCAGGATGAAGATGACCCTGCTGAAGAAGATAAACCTAATTTAGATATAGACGCATTTTCAGCAAAAATTGCGAGACTAGTTATGAATTTTCAACAACTTTTAAAAGTTGAAACTGCTATTGTAAATAGAACAGCAAATTTTCTTGAAAATGAATATGATGAAGAACATGCAGAAAGATTTTATGCTATTCTAGAAAATCAATTTGATATAGAAATAGATCATGATTTTCCTGATTATGATAAACCGGGAAAAAAATTAGGTCTAGGTGCTTATGATGGAGGAGCTACGGGTGGTTAGAGGAAAGAAATCATTACATATTAGTATGGAATATGAAGTTCATTCTGATTTTCGTGTCCAATGTTTTAAAAAAGGACTATCCATGCAGGAAGTCCTTGCTGAGTTTGCGAGGCGGGTTGGTCAAGAATCAAACGATGTAATTCGTATTATGGATCAACTAGTTAAAGATAAACAAGTAAAAGCTGTAAAAAAATATACAAAGACCGATGTTGATGATATTTATGCTATGTTAGAAGAGCACGATCCGCTTAAAGGAGAAGAAAAGTGAAGAAATTATCTAGATCAGATATTAGAATGATTATCGAATCACAATTTTTTGACAAAGATCCGTATGGTATGGAAAAAGAAGACTTTGATAAAGCTGCTGACACTGTTATTAAAAATAACCCAGGTGTAGCTTTTACATATCCTAGGGAAATAGACAGTGATGAAATAGAAGAAGATGAATATGAAAATGAAATGTTTGATGATTACGGAATGCCTATTTTTAAAAAACAACATACGGGACCTGAGATTACACGTACAGATTTAAGAAGAGCTCAATTAGGAGGTGTATCAGGCGAAAATCTAGCTAAGTTATCAAGATTATATCACGATGCTGACGAAGAAGATTTTATGTCTGATCCGAGTGTTGTGCAAGCTAGAAGTTTGATAGATACTCTAGCACCATATGAGGGTTCGAAGTTTAGTCCGGAATTATCTGCAGGTATAGCTAATGCTAAAAAAATGCAAGCAGCTTATGACGAAATTTATGATTCTCGAGAAATGAGTTATTATTTAACACAGTTGTCTAGAAGAATGATGCATGATGGATCAATGGACTACTATGATGATTTTGATAATGCTGATGATCAATTAAGAGAATTTGAGGATGAAGTTCATAAAAAATATGGATTAACAGAAGAAGAAATAGACAGACTTGACGATGCACTAGAAACAAAAAAGAACGCTTATTAAATTAATCGAGGTTAGTTATGAATAAAGAAGAAATATTAGATAAGGCTAAAGAATTAGCGAATACAAAGATATCAGATAAAGCACGTGACAGCTTTTATTTAGATGATAAGACAAAAGGTCTTTTAGACGCAGCACAAGAAAAGATTATATCTAGGAAGCTTCTTGTATTCTTAACTGCAACATCTCTATTTATTTGGTCAGGTTTAGATCCTGACACATGGGGAATGATTGCGATGTGTTATATTGGTGGACAAGCTGCTATTGATTTTGCAAAGGTCTGGAAAGGAATATAACATGAAACTTACAAGAAGAGAATTAAGAACTTTAATTGAAGGTGTTGCTCGCGAGCAACTAAATGAAGGTGTACCTGGGTTACTATTTGGTGCACTACTTCTAGCTGCCGCGGCAAAGTTTATGAGTAGAGATCGTAATCGAAGACAGTTAAATTATCAAAATCGCCCAATGAAGAAACTATACCCGTATGGAAGAACTTATGAGCAAGATATGGAGTATGAAAGAGGCAAAAGAGAAAGAGAATTTAAGGCCATTGATGACGAGATAGCTGCAATGACAGCAGCACAAGCAGCTCCGATAGTTCCTGACTACGACAAAGAGATGGATTTGTTAATATATGCGGCATTAGAGATAGCTAGAAAGAGTGGCGAAGATTATCTAAATGCCTTTGGCGACGTAAGTGATGTAGATTCCTTTAAATATTACATCGACATGGCTAGCGACAACTTAGTTCGTGATGATGAAATTGGAAATAGACGTACGTCTGAAGAAGATGCACTAGCTCGAGCTGTAAGTGAATTATCAGTTGATTATCCAAAAGTCTTAGATCATGCTATGCGGACTGGAATTATTAATGTCGATGATGAGTCAGGATACTTTAGTGTACCTGACAACGATCCGAATATTGACTCATACACTCTTTCTGAAAACATTGGAATATGGTAATTATAAAAAAAATATATAATTGGTGCTTAGAAAACTGGAAAGCCTTAGGCATAGCTTTGGGCGGTTTAACAGCGTTTCTTATTGGATCAAAGCGGCAAAAAGATAAGAACAAAGATGATGTTATTCTTTTAGATCAAGCAATGAGAGAAAATGCATTTGTGGAGAAAGCTCACAAAGAAGAGCGAAAGAAAATCATCAAGGCAGAAATTAAGTACCAAATTGCTATGCAAGAACTAGAAAAGAAATATGATGATGAAAATAGCGATTTAATTAGAGAAAAAGATCACATATATAAGCAAATGTTATCTAGAGTTAAGGATGATCCACAAAAGCTAGATGATTTTTTAAAAGTTATGGGAATTAACGAGGTAAAAAAATGAAATTAAATAGAATAGAGTTAAGAAGACTTATTGAGTCTGTAATTAACGAAGAAGAAAATCCAGGAAGTAAATTTGCAACTGCAGAGAAAAAGGGTGAAAAGAATAAAATAGATGCCTTTAAACAAAAAGCTACACAAGAATTTCAAAAGACTTATGACTGGTTTGTTAACACAGTTTTTCCTGCAATTGAAGATGATAATTATCCGATTGTTTCAGATCAGGATTACGCAATAGGTATACGAAAAGGTAATTTAGAGTACTTGCCAAAAGGGGTAAAATTTAACACTGCGAATGAGGGTGTTAAATTTATAATTAAAAAGGAAGATATTAAAGATATTATTAATTTTGAGCCTGGACTGGCTGATCGTATTGAAAAAGGGATATATGACACTTATGATTATATATCTAAATTATTATCTATAGACAACCCTATGCCTGACACAACATTCTATAGTTTAACTAAATTGTATAATTACTTAGAAACAACAGTTGATGAATTCGATCTTCGTGTCACCATGCAATCAGAGCAACCTGATGAATTTAAAGAAGAAGTTGCTAAGTCTAAAAAAGATAACCCGCCTAACAGTCAGGCAAACGAATCACTTTCTCGGGGTTCTCTTTATAGAAGAAGATATTACGGTCGATACTAAGAATAGATTTATTTTTAATTAATTCCTAATATAATTTCTCTTAAAGGAGTCTTTATGTTAGGAATTTTACTATCTGCACTTTGCTTTGCAGACCCTCAGTTTGTTACTCTGGAAGAAGGAGACGTTGCACCTTTTTCTGGAAGATTATTAAACGATGAAGCAATTATTAAATTAAGTGTTGAGGATTCATTTAAAGTAGAACAGTGCAATTTGCAAATAAACTATGCATTAGAAAAACAGAAATTAGAATTAGAACTTAAGTTTGAAAAAGAAAAGATACAACTTGAGACAGATAAGCAAATATTACAAGAAAAGGTCAAATTAAGGGATGAAACCATTAAGCAATTACAAGACCTAAGAAAACCATGGCCTCCTGTTTTCTATGCTTCTGGAGGCTTTTTCGTTGGCGCAGCAACAACAATTGCAATTCTTTACGCAGTTAATTAGAAAATCTAAACATAGTGGCATATTTATAATCATTAAGTGAGGTTATTGTATGATTAAAGTAAAGAAAAAAGTCTTAGAAAGTTTTATTAAAAGCATTGTTGAGGGCCGATCAGATGGAAATTCTTATTCAGATGTTACTGGGACAATGTTTGATTCGATAGAGGAAGAGCCTATTAAGCCTTCAGAAATGATGTCAACGCAATTAGCTGTTGAAGCACCTCCTGTTGATGATCCGGATTATGTACCTAGTACCAAAGGTGAATTAGGAAGAGCAGCGCAATTAATATCTGAAGAAGTACCTGAAGATCAGATTGAAAAAGTTTATAGACAACTTCACAAATTATTAGATTCAGCTATTGATAGTCATGAAAATAAAAATCTATCTGAAGAAATGTATGAATCATTAAAAAGATTGGTTGAGTCCGGACCTGACGATGATGATTTTGATGATGAAGATGATGCAGCTGCGCAATGGTTAAAGCAGCATGGTAACAATATGGAAGATACTGCTGATGATTTTGGAGGTGGTAGTATCGACCAAGATTCTGAAATGACAGTAGGCGATGCAATCATGCAAGCTAAAAAGATGGGCGATGAAAATATCAAGCAGATCGATCAATTTGAAGAACTAAGAAAGAATTTAAAGGCACAAGGTATTATAGCAACTAAAGTTAATATTGCTCCTGTTATAGAACAAAGATTAAAACATGTTGCACGTGCTGCAAAAATAGCTTATTCAGAAGAAGAAGTACCTGAAGAGCTACAAACTCTTGTCGATGCTGCTCAAGCATGGGAATTTAATCATCCTGATGCACCAAAATGGGTTGACGCAGTTTTCTTGGCAATGCATGCTGTCTATGAAGTTAATTATCAATTAATAGTTGCTAATCATGGTTTACAATATGGTGGTATGGAAATTAAAGAAAAAGATACTGGGTTTGGTAAGAAACTTGACATTGGTATCAAAAAACCGGGTACAGTTGGATCACCTCAACACTATGCAGGAATTATTGAAGACATTCAGCAAAAATACGGTTTGACATATAAAAACGCAATTAGATTTAGATCAGTTTTTAATATGACAGACAAAGAATTAGATAACCAAATTATGTCAATATTAGCAGGACTTCAACAACATAACCCTACTTTTAAAACAGCTTTTACAAAATATGCGCAAGAAACAGGTAAGGCAGGTTCTCAAGGGATGGAAGAATTAGCTAGATTACTTAGAATGGCATATAAGGAAGATGTAGAAAAAGAAGAGGTACAGATTGATAAGTTTATTGAAAAGTTTTTCTCTAGAATCCGCGTTAAAGATTATTACAACTTGACAAAATTTACTTATCACGCATGGAAAGATGCAGAAAGTATTCAACGAGATTATCCAGAACAAATATTAGATTTAATGAAAAGATCTAAAAGTTTCAAAGGTGATTATTTTAAAGTTTCTCATCCTAATATTCCTGAAAAAGTAAAAGAATATTCTGTTGAAGAAATGTTGGCTGCTATTAAAGTATATGTTAAAGGCGCAGTTAACGCATCAATAGATTTTCATGAATCACAAATAGCAGAAAAAGAAGCTATGTCAGGTGACTATGAAGCTTCACCCGAAGAATTAGAGAAAAGAAAAGTTGCAAAGGAAATGAAGCGTCTAGAAAAAATAGCAAATCCACAAAGATATACACATATTGCACCTTTGTATGGATTTAGTGGAGAATCCGGATTAAGGCAATGGGTTCTTAAGTTTCCTGAAAGAAAAATGCGTCTTATTAAATTAGGAGGAAGTGAATCAGATAACTTTCCTGGTGCTAAAAAGTTTGTTAAGATTATAGATCAAATATACGAAATAGTTGTAAGGAATTTACCTCTATATCTTAATTTTTTAAATAATGAAGAAGAACTAAAGAATTTTACTAAAATTTTCTTTAATCTTAAAACTAAGTCGGGACAACCCGTAGGTGATCCAAGTAATCCTGAAATGTTAAAAGATCAAATGGAAGATTTTAGAAGAATATTTTTATCAGCAAAAAATGATATGCAAATGATTGACGACACTTTAGCAGAAATGGATAGCGGTGATATAGCGATAATTCAAGCTGCAATTGAAGAAGGCGAGCCTATACCATTTGAAAGATTAACGCCTGATATCTTAGATTATTTAGAAGAAGATGAAATAGAAGACTTAGTAAAAGCATATGCTAAAGGAATGCAAGGTATTGGTGGGTCAATGGCAAGAGGCGCTGTGGGTGATATATTGAGTGATGTTATAACAAATACAGATAAACCTTGGATGATGGCAATTGCAAAAGAATTAGAAACTAGATATGAATCAGTAGATGCTAAGCTAGCTAAATCTTTAGCTGAACATTTCATGGGTAAAAAGAATCCTCCTGATTATAGTAAACCTAATAAATCAGGTACTAAAAAGTTTTTGGATTTAGGAATTGGTGAAAAAGAATATTTTGAAATGATGGCAGAAGCTGTTGCTATTTATGATGATATTATATCAAAATATATTATTAAGAAAGAAAAAGAAGCAAAAAGTTTATTGGCGCGTCTTAAAAGAGCAGAATTAAGTACGTTAATGAGACAATCAGAAGATGAGCAGAAAAAGACTGTACAGGCTGCACATGATACATACCCATCAATTATAGCATTAGGAATTAAAAGCTTTGATGATATGATTATGATAGAAAAAGAATTAGAAGATAGAAAGCAAGAGTCTGAAGAGTTTAAAACGCAACAAACGTTGCAAGAAATAGTTAAGTTGCATAAAGTGCTAGAGAGGTTAATTTGAGTTTGTTAAATTATTTAGTTGAGTCAAATCATAAAGTACATGAAGAAGATTTACAACAATTGTCTAAAAATCTTAAAAGTATTAATTTAGCTAGAATTGATAGAGATATGTACACTCCTATCGAAGCTAAAGATAATTCTGAGTGGACAGTCTTAAGTAATCCTGAAAGATTGGCAAAAAAATTTAGTTTTGATAATGCAAAAGAATGTCTATTCTTCTTTGAAGAAGTTTACAATTATCAAAATAATTTAAATCATCATTGTAAAATCTTAGTAGATAATCTTAATATTACAATTGAAACTTATACACATGATTTGAATAGTATTACAGAATTAGATAAAAAAATTAAAACATTCTGTGATGAAATAGAAAGTGATATTAATTATTTTAAAAAGAAATGAGTAGTTTTTTTATATCAGAAGAGATTAAGTCTAGAATTAATTTAAACAATATTTCTAATAATTCTTTAATTATTGATAATATATTATCCTTAAGTGTCTTTGAAGATAAAATAGAAGTTAAATTTAATATTACTGATATGAATATGTTAAATAAAAATATTAAGGTTGAAGCTTTAATTGTCGGAGAAAAAACAATTAATTTTAAAAACAATTTGATATTTGAATTTCAGAGTTATAATTTTGATTTAGATTTAAAATTATCTATTTGCACTATACTTATAGATAAAGAAACGTTTTGGGAGAATATGATATGAGTGATATCAATATTAATAATGAAAGGGAATTAATGAAATTTCTTAAGATTGTTGCCGAAGAATCATTGAATAAAAGTTTAAATGAAAATTACACAACTGATACGTATAAAAATCAGTATGACTTAGATTCTAAAAAATACAACTTAAAAGAAGAAGAAGAAGATCCGGAAAAGACTGAACCTGCTGATGATATAGAAGTTGCAACGGACAGTGATATAGAAGATGAAGAAGGCGGAGAATTAGTTGAGCCTGAAGAAGAAGCAACTAGTGACATCCCTGTAGTTTCATATGAAGCAATTAAAAATGCAATCAATGATTTACGTGCTAGTAGATCTTTAAAAAATAAAGATGCTGATGATAAACTAAGCGCTTTTTATGAAATGTTAGACGAAAATGAAAAAATGGTATTATTGTCTTATTTAGAAAGTTTAACTGATATATTAAATCTTACAGGTGCCGGGCAAGATCCTTCTGAAGAACCTTTAAATATAGATATGCAATCTGCTGAAGATCAAGCAGATCAAGAAGCAGAAGAAGATGCAGCTGAGACTGAAGAACCAGAATCAGGAGAAGAAGCTATTCCTGCAGAAGAAACTGAAGAGGACACAACACCGCCTATTGAACTAGCAGAAAATAAAAGAAATAATGATAATTTTAGAAGAAAAATTAGACAATTAATGAGAAGATAATGAAAAAAATACAAGATCTTTTAATTGAAGCAAACGATTCTATTTATAGACTTCCAGAGTCCGGAACAAAAGAATATAGCATTCATGTAAATGAACTTATAGAAAAGTTGCAGTCCGTTAAGCAAACATTAAGATCTGGAAAATATAGACATAAATATAGAAAAGAATCTAGTAATTTGCAAAGAGCAATTGAGGCATTAAGATATTTAAGAAGAAATAATGAAAAGCTAATTGAAGAAGAAAATAATAAATTAGATACGATTGTAGAGGCTATTAAAGCATTAAGTGTAGGCACAACGACTCCTTCTAGAAGATGTAATGTTACGGGAATTATTGACGCGTCAAAAAAACTTAAAGCTATTGTACCTCATGAAACTAGAAAAGCAATGGATACACTGCTGGGAGGAATAATACCAGACTATATGTGTCGTGCGCTATCAGGAACTTTAAGATATATATCTGAATTATACGATGGAAGCTTTAGTGATTTTAAGTACTTAGTCGATGTGTTACGCAAAAAAAATAAAAAAGATAAAGTTTTAACTTCTTTAAACAAAAATATTACAGATGCAAATACAGCGCAAGTAATGATCTTAAAACTTACCGAAGTAGAAATTACAACACAATCATCATATTCATTTGTTAATGGGATGTTTAATTTAATATTTGATAATGACAATCGCAACAACAAAGATGAATATACTATTTATCGTAAAAGAATTAATGATGAATTAAACAATAGTTTAAGACAAATCGGAGGAGATAATCAAAATACTTCAGAAACAATAATAAATAGAAAAAGAACATACTTAGAATCTTTTAAAAAATTAGTAATTAATCACATTATTGATTTAGCAAAAAAAGATTTTGGAATAGATATACCGAAATACGAAGTAGGTATGAAAGTATCAATTGAAAAATAAAATGTTAACATTTTATTTTTTTGTTATATTATTTTTTCTAATATGGAGATTATAATGAATAACAAGTGGATTCCTGAAATTATGTATGAGGAAGGTGAGAATGGTACTAGTTCTAGTATTCCTTTTATTATGGTACCTGAAGAAGAAGAAATGCCTAAGATGCTGTTTATTTTTGCTAGTGTTGATACTGGTGAAAAAGAACCTAACATGGAAGGTGATGAAGTTCCTGTGTATGAATGGGATTTACATCAATATGCAGATATGAATTTTCTTAAAACACATCTAGACAGAAAAACATATGATAAGGTTAGATTAGCATTAGGTTTAGAACCGATGAAAGATGCTATAGAAAAAGGCACAAAAATAACAAATAAAATTAGAAATAATTTAAATTAAAAAAGAAAAATGATATGTTGAAATATATTTAAACATATATGGAGGCAATTTAAAATGCATATTAACTTTGATAGAATTTGTCAATTGGCAGGCGTTAAGTCACAATCTAAATCTAAATTCCTTAGTGAGTCCAAAGAAATGGAGAAAGAAGAAGGAATGCATTATGAAATGAATGATGATTACATGATGGAAGAAGAGGAAGAAGAAAAAGAAGAAGGCATGCATTATGAAATGGCAGATGACATGCAGGATGAAAAGAAAGAAGAAGATGATGAAGAAATGGTTGAGGTTGATATTTCTGAGCTTATGAGCGAAATTCGTCGTGCAAAAAATATCATGAAAATTCAAGAGTCTAAAAAAAGAAGAAGACAAAGTTTGCAAGAGTCAAAATTAAAAAATATTATTGCACAAGAAGTTGAAAGTGTTTTAGCTGAAATGCAAGCAAAAGATTTTGATGGTTCGTGGGTTTATGGTTCTAAAAAGCCTAGAAGATCTAAAAGAGGATACGTTGCACAAGGTTCTTTTATTCCAGGAATCGGATTTAGAAAATAATTATTTTATTAATAATAATCATATGATATAATAAAAACTACCGCAAGGTAGTTTTTTTTTGGAGTCAAAAAGATGTCGTCATATGAAGTTGGTCAAGTTGTGTATCTATTAAAACATGAAACACTTAAAATAATGCCTGCAATTGTTACAGAAGAGATCACTAGGAAAACTGTAGGAGGTGTTTCTATACAATATATTTTAGAACTACCTGATAAAGGAACAGTAAATTCTGACAAAGTTGTAGAATCTATATTTAAGGACGTTGATACATTAAGAGCTCATATGTTAGAAAATACTAAGAAAAGCGTAGAAAAATTAATAGAGAATGCATTAGTGGTAGAAAATAAAGCGTTTGGTAA
>Ga0181591_10002226_pt1 | contig 16689 bp, 9 predicted proteins | sample 071ome_33_FD_133757 | JGI IMG/M metagenome (GOLD analysis project Ga0181591, IMG submission 133757) | Coastal salt marsh microbial communities from the Groves Creek Marsh, Skidaway Island, Georgia - 071412AT metaG (megahit assembly) | ecosystem: Environmental > Aquatic > Marine > Intertidal zone...
CTGCTATGAGTTGATTTCTTTGAAATTTTATAGGTTGAGTAGTCTGTATTTTCAAATACATCAATTAGGTGATTTAGTAGATCTAAGGTTTTTTTTCGGTTGCAACTAATATAACTGTTGTAGTGAAAGTGGGAGAGTTTACCTAGAATTTTTGTATAATTACCTAAATCATGAAGGTTTTCAAGGTTCAATAAATCATTAAAAATATTATCAATTATTGCATATTCATCTTCTATGACTTGTGTGTTACTAATTGAATGTAATTTATTGTAGGTACTGATTATTCCTTCTGATTCGATTAATTCTTGCATAACAGATTCAATGGAGCTTACGTTTGAAAATCCAATAATTAAACCTAAATTAGAAGTTGGTAGGTTTACATTTAGGCTTCCAGTTTCTGGTTGAAGTTTGCTGTATGCAAGGCTAGGCCCTAATTTTTGGAATTTTTTTCTACTTGGAATTAAATACATTAATCTTCTTTTTTCATTTTCATCTAAAAAGTGATCTTGATTATGAATTGGAAAGTGTTGGATGAAGATTTTTTGTTCTGTAAAATACTCAAAGGTCAGATTTACAAGGTATGTAGTTAAGTTTATGAGTAATAAATTTTGAAGTCGCGATGATATTTCTAGATCATGTTTATTAAGTGCTAATTTTGCAAAAGTCATGCAAAAATTTGTAAGTTGTGGTATTTGTATTCTCTCGTGTTTTTGCTTAATAACTTTTGAAGTCTCTTGATCTATTATTACTGGATTAATACCACTTAAATTGTTTAAAATACTGTGTTTTTCAATTTTAGACCTTTCTCTTTTGGGGTTTATATAGTTACTTTTCTTTTTTGCTTTTGGGGTGTTAGTTACGGTAATAATCTCATCTTCAAATTGTATACTTAGATCAAGAAAGCTTTGAACAGTATTTAGAGAATCCAGAAATGATGATCTTTGAATAAATGGTTCTAATATTTCCTGATCCGGATGACTACTAATTTCTTCGTGAAGGCTCTGAAGTTGAGGATTGTGAAAAAGTAAAAAATTTAAGAATTCAGAAGTATTAAATAATTTATCTCTGTGAATATAGATACCTTTATTGTTTCCCATAATTAGGGCTCTTGAATAGTTGGATTGGAAATAATTTTTATATTCGTTTAGGACTTGAATTTCAGTTGTTAAATCTTCAATTAAAGGAATTGCTTTGTGGGTACCTAAAATTTGATGTGCAGGATCACTGCTGATCATATACGAGTGTAAAGTATGGTGATTAGCAAGAATAAAATGGTCTAGATATTGATAATGTGCTTTATGGGTAAAATATCTATCATCCCAGTTACTTGATCTAATTTGTGAAATAATATTGTGGATGTCGGATTCAATTATTGATCCGCGTGCTTGTGTTATTAATAATTGGGTACTTTCTTGAAAGGGTTCAATGATGTTTTCTTTAAGCATTTCAAAGATGCTTTCAATGAAATCTCTTGCAAGATTAAAATTTACTAAATTTTCAATTATGCTATTGGCTAATTGGATTTCTTCTCTTAGTAAGTTTAATTGATTGTGATTTGAAATTATTTCTTGAGTAAAATCTTCCAATTGAGTGAATATATAGATTCCAATGTAATCCAGAGCTGTGTTGATAATTAAATCAACTTTGGGGGTTGATACTATTTTAGGCTTTGAAGTTGTTTTGGATTGAGAAGGTGTTTTAAAGAATTTAAGAATTTCTTTTTGATTTGTAGTATCTAAGTGAAAACTTGCTACTGCTAATATAGCATTTCTAAATAAATCGTTTGCAATTTGACTATTTTGCAGCGATGTAATTGTGTTATCAAAGAAATATCTAGCTATTTTACTATAAAAATCTTGAATAGCAGTAGGACTTTCAATTGTTTGAAATTTAGTTTGTTTTTCTAGCATTTATCTAAGTTTAAAGCTTGATTTTTTGCTCTTTAGACTTTCTGAAATTTTTTCTCTACTAATTTTTGCAGTTTGGGGACCAAACTGTTCTGTGATTTTTGCGATAAATTCCTCAAGTAATTGATTTTGTTTAGATCCTGCTTTTCTAAGAACTGGAACTAGTGAATCTACAATTTGTTTTACTATTGGGCTTTCTACCTCTTGAGTTTCAGGTGTTAGTTCTTGAGAAGTACTAGTTTGCTCAGGTTGAGGTTGAGTGAAAGTTAAACTATCTTCGGTGTTTTCTTGAGTGTTATTTGCTGGAGTTTGAATTAATGTAACCGGTTGAATTGTCTCGATAGTTTCTTGACTTATGTCTGAACCAATTTGTTCAACAGCTTCACGGTGGTTTACAAGTTCTACTTGAGAAAGTTCAGAAAAATTATCTCTAAAGTTTATTTTAGTAAATTCTTTGAACATTCCAGCAAATCTTTGAGCTTGTACATTTATGAATTTATAATAACTTTCAACATATGGACTTTTTAAAACACGTTTTTTTTCTCCAGTTTTTTTATCTTTAATTGTTACCCAGTGGTCTCTTTTTTCCATTAATACTTGTAGTAAATAAGTAACTATTTCAATTCTTTCATTGTAGGAGTTATGAATTAAGTCTCCCTCATGATCAAAAAGAAATCCTTTTATGAAATTTGTTTCCAGTATTATTGAAAGTACTGGATTTTCTTCTATGTTATTTTCGTATGAAATTTCATCTGGTCTAGGAAGATAGCCAACACTTTCGTAATGATAGCTAATTTCTGGTTCATAAAATGGTAAGTATTCATCGTTTAAAGTTGCAACATATTGCTGAATTAATCGATCTACATATTCAACGCTTACTTCCTCAGCAAAGCAAATAGCCTCAATGTTATTTGATAAAGTCTTAGTTGAAGTTCTTGATTTTTCGTAGTAGCTAATTGGTCTATAGGTTCCTAACCTTTCATCTTGTGAATGATAAACATGTCGTAAAAGATTAGAGTCTTTATTTGTTTCAAAAAGAATTTCTCTTAAAAGAGATTTTGTTAAATCTATATCTTCGCTGGCTAATTCTAATATTATGCTTGAGAAATTTTCCATTGAATCTGAATCTTCAGTTGATAAAATTTTAGCTAATTGTTTTCTAACATATCTATTTGCCTGTGATTGATTTTGTGATGTAGCTTTACTTATCGTAAAGATTTTAGACATATAAGAAACGGGTAGGGTAATATCAAGATTTAATTCATCTAAAATTTCCTCTACTTCTTGTAATGATAATTCACCTTCTGCATAAACATTAAGGTGGCAAAATAATACCTTAGTTATAATATTAACAAATGCTTCAACTACTTGTGTACTTTGATAGTTTAAAATTGAATGATATTTTTGAAGTTCTTGAATTACTTTGATTCTGCTATCAGGATTTTCGCTAACAAGCTCTTCTTTTGAAATTTGAATTTCACTAACGCCATAATCTTTAAGAATTGTTAATGAATGAGCGAAACTTTGTAGTTTGGCAGGATCAAATTGATCTGCAAGGTATTTTTTTAAAGCTATTTGATCGTCTCTTTGAATTTCTTTTTGTTTTGGACGGATAATAATATCGTTATATTGTGCCATGTAAAGTTTGTTATTTTTCGCACAATAACATTTTAGCGTCAGATGTCAAGTTAATTTAAGATCCTCTTACCTCTCCACCAATAGTTTTAAGGTTTTTGTAGCAATTTTGTTGCACTTCTTCTAAATCTTTTGAATCTAATGTTTTATCTTTAGACTGTAGTGAAATTTTGTAGGTCATAGATTTATAACCTTTTTTGATGTTTTCTCCTTTGTATAAATCAATGAATTTGATTTCTTGAATTAAATTTGACGATTTTTGAAGAACTTTAATGATGTCTTGATTGAAAATCTTATCTTTTACATCAATTGAAAGATCAAATTCTAATTTAGGAAGAGTGTTAATTGGAGTAAATTTTTTAATTGCTAAATTTAGCTCATGTAACATTCCAAGATTAATTTCTGCGTAAGCAATAGGATTTTGCCCATCTAAATCATAATGTTTTTGAGTTGATGGATGAATAATTCCAAGTTCTGCTAAATCATGTCGGCCTTGGTATTTAATGCTTGCTGATTTGTTTGGGTGTAAATAAGGGTTTGGTTCTTTGTTTACTTCAAATCTTATTCCTTTTAGGTTAAGTTCCTCTAAAAGTCTTTCTACAATACCTTTAAGTATTGAAAAATTATCTTGATTTTTTGAAACTATTATTCCAAGTTTAAGTTCTTCAACAGGGAAGTATTCACCGGATTTGATATGAGTTCTTCCGATTTCAAATAGTTGAATTTCTTTAAAGTTTTTGTGGTTTAATTCACAGTTTTTAAGCATATTACTTAATAATGTTTGTCTCATATGAGTATGATCATTGTTAAGTCTGTTTAGTAGTTTTAAATGTGAATTTATGTCTAATAAGGTAGCGTTAATATCATCTTCGTTGATAAAGTTGTAGTTTAAAACTTCATTTAAACCAATATTTGCCAATAGTTCTCTAACTTTGTGCTCAACTAAACGTTGATTTAGGTTTGATCCTGGTTTGCTATGTTTTTTAATTTGAGATTTAAGATTGTGATACCCATGGTGTCTTGCAATTTCTTCAATTAAATCTTGGTAAATAGCAATGTCCCCAGTTGATCTGAAACTTGGAGGAATTACTAACAAGTGATCTTTGTTGTCTTTAACAGTAAACTCCATTGTGTTAAGGATTTCTAAAATGGAATCTTTTTCAATTTCAAACCCTAAGTATGAATTTACTCTTTCTAAATCTAATTTAATTTCGCTAGCTTGAAATTTTTGATTGTAAATATCTGTAATTGGACCCGAAAGCTTTAGTTCTGGGCAAGAAATTTTTAGTAGTTCTACAAATCTAAAAATTGCTCGGGTTGTGTTTTCTGGATCAAGGTTTTTTTCGTATCTTGCAAGTGAATCGGTTCTAATGTGGTGAGTTTGCGAAGATTTTCTTGTCATTATTCCATCAAATACAGCTGATTCTAGTACGATTTTATTAGTTTTTTCACTTACGCCCGAGTTTGCTCCACCTTTAATACCAAGAAGCATTTGGGGATTGTTTTTTACATAAAGTACATTGTCATTTTCAGTAAGTGTAATTTCTTGATCTCCAAGAAGGTTAAGTTTTTCATCTTCGTTAGCTTTTTTTATTAAGAAGTTAACTTTTCCGTTTTCTTGAACTTCTTCAAAGTCGTATGCATGCATTGGTTGTCCTAATTCATACATTATGTAGTTTGTTGCATCCACAATATTGTTTTTTGGAGTTAATCCTGATTTTATCAAAAGGTTTTGAATTTCAATTGGAGATTCTTTGACTTCTAAGTTTTCAATAATAAGTGTTTGAAATCTTTTTACGAATTCAGGGTTTTCAATTTTTAATTCAACGCTTTCTCCGCTTTTTGGAGCGTTAGGATTTTTTGGATCAAGTTTAATGAATTTTGATTTTGTAATAGTTGCTAATTCTCTAGCTAGTCCTTCTGCGCACCATAAATCTGGTCTGTTAGTTAGAGTTTTGTTGTCGATATCTAATACGAAATCATTTTTGTTGAAAGCTTGGCTTAAAGGAGTTCCTGCTTTTACTTTTAAATTTGAAATATCCATTATTTCTTTGCCTTGGCTTTCTCCCATAGATATTTCATCGCTGGCGCATATCATACCGAAGCTTTCTTCACCACGAATTTTTGTTTTTTTAAGTTCGATTAATTCTCCTTCTCCATGCCATCTAACTTTTGCTCCTGGCATAGCTACTGCTACTAACATATTTCTAGACAGATTTGATCCGCCGCATACTATTTGATGCGTTCCAATTTCGCTTCCTAAATCAACTTCACAAATTTGTAATGAATCTGCGTCTTGGTGTTTAGAAAGTTTAAGAATTTGTCCAACTACCATGTTTTCAAAAGCTTCTTCTTCGGAAATTACTTCATCAATTTCACAAGAATGCCATGAGAATTTATTTCTGATTTCGAATGATGATAATTTTTCTTTATAGTCTGTAAAGGATTTAATCCAGTTGTATGAAATTAACATGTTAGAATTGTTTTAGGAATCTTAAGTCGTTTTGTCTAAATAATCTTAGATCGTTAGTTTGGGTTACAAGCATTGCAAGTCGGTCTAGTCCGCCTCCAAATGCAAAACCTTGATATTTTTCAGAGTCAATGCCTGCTGCTTTAAGAACGTTTGGATGAACCATTCCGCATCCTCCAAGTTCGATGTATTTGGTTTGTTTGCAAACCTTACATCCTTTTTCGCAGAATGGGCATGAGATTTCAAATTCTAAGCTTGGCTCTGTAAAAGGAAAGTATCCTGGTCGAAATCGTACTTCAATTTTGGATCCGAAAAACTGTCCAAAAATTTCTTCAATGTAGCCTTTCAGGTGTGATAAACTAATGTCTTTATCTATGTATAATCCTTCATATTGCATGAAAGTGTGCTCGTGAGTGGCGTCTGCTTCTTCGTATCTGAAAGTTCTTCCTGGGATTAATACTTTAATTGGAGCACCTTGTTTTAGCATTTGTCTGATTTGCACAGGAGATGTGTGGGTTCTTAATAAAAGTCGATTGTATTTTTCGGTTTCTTGGTCAATAAAGAAAGTGTCATACATGTCTCTTGCTGGATGACTTTGAGGAATGTTTAAATCTTCGAAATTGTGTTTTTCTGATTCAACTTCTGGACCGTCTACAACTTCAAAACCTAAATTTATAAAAATTTCTTCAAGTTTCTTTTGAACTTGCTTTAATAAATGAACACTTCCTTTTGGAATTTCAATCGAAGGAAGAGTTACATCTAAGTGTTCGTTTTTTAATTTGTTTTCGATTTCTTGATTTTCAATTATCTTTTTTTGTTTGAAAATTAAATCTGTAAGAACAACTTTGATTTGGTTTGAGAGTTTACCAAAAGCCTTTTTCTCTTCTATAGATAGATCTTTAATTTGACCTAAAATAGCTTTAAGGCTTCCTTTTTTTCCAAGGTATTTTTTTTCTACATCCAAAAGTTGATCTAAAGAGATTGAATCTTTTATTTCTTTTTCAGCATCAATTTGGATTTGATTTAATTGATTTTCCATATTCTTAAGTTTTTTTATATATTAGTGTACTGGATTCAAAAATCAAATATTTGTTACTTTTTTTAATAATTTGTTAAAAATAAAAAACACCCTTTTGAAAGGGTGTTTAGGTTTTTCGAAGAAATGTTATTATCTAACAGCGTCTTTGAAAGATTTACCAGCTTTGAAAGCAGGAAGTTTCATCGCAGGGATTTGAATTTTTTGTTCTGGATTTCTTGGGTTTACACCGCTTCTTGCAGCTCTTTCTGAAACTCTAAAAGTACCAAATCCAGTAATAGTAACTGAATCACCTTTTTGAAGAGTAGAAGTAATTGTGTCGATTACTGCGTCTAATACAGCTTGAGCGTCTTTTTTAGTTACACCAGCAGCTGAAGCAGCAGCAGCGATTAAATCTTGTTTTGTCATATTTCTATGTTAAAGGTTTATTCAAATCAATTATAACTAGGGATTTGTTATATACAAGATGAAAATTAGATTTTGCTTAGGTTTTACTTGGAATTTATTTAATAATCATTATTTTTAAATTTTGGCATATCTTTATTAAATCCCTTGTTTAAAGCTTTAAAGTGCTTTTGTTTATCCTGGGTTGAATAATCGAATAATTAGTTTATGGCTTGTTTAAAACGATTTGCAAAAAAGCTTTTTTATTGTGTTTTGTTTGCTTTTTTAAAAAAAATTTATGCTTTAAAATTAATTTTTGTTACAATATTTGGAGTAAAAAATATTATGAAAAAAATCTATTTTTTAATTTTCGCTGCAATTTTCTTTAATATCCCAGTTGGATATTCTGCTGTAAATCAATGTGATTTAATTTTAGGAAGAACTACTGGAAACCCTTTTTTAAATGAGGGTGTTTTAGATTTTGAGGCTTTTAGAATTGATGAAAGTATTTCTGCTTGTGTAAATCAGGGCGGGTTTGATGATGATCATTTTGATTTAAAGGGATTTGCTTTGAATCCTAATTTAGGTTATTTAAGTTTTTTTTCTGAATATAATCCTGTGACTCAAAAGTTTGAAAATCTTGGAGTTGGAATGAAAACACAACTTGAATATGGTGTTTCATTGTTTCCTGAATATAATAATTCCAATCAAATTGAGAGAGCCTTGTTAAAAGGTTATGCATATTCTGATGGTCATGGATGGCTTAAGTTTAGTTGTCAAAAACATCCCGATTTAGAATTTGATGAAGATGTTTGTGATTTGTTTGCAGCTAATGATTTTTCTGATGAATGTCAGGTTGGATTTGGAGCTTGTATAAATTTTAATGATTACGATTTAAGAACTAAAACTTATGGAGTTAAGGGGCATGCTTTTTCTGAGAATTTAGGTTTTATTGATATGAAGGGTGCCAGGATCAAATTTGAAAATACTAATTTAAACTACTTGCCTGAAGTTGTGCTTTTTAATTCAACAATGGAGCCACTTAGTAATGGAGGTAAGTTTTATTCACTGGGCTTAAAGTTTATTTTAAATGGTGTAGATAAAACAAAAGAGTTTAACGAGTCTAATGCAGAGTTTTGTTTGAGATTTTTAAATAACCGTAAATTAACTACTGATGATGAAACTCAAATTATTCAAGCTTTAGATTGCACAGATCATACAAATTTATATGGTTCAGATTTAAATAATTATAATCAAGATGCTTTTGTTTACAGTGCAAAGAGAAATGCATTTATGTTAAAAAGCGACAGAAAAATAGCTTCTTTGGTTCCAAGCACAGCTGAAGAATTTAAGATTGATGCTTTAAAAACTACTTTGCTTGGAAAAGAAACTTTTTATCCATTAAATTTGCCACTTGAATTTAAAATGCCAATGGATTTGGTTTTATTGCCTTATCATATTGATAGTTTTGCCCAGTGTGATTTAAATAATAAATTAAAAGTTTTAAATTTTACTGAAAATTTTAATAATCCTTTTAGTTTATGTTCTGTTTTTCAAAGTTCACCGGCTTTAAGTGAGTTTGAAGTAGAGCATAGTTTTGAAACTAATGTAGAAAATTCGGATTTGAGTATTGATGTTTTTGAATTAGATATGGATCTTGAAACTCAACAAGAGGTAGAAATTGAAAGAAATAACTGGACTTTCAGTGGATACAATTTTGTATCGGATTTGTTTTTTAGATTCAATTCAACCTATGTAGTTCCTAAAGAACTGGCAAATAACAAGTTGTTATTTAAAGGCTCATATTCTTTTATGGAAGATGGACAGTCGTTTGAGGTTTCAAGAGTTATATCAAGTATGCTGGATGATTCAAAATCGAATTACACACCGTTAATTAAAGGAGTCTTGAATGATCAGTTTTTTAAGAAAATGAACGATGGTCTGACTATTAAAAATGTTAAAAATGATTCTTTGAATTTTCATACTGCCTTTGTTAATAAATATGCCGAAAAATTTCAAGATTCTGTTTGTGATCTTAATTTGCCTTGTGTTGATAGATTTAATAATCTGCAAGATATTGTTTATATTAAAAATTTAAATAGGCCTTTAAATATTTTGGATATTCAAAATTTTTATGGTGACTTGTTAGTTCTAGATGGAGTGGATTTTCATCTAAGTCAGAATATACTTGATGAAAATTTTATAGGTATCGTTCAAAATAACGCAAATACTTATTTGAAAACTTCTGTTACTGACTTAAATTTAATGTTAAGTACTAATGGATACATTATGTCATATGTTGACAATCGAAATTTAGCTTATTTGGAGGCTGAAAACTATGCTGATTATCAAGATACACTTGATGAATCTGTGTATAATCAACTTTATTTTAAGGGTGAATTAAGGGCAAATAATTGTTTTGGATGCTCTTTGGAGAACCCGATTGTAATGCCAAATGGAATTCAAGCTGCTGACTTGGTGGATTCTTATAAGGCTCGGGTTTGGGATTTATCTTTATTAAGAAGATCTCCTTTGGAGTACAAGTCAGAGGTTATGTTTGGAAGACATTTTTATCAAAACTGTGATGGAGCTAGGCAAGGTGTTCAAATTGTTTTTGATAATTTGAATACTGATTTTCTTTGTTATCAAGATGAGTTAAATGGAGTTCCTTTATTAAAAAGTACTCGTATTCAAGATCTAGAGTTAGAAAGTGAAAGAGCTTTGTTGTTTGATTATTTTGACTTTGGATTACCTTACTTTAGTCAATAAAAATAAGATTTTTTGAAATTACAAATTGGTCTCCAGGTTTGAGACTGTTTTGAGCTGCAAAATTGGCTCTGGTTTCAATTACTTTTGAGTATTTGAACTTACTTATAATTTGAGGGCAATCTCCGTTTAGAGGGCAAGGACTTTGGTTTGAGTGTATATCCAAAATCGTATTATTTTGATCTAAAAAGATTATATCGATTGGAAAGCTCATGTTTTTCATCCAGAAAGTTTGATTTGTTTCTTTCTTAAAATCAAAAAGCATTGCTGAGTTATTAGAAATGCTTTTGTATTTTGATAGTCCTGTTGCGAATTGTTGAGGTGTTTTTACTTCTTCAACTTCAAGAACTGTGTTATGGATTGAGGCAACTGTTTGAATTTTAAGGTTTGCAGCTAAGTATCCAATTATAAAGCTGAAAAGTGTAATTAGTAAGATCCATTTAATTTGTTTGAATATTTTTGGTTTAGCTTTTTGGAATTCACTTTTTGATTTAATATCAATCAAATCCATATCTAATTCCAGGTTGTTTGGGTGATAGGCATTATATTGATTTATGAATTCAGGTAGTTTTGAGCAGATCTTTTTTACCTCATCTTTTTTGTAGCTTGTTTCAAACATAATATGTTTTTCAAGGCTGACTTTTGGATAGGTGTTAATTGAAAGATTACCTTCTTTTTTGATGGAAAGATTGTTGTTGTTTAAAAAATTCTTTATTGATCGAATAATAAAGGGATAGGCTAGGGGATTTGTGTAAATGTTTAACTGAAATAAATCCATAAAATTCTTTAACTTATTTCATTATAATACAATCTGTCTTTTTTGTAAATAAAAAACCATAATTTTAATTATGGTTTTAGTAATCTTTCTAATTTAATTGTTTTAACTGTCAGTATTTGAGAATTCTACTATTAATGTATTTGGGTTTTTTTCATCAGCTCTAAAGCTTAAGATTACAAAAGAGTCTAAGTTTGGGTTTGTTCCATCTAAAAATGTGAAATTTGATTCTGAATAGACTAAATTTGTAGAGTATACTTTTTTGTTTGTTACTATACCAGTTTTAACTATCATTTGCATGATTTTTGGATAGTTATGTAAATCATTAATTGATTTTAAGTTAGTAAGTGCTTTGATTGTCTCTTGAGTTTGATTGTTTATATAGATTAATCTTTTGGATTGTTTTCGTAAAAAATCAATTTTTTCTTTTAAGTATTCTATTGGTGTAATTTTTATAATTTGATTATTACTACTTTTTATTTGAAGCTGGAGAATTTTGTACTCTTTAAAATTGTTTAAACTAAAGGCTTTGTCAGTTGGTAATGTGTGTGCGGATTTAGTTTTTGAGTTATATATACAAGCTGAGCTACTTATTATTCCATCACTTTGCGATTTAATTAAGATAGATTTTTTAAATTCTGTACTGTGTAAATAGGAGTAATTACAATAGTCATTTAGATCAAAATCTGAATATGAGTCTGAGTCTGAGCTTGTATTTTTGAGACTTATTAAAAATTCTCTAGCTTGAAGTATGTCATAGTCTCTATTAGAGTTTTCCTTTATATAGCCTAACTCCATTTCAGGAATAAAGGTCGGAAATTGAATGTTTTCTATGTTGTTAGCTCGAATGTTTTCAGTGTTATTGCTGTTGTAAAAGTAAGTTATTGCGCTTAAAAGAAGTGTTGATAATCCAAATAATTTGAAGGAATATTTTGATGTTTTTTTTGGGTTTTCATTTAAATTAATTAAATGTGTTTCATTTATTCCTTCATTTATTTCTTCAGGTAAAGGGTTTTGAGTTGTTTGAATAATTGGTTCTATGAATTCATCTATTGAAAAGGTATGATGTTCAAATGAAACTTGATGTTCTGAAATTTTAAAATTAAGTAACTGTGTTTTTAATTTTTCATATTTTTGTATTTGTTTTTTGAGTTTTTGATTTTCTTTGCTGTATAGCTTCAATTTATCTGATTGAATAAAAGCAATTAGTTCTTCAATTAAACTTTTTTCTAAAATTGAATTTAATTCTATGTTTAATTTTAAATTAGAATTTCTTTCAATTAATCTGTAAATGCTGCTGAAAATATTTTGTTCTGCAAGTTTGATGTTATCTTTGATTTGATCTTCTTCTTTTGATTGAAGTCTTGCTTCTTGGATTTGATTCAAAACCAGATTGGTTTGATCTATTAAATCCTGTGTGATTTCACCTGAAATACTTTCTTGAATTTGAGAAAGTTGATCTTGAAGGTTTTGAGTGTTTGGGTGGGATAAATTAGCTATTTCTATTGATGCTTGGTCAATAATTTTGTTTAGTTTTGACATTGTTTTTTTATTAAAAAAATAATGGGTTAAATTATTCTTTATTTTGAATGTTTTGGATTGACAATAATTGTTTCTCTAGAATGCTTAGTGATATATCAGTTTGTATAAGCAGATTGTTGCTAAAATAAATGGTTTTAATTAGTTTAATTGAAGTTTTTTATTGATTGTCAAGATTGTACCATACACATTTAGTTTTCATTTGTCAAATTGATGACTTTTTTGAATTATAAGTAAAATAAAGAAAAACCCCAGGTTTGAATTGGGGTTTAAGTTTAGTTTTAATCTAAGAAAATTGAGTGAAAATTATTCTCTTTCGTCTTGAGCGTATACAAATTCGTATTCAGATTTGAAGTATTCGTGGATTTCTTCTTCGTTGAAGAATCTTTGAACTTCGTCGATAGCGTTTTCTACTGAATCTGAAGCGTGGATTACGTTACAAGCAACTGACATTGCAAAGTCACCTCTGATTGATCCTGCTTCTGCTTCTCTTGATTTAGTGATTCCAGTAATAAGTCTTACAGCTTCAACAACTTCTAGACCTTCTAAACACATTACTGTTACTGGAGAAGATTGCATGAATTTTGATAAACCTGGGAAGAATCCTTTGTCTACGTGGTGAGAATAGTGTTCTCTTAAAATTGCTTCGTCAAGTCTCATCATTTTAAGTCCAACCATTTTAAGACCTTTTTTTTCAAATCTTGAAATGATGTCTCCAATTAAACCTCTTTGCATTGCATCAGGTTTGATGATTACTAATGTTTTTTCGTAAATTCCATCGAATTTCATATGTGTATTGTTAATTATATATTAAGAATTTTTTGAATTTCTTCTTCTGTATACGGTCCAATTATAGATGTATATAAGTTTTTATCAACTAAAAATTTTTGGGCAATTTGATTTACTTGTTCTAAGGTAACTTTGTCGATTTTGTCTTTAACTTCTTGGACACTCATTTTGTCTTTAATAATAAGTTCTTGACGTGCAAAGAAATGAGCTTGCTCTTCTGTGTCTTCCATTTTTAAAGAAATTTTACCTTTGTAGTATTCTTTAGCTCTGTGGAGTTCGTCTTGGGTTACTCCGTTTTTGGCGATTTCATGGTATTCCGCCATAATTGAGGTTAAGGCATCTTGGATTCGGTTTACATCAACACCGGCTCTGGTTGAGATGGTTCCTGCGTCAAAATATTCGTCGTTTGAGGTGTGAATGTAATAGCAAAGACCTTTTTGTTCACGGATGTTTAAAAACATTCTAGAGGACATATTTCCACCTAAAATTACACTCATGATTTTGGCTGCCCATTTTTCTTCACTGTTTAAGCCTGGACCTGGGTATCCAATTACAAGGTGAGCTTGATCGGTTTTTTTGTGGATAACATGAAGTTTTTTTTCGGTTTGGTATCCATTAAACTTAGCTAATTCTAATTGTTTTTCAGAGTCTTTGAAATTGAAATATTCTGGTATTTCTTGAATAAGTTTTTCTTCGTCAAAATTCCCGCAGATTGCAATTACTGTGTTGTCTGGGGTGTAAAGTTTGTTTTGGTAATCAAAAAATTGTTCTTGAGTAACGGTTTTAATTAATTCTTTAGATCCAATTGTGTCTCGACCAAGGGGAGTATCACCAAAAATTAATTTTTCGAAGTCCCATCCAATTTGGTACATTGGAGTGTCTTGGTACATGTTAAGTTCTTCTAAAATAACACCTCTTTCTTTTTCGATTTCTTCTTTTGGATGTCGTGCCGAAATTAGCATGTCGGAAAGAACATCAAGGGCAGTTTTTAAATGGTTTTTTGAGACTTTTACATAGTAACCTGCATATTCTTTGCCGGTGAAGGCATTAAAGTCACCTCCGATCCCGTCGATTGCTTCGGAAACTTGTTTGGTGTTTTGGTATTTTTCTCCGCCTTTGAAAAACATGTGTTCTAAAAAGTGAGAAATTCCATTGATTTCTTTGGTTTCGTATCTTGATCCAGCCCCAACTAAAACTAAAGCTGTAACAGACTCGCTTTGGGGGATATTTTTAGTGATAAGTCTAAGTTTGTTTTTAAATGTTGTAAGTTTCATTATTTTCGGTTAATTAACTTATTTTTATCTTAGCTTTTTGATTTAAAAATGCAATTTTTGTCACCTTGGGTTTGATGTGGTATAATAGTATGATTGCTTAATTTATAAAATGACTGATAAAATTGATTTTCATAGCGGTAGGCTAAAAAGAGCTTATGAACATGATAAAAATTTTTACAATCTACTATCTGGATTAAGTTTGGCTACTTTAATTGCTTTGATTTCCATTGTTGATGATACAAATAAAAATAAGGTTAAGGATCTTTCGTTGGAAACGCGTGGATATGTGAGTGTAGTCTTAGATTCTAAAGATCAAATTGATGAAAGCAATGATGAACTTTTGAAGGAACAAGATTTAGAAGCAGAAGAAGGTGAAGATTTGATTGATGCAGATAGTTTACTTGAGGAAAATAATGAGGAAAGTGTAGAAGGTTATTCCGTTGATGAGTTTAAGAAGAAATTTGATAAGCATTTTGAACCGGAAAGACAACAGTTAATTGATAAATACTCTAAGTTTTTTGGTTCTGAAAAATTAGATTTTGCAGTGTATAAAGATTTTGTTTTAGAGTTTTCGTTTGCACAGTCGGTAGCAATTAGAAAAGCTCAAAGAGATTTGGGCTGGAATTCACAGTCCGATATGCAGATTAATGAAAGTGTAAAATCTTTAAAGGAAAAATTTTTGGAATCCTTTGAATTAAAATTAAATAGAGTTTTAAATTCTAAAGATAAGTTAAGAGAGTTAGAAAATATTTTAAATGAAAGTAATTATATTGATGTTCAACCAAGTTTGTTTGATGTTTACGACTCAGAAGTTAACGGTGGAAATTGTGTTGCTAGAGCTCTTGAAACTACCTTGTTACTAGAGGCTTTAAATGAAAGGTTAGGGGCAAGTAGCAATTTTGATGCTGTTGGATTGCTGCTAATGCCAGGGCATATTGTGGCTACTGCAAGTAATCAAATGACAGGTGAAACAACTTTAATAGATTCATCGAATTCTGTTTTGAAAACGCAAGAAATTGGAAAATTTTACACAGGTGGTCAAAAAATGCAGGTTATTTTAGGAGAGTTAGAAAATAAAAATCCAAATAATAAACCTAATAATTCAAGAAATAGTAGTTCTGTTGAAGGTTCTCCATACTTAGGTTCTAATCCAAGTGGAGAAGTGTCTAAGGTTGATCAGAATGGGTATTCTCAAACTCAGCAAAGGCTTGTTCAGAGAAAATTTAATCAACAGCTATCAAAATATATTGAAGGTATTTCGGTAGATGAAAAAGAGACTTTAGAACTTCATTTATCTATGATTAGTAATCCTAAACTTAAAAATGAATATTTAAGATTTATAGAATCTGGAGGAGATTCAAGTGAATTTTTAAAGTCTAAGCAAATGCAAATTTTAAGATCTAATGGTATTGGTACTGAAATAACACTGGAGGATTTAAAAAATAAAAAGCAAGCTTTTAAGGATTTATTTGAATTAAATAGTTTGCATGAAGGTTATTATTCCATAAAAATCATGTCGAAATCAGTAGATGAAAATCAGGAGTTAAATCAATTTAAAAATTTTTTTAGGATGAATATTTATTTAATGCCAAAGACTTTACAAGGAATTCAAACTAATACTGTTGATATTAGTAGGATCAAGGATTTAAGTGAAATATTAAGACAGAATGAAATTGAAGAAGGTCAAAAGAGTAAAGATTTACAAGAGTTAGACTCTTCTATATTAGATTTAGAATTAGTTGATCCAAGTTTAGAAAATGTTAGTTTTGAAGAGGAACCAGTGGATTCTGAGGAATCTAGAAGGATACCTGAATTATACATAGCTAAGATATCTAGGTATCAGTTTAAAAAGCTTGCTCAAATGGATTTGAGTCGGGTTAAAACTGTTTTTCAGTTTGATGGTGGTGTAAGTTTTAATGATTTTAAAAATTTGGATGGTTTTAATGGAATTATTACTTTAGGTAATATACAAGTATTTGATTTAAGTTTGCTTAAATCTGTTGATTTATCAAATGCAACTTTTTCACTAGAATATCTTAGTTTTAATGAGCTTAGATTTTTGTTGGAAGCTAATATTGGTCAGTTTTTAATTGAGAGTGTTTCAAAATTGCAAG
>Ga0181591_10002236_pt1 | contig 16648 bp, 16 predicted proteins | sample 071ome_33_FD_133757 | JGI IMG/M metagenome (GOLD analysis project Ga0181591, IMG submission 133757) | Coastal salt marsh microbial communities from the Groves Creek Marsh, Skidaway Island, Georgia - 071412AT metaG (megahit assembly) | ecosystem: Environmental > Aquatic > Marine > Intertidal...
ATATTTAAGAACTGATGGCGCTGATGCAAATGGTAGTTCTTCATTTACAGCAGGCGAAGATATTACAGCAGATGGAACTGATTATCCACAAACAGTTCTTACATTATCGAAATCAGTTTCAGGTGCACCAAAACAAACTATTGAATCAATTAGACAAACTGCTCCAACTGCGTTTGCTTCTCAACAAAGATTGGTAACACCTTTAGATTATGAAGGTTTAATCCTTTCTAACTTCTCTTCTGTTTCCGGTGTTAAAGCTTGGGGTGGAGATGAAAACATTCCTATTGATTATGGTAAAGTCTACATTAGTCTACAGTTTGCTAGTGGAGTATCATCAGCATCTCAAACTACAATTAAAAATCAAATTCAAACAAAGTTAACCGATAACCTATCAGTTACTTCTATTACACCTAAGTTTGTAGATCCTGAAAATGTGTATTTAGAATTGACGACTTCTTTTGACTATGATCCTGATCTTACGGGCTTAACTGCTGGAAACATGGAATCAAGAGTGAGAAGTAGAATCATTAATTACTTTAGTGACAACCTTGAAGGGTTTGGTAAAGTATTTAGAAGATCTCAAATACTAGGTTCAATTGATGATTTAGACACCGCTGTTCTATCTTCTAAAATGGACGTAGGCGTTCAACTGCGTTTATCGCCAACATTTGGCTCAACACTTGCGGCTTATGACTTAAACTATCCAGTACCTATCGCATTACCTGATGACGAAAATTATGTAGTTAAATCAGAAAACTTTACAAATCAAAATGGCGTATTAGTATATGTGAGAAATAAACTCAGCTCTACTCAGCTTGAACTCGTGAATGCTACAACTGGTGTAGTTATTTCTGACAATATTGGTTCATATAAAAATACAACTGGTGAAGTTAAAATTGATGCTTTAGCTGCATTATCGGTCCAAAGCAATAACACTTACATTAAGTTTACAGTCACACCTGCTAACCAAGCTGTGATTAGACCATTGCGTAATTACATTATAAATCTAGATGAAGGTAAACTAAAATCAATCGCGCTAAGAGATGATCAGAATACGAAAGTCACGCTATAATGAAAACGCTTAGGGATTTAGACCGCTTACCCATATCTATGAAAAGAAGTCTGGTAAAAGAAGTTTTACCAGAATATTTTGTTGCGGAATATCCTAATTTTATTACGTTTCTTGAAGCGTATTATGACAATTTAGATAGTGATGAAAACTTTGGCGATTTAGTTAAAGATTTATATACGATCCGTGATGTTGAAGATAATACGCTATCTCAACTAGATTTAATGTTTAAAGAACTTGCTTTAGGTATTTCACACACTCAGTTTACAACACCAAGAGAAGTAATTCGTAACTTTGCAGAATTTTTCCGTGTTAAAGGTACAAAGTATTCAACTCAAGGTTTTTTTAGAGCTTTCTTCGGTGAAGACGTAGAGATAGAATATCCTAAAGAAAACTTATTCATTGTTGGTGAGTCAGAATTAGGTATTGATGGCCTTGATGTTTTACAAGATGGAGGACTATATCAGGTTCTGTCAGTACTTGTAAAAGCTCCAGTGTCCTATTCAACTTGGGGTAACTTATATCGTAAGTTTGTTCATCCTGGTGGTTTTTATCTAGGTGCAGAAGTACTTATTCAAACAACACAAACAAATCTTCTTACAGCGCCACTTGTTAAACTTGATTCAGACGCAGGTGAAATAACATTTGAAACCACAGTATCTCTTCTTGGTACACTTACAACATCGTCTGACACAACTCTCATCCAAACAATGGGTGCAACCTCATACGTTTCTGGTGATTCTGATCAAGACTTCATTTGGCACAATATGAATGGCTTGTTGGAAACAGATTCGTCATATACAGATAGAAATGCAGATAGTAGTCAAACAATCTTTACTGTAAGATTGGAACCAAATATGCAAATCCGCGATATCGCTAGCCTAACAATTGATAGCGCTAATGAAACATATTCATCAATTTATGATCTCGCGAAGGCATCTTACGAGTATTATCCTTCTTCTTAATATAAATAATAGAAAATAAATTGTGATAAGCATACAATTTAAGGACAGTTAGAATGACAGCAGTAATTACTGATAAATTTAAAAAGAGTATCGTTCAAGATATCATTGACGGTATTAATGATTCAAGCGATACGTACTACATTGGTCTAGGTAGAGCTGAGTATTGGGATAGCTCAGATACTGCACCGACACCATTGAATGATGCGTCCGAAATCCGTGAGTTTAGAGAAAGCTTACAAGCAATTAAAAAGATTACATCTACTTCCTTTGTTGTTCCACGTGTAAATTGGACAACTGGTACTACATATGCTCAGTATGATGATACGCAAGTTGGGTATGCTTCTCCAGCACATTACGTAATGAACCAAAACTATCATGTCTTTGTATGCTTAAGAACTGGTAGAGATGCGGACGGTAATACTGTGGCTTCAACTGTCGAACCAACAGGTTCTAATAATGAAGCGTTTGAAACAGCAGATGGATACGTTTGGAAATTCATTTACACTATTTCAGCTTTGGAAGCAAATTACTTCTTATCAGCAAACTATATGCCTGTAAGCAAAATTATCGGTGAACTTGATTCTGATGCTTCAGGTATTCAAAACAAACATAAAGAAATTCAAGACACAGCAATTGGTGGAATGATTACGTCTATTGTTGTAACTGATGGTGGATCAGGTTATACTTCTCGTCCAACAGCAACAATTACTGGAAATGGTTCAGGCGGATCTGTTACAGCTTATATCGATTCAGATACAGGTGCAGTTGCTAAAATCGAGTTTGACAATGATTCTTCAACATTAGCATATCCAACTGGATATGACTATGCGCAAGTTTCAATTACCGGTGGTGGTGGCACAGGTGCTACTGCAAGAGCCGTTCTTTCAGATGAAGATGGAATTGGAGCTGATGCAAGAAATGATTTAAAATCTTCGGCACTAATGCTTCACACAAAGGTAAGTGGTTCAGCCGATGACTTTATTGTTCTACAAGATTTCCGTCAAGTTGGACTAATTAAAAATCCTAAGAAATACGGCTCTGATTCAGACTTTACAGATGACACCGGAAATGCTTTAAGATCACTTACTCTTTCAGCTACTTCAGTGGCGTTTAGCGTTGATAAAACAATTGTTGGTGGAACATCTGGAACAAAAGCATATGTAGATGAAGTCGACTCTGACACAATTTATTATCACCAAAATGCTACAACTGGATACGGTACATTTACTGTAGGCGAAGCACTTACTGAGTCTGATGGCTCAGGATCTGGTACAATTGGTTCTTTAACAGATAGTTCTGAAGTAGATCCTTTCTCAGGAGATGTACTATATATTGATAACAGAACAGCAGTTGAAAGAACAACTAACCAGACTGAAGACATCAAGATCATTCTCCAATTATAAGAGTAGATAAAACATGACAATTACGTACACCGAAAACATTTTTGAAACTCGATACAGAGATGACTATGCTGATAGTGATAACTATCAACGAATTCTTTTTAATAAGGGTCGTGCGCTGCAAGCTCGTGAACTTACACAGATGCAGACAATCATCCAAAAACAAATTGAAAGATTCGGTCGTAATATTTTTAAAGAAGGCGCATCAGTATTACCAGGCGGTGCTACACTCAATGATGCGTATGAGTTTGTTAAACTAGATACATCAACTTATACTATGCCAACCGATGGCTCAATTGATGAAGAAACCTTTCTTGGTCAATCATCCGGCGTAAGAGTTAAAGTTATTGATACTGCTGTGGCCGTCGGCGCGGATCCAGCCACACTATTTGTTACATATACAAACACACTAAATGCTGCATCTGGAACTACACCTATTCGTCTAACACCAGGTGAAGATCTTGTTGGTATTAACACTGGTACAGTTTTAACAGTACAAACAACAAATACTAGCTCAAATCCAGCGGTTGGTAAAGGTGTTAAATTTTCAGTAGCGGCGGGTTCTTTCTTTATAAATGGATTATTTGTTTATGCTAATCCGCAATCAATCGTAATTTCTAAATATGCTCCAGGTGTAACAGTCGAAGTCGGTTTTAAAGTTGTACAAGATATTGTAACAGCTGATGATGATTCAGGTTTATATGATAACTCAGGATCTCTTCCTAATACTACAGCGCCTGGTGCAGATCGTTATAGACTACGTCTTATTCTTACAACAAGAGATGACATCGATTCTGACGAAACATTTGTATATCTTGCTAAAATTAGAAACTCCGTAATCCTTGATGCAGTAAGTGGCTTTGACCAATATAACAAAATCAATGATGTTTTAGCATTACGTACGAAAGAAGAATCAGGTAACTATATTGTTAGACCTTTCAATATTTCTTATGATTCCGATGCTACAGACAGCACTATCTTAAACTTAAAAGTAAGTGAAGGTACTGCTTATGTAAATGGTTATAGAGCAAATCAAGCGTTGCCAAGCATTATTGAAGTTGATAGAGCTAGAGATACACTAACAATTAATAATGAAGTAGTTGCAGCTAACTATGGCGCATATATTATTGTAGAGTCTTTACTTGGTATACCAAACATCCACCAAATGGCTCAAGTTAACTTACGTAACAATGCTACATACGCTTCAGGATCTACAATTGGTAGTGCAAGAGTACGATCAGTCGATGCTGTAGGCGATGGAACATATAGGCTATACTTATTTAATATTCAAATGAACAATGGGTCTAACTTTAGAGATTCTCGTTCTATTGGCACTTCAGCGACAGATAATGCTCAGCTAGTTTTAGAAAATGGTATTGCTGTATTGAAAGATGCGAGTAATGAAAGCTTATTGTTTGAATTGCCAGAACAAAGACCTTCAAACTTAGATGATATTTCTTTCCAAGTACAAAGAAGATTTTTGGCTACAACCGATGCGACTGGTACAGCTACACTAACGTTGTCAGCAACTGGCGAAACATTTTCAAATACTTCTGATTGGATTACATCTGTTGATTCGAGCGGATCTATTATTTCACCTACAATTTCAGGCTCTGGTTCTACTACAGCTAATATTACAGGCGCGCCGACAAGTTCACAAATTGAAGTTTTGACTTATGTTAATAAAGGTGCTGCAACAACAAGATCAAAAACAGACACAACTACTTCAGGTATTTCTGCTCTGGACTCAGACGGCAACGGCGTATCATATGTAGATCTTCAATTAGTTGATGTTTATGATTATAACTACATCCGTGAAGATTCAGCAAGTGGTCCAGATATTTCTCACAAGTTTACACTTGACGGTGGCCAAAAAGATGCATACTATGGATTAGGTAGACTAGTTCTAAAAGGTGGCCAAGCTGTTTCTGGTAATATTGCCTGGGAAGTAAAACACTTTGTTCATGGCGCAACTGGTGATTTCTTTGGAATCAATTCATACTCAGGAATTAATTATGCTAATGTTCCATCACACACATTGAACAATGGAACAACAATTGACTTGCGTAACTTTATTGACTTCCGTCCTACACAAAACATCTCATCTACATTCACTGGTGGTACAGCCCGTATTAACGAACTACCGAAAAACACCGATGTTGTAAATGCAGATGTAACATACTATCTACCAAGATATGATAAAATTGTTATTGATGAAAAATCAAATTTAAAAGTCTTGCAAGGTGTCTCTTCACTTGAACCTAAGTTTAAAGAAGTTCCGGAAAACTCACTTGAACTCTACAGAGTTAAAATGAATCCATACACTGTCGACGAAACTGACATGAATTACCAGTTCATTGAAACTAAAGGTTATACAATGGCTGATATTGGTAAGATTGAGAAGAGAGTTGATAGACTTGAAGAAACAACTGCTCTTAACTTACTAGAACTTGATACAAATAGCTTAGAAGTTTTGGATTCTTCAGGAAGTAACAGAACAAAATCAGGCTTTATGGTTGATAACTTTGTTGACCACTTCCAATCTGACGTAAACAACAGCGAGTATAAAGCTTCGATTAATCCAAGTAGAAAATCTTTACATCCAGCATACGTTGAGAAAAATGTTGGCCTGGTTTATGATTCAGACACTTCAACAAATACTATTATCAAAGGCGATAACGTTTATATTAAGTATGATGAAGAATCTTACATTAACCAAGATTTAGCTTCAACAACTGAAAATGTTAACCCATTTGCAGCATTCCAATTTAATGGTAACGTTGATATTTCACCAGCATCTGATGAGTGGAGAGACGTTGTTACTCGAGCTGCAAGAATTATTCAAGGTGGTACACAACTCGACACAAATCAAGAGTTGATGCAAGCTGCGATTGAATGGGGATGGAATGGTGTTGACCAAAATACTGGAGCTACAATTTCTAGAGTTGTAACAAGCGAAACTATCCGCCAGGTTGTAGATGATAGAATTGTTGACGTAGCATTAGTACCATTTATTCGATCACGTAAAGTATTCTTTAATGCTGTTGGTTTAAGACCTAACACAAAAATTATCCCTTATTTTGACCAGGTAGATGTTTCTAGCTGGTGTAGATCTGAAACATTTAAGCGTATCAACTCAAATAGAACTGAGTATGGTAATACGCAAAATAATGCAACAGCACACCCTGATGGCTCATCAGCGCTTTACACTGATGATGAAGGAAGAGTTTCAGGCTCATTCTTTATTCCAAACACCAGTTCAATTAGATTTAGATCTGGCGCTAGAGAATTTTCACTTCTAGACATTACTGCATATGATCCAGAAAATTCAAGTTCTCTTGCAACAGCGATTTACACTGCGTCTGGAGTAATTGAAACAAGACAACAGACTATTGTTTCAACACGTAGACCGCAGCCTCCTGCTCCACCCCCAGCACCTCGTAGAACAGACCCGCTTGCGCAGTCTTTCTACGTTGCTGAGGACTATGGTGTATTCCTTACAAAAGTAAGACTATATTTTAAAACAAAATCCTCTACAATGCCAGTATGGATTCAGTTGAGACCAATGGTAAATGGTTCTCCATCTGCCACTGATATTATACCAGGTTCTATTAAAATTCTATCACCAAGTGAAGTATCAACATCTGCTGATGCTACAACTGGTACTGATTTTGAGTTTGATGAGCCACTATACTTGAATCCAAAAACCGAATATGCTCTTGTAGTACTAGCAGACACAACTGATTACACAGTTTACATTTCTAAAATGGGTGACTTTGTACTTAATTCAACTGCTAAACGTATTACAAAACAGCCCACACTTGGTTCATTCTTCAAATCGCAAAACGCTGCAACATGGACTCCGGCTCAAGACGAAGACCTTATGTTCCAGATTTTCCGTGCTGATTTTGATACAACAACTGATGGTGAAGCATATTTAGAAAATAACACTCTTCCAAATAAGTTGCTAGGGTCTGATCCAATTACCACAACAGCAAGCTCAGCTGAAGTAAAAGTATCTCATAAAGACCACGGATTTGTGGTTGGTGATACTGTTACGATTGCAGGTGTAACTGGAACAATTGGTGGAATTGCAGCATCTTCAATTAATGGAACAAGAACAATTACAAAAGTTGATGGAACTGGTTATGCGTTTAACCACTCATCTTCTGCAAGTTCTTCTGCTACAGGTGGTGGATCTGCTGTGACTGCATCTGAAAATGCTATGGTTGATGTATTATATCCATACATTCAGACAATCACGCCTGATCAAACAAGCCTAGCATTCACAGGTAAGTTCCACTCAGGTAAATCTTTTGCTGGAACAGAAACAGCATATTTAGAAGATGCCACAACTACAACTCTAAATAATAGAGAAGGCAACTACTTCCAGTATCCTAAAGTGATTGCTAACTCTGCAAAAGAAACATCGTTGGGAACAAGTACTGCTAAAATGTATGTAGCTATGACAACTAGCGATTCATATGTTTCTCCAGTTCTTGACTTACAAAGAGCTTCATTGTCACTTATCAATAACAAGATTGACAAGCAGGCTTCTTCAGCAGCAACAGGTTTCAACGTACCAATTTCTTATATTGCTGAAACAGATCCTAAAGAAGGTTCACATCTATCTAAACACATCACTAAACCAATTACTTTGGTTAATGATGCGGTTGGATTAAAAGTTCTAATTGGAGCAAACAGACCTTCTACAGCATCATTTGATGTATACTACAAAACATTAACTGATGATCAAAATATCGATGATATTTCTTGGATTCTTGCAAGCCAAGAGGAAGAAGTGCCAAGTGATGAAAATAGATCTGTATTCCGTGATTATAGATATTTGATAGGCGGTACAGGTGGATCCCTTGATCCATTTACTATCTTCCAACTTAAGATCGTGTTTAAATCTACAAACAGCGCAAAGGTTCCAACAATCAAAGATCTAAGAATCATTGCTCTAGGTGTTTAATATGAGATATGTTAATGTTGAAGGACACAGCGATTTAGTAAAAGATATGAAAACTGGCGCTGTCCTAAATGTAAGTAATGATGTAACAAAAGCTAGAAAAATAAAAGAAAACCGTAAGCAACGTGAAGCTGAATTTGATAACTTAAAAGATGATGTTCAAAATATTAAGTTAATGTTGCAACAAATTATTAAGAAGATGGAAAGCTGATGGCTAGGAAAATTTACGTAGATTTAAGCGACCATATTGATGCTTGGCGTGAAAAAACTAACATCATGTCAGGTAATGTTGGTGACCTTGATAATTTAAATGTGCCATCGCCACATGATTCTGACGTAGTGGCAGCAATTAATTGGGTAAGAGACAATGCAGATGGAGGTACGAGGAACGTTAGTTTACAACTTATAAACTCATCAGGAACAGTTGTAAAAACAATCTACGGTTTCGATTCAAGTACATAATATCATGACAGTTCGTAGACCTCTTAAACTCAATGGTACAGATCTTAAGGAGATGTCAGATTCTGACATAAGTAACATTCAATCGAGAATGATCTCTCTTTATGGTCAAAATCCATCAGTTACTCTTTCAGTCGTTTCTTCAGGAGGAAATCTTGGAGAACTTCGTGACAGAAGATTAGCTGCAGGTTCTGCTGTAAATGAAGGTGAGGCAATTGATCCAGTTTACGTAAAGACTGTAATATATTCTAGAATTAGTCAATCAGTTGATAGTTCAGCTGCAGCATATCCAGACACAGATAATATTGCTTATCCAGTTTATTTAGATGGAAGTAATAATATTAAGTCTATGACTGATTCAGATTTTTATGATACATTTGTAGAACCGGCTATTACATCTTTAACATCATCTTCAACTGGAACAGACCAAGCTGGAACATACTTTGTATCATCTTCAAGCAGTGTTTCAAACGCATCATTAGTTTCATTGATTCCGGTTTTTACTGATACAACAGCTGACGCTGAGGCATTTGCAAGTGGTCCTTTACCTGAAGATTCAGATCAACCAATCACTATAAATAACTATTACTTGCATCAGATTAATTCATCTTCTGCATCTTCAGTAAACGCGTTATCAATTGACAGTGATTATAATATTAGAGAATATAACGATTCTGACTTTGATAACATCTTACAAAGATCTGTGAGATATGCTGCATCAAATCTAGCATATAACAAAATTCGTTACTCGTACTTTACTGGAAATCAACGAGGAACAGCTATGCTAGATACTATACTAGATTCAGACAACTCTATCATTAGAGAAGGCGACGCAGGTGAGTATGATTACGCAAGACAAGAAGTTCCTGCTGGCGAATCAACAGTGTATGAAACATATTATTTGAGAATTAATAAAGAAGTGTGATATAATATAAATGGCTATTTTTAGTAATAAGATCGTGGAAGCCAAATTTCTTGATGCATCAAACACAATCATAGAAGTCTTATACCAAGATGGCGATTCCCTTATTTCCCATGCTTTAGAAATAGATCTTGAAAATCAAGACTTTCATGATCTTATGGAAGAACATACTTTAGAAGACATTGAAAAGTATACTAATTCAAAGCGAAAGAAAGCTTTAGAAAATTATCGGAAAAAGATTGATGAAGAAGTAGAATCTAAAATAAGAGATTCTGTACAATCTGACGTGCCTATGACAGTAGCTAACATTTTCGATGAGTTAATTGATAAAAGAAACGATATGAATTTCTTATTTCAATTCAAAGCTGCGGTGTTTAAGAATAAAGAAGTGATTTCTTCTAAGTCTGAAGAAACAAAAAAACAAATCCGAAAAAGTAAAGATTTATTTGAAGTAGTTGAGTTACTGAAAGATATTATGTAATGTCGAAGAATAAGATTGTCTACCTTCGTTGGGGAGATAGATACACTCAAGATCATGTTGATAGATTGTATGATCAAGTAAATAAAAACTGCTCTGTAGATTTTGACTTTATTACTATGGATGTAAGTGTAGGCCAATCTTTTGAGCAAATGCAAGCTCTACAAGAAAAGTACTACAGAGGTTGTCAAAATCCAGAATCTTCAATCACCGAAAATCATCAAGACACTTACATAAGAGAAGATGCTGGAGGCATAGCTCACTTTAGAAAATATATTATGTTTATGAGAGATGAAGAGCATAAAGATTGTACCTTTCTGTATCTTGATCTAGACACTATCATCAGAAACGATTTATCGTATTTCTTTGATTTAGAATTAAAAAAGCCTATGATTATGAGAAGTTGGCAATTTAATGAAAATATGAAATGGCAAAGATTGTATAGACTAAGATCATGCCCGTATTTCAACAGTTCAGTTTTACTTTGGAAAACTGGACAAAATAGAAAAGTATTTAATGAATTGACTAATGAGAAAAAAATTGAAGCTAACTTTTTTCATTATGGCATAAATGATAATTGGCTCTTCCATAGATTTGGACCATACGCGTATAACCGTGATTTTAAAGATTGGTTTAATTTTTTCGAAAAAGACAAAGTTATATCCGATGAAAGATATATGTCTGAAAGCACAATTATACATACGTTAGCAGGTTTAAATATGAGTGAAAAAAACAAGATATGTTTGAGCTAAATGATTCTTTAATTTCAAGTTTAAGTGAAATTGATAATTCCTTTCAACATAGAAAAAAAGATTTTTATAACTCAATTTCAACTAAAAATGCGCTGATCAATAAATGGTTAGGCGAAGAATATAGCAAATTATATCCTACAGATCTACCAGCTTGCGCTGATATTTTTGCTCCAAGTTTTTCTCAGTATGCAAAATTATACATTGAACAAATGAACCTTGACAACATCATTTTTTATGATTATGATCCTGAAGTTGTTAAGGTGAATTGGCAGTGTTTAAAGCTTGTGAAGAAAGATAGATTAATAGACCAAAAGTGTTTAGATGTAATTTTAGATACAGATTACACTCGGCGAAATCACTTAGATGTAATTATTAATTTTTCTTGTGAAAAAATGGTAGATATGAAATTCATAGTAGAAAGAGTGTATGAAGGAAAGAATCCTGTTTTTTGTTTTATTTCGACAAATAAGCACGATAGAGGAAACATAAACGTATATTCCGACTTAGCATCCTTTGAAAAATCTACTGGATTAAGCACAATAAAATATTCTGGGGAATTAAATTTTAAAAATAACAATGAAACAAAATATTTAGTGATAGGTGAAAAATAATGGAATTTAGATGTGGCCCAAAGTGGGATGAAAGAATAGTTCACTTAGAACCAAAGAAAAAAATTGGCGTTCTTATGTCATCTGGTGCTGATAGTACTACTTTATTTAAATTGTTATGGGATAACTTTCCAGATACAAAAATTAGGATATTCAACGTACAAACAAGTGATGATCCGAAGAAACCTCTCATTGAAGAAATTTTAAAAAAATTCGATGTAGATTTAGAGCTTGAGATAGTTGGAAAAACAAGATGGAACTGGCCAATGTCAGCTCATTATCCTAGACTTTGTAAAGCTTTTCAAGAAATAAGAGACAACACTGACTGTGAAGAACTATATTGCGGTAATATTTTGCCACCTCATCCACAGTGGTTCAAAAGATGGGATCCTAATCAAAAAGGAATCGCAAAACGACCTTGGTTAACAAATGACGATTTCTTAAAAAATCCATTTGAACATGTTGAAAAATACCATGTTATTGATCTCGGTAGACGGAATGGTTTTTCAGAAATATATAATACTACAATATCCTGTAACACTCATGCTACAGATCCATGCGGCGATTGTATGGGATGTTTAGAAATAGAATGGGCATATAAACAGTTAGATAAAGAAACCGGCACGACACTAGATGAAATGACTGAACATGCGATTATGAATTACGGATCTATTGGCTGGTAATATCCCCACCTCAAAAACCTCTTTAATATTATACCACATTTTCTCGAAATGTAAACCCCGAAAGTGAACTATGAACCATAATTTAATAAAAAAATATGATGAAGCTTCTGAATGGTATGAGCAAAAATACGTCGAAGGTGGATGGGAAAACAATCCATATATGAAAGATGAGTATGATGCTCACAAGTTTTGGATGGCTAATGGTGAAGTTGGCAAAATTATTTCATTAGGAGTTGGATCAGGGCAAGACATTGAGATTCTTGGAAAACCAGATCCGAAAACATTTGTTGGTTACGACATTTCTGCGGGAATGCTTGCCAACGCTCGAAAAAAATTTCCTGACTATACATTTAAACTCTTTGACTGTAAACAGGCCATTGATGATAAATGTGATATTTTAGTAAGCATGTTTGGGACTCCAAATTACATTGGACTGTCCGTGTTATTAGGTCACTACCAACGATTCAATGCTAAACACGCTTTCTTTGTTTTCTATGATGAAAATTATGATGATGGATTTGGTGAATACTATCATAAGTACACACGAGAAGAATTGAATAATCTGCTTAAACCATTTAGTCCAATTATTGAAAAGCTTAACGAAAATTATTACATAGTGAAGTGGTGATGTTACAAATAATTGTCTCAGTTTGGGGTGATATGTATGGTGATGAATATATCGATAAGCTTAAAAAAAATATCGATAAACACACTACTGTAGACTGGAACTTGCGTGTAATACGTGACCATGAAAATGGTTGGGGAGAATATAGCAAAAAGTGGTATAGAGGCGAAGGTGAGCCTAGAGTGGTCCAGGGAGAAGGCTGGATGAACGGGTATCACCATTATAATTTAGGTGGCATTCCACTATATAAAAAAATGTACCCGTGGTTCATGGATGACCATTGTTCCGAAGACGATGTGATTATGTACATGGATATTGATATGATGATTAATGGAGACTTAAAGTATTTTACTGAACTCGATTTATCTAAACCTTGGGTCCAATATGATTATGATATGCCTCAACATCTACTTATCGAAGATTATCGAAACCAAAATATAACTCCTATAAATACATCTGTCACAGTATTTAAAAAAGGCCAATTACATCCAATTACAAACTTAATTGAAAAGATGCCTGATGAAGTTTTCTTTACTTATCGAAGAGTAGATGCTTTTGTTTGGTATCAGTTTGGTGTAAATGACTTTTTTAATTTTTTACCAGTAGAAGCTGTTGATTGGTACTATAAGAATACTAATCCTATTATTAGAAATCTTGCTGGTGAACCAATTGAGTTGAAAGATGAAGCAATTATTTAACATGCTTAAAAGAAAAAAGAATAAAATCATCTGTGCAAGATGGGGCGATCTTTACACTGATAAAGATGTAAATGCTTTATACGAAAACGTTAAAAAGAACTGTTCTGTTCCATTTGACTTTGAGTGTTTCGATAAGTTTGATGAAACATGGGAAGATTTTAAGTGGAAACATTATAGAGCTTCATTAGAACCTAACTATAGATTTGATGCAGTGCAAAATGGTTATCATCGAGATGACTTTGGTGGTATGCCACACTATAGAAAGCTTACGTTATTTGATGAAGATAAAAAATTCAAAAAAGACGACACTATTCTTTATCTTGACTTAGATACAGATATTGCTGGTGATTTAGGCTATTTTTTCGAAGAATTAAATGACGATAAACCTTACCTTGTTTGGAATTATTGGTGGGAAAATAGACCAGAAGAATGGCTAAGACAATTTCATATTACAAGGTGCCCATTATTTAACAGTTCAGTTATGAGATGGAAGCCTGGCCAAAATAAACCTATCTACGATTTTGTTTCAAAGTATACAGATCAGTGCTTCTTCACATATCCCTCAATAGACACATTTATGTTCCATAATTTTGGGCCAAACTCATCAGAAGAACGTCAAAATCATTTTCAGTATTATGATAAGGGAATTGTAACAACTGAAAGAGCTTTAGAAGAAAATGAAAAGCCAGGCATTATACATATGTTAGAAGGCCTTTCAATTGAAGAGAAAAATACTTATGTACATGATTGAACCAGAAGATATTGAACGATTTACTCGTTTAAATGACACTGTACAATGGCATAAGCCTTGGTTATACGATAGTGTTAAAGAACAAACTAATAAGACTGAATACATAATTCAAAAATATTGGGCTTCTAAAGTTGATATGATAAATAAAAGTGTGGCTATATTTAATAGTGGTTTTGGCTTTTACTCTGTCCCTTTCTGTTCAGAAAAAGCCGCCAAATATGTTAGATTGTATGACATGGATCCAACTACAAAGGAAATTTCATGGAATATAAATGGAAGATATAAGCCAAACTTTGACCATAAATTATTAAATATCACGTTTGATTATGAAGATGTACTTGATGACGCGCATATATACATTAATACAAGCTGTGAACATTCATATCCAATGCATACGTTACTTGAAGCAAGAGCTAAAGATAAACTATGTGTTATGAGTGGAAACAATCTTACAAAACGCGGTCATATAAATCTTATAAATTCTATAGAGGAACTGAAAGAACAATGTCAACTTTCAAAAATTATAAATGAAGATGTAATGGAATTTGAGTATGAAGATGAATTGGGTAAAAGAACATATCAACAATTTTTTATTATAGGTATTAAATAATGAAAAAAATAATCTTTTCAATTTACATTGATATACCTGAGCATTTACTTGACGAAACCGGTTATTCAAAACATGCTCGAACAAACCAGCACCGTGTTGAAAGAGCCGGAGAAACAAAAGATAAGTTAGCGGCTTATAAAAATAAACTTTTGTGGACTCAAAAAGCATACGCTGATGAAATTGATGCTGATTATAAGCTATACACATATGATAAAGAGTTTATAGACTATTATCTTTACTGTAAAAGTGTGTATGAAAACTTACCAATGTATCACATCGTAAATTACTATAAAAATTATCTTCTTCAAAAATTAACAGAAAAATATGATGCGGTATTCTATATGGATATTGATGTCATCCCGCGGACCCGAGAGGATATTTTTGAAGTACATGATATGCGTAAGTTATGGGCTAAAAACAATAACGAACTCGCTGAATGGGGTAAACATTTCGACTTAACAAAATATAATAGTTGTGATAGAAATCCAGCTATTAAATACTGGAATTGTTACGCCTTACTTGTTGAAGATGGATACGATCCTGAAAATGATGTAATTAACACTGGTACAATGATTGGTGGATCCGAAGCAATTAATGCTATGGACTGGAATGGTGAATTTGAAGGCTTAATTGCTAAGTTAAAAGCACTTCAAGAAGATGAAGAAACCATGTTCCCCGAAGCTCTTCATGCTCGTTTTGCATTTGATAATGAAACCATGTTTAGTTATCTTGTAAAATCAAAAGAGCTAAACTATGATACTTTAACTGATGAATGGCATGGCAGATTGCCTGATGATGGGATCGATCCTGATCATAAAATAATTCATGCAATTAATAAGAAGTTTGAACTCATTTGGCCTGACGTAAAATATGAAGGAAGATCAATGTGAAGATATATTGTTTTCGAATAGGAAACAAATATGGGCCAGAATACGAAGACTACATTAATGAAAAATTAAAAGATTATAATGTTGTGTGGATTCGCGAACCGTATGACAAACGAGTAGCTCTTCAATGGAATAAAATGTTATGTATGGCTCTTGACACTGAAGAGCCAATTGTCGTATTAGATATAGACGTAATATTAACTGGTGATTATAAACAACTTTTTGATTATCCAATACAACCTGGAGAATTCCTTTCTATTCCATCCTGGTGGGGATCTCGAGAAGGCTGGAGCATCAATGGTGGATTCTTTAAGTATTATCCTAAAGATTGCCGTTACATATATGATATTTTTATGGAAAATCCAGGCCATTGGCAAAAGCATTACATCAAACAAAAGTTAACAGTTGGTCCAGTAAATGGTGAACAGTTTTTTGTAGAAGAACACGTAAAACAAAGACTAAAGTTAAAACTAGTGCCAAATTCATGGATTACACGTTGGTCTCAGGATGAAGAAGTAAATGAAAGAGTAGAAGAAATTTATATAGAAAAAACACAGAATGAATATCTTATACAAAATAATATATTTCATCCTGACGTCAAATTAGTTCACTTTACTACCTCTTTAAACAAACCGCATGAATCAAAACTATATAAATACTATAATAATGCTCGATCATAGAGGTCTAAGATGCCAAAATTAAATAGTTTTAACGAAATACTGAATGACTCGGCCGACTCAGCTGATCTCTTTCTTGTATATGATGTATC
>Ga0181591_10002238_pt1 | contig 16640 bp, 19 predicted proteins | sample 071ome_33_FD_133757 | JGI IMG/M metagenome (GOLD analysis project Ga0181591, IMG submission 133757) | Coastal salt marsh microbial communities from the Groves Creek Marsh, Skidaway Island, Georgia - 071412AT metaG (megahit assembly) | ecosystem: Environmental > Aquatic > Marine > Intertidal...
GTCCTTTTCGATTTCCTCCCACTTGCGCTTCTCATACCGCTGATGCAGGGCTTGGCGACGGCGAAGGATGAGGTCGTCCACCAATTGCTCAGGCTCGCTGACCGCCACCTCTTCGTCGGTGTAAGGGTCCATGTCGTGCGTCCATCCATGACGCCTGCGGTATTCGTCAAACCACGCACGGGGGATGCCGAAGCGACGGGACATTTCGTTCATGGAGGCGGGCTTTCCCACCATGTTGCTATACGCCTCTTTCATGGCGCGGTGCTTGTCGCCTGAAACGCGAATCATTTCTTCGGCGCACGACAGGAAGGTGATGTATTCATCGGCCCCTGCGTCGTAGTAATACCCCTTGCCCTCAACGTCAGGGAGGATTTCGGTTTCCGTGGATTGTCCGGCTCGTTGGTTCTGCCCCGGCTTGAGTCGCTCGTAGTCGTCCAACATATCCAAGACGTTGCTACGCAGGTAATTCTCCCACCCGCGAACGCTGCGGTCGGGGTTCAAATCGTGCAACCTACGGGCATTTCCCATCACCGAGAGGGTGCGGTCGAAATTGCTGAGGCAGAAGTCAATGTCTGACTGCTCCATTAAACATACGACTAAGGGGACGCCATATGAAGGTTCGGGTTGCGTCGCCATTCTTTCCATGCTTCTGACGCCCAAAAAGAATAGAACCGACGCACACAAAGACAATTGGGGTAATTCTTTTTTTCCTTCTATGGTGTTTTAGGTTTAACTCCCTTAACCTAAAATGTCTATGAAACAAAAAAACAAAAATGGGTGGTGGCCCGCAGTCCACCGTTTATTTCTTTTCTGCGATTTGGCAACAATGGAAATAATCATCCGAGGCGAACGTCTAAACGTCGCCACACTCACTTCTGTTCATGCGTGGAAGGAGGGTTCCGTATTGGCCGATGGTTTGCGTCACGTCGCAGCAGGTGGAATCCTTCTTGTTTTTCTTGAAATTGCATGGTGGATTGGATTTGCGGGATTTATCGGACGAAAAATCCGTCGAATGAGGAATGCTTGATAAGACGCACCACATCTCAGACCCAACATGGGTCTGTTCGACCGTTTCCGCCGAGTGACGGCCGAAGCCCCCCCACTTCGTAGGGTTGGGACCAACGTGTCCCTGAATGTGGCGGCGGGCATCCCGAACATCCTTGACGACACGGAGAAGTTTCAATCGTCGTCCAATTTCACCAACGAGTTCGACCTGTTCGACAACATGGTGAAGTTTGACCCCGAATTGAACGGGGCGGTCCGCAGCGTGGCCCTCACCGGAAACAATTACAGCATCGACTACAAGGCGGCCAAGAACAAGCGGATTCGCGACGCCATCCAAATGCTCGTTGAGCGGCTCGACTTTGACGACCTGCTCATCAACGCCATGCGGAACCTTATGGTGTATGGGAATGACGTGAACAAGATGGTGGGTAAGGCGGGCCTCGGCATTACCGACGTGACGAGCCTTCCCGTGCGCCAAATAACCATTGTGGACCACCGAGGGGCAGACGGAACGGCCTTCGCCGCCAACGAGCAGAATTACGTCGGCACAAACGACTATTACATCTTGCGTGAGGGGCAATACACCCAAGAGGTGTTCCCGCGTGACGAGGTGCTGCACTTCCGCATTGACTATCGGAGCAATTGGTTCACGGACAGCAAGTCCCGTGTGACGTATGGTGTGTGGGGCGCATCCCGTTTTACCTCGCTCAAACAGGCCATCCGAGCCAAATACAATTCAATTAACAATCGAATTGCGCTTGAAGACGCCCTCACTAAGCAATTCGTCACCATTGACCGCTCGGCCATCGAACACATCACCGACCCCGACGAGCAGGCAGAACGCCTCGGCAAAATCATGGACGAGGTGATTAACCTGTTTGAAGGGCTGCGCGGCGACCAAATGCCGATTCTGCCCTCCTACGTCACCCTGCACCACGTTGATTTGCAGAACACCGTCCCCGACAACACCGGCTTCCTCGACATGGTGGGTAGCAATATCGCGGCGGTGCTGCACGTCCCCCGTGTGGCGGCCGGTCAGGAAAAGGGGTCCACCTTCGCGGCCACCTACAACGCGAACACTTGGGCCAACACCGCCATTCGCCGCCTGCAACACGTCGTCTTTCAGGGCGTTCAGCAATTGTTTTCGACGCACCTCTCCCTGCTCGGCATTGAACACCGAATGCAAGACCTCCCCCGCTTTGAGTTTGAGCCGGTGGCCGAAGAATCGCCGCTTGAGTCCATGCGCCGTGCGACTATGGGGTATCAGGCCGGAATTATCACCCTGAATCAAGCCCTTGAAATCCTCAAACTGCCGGTCGATATGGAAGGGGACGAGCGAAGAGAGCCGACGAAGCAACCAAATGGGCCAAACCCGCTTCCCAATTCGCAACCCGGAGCCACCGATGTAGCCGAAGGTTCAAACGACAACCAATAAATCGGTGAAACAGGCGGTGGACACTTTGAAGTCGTTCAATGACCGGATGATGCTGATGATTGGGGTTCCCATTGTCCTTGGGTGGCTCATCTTCGGCTGCTACATCATTTGGATGGGGACGCAGGACGATTCCGTCATTCAGAACATTGACGGTTATACCACGCTGCTCGCCATCATTGGCGGTCCCGCGCTCATCATCATTACCTCCATGCTTGAACTGTGGAAGAACGAGCAGCAAACCGAAATCAACCTCCACCCTGAAATTGTGGCGAGCAACCGAGGCGAAATCGACCTGTCGTCTGCTCATGCCCGCAGCCTTGAGGCGCAGCGGCTTGCTCACGAACAAATGCTTGAGCATGAGCGGCAGCGCGTCGAACTTGGTATTCACGAAGGTCACGTCGGCCACCACCACAATGAAGGCGTGACGACACAGGACGGTGAAGAATGATGCCTGACCCACAGCCCGGTGAATCCCGCGACGACTTCGTGCAGCGTTGCATGGGTAGCGAAGAGGCTGTGAAAGATTACCCTGATGAAAAGCAGCGGTATGCCGTCTGCAATTCAATGTTTGAGCGCAAGGACGCTGAATACCATAAGGATGAAGAGGTCGAGGCGGCCGAATACCAAGGAAAGAAGGTCACGCTTGGCAAGCCGTTCCGCACACCAAAAGGCCCCCGCAAGTTTGCCGTTTATGTGCAGAATGAGTCGGGGCGCGTCATTATTGTGCGCTTTGGCGACCCCAACATGGAAATCAAGCGCGACGACCCCGCTCGCCGCAAGAACTTCCGCTCCCGCCATAACTGCGATAACCCCGGCCCCCGAACCAAGGCCCGCTATTGGTCGTGCCGTATGTGGGAGCGGTCCAAGTCCGTCACGCAATTGACCTCAAACGAAGAACATGAGTCGTTGGGCGACGAATTGTGGTTCGACGTGTGGGACGACACCAACGGAAAGGTCATTGACGGCATCGAAGAGGTTATCGAGGAACTCGTTGCTGAAGAAGAGCCGTGCTGCTCATCCTGCGCCGAGGCCGCTGAAGTCGGCAAGGACACCTACGACAACCCCGGTGAGGCCGCAGGTCGCGCGAAGGAAATGGGTTGCGAAGGCATCCACGAAACCGACGGGAAGTTCATGCCCTGCAAGACCCATGAGGAATACATGGAAAAAGCAGGGGAAAAGAACGCCGAAGCAGCGTCGTGTCCCATTGGTGAAGAGCGTGGGGTTGATGGTATCTGCCGTCCCGTGAACGTCACCATGGAAGCCACGGTGGAGGAAATCGTCGCCAAGGTCGAAGCCTCGACCGGCCGCTCCTACATCGAAATCCGGGGTATCGCGTTCCACGAAGGTATGAACAAGAACCGTTGGTCCCTGACGCGCCGTGGTGCTGAGGTTGCAGCAAAGCAAATGCCCGGTGCTGACCTTACCCTCAACCACCCCAAGCCCTTGTCGGCGGGTGGCTTCTCCCGTAATATGGATGGTGGCGTGGACGAGGCCGTGGTTGGCGAAGTCACCGAAGGCACGGTTCACGAAACCGAAACCGGATATGACGTGCGCTATGTGGCTGTGGTCGAGCGACCGGAACTGTTTGAGGCGTTGGAGTCGGGTATGTGGCTCCGTCCCGGCTACGGTGTGAGCATTGGCGGCTACGGAACGCCGGTCAAGGCCGACGAAGACGGCATGGTGTTTGATGAGGACTTCAAGTTCGACCACCTCGCCATCGTTCACCGTCCCGCTTACCACCGCGCCAATATCGAAGAGGCCGTGAAGATGGAAAAGAAGCCGATGGCCGCCTCCGAAGAGGAAACTGTTGAGGCTCTCCAATACGGCAGGCCCGGTAAGAATGACCCTCGTAAAACGCCCGCCAAGCCGAGCGAGCGGCGCAAGGGGTCCAAGAAGAATCCACCCGGCTCCGCCAAGAAGCCCAACAAGAACATTAAGGTGAGCGAGGAAACTCGCGCCCGTCTGCAATCAATGATGAGGGAGCATAATGCTAAAAACAAAGGAAGCAAGGCGAGCATGGGTGCTTTGCTTACTGTTTATCGTCGGGGTGCAGGCGCATTTAGCACTTCCCACGCCCCCAATATGTCGCGTGGCGGATGGGGAATTGCCCGCGCTAAGGCTTTCCTGTATTTGCTCCGAAACGGCCGTCCAAGCAACCCCAATTACGTTCAGGACAACGATTTGCTGCCGAAGGGACACCCCCGCGCTCGGAAGACCGCATCGGAAACCCTTATACCACAACCGGGGCGTGAGGTCGTTCAAGCACAGGAAGCGATTCCCATGACCGACGAAGAAATTGTGTCCGAAACCGAAATGGTTGAGGCGAGCGAAATGGAGGCTCTTCAGGCCGAACTCGTCCTTGCCCGCGCCGAGATTGAGAACTTCAAGGCCATGGAAGCGGCGAAGGCTGAAGAGGCCCGCCTTGCTCTCGTTGCCGAGGCCACCGAACTCGGCCTCAAGGGTCATGAAGACCTGTCCGAGCCTGTGATTGCTTCGCTGATTGCGTCGTGGAACGAGGCTCACCCCGCCCCGGAACCCGTCGAGATGAAGCCCGTGGCCCCGGCCCCCGCCGTGGCGTCCGAGGCTCCCGTCGAGGCTTCGCAGGCTGTCGTCGCGAACTACCTGAACGGTAAGGTCGTGAAGACGCCCGAAGACCTGTATGCCCGTGCGTGGAACGCATGGGCCTCCGCTTGGAACCGCACCCTGTCGGGTGTTGAGGCCAATGATGGCCGCTTCCGCGCCCCTCGCTTTGACGAGATGAACATTTGAGGTGATTAAACATGACCGCTTTTTCAGGAACAGACCCCCGAACCGCCGCCGTCAAGACCGGCCAAACCGTGACCGGCGTTGGCCTTTTGCTGACCGAGGACACCGGCCTCCGTGTGACCGCTGCTTCCGCCTCCGAAGTTGCGGTTGGTGTGAGCGCAGGCGAGTCCTCCCGCGACGCTGACCTTGCTTACGAAACCTCCGGTGCGACGGTTTCCTTCTTCCCAATGGGCGGTGTCCTGTGGGTTGCTTCGGAAGCCGTGACGTGGGCCGTTGGCGACGTGGCCTACGCCTCCGGCAGCGGCTACTGCGACAAGACCTCCACCTCTCAGAAGGCGATTGGCGTTTATGTCGGTGCGGGTGAAACCGCAACCGCCGGAACCCTCGTCCCAATCAACACCAACTCGGCGGTCCACGCTTGAACACAATAAAGGAAGTGAGATAATGCAGCAAACTCTTGAACAAATCCTCAACGTCGAAGCCGCCGCCGGTCCCTTCGGGACGGGTGACGCCGTGCTTGAGCAGACCCTCCGCGACTTCATCCAACTTCAGTCCGACCGCATCAGCGTCGGCACGAAGGTCGTCGGTTCCCGCACCGTCCCTTGGCTTGAGTTCAAGTGGTATACGGGTGTGACCGGCTCCTTCACCTACCCCTTGGACGACGCGGCCGTGACCGAGCCGACCAAGATTGGAACGGAAAACTACACGGTCCAACTCAGCAAGGGTCAGGGTCGCACGACCTTCCTCGACTCGGTTCGCCTGCGCGGTGAATCCTTTGAGAACATCGACCGTCAGCAATTGGCGATTGTGCGCGGCCTTGCCGACACCATCGACAACCTGATTCTCGACACCCTCGTCGGTGGTGCGGGTCAGACGCAGGCTGCGACGGCCACCTTCGGCTCCGCAACGGCTGACGAAGAGGCTGACCTCCTGAACGCCATGGACCTCATCTTCGCCAACGGCCGTGTGTCGGGCGACGAACCGATGGCCCTGATTCTCCCTGCCTCCACCCGCAGCGCACTCCTGAACACCCAACTTTACGGGAACGTCGTGGAGAGCCTCGCGGACCACCTGCGCCGCGTCGCCAACCTCACCGTGTATTACACCCGCGACTACACGGGCGGCCACTCGACCGCTGCGCTCGGCTCGGATGCGCTCTTGCTCATCCCCGGCAGCGAAACGGCTGAGTTCTTCCGCTACAACGGCCCCGGCTTCCAAGAAACCGAACTGACCCGCCTCCCCGGTGTTGGCTACGATTGGCTCTTGACCGGCTACATGGGTGCGGTCGTTCACGAACACCAAGACGGTGCGTCGAGCGGCACGAACAACCGGATTTGCAAGATTACCGGCGTCATTTGATTCTGACGCGCGAGTCTAAAGAATACAGGTGGTGAACAAGATGGCGCAAAACCGCAAGATGCAAGGATTCGTTGAGTCAAAGCACCTCGGCCTCGTTGGTGAGGACGGAGCAGCCGGTGGTCCCCTCATGGTGTTCCACCTCAGCACGGCGGGCAGCGGCACGTCCAACACGTCCTTGACGATGGCTGAGAAGGTGCGCGTGATTGACGCGTTCTGCTACCTCCGAGCAGCGGGCGCGGCGAGCGACACCCTCCAAGTCTTCAACGGTAGCGACGCAATCAGCGACGCCATCGACGTGTCCGGCGGTGCGAACACCCGTGCGGCTGCGGGCGAGATGGACGACACCAAGGTCGAAATCGCTGCGGGCGGAACCCTCAAGGTGACGCACACCGACGCGGCTTCCTCCGACGCCCCGGTCATTGATGTGTATGTGCTTGCCGTGAAGGTGGCCTGAACTTGAGCAAAGCCGCTCTCGTTAAGGAACTGAACCGGCGGGGCATCCCCGTCCCTGAAGGCGCAAAGGTCGCTGACCTTGAGCATCGGCTTGAGCATTGGCTCAGTCGCAACGGTTGGCTCGTCCGACTTGCGAAGCCTGCATCCCGCGCACCTCAAAATCCGGTGACGCTCATTGAAACGAAGGACACCATTTGGATGCCCGATTCGCGCATGGCTCGCATGATTGTCGAAACAAAATTGGTCTTTGTGTTAGGCAGGTGTGCGGAACCTCCAAATGACGCTTCGATTCTTGACGTTCCAAGGGACTTCAACCAACGGTGGCCTGAGGACAAGGTGGGTGAAGAGGAATGACGGTCACTACGGACACGATTCGTGACCTTCTCGGCCGTCCGCGTGGCTTGAATGACGCCACCATTTCAGAATACATCACCCTGAGAACAATTCAGGTGAACAAGGCGTCGCGCAACGCCACGTTCCTCCCAACCGACACCACCAACGCGGTGACGGAAACCGAACAGGAAGCAGCAATCAAAGCCTTGGTCGTTTCAGACTGTCTTCAGGTTCTTGTGGACACCATTCCCTCCTATGTTGATAACGAAGGTGAGAAGCGGGAAAACGACATTCGTTTGAACGCGCAGTTAAGGGCGTATCAGCAACGAGCCAACGAATTGCTCGCTCTTATCAGCGAACAGGGTGGCTCGGCCTTCGTCTTCAAAGCAACGAAGACGCGGGTTGATGGCTAATGACGGACTACACTTGGCTTGGCACGACCGGCACGTCGGCCAACGTAGCGGCCAATTGGAGTCCCGCAGCCGTCCCAACTACGGGCGACCGCGTTATCTTCGACCTGTCGGCCACACAGGGCTGCTCATGGGACATTCCCATGCCCGTGTCGGCTTTGACCGTGGACGAGGTTATCATCGAAGACTCGTTTATTTACACGCTTACGCTCGTCAATGACCTGCGAACCAAGGCCCTTTTCCTCAACGGTGCAATCGCCGGAACCGGACAGGCCATTGAGTTTGAGCATGGCGCATCCCCGAATTATTTTGGAACCTACAAGTCCTTCGGCACACGTTTCGTCATGGTCGGAGACAGCGCGTCCTATTCCGGCACAATCGAGTTTGCTATGACGGCCTCGACCGCTACCACATTTGACGACGGGCAGCACGGCACGTCGCTCGTCCTTGTGGGCGGTGACTTTGGCCCTGATTACGCCGCACCCACCGGAACGCTCGGCTATGCCTATTTCCCCGACCTCACAATCCAAAGTGCGGCCACTTGGTCCCCAACAACCGACATGGACGACCAAGACCGACTAAAAGCGTTCAGGATTGACGCATTCGACGTGAGCATTCCCCTGTTTGACGGTGGTATGGCGACTTACGAGTTCTTGGCTACGTCGGGTGGCTTTCAAATCCCTGTGGACTATTCGGCCACCTACAACAACGGTGATTTCATCTGCAACATTCGCAGCATGAAGTTCTATGCGAACACGGCAGGACACCGTGTTATTCTGCCGGACAACCGCTACCTGTCCCTTGAAGAATTGACGATTGGCGACGGTGTGCTGCTCAAAGGCCCTGTGGACAGCGACGACCAAGGCTCGGACATTCGCCTCACAAAGCCACCCACAATTCGCGGCTCTTGGTCGTTCTCCCAAATCAGCCCCGGCCTGTATCGCAGCCCACGCACCGCGCTTGGCCCAACGGATTACGTCACCGGCTTGGTGGGGCTTGAGTTCGACACCACGCGCGAAACTGATGTGTCGATTGCGGGCGAGGTCCGATGGGACGAAAACGAGCAGACCTTGGCGGTTGGCACGGTGAACGGCATTCACGCACACGTCGGGCAGACGTTCCAATGGTCGGTCAAGAACCAAACCGGAAGCCCGCTCACAAAAGGAACCGTGGTTATGGCCGTGGGTAGTGTTGGTGCTTCAGGCAAAATCCTGATTGACGCTATGGACGCAAGCGGAACGGGCGACGCAAAGGTGCTTGTCGGCATCCTTCAGGAAAACGTGCTGACCGGAGGCGACTCAGCCGCCCTTGCCCTTGGAAGAATCAAGGGCATAGATTTGACGGCTCTCAAGCCTGTGTCGGAAACGTGGGCTGACGGCGACATTCTGTATTGCGACCAAGCCAACGCAGGTGGCCTCACCAACGTCGCCCCGTCGTCCGGCATCATCCTACCTATCGGCTTCATTATCCACTACGCCGCTAACGGCTCGCTTGCCGTCCGTGCGCTCCCAATTGACGAAGGGGCCACAGGTGGCGGTGGTGGCTCAGGAACCGTGACGAGCGTTGCTGCTACGGTTCCCACGGGCTTCACAATCAGCGGCTCCCCCATCACCACGTCAGGAACGCTTGCGCTTGCCTACGACACCGGCTATTCCCTGCCTACGACGGCCAAGCAGGGCCAATGGGACACGGCCTATGGGTGGGGCGACCACGCGGGTCTGTATGAGGTTGCGGGGGCCATAGCCACCCACGAAGCCACCTTCAACCACGCCGCTTTCCTTACCTCCGAGTCTGACCCCGTGTTTGGCGCATCCCCCGCAGCCTCCATCACCAACGCAGGCTCAGGCCTCGTCACCACATCAGCCGAGCGCACCAATTGGAACGCAGCCTTCGGATGGGGCGACCACGCAGCGGCGGGCTACCTGACGAGCGCACCCGCTCCCGATTTGCTGCTTCTTGACTCCAATGGTGTGAGCATGACCGCAGGCTCGAAAGCCTCATGGAACACGCTGACGAACTTCTTTGTGCGAACCTCAAGCGGAACCGCCCCGACGTATAACGCCCCTCTCGGTCAAATCACCATCAACGCGGCGGGGACGTATGAAATGATTCTGAGCATTGTGTTTAGGAACGCATCGGCAGGGTGGGGGTTGGTGTGGTCTTCGTCCTACACGAACTACACGCGTATTTGGGTCACGCGGGGAGCAACGACTGAACTCGGTCCCGTGCAGATGGCCTATTCGTCCTCGATGCCGAACACCCTCGTCCGCGTCCTCGACCTTCAGGTAGGGGATATCATTACGCCGGTTGTCTATTGGAACATGCCGTTCTCGTCAATGTTGTGCTATGAAAACGCAGGCACAATTGCGAACTTCAACAATTATTGTGCGATTAGGAAGGTGTCTTGATGCTCACGATTGAAGAAGCCCTTGTCGCTAACACGACGCTTGAGCATCAGGACTTCGTGGACTACGCTCTCGTCGTGGACGGTGTATTCGTGCGCGAAGCATGGCCGTCCGGTCATGGTGACGCACCGACCGATGAACAGATTGAGGGGTGGCGAAATGCCTGAGCATAAGGTCCATCAAAGCAAATGGCGGTGGTGTGGCATTTGCTACGAGGAAGGCACGAACCCATTTGGATTCTGCGACGTGTGCTACGAAATCAACGGAAGGCCGGAGGGAATGAAACGTGCGTGATGCTAACCTTGATGTGTTCGTCTATACCGTGCTTGACCGACAGGTTCATCGGGACGGTGTTTCAGCCTTGCTTCGCCCGATTGAATACCTTGCTTGGGCGGTGTTGGTCGCCCTGATGCTTCTGATGCTCCCTTTTTCGTGGGTGGGGTGGTTGAAGTGAACCGAGGTAAAATTGTGTATCAGCCTCCCGAGAAGGCCTATACGAATGTGAACATTGAAGAAACAACCCATGGCTACCGTCTGTATAGACCGGGCGAAAGCAGGCCGTTCACCGTGATTCCACATTCCGCTGTGAAGGTTATTGAGTTCAAGGAGTGAAAAACATGGAGCCAATGCTTATCCCAATTTACCTCGTCGCTGCTGCTTACCTCATCGAGAAAGGCCTCGGTCTTTACCGTCGCGTGATGGCCGACGGCAAGGTCACGCTTGACGAGATTCAGGAAATCGTGGAAGAGGTCGAAGAAGCCGTCGATACCGTCAAGGAGATGGTGTCTGATGGCGAGTGAGATGGACCCGGTGCTTGTCCACCGTGTTGAATCGCTTGAACGGCGCACCGACAAGCACGGCGAAATGCTCGACAACCTCACAAGTGCCGTGGACAAAATTGACGTGAAGATGGCCTCGCAGGAACGCCGTCTGCTCGATATCATCGACAAGATGGACGAGAACCAACGCATGATTATTCGGTGGCTTCTCGGCGTCGTTGGCGGCGGCTTTGCAGGCATGAGCCTTATGGGTGTGGTCTGATGGCGTATTATTGCTCCACTTCTGATGTTGGGTCGCGTCTTGGCCTTGATTCAGCGCAGCGGAGCAGGGCATCCACCCGCCTGACCTCAGCCATCCGTCGAGCCACAATCGAAATCGACCAAACATTCCGCGACTACGGGCGCGACGTGCCAAGCGACCATATCGCTGAAACGACGCTTGCGTCTTCAGCCGACGCAGGCGCAACGACCGTCAGCCTTACGGACGCCTCGTCCTTCTCGACCTCCGGCAACGGAAACGTGGACGGTGATTCTATCGCGTGGACCGGCAAGAGCGGCAACGACCTGACCGGCGTGAGCGGCCTGTCGTTTAGTCATGCCTCGTCCGTCACGGTGCAGGAAGGCGAGTTCGCGCACGTCCTTCGTGAGATTTGTGCCGACTTCGCAGCCGCCTTTTACACCGAAGACGAAGCCCTGTTTCAAGGCAACGAAACGTCGAAGCCCCGTGGTGAATTGATGCGAAACCGTGCTACGAAAGCCCTGTCGCGCTTGGCTCACTTGGGGAGTGTGGACTAATGCTTGGCGTTGAAACAAGCCCTGCTCACAGGGGGTTTTACGTTTCGGTCCATGCCGAAGAACTCATGTTCATGCTTTCGCATATGCACGAAGAATTGATTCACGAAATCGCCAAGGTCGTGAAAAAGGTGATGGCCGAAGCCAAATCCGAAACCCGACAATGGATGGTTCAGAAGGGAAGAATGGTGACGGAGCGTGGAACTGCTGCAAACAGAATTGCCTTGACGCTTGATTACGAACCTATCGAGGTAAGCACGGGTTCAATTCTTGCGCGAATGTTTGCCGGTCCAACATACACCAACCCTGACGACGACGGGCAGGTGTTTGACCTTGCTCCCGCTTACGAAGACGGCATGGCCGCACGTTGGGTGTATTACACGGGACAGTCAGGAAAAGGAACCGCAAGGTATAAGGGTCGGCAATTGGGCCGACAGGGTGGAGACACACCATTCATCCCCGGCGGAAAGTATTTTCACCCCGGTTTTCCCGCATTGGGCTACATGGGTCATGCGGAAGACATTGTGACGCGACGACTTGAAAGCCGTATTCAATCAAAAATCGAAAAGACCTACGGCCCCGGAACATTTTATCGGAAGTGAAAACATGGGCGTAGCAAAGCGGACTGACTATTGGACGAGCCGACTAAACGGCGACGACCCTACGTCCCCAACGGTGACGCGCAACAACCAAGCGTGGTCTGTTGAGTTTGGTTCAGGCGGCTCTTCCGTTGATGGGTATTGGGTGACGAGCAACGTCCAATACGAAATCCTCAACACGCCGGAAGCCGAAGCAGCCACCGGAATGACGATTGTGGCCTGCTTCTCCTACAACACCGTTCCTAACGACGACACCATGCTTCTTTACCTGTCCACGGGCGGCTACGAAGTCCGTGTGTTGAGCGCGGGTCAGAAGGTGAAATTGGTCGGAACCACCACGGTCACATCCGACGACCTCGACATTTCGATGGCCGAAGAGAACCCCGTGCCGCTCGTCCTGCGATTGACGCTTGACGAAAACAACGTCGGTCGCCTGTATATGCGCGAAATCATTGAGGACGACGACGCCAACACCCACTACCTTGAGGTGAACGCCAACGTGTCGTCTTCAGCCTCCCAACACAACCTGCGCTTCGGGAACTATGCCGGTGCAGGAAGCGGATAAATCAAGTGGGCCTCGGTCTATGCGACCACCGACGGGGCCTTTGGGCCGGACGAATTGGCGACCTCCGACTTCGCCACCGACACGCTCATTCGCATGGCTCTCTCCGTGGTTGAAACGCTGCGGAACAGCAACAGGCTTTACCTCAAGACCCACATGGACGACTCGGCTATCCGCTACGGGTATGACCTGACGGGTGAAATGCTGTCGCGTCAGCCTGCGCCGTTCATCAACGTGGTTCTGCGCGACGTAAAATCACCTCAATTTTCTGCGCTTGGTGGCGGCTCGGTGGACCAAACCTACGAGGTTCTCGTCTATATCATCACGCGCGGCACAAACTACGAGAACGCGTTCCGCATGGGCCTGAATATCGCGGGTGAGGTGTTCGATGAGGTCTATACCACGACGGGCCTTAAGGGGACCACCGACTCGCTCATGGAATACAGCCTTGAACTCGACCACCGCACCAACCAAGAAGACCTTACCTGCGTCCACTTGCTGACCTTTACCTACGACCGGCGCATCAACATGAGGAAAAGGTGAACCCTTAAACGTCAATCCCTACCTGTGATGCACACAGAAGGTGGTTTGAATGTCCGATTTCGACAACCGCTTCGTGGCTCTTGAGAAGGAGTCCACCTATGGAACCACACCCGGCGTTGCTTGGACCTTCGGTGAGGTGGACGACGAGTCCATCCGCCACCAATACGACCTTCTCACCCGCGACGACATGAGCCGCTACGGTGCGGCCAAGTCCGTGACCGGCAAGGAATACACCGAGGGTGATGTGAACCTCGCCGCCATGAACGACGACTTTACGGCCCTTCTGATGCTCGGCATCACGGGCGCAAACACCGCAAGCGGCGTGTCCCCGGTTCAGCACACCTTCACCGAGTCGGGAACGATGCCCTCCTTTTCCATGCTCGTTGGGCGCGAGGACAAGGAACACACCTACACCGGCATGGTCGTGAACTCGCTCTCCGTCAGCGCGTCCCTGAACGAATACGCCACCATCAGCGCGTCGTTCATGGGTCAGTCCGAGGATATCGCCTCCCTCGCCGCAGTCGGCTCGACCACCCCGTCGTTCCCCGACTCCCTGCCTGCGCTCTATTTCAGCAACGCGCAGGTGTTCTTTGACGGTGGCTCGACGGCCTCCAACGCCGTGAAGAGCATTTCCTTCGACATTAACCTCAACCGCGACGGCGACAACGCCTGTGGCCTCGGCAGCACCACCTACATTCGTGCGCCGCCCGTGCAGCGTCGTGAAATCAGCGGGACCATCGAGTTCAACGAAGTGGTCCACACCGACACCGTGGGCGAGCCGACCTACACCGAACTGACGACCGAGGACGGCTTGGAGTTCAACCCCGGCTCCGGTGGCGCGGCTCTCAAGGTCGTGTTCGGTGACGACACCACGGCCGAACTCCTGTCCTTCACCTTTTACAAGATTCGCTTTGAGGCTCCCGAAGCCAACGTCAGCGGTCGGGACACCAACACCATGAGCGTTGGGTTCGTGGCTCTCGTTGATGCGGGCGACACGGACAAGATGATGGACATTAACGTCTTCAACTCAACCGCCGGAACCTATTGAGGTGGTTAAATGCCCGTCCAACCCGCAAACGTGGTCGTTGAGCGGTTGGTTAGCGACGTGGAAAACCTCGATGCCGACCTTCAGGCGTGGATTGGCTCTCGCCCCGGTCTTGTCGAAATCCACGACCTCACGATTATTCCAAACAAGAACCTGCAAAGCCTCGTCTTTGTGTTTATGACCTACGAAACAACGCCTTGATGGAGGGAGATAAATGACGATTCGATATGAGGACGACCTCGGCGTTTGGGAGCGAACGGAAGTGCGCCCCGGCGTCTTTAAGGAACTCCTTGTGGAGCCAAAGCAGCAGAAGGCTCCTGCAAAGAAGGCCCCGGCCAAGAAGAGCGGCGAAACGCCGAAGAAAAAGAAGAGTGAGTGATTATGCCCGTATTGAAAAAGACCTTCACACTTGATGATGGAACAGAACTCGTCGTCCGTCAAGCAGGCGGAATGGCGAAACTGAAGATTGAGAACATTCAGGCTCGCGTGTTCCGCGACCACGCCCACTTCGGGCTTGACCCGTCAGAATGGACCCTTGAGCAACAGCAGCAATTCTCCGCTGCTCTCGATGAGGCCGGTGCGGGCTACGAAAATCAAATCCGGTCGTGGGTTCCCTATTGCATTGTTGAGCCAAAGGATTTCGACATTGACGACCTGACCTCGGAAGAACTCAGGATGATTCTTGGCTTCGTGCGTGGGGACGACCCGGACGGTGCGCCCCCTTTGGAACCTTCTTCCGAGTCGCCCCAAGCCTGACGATGGCCTACAAGGGGACGCTTCCCTCGGACCTGTGGGACCGCTACGACTGCGAAGGCGGCAACGAGCGCATGATGCTCGACCTGACGGTTGCACAGGATATGCAGGACCGCATCAGCGAGGCCACCGAAAAGGCCAAAAAGAAGGCAGACGGCAACGCCATGGTCGCACGGAGGAAGCAGCGACAGGCCAAGCGTGAACTGTTAAACGACAGCCAAGGCCTTGAGATGCTCAAGGGGATGGGTATTCCCATCGTGAGTCGAGATTAGCATAGCGGTGATTTTTCGTGTTCTTCCTCGACCTGATGCCCGTTGTCGCCCTGTGTGTTGGGGCGTTGATGGTCGTTCTGCGAGCGGGCGCATCCCGTGTGTTCTTCGACGTTGTGGGGTCGTTTCAGGCCACCCGTCTGATTGACGACGCCCAAGCAAAAATCAGCGTTATGCAAGGTATCATGCTCGACGGTCTGTCGGGCATTGGTGAATCGGTCGGCCTCATCAGCGACCAAATGCAGCAATTGGTGGACGCCACCGTGCCGCTCTCCCGCGAGGTCGCCATGGCCCGCATCGAGTTCGACAAGTTCGCCAATTTCGCAGGGGCTACGGCGGTCAGGACCGAGATTGAAGCCATTGGTGAGCAGATGGGCTTTACGGCCGACCAAGCACTTATGGCCGGTGCGCGTATGGCGCAATTGTCTGCTATCGTTGGTGGTGGAGCATCCGTCGGTGCTGCTACGCAGACGGGTATTGAGTTTGGTCTGATTGGTGGTATGACGACCGAGGCAGCCATGACCCGCATGATTAACCTGCAACAGCAGACGGCGTTCATGTATGGGGAGTTCACCCATCAGCAAATCATGGCTATGGACGCGGAGGCGCGAGCCAACATCATTCGCGAGAACTCGATTCACCTGCTCAACCAATTGAACACGGTCGAAAACCGCTCCGCTGCGAACATGGAACAGATTACGTTTGTGATGAACCAATTCGCCGCACAGGGGAACCTTGTGGGCGACTCAATCACCTACATGGCCGCAGCCTCAGCGACCATGATTGAGGCCGGTGAAGAACAGGGCAAGGCCGGTCGTGCGCTCCGTATCATGTATGCTCGTCTTGCGGGCAACACGTCGAACAACCGCGAACTGCTCGCCAAATACGGAATCGCCGTCACCGACACGTCCGGCAACCTGCGCTCCATGCAGGACGTGATTACCGATATGTCCGCTGCATTCGTTCACCTGAGCGAAGAGGAAAAGGTCCACCTCGCTCAAGCGATTGCGGGCAACGACCACTACGTCCGTGCGCTGAAATTGATTGAGAACCACAACCGCACCCTGACGCTGAACAAGCAGGCCATGTCGGAAGCAGACACCGCCGCAGACGAATTGAACCGTCGGTTTGA
>Ga0181591_10002241_pt1 | contig 16628 bp, 14 predicted proteins | sample 071ome_33_FD_133757 | JGI IMG/M metagenome (GOLD analysis project Ga0181591, IMG submission 133757) | Coastal salt marsh microbial communities from the Groves Creek Marsh, Skidaway Island, Georgia - 071412AT metaG (megahit assembly) | ecosystem: Environmental > Aquatic > Marine > Intertidal...
AGTAGAAAATGTAGAAAAAGCCTATACCAGCTGCAGTGAATGTCATGACCAGTGTTTCAACAAATAGAGTAAAGGCCACATCCGGTTTTTTGACATTTTCGGGAATCAAAACCATACGAGCTACATAGTGCCCAACATTGCCCGGCAAATATTTTCCTATTTGTGAAAGACCAGTAATGGCGTAGGCCCTGGGAAAGCCAAACCCGGGATACTTCCTTTTCAACTGCAATACCCAGGCATAACTGGATATACCGTTACCAGCGAAGTGGAAGCACAACAGCAACACCAATATCATGATATTCCTGCCTGTTAAATCAATCCCCCGCAAAGACCCGAGATTATTGAAGAGAATATCGCCCAGGTAGTAGAGCGATAACAGTACTAACAGGACTCCGACATACCGGGCTTTGGCTTTTATTGTTTCCGAATTCAAATTATTTCTGCACTTACTGGACTCATGAAAATATTTATCAACTACAATGTATGCAGTTTTTATTCGAAACATCCGCCTTCATCATAGTTGCAGTCACAACCAGCTGATATCATCACCCGTATGGATAGCGAAAATTTAGCAAATGGTTCAACCCCTGATACCAGGAAGGTTGCAATTCTTCAGTCAAACTATATTCCCTGGAAAGGATACTTTGACATGATTGCTGCCGTCGATGAATTTATTCTTTTTGATGTTGTGCAGTATACACGAAGAGATTGGCGCAACCGTAACAAGATCAAAACCCCAAATGGCACACAGTGGCTAACGATTCCCGTTCAGGTAAAAGGAAAGTATCTGCAGAAAATTGAAGAAACCGAAGTTGATAATACTGATTGGGCAGTAAAGCATTGGAATATACTGCAACAAAATTACAAAAAGGCCCCTTATTACAATGAAATTCAAGAATGGCTGGAGCCGCTTTACCGCAATAAATACACCAACCTTTCTACCCTGAACCGAGTATTTATTGAAAACATCTGCACTTATCTGGGTATCAATACACTCATTACAAATGCTTCGGATTACATTATCAGCGAGGGGGCGAACGAAAGATCGTTACACTTATGCCAACAGGCGAGAGCAACGGATTATATATCGGGACCTGCGGCAAGAGACTATCTGGATGAAGCTCTTTTTGAGACCAACCAAATCAAGGTACATTGGTTTGATTATTCTGGTTACCCTGAATACCCCCAACTTTGGGGGACGTTTGCCCATGAAGTCTCCATACTGGATTTGTTATTCAACTGTGGCACTCAATCACCTGCATACATGAAGTATGTCTCTAACAGTAAATAACAATCAGCCATTGGCAAGAAAGTACTGCTTCAGGTTTTCTACCACGTAGTCAATTTTTTCCTGTTCCATTCCGTAATACAAAGGCAGCCTTACCAGTCTCTCACTCTCGCTCGTGGTGTAGTTGTCATTACCATCAAATCGACCATAAATCTGTCCTGCAGGTGCGGTATGCAACGGTACATAGTGAAAAATAGCCGTGATTCCCTTCTCCTTCAGCCATCGCAGCAAATCCGTTCGACGTTCCAGGTCCTCTACCTTGAAATAAAACATATGGGCATTATGGGTCATTCCGTCAGGTATATGCTGTAACTCAATTTTGCCCTGCTGCGCCAACCCGGATAAAAGATCTGAATATCTGCGCCAGGACGCCAACCTGTCTTCACTAATTTCACCGGCTTTTTCCAATTGCCCCCACAAATAGGCGGCACTGAGATCATTCATCAGATAACTGCTACCAATATCAACCCAGGAGTATTTGTCGACCATGCCACGAAAGAAAAGGCTTCGGTTCGTGCCTTTTTCCCGAATGATTTCAGCCCTGTCAGCGTATTTCTCATCATTGATAATGAGCAGGCCACCCTCACCACCACTGGTGTAATTTTTTGTTTCGTGAAAACTGAAAGTACCCATGTGACCAATAGTACCCAGGGGACGATTACGATAACTGCACATCATGCCCTGTGCAGCATCTTCGATAACAACAAGGCCATGCTTTTCTGCCACGGCCATGATGGCATCCATCTCACAGGCTACACCTGCGTAATGCACCGGAACAATTGCCCTGGTTTTATCGGTTATCGCATCTTCCAGGAGGGACGCATTCATGTTCATGGTCTCAGGTCGAATATCGATAAAAACGATCCTGGCACCCTGAAGAACAAAAGCATTAGCCGTACTGGGGAAAGTATAGGATGGCATAATGATTTCATCGCCAGGCTCCAGATCCAGGAGCATGGCCGCCATTTCCAGCGCATGTGTGCACGAGGTTGTCAGCAAGGCACTCTGGCAACACAGCTTTTCCCGGAACCAGTCCTGGCACTTGTTTGAAAATTGGCCGTTACCGGATAACTGAATGCTTTTCAGGCTTTCATGGATATACTGATCCTCGTTTCCTGTGTAAGGCGGCTTATTGAAGGCTATATGCATAGTTGGCTCACACTGAATCAGTTTCCCTCAAGGACTACCTGCAATTCGCGCAGGTAGGTATCAACAGAGAATGCGGCTTTGGTGTTTTCCCTGTTTTTTTCCACACTTTCTTTACTCGGCAATTCAATATCTATACCTGAAAGCACATCATATAAGACTATATTATGCGCTTTAAACACGTCCCAGTGGGTTGAATCACTTCGCATATAGACCTTTTTTCCCAATCCCAACAAACTGATGATATTGCCGAGTGCCTGCTGTCGCTTATGATTGAATATTGCTATATCGATATCAGCCAGAAACTGCTGATAATCCTCCCTGGGCATCATGGATAAGAGCGGCATAAAACGATCCCCGAACAACATCTTGCCCCTTTCAACCACACGTTTGGCATACTCGTTATCACCATAGGATAAAGGCACTATTACCCGAAAGCTTTTGTTATCTATTGCAACGAGTTGGTCAAATATTTCGAAATGATTGTTTGACGGGTCTGCCGAGTTACCTACCTGTATATTCAGGTAACTACGCGGAGAACCTTGCACTTTAATATCCTGGTACAGATTATTGGGGTACATCATGCATTTATGATGCTTGCCCTTAACTTTGTACCACTCAAGGGCCAACTCATAATCACCTGTTGTAGATGTTACGAGATGAGCAATCTTCCTGAAGACACGCTTTCTGAAAAACTCATAAATTTTATGCAGGAAATTCTTCTTTTCCAGAAGCTGGTAAAAATATAAATCCTTGCCCCACATTATCCACCAGCTTTTCTCTGGCAATGATGGAAAGAGGTAGAGATAGAACAACAACCAGGGTGAGGCCAGGGAGTGGATAATGACCCGATCATGCTTCATCAGCATCTTGAGCAACATCATGTTGGCGGTCACGGAAAATAGGCTGCCGTGCACCACCTTCATGTCAAGATGATCAAACGCATCACTGTTTTTTCCATAATGAAAAAGTGTGTGACCACTGAGATCAAAATTGTGATCTTGCAGGAACTCAAAAAAACCAACGGAAAACTTTTCGTTGCCAGCATTAAATATATGCAGGGTCTGATACTTGGGCATCAACATATTCCCGGAATGGCTGACAGAGATGTTAACCGCTACCGTAACCGTCCGCTTTTACTCTTGTTTCAAGGAACGCCTCTACGTCTCCGGGAACCTGGTAAGGCACCCCCAGTATTTTCTGCCTTTCTTCATCAAATACACTACAGTCCATACTGGCAGGGATATTAATTTGTTGCTTGATGAAAGGTATTGAATAAACATGATTCAAAGCCATTCGTTCCTGGCGGGAATTATTGAATCCTCCACGATGATAAGTCATGCAATTCATTACAATAAAAGAGCCAGCCGGAGCCTCCAGTTGTATAGCATGCTTTTTGATATAACTTTCAGATGGGAATTCCTCTGCATTGTGAGATGCCGGAATGACCAAAGTAGCACCATTATCCCGAGTGAATTCATCCAGGCAAAATAACGCGTTGATGGCAAGAGGCCTTGAACTGACAAAATGCTGGTAGGGCAAATCCCTGTGCCATGCACTCTGGTTGTATTTTTCCCCAGGAGGATTAATGATGAGGTTTTGCTGATTAAGCACAAAACTGCCACGAATCATGTTTCTGACTAAAGCTAGCACGTGATCATTAAATGCCAGCTCAATAATCGGTTCATGACCATAGGACATAGGCAGTCTTACAGAATGGTATTCATCTCTTTCCTTGAGAAACACCTCTCCCCACCGATCAACGTATGTGCTTCTTAATTCACTGACAGCATCCCTGAGTTTGTCCAGCTCTACCTGGGTATACCCACCATCAATAATGGTATAACCCTGGCTTTTAATTTCTTCACAGTAAGCATCTGATGCCCCTTCATGGATGCAACGGTCAATTACACCATAATAGAGCTCATTTTCGTTCATGGGTTACCTGCACTTGTTAATCACCTGAATCCTTATACATCAATGCAGTTACTTGTTCAGAAACCAGTCCAATCAGAAAAACAATGACAGCAGACATGAACAATACAGCACTCATATTGGTAAAGGTATGTCGCGTGACAAATGTATAAAGATAATAACCCAGGCCAGTAAAGAAGAACGCCATGGATGTAGGTAAAAATATCTTGAGAGGGGAATACAAAGTGCCAATTTTAAATATGATAATCAGGAAACGCATTCCGTCCTTCAATATACTGATATGACTTTTACCCCCCCTGGTCTCAGCAACGATAGGAATGTATTGCACCGAATATCCGGCACGAAAAAACGCCATGGTGATGGTTGTTGGGTAGGAAAACCCATTTGGTAGCAAATAGATGAATTCGAGAAACTTTTTTCGTCTTACTGCTCTGAAACCGGAAGTCAGGTCCTGGATTGGATGCCCTGAAATCCAGGTAGCCAGCTTGTTATAGAAAGTATTCGCTACCAGCCTGCCCACACTGGCCTGGGACTCTTTATTTCTCGCGCCCACGACCATGTCCATATCATCGCCAAGTGCATCCAGCAGCCTGCTGATATCAGAAGGTTTATGTTGGCCGTCACCGTCCATAAAGACAATGACATCGCCCGTGGCCATTCTCGCGCCGGACTTGATACTGGCCCCGTTGCCCTTGCTGTAAACGTGTGTAATTACCTTAACGTCATTGGCATTGCAGATCTCGGCTGTATTATCCGTGGAGCCATCGCTGACAACAATGATTTCAGTATCCGGATAAAGCCCACGCAATTCAGGAAGCAGAGCCTGCAAATTTTCTCCTTCATTCTTGGCGGGTATAACTATGGATAACGTTAAATCAGTCAATTTGCTTCTCGTTTACGTTTGGCAGCTTCAAGCTGCTCTTGTAAGGGTATCAGAATGGCAGTTTCAGTACCCCGGGATTCTGCATTTATCTCGCTAATATAATTGATAATCTGCTCCGCTTCTGTGAGCCGATCAAAGTGCAATAGCACCTCCACCATATTTTCCAGAATTATAACCATGCCTGTGCGTTCATATGCAGAAAGCATCAGGCTCATACTGAGCTGGGGATTACCTATAATTAGCTGTACATGACCTTCAATTTTTTCCAGGAAACCCAGGTACTGTTCGCTGGTCAGATTAACCGACTGATGCTTGGCAACGTTAACGAGTGACAATATGTCCTGGGGGTCCAGCTCGGGACAATCACCGTTATTCAGTACAGCAACCATGTTGTCCAGTGCCGAAAGGGAGTAAGTGGTCACAGGGAACTGGCTAGCCCTTTCCTCGGCTTTTTCAAACCAGGGTGTCAAATCAGTACCTGAACCACACAGGTAGACTGCCTGATGAATTACTGGCCCGAAATCTTGCTCTCTCAGATTTTGCACAATTTCCAGGTGTTCCACTGCAGCCTGGATATTTCCTGCCTGGTATTGAAGGTTTGCCATTTCCGTCTGGGCCCTGTAGGAATCGGGATGTTCCATTATGGCTACATTAAAAATGGTTTCCCGGTGGGTCCATTCCTGCACACGTGTCACAGTGAGCATGATCACCAGAAGGAAAAAAGCAGCATTGACATATTGCAGTTTGGGGAAGGGTTTACAGTTACATAGAAAATAAACCACAGCAAAAAGGGGGCCAACAGCAGCAAGGTAATTTCTGTGCTCAAACATGAGTTCAAGACTGATAATCGTTGATTCCAGAAGGTGGGAAACGACAAACCAGGCAATGGCAAACGATATAACTGGCACCCTTTTTCGCAAGTAAAATCCCAGACCAATGACAGCTATAAAAAGCGCCAGCAAAAGCCCGGTAACCATATCGAAACTGCGAGTCACCTGGATGTAATCATGAAAAAGGGTCATATCAGCAAGCCTGGGTAGCAGTATCATCTTCACGTACATCAAAACTACGCGCAGCTCTGTCATCAGGCGCTCGCCCATATTGAAATCTCTCAGGGCATAGTTGGTAATACTATCCAGATGGGTTAACAGGTAAACCGAGCCAAGGGTCAGGGGTATAAAGACAAAGATCGCCAGGAAGCCGGAGATATGCTTGTTGTTTATGAAGTCCCTCGGCGAAAGCTGATAGGCAATCAACTCAATAGCAAGTATGTAGACAGGAATCAGAGCCCCGTTTTCCTTGGAAAACACGGAGAGTAGAAGGCAGACAGGAAAGGCCAGGTAGGCCAGCAGGTAAAATTTCAGTAGTTGTTTTTCACTGCACTCCCTCGCCTCGATATAGACAAGCAGTGAAGCCAAAGTGAATAGCGCTGACAATTGGGCCATACGCTGAACTGCATACAGCACTGTGCTCACCATTAGCGGATGAAGCAACCATATTCCTGAGGTGATGCCAGCTACGAGCAGGTTTTTTTCAACTGATGTCCCGGGAGAAAGCCTGGGTAAAAGTTTGACCAACAACCAGAAAATCAATAGGCCGTTAAGAAGGTGGATCAGCAGATTATGGTACTTGTATCCCCAGGGGTCCGGGCCATGGACAATTCCTGTTAATACCAGGCTAAGTACAGATACCGGACGTCCCAGCAGGCCACTTTCATTGTGTGTTATGGCGTAATAAATTTCTTCTCGGGAGAAACTGTCAACGTGGGACTGGACGATATTCAGGTAGTCATCCAGCAGGAATGGACCATCCAGACCCTGCCAGTAGATCACCGCCGTAAGGAGCAGGAGAAAGGAAATGGCTCCAGCGGTGACAATTTTGGTTTTCCCGTACATTGTTAATGAATCGGAAATTTGAATTGAAAGAGAATAAAAAAACCAGTCCCCACGTTAGTAAGGACTGGTTTTTTATACAACCAGCAGAAGCGTCTTAATTCTGACAGCTTGAGGGAAGGTACTGGGTACCGACACCACCAGCTTTACAGATCCAGAGGATACCAGTCTGGGGGTCGCCGGAAGGCTGCATCCACAGAGTGATAGAAGCGCCCAGGTTGGTCGCACTACCCTGAACAACAATATAGGTACCACTCCAGTACAGGGATGAAACCATACCCTGGTTAATGGACTGTACATTGATTGATGAAGGGACAGTCAGAGTATTGTTAACCAACGCATACTCTGAAATGGCATTCTTGGCAGCACTGGAAGCCAGTACCAGCTCAGAAGCCTTGGCACGAATTGTGTAATCCTGGTAAGCGGGAAGTGCTACCGCAGCCAGAATACCGATGATCGCAATTACGATCATCAATTCGATCAGGGTAAAACCCTGCTGTTGCTTATTGATGTTTTTCATTTTTATCTCCTGAAAAAACACGTGTTTTTGCTAACGTTACTCAAATCCATTGTAAAGATTCGCGAGAGAGCAGAGAAAAGTCTGCAAGGACTATGCCATCTGACAGGACAACACCCTGATCATCCTGTTATGTGAACCACATCACCTTTAAACCGTGATTTCATGGTTTTTTGTATGAACAAACAAGTAGTTAGTATCAAAATAATACCGTCTGCGCTGTAAAATTTTAGCAATATAACTGACAAAAATTGTCAAAAATAAGCAAGAATTGTCAGTTCCTGGTGCAAATACCCGGCCATACTTCTCTCATGGCAAACTGGTGAATCCTCACTACACTGAGGTGAAATCACCCCCTTGCATCGCCGCCATGAACAGCAAAGCAAACATCCATGATAAAACCCACTGGTTAATCAGGACAGGCTGTATTGACAAAACGAGCCTGGAACAGGCCCAGGTCAGCGCTGCCAACCAGAACCACAACCTCGTGAAATACCTGGTCGAAAACGGCCAGGCAGATAGCTATGAAATTGCATCCGCCGCAGCCTCAACCTTCGAGTTACCCCTGGTCGATCTTGATGCTTTTGACCTCCAGGCACTGCCATTGACGACTGTCTCGGATGAGCTTGCCAGGAAGCACCGGGCGATTCCTCTTCATAAACAGGACAATATCTTGCAACTGGGAATTTCAGACCCGGCCTCCCAGGATGGTTTCAGTGAGATCCGGTTTCATAGTGGCTGTAAAACCGAACCGCTCATCGTGGAAGAAGCCAAGTTAAACCAGTTGCTCATGGACCTGCTGGACACCAGGACGGGTAACCTGAGCGCGGGCACCTCACTGCAACATGATGATTTTCATGAAATTCTTACACCCGATCCTGGCAACCATCTACTCCGGGAGCATGAACAGGCCAGGGAAACCCCGGTCACAAGGCTGGTCAACAAGATACTTATTGATGCTATCCGCAAAGGGGCATCGGATATTCATATTGAAAATTTTGAGCATTCATCACGAATACGCTACCGCCTCGATGGGCTGCTACGGGAAATAGCCAGGCCACCTTCCGCAGTGACAGAAAAAATCTGTGCCCGGCTGAAAGTAATGGCCCGGCTGAATATTGCCGAGAAGCGCCTGCCCCAGGACGGGCGCTTCAAATTGAGCCTGTCACGGACGCGAAGCATGGATTTCAGGGTGAACACCCTGCCTACATTGTGGGGAGAAAAAACCGTACTGCGGCTGCTGGATTCGGGCCTGGACAAGCTTGACCTGGACCACCTGGGTTTTAACGCCGACCAGAAAAGGCTTTATCAGGACGCCCTGGAAAAACAGCAGGGCCTGATCCTGGTAACCGGCCCTACCGGCAGCGGCAAATCCATGACCCTGTACACCGGACTGAACCTGCTCAATACCCAGGAGCGCAATATCGCCAGTGTGGAGGACCCGGTGGAACTGCACCTGGAAGGAATCAACCAGGTTCCCGTAAATGCGGCCATCGGCCTGGATTTTGCCAATGCGGCACGTGCCTTTCTCCGGCAAGACCCTGATGTGCTTATGGTGGGGGAAATCCGGGATCCTGAAACGGCAATGATCGCTCTCAAAGCTGCCCAAACCGGGCACCTGGTCCTGTCTACCCTGCATACCAACAGTGCTCCGGCTACCCTCGCCCGGCTACTGGATATGGGCATTGCCCCTTACCAGTTGGCTACGTCCTTGAGCCTTGTGATTGCCCAGCGTTTAGTGCGACGCCTCTGTCATCGTTGCAAAAAACCACTACAATTAACCACTAAAGATATGATATATATGGGTTTTTCCGAAGATCAGGCCGCCAATGCTAGGCTTTTTGGCCCAGTGGGCTGTCATCAATGCCAGGGCGGGTATCAGGGCAGGATCGGAATCTATGAAATTGTGGCAATTACCGGGTACATTTCCCGTGTTATCATGAATGGCGGAAATTCGATACAGATCGCAGAATTAGCGACAAAAGCAGGGTTTAATGATCTGCACAGCTCGGCACTTGAGAAAGCTGCACAAGGGCAGACCAGTCTGGCAGAGATCAACAGAGTCATTTGAAAGTCATGTGAGACTCATTGGAACGATTTAGCACAGCACTACAACGAGTATTTCTATCACCTAATTTCGAATTGAAGAGGCAACAGAAAATGGCAGCCCCGGCACAATCTGCTGTAAAACAGGCCACTTTCCTCTGGCAGGGGCAGGATTCCAAGGGTAAATCCACCAAGGGTGAGATTGCCGGTACCAATGCTGCCATGGTGAAAGCCCAACTGCGCAAGCAGGGCATCAAGCCAACCAAGGTCAAGAAAAAACCCAAACCCCTCTTCGGAAGCGGTAAACAAGCCATCAAACCGATGGACATTGCCATTTTTACCCGTCAGCTCGCCACCATGATGAAAGCCGGTATTCCGCTGGTACAGTCTTTTGAAATCGTCGGCGAAGGCCTGGAAAACCCCAGTATGCGCGAAATCGTATTTTCCATTCGCGATGATGTCTCTGCCGGTAACCATTTTGCTGATGCCATTCGCAAGTATCCCCGGCAGTTTGATGAGCTGTTCTGTAACCTGGTGGAATCCGGTGAGCAATCAGGTGCCCTGGAAACCATGCTTGACCGCCTGGCCACCTACAAGGAAAAGTCGGAAGCGCTGAAATCCAAGATCAAGAAAGCCATGAACTACCCGATTACGGTACTGGTTGTTGCCGCTATTGTGACAGCCATCCTGCTAATCAAGGTGGTACCCCAGTTCGCCGAGACATTCTCAAGTTTCGGGGCTGAACTGCCCCTGTTCACTCAGTATGTCATGCGACTTTCCGACTTCATGATTGCCTGGTGGCTGTATATTCTCGTCGGTGTTGGTATCGGTGGTTATATCTTCAAGGAAGCCAAGCACCGCTCCAAAAAATTCAGTGAGAGTCTTGAGCGGCTTTCGCTGAAACTGCCGGTTTTCGGTAATATCATTGAGCAGTCCTGCCTGGCCCGATTCACTCGCACTCTCTCCACGACCTTTGCCGCCGGTGTGCCACTGGTGGATGCCCTGACCTCGGTGTCGGGTGCCACTGGCAACATCGTTTACAAAAATGCTTCCCTCCAGATTCGCGATGATGTCACTTCCGGACAACAGCTGACCGCGTCAATCAAGTCCACCGGCCTGTTTCCGATCATGGTGCTACAGATGGTCTCGATTGGTGAGGAGTCCGGTGCCCTGGATGCCATGCTCGACAAGTGCGCTACATTCTATGAAGCCGAAGTTGATAATGCCGTGGACGGCCTGACCTCGATGATGGAACCACTGATCATGGCCGTACTGGGTGTATTGGTCGGTGGCCTGATGATTGCCATGTACATGCCCATCTTCCAGATCGGTGCTGTTGTTTAAAATCTTGGTTCAAGATGCTGTTCAGGACATTTCTCAAGACAGCGTTTAGGCCTTTATCTAGGTACCCTTCATTCAGATGACATTCGCTGAATTTTTTGCCGCCAACCCCATTGTGTTGGCGGTAATAGTTTTTGTTTTCGGGCTTATTGTCGGCAGTTTCCTGAATGTAGTGATCTACCGGCTTCCGGTAATGATGGAAGCTGAATGGACTGCACAGTGCCGGGAGCTCCTGGAAATCTCACCTCCTGAAAACACCCCTGATAATACCGCGGGACAGCCACAACGGTTCAACCTGGCCGTACCCAATTCCCATTGCCCGAAATGCAAACACGAAATCTCTGCTATCGAAAATATTCCCCTGGTCTCGTGGCTTGTCCAGAAAGGCAAATGTCGGCATTGCCAGACTCCCATATCCGTACGCTACCCGATCATCGAACTGGTTACTGCGATTGCCTCCGCCCTGGTGGCATTTCATTTCGGTTTTCACTGGCTCACACTGGCCGTGCTGGTATTAACATGGAGCCTGATCGTGCTCACCATGATAGACTTCGATCACCAGTTACTGCCCGATGACATCACCCTGCCCCTGTTGTGGCTGGGACTGCTTGTTAACAGCTTTGGACTGATTACCTCACTGCAAAGTGCTGTCTGGGGTGCAATGGGTGGCTATCTCATGCTGTGGGGCGTTTACTGGCTCTTCAAACTGGTCACAGGCAAGGAAGGTATGGGCTATGGAGATTTCAAATTGCTTGCCGCGCTGGGCGCCTGGCTGGGATGGCAAGCCCTGCCCATGATCATCCTGCTGTCATCCCTGGTGGGCGCCATCGTCGGTATCAGCCTGATTGCCATCCTCGGCAGGGAAAAGAATATTCCTATTCCGTTTGGCCCTTACCTGGCCAGTGCCGGTTTTCTTTCCCTGGTATGGGGCAACGAGATTTCAGGACTGTATTACGGCCTGATACTCTGAAGACCAGGGCCGAACCAATGCAGGAATCCACTCCTAAAACTTACGCTATTGGCCTGACAGGCGGTATCGGTAGTGGCAAAACCACTGTAAGCGATCTCTTCCGGAACCTGGGAGTCGATGTCATTGATGCCGATGAAATCTCCCGCCAACTGGTCAGCAAGGACTCACCAGTACTGGAAAAGATTCGCAACCACTTTGGCCAGGACATTATTGATACATCGGGTAACCTGGATAGATCATCCCTGCGCAAAAAGGTTTTCGAGGATAATGCCGCCAGGACCTGGCTTGAAAACCTGCTACACCCGGAAATCCGCAACGAGATAGCCCAACGTATTTCGCTGGCCAACTCGCCCTACGTGATCGTGGTGATACCCCTGCTGGTTGAATCCGGCAGCTATGATTTCCTTGACAGGATTGCAGTTGTGGATGCTCCGGAAGGACAACAGGTTGCCCGGGTTGTCCATCGTGATGACAGCTCGCACGAACAGGTAGAGAGAATTATGGCTACCCAGGCATCCCGACAGCAGCGTCTTGAACTGGCAGATGACATCATTGATAACAGTGGCTCCGTAGACAACCTGGAACACGTGGTCGAGACCCTGCACGAAAAATACCTGCAATTGGCCAAACAATAGGCCAAATCCATGCGTACCCTGGTAGAAAAACCCCTGTTTCATATAGCCCTGCTGCTGTTACTGGCAATCCTGTGCTACGTCCCCGGACTGAACAGTCTTTTTCTCTTCGACGACGGGCCCAACCTGGAAGCTTTAAGCCAGATCCAGGAAAGCAGTGTCACCAGTGCCGGCTTCTGGGAATTTGTCTTTTCCGGCGAAGCCGGGCCTACCGGACGACCTGTCTCCCTGTTTACCTTTGCCCTGCAGGCCAGTGCCTGGTCAGACAATCCTTTTGCCTTCAAGCTGGCCAACCTGTTCATCCATGTCCTGAGCAGCGTCCTGCTCTATGGCATCAGTTACAAACTGTCACTGCATATGCAGGCAACAACCCGCCGTGCCAGCGTGGTTGCCCTGGCAACGGCCCTGATCTGGACCCTGCACCCGATCCATACCTCCACCGTGTTATACGCAGTACAGCGAATGGCCCTATTATCCAACCTGTTCATGCTGGCAGGGCTCTACAGTTTTGTTTGCTACCGGCTCGAGCAAAATACAGAAAACCTGAAGTCACTGGCGTGGTTATCCCTGGCGCTGGCAAGTACCGGATTGCTGGCCCTGTTCAGCAAGGAAAATGCCCCTTCCCTGGTGTTTTACCTGCTGACCCTGGAATTTACCCTGTTTAAAAACCTGCCCGCATCCAGGACCTATCGCCAATGGCGCCTGGTTTTCCTCTATCTGCCTGCCATTGCGCTGATCCTGCTGCCACTCTTTTCCGTGGGCGCTTTGCAGGAAAACTACGAAGAGTTTCGCACTTTTACCATGGGAGAGAGAGTCCTGACGCAACTCCGTATTCTGTGGACCTACCTGGCTGCGATCATCCTGCCGGCAACCGGTTCTGTCGGTATTTTTCATGACACCGTCATTTCCACGTCACTGCTTTCCCCCATAACTACCTTGCTGGCCCTCATTGCCTGGATTGCGCTGGGCCTGGGCCTTGCCCTGAAGCCGGGTAAGTATGGTGCCTGGCTATTTGCTCTTTGCTGGTTCTGGTCCGGGCATATTATTGAATCCACCGTAGTCCCCCTGGAGCTTTTCTTCCATCACCGTAATTACCTGGCCTTCTTCGGTATTGTCTTTGTCCTGTTGTTCGCTTTTTTCAACTGGCTGCCCGACACGCTGGTCAAGTTCCGCGGCAGGCTGGCCATTACCGGGATATACCTGCTCTTACTGGCGCTGAATACCTTCAGGATAAGTACCATGTGGAGCGAACCTGTGCGGCTGGCAGAGAACTGGTACGAAGCTGACCCGAACACGGCCAGGAACGTGGAGTTTTATGCGATGGAGCTGGCGCGCTACGGCAGCGACGGTGAGCAGCTAGCGGCGGCAGTCCTGTCACGTGCTGTAGAAAATGATCCCTCTAATTTTCACTTACTGCTCAACCTGCTCACCCTGGCCTGCGTCAATCCTGCCATTCCGGCACTCGACCCGGGCAGCATACTGGATCGGGCTCGAAACTTGTCCCGTGAGACTGGCGATCCCGTTTCACCGGTACGCCAGATCATCAACCTGAACCTGCAGGGGAATTGCCCAACCTATAACCAAGCCTTCCTTGAATCTTTACTGGAGACACTGATCCAGGAAAGCCAGGGCCATGACAGGGGAATGTTCCAGTTTGAGCTGGCGCGCCTGAAATTGTCAGAGGGATTGACGGGGGAAGCTCTGCCCTTGATGGAACAGGCCTGGGAAAATTCCCGGGATTCCGGTGTCCTGTTTAACATGGCCATTCAGCTTGTGAACGCCGGGCGTTTCCAGGAAGCACTGGAGACCATTGACCTGGCCACACGCGAAGTCACCATCAACAACAATATCAGGACAGGAACCCTTGCGAGCAAGCTGGCAAGCCTGAGCAGCATGCGGGAAGATGTGATAGGGTTTATGGCCAGTGAGTAATTAATACCGTCAACACTGACTGACAGGAATCATGACAGACACACAAAAAACCAGCATCAAGCAGGTCAATTGCCCGACTTGCCAGAAAATCGTCGCCTGGACCCAGGCAAACCAGTACAGGCCCTTCTGTTCAAAAAAATGCCAACTCATCGATTTTGGTGACTGGGCCGCTGAACGCAATGCGATTCCGGCAGAGGAAGGCCCGGAAGATTTCAAACTGGATGAGTTTGATATTAACCCGGAGAATCCAGAAGGGCTTTGACGGCGGTAATGATGTCCTGGTTGGCAGCTGGAAACTCCAGCTCATCCAGTTCATTGACTGAAATCCACCTGACCGGCTGACCTTCACAGCCCCTGGCCTCACCGGCATAGACCAGCACATACCAAACATCCAGCAGCACCTGTTTGTCCCCGTAATCGTGGTGAATCTTCAACAGGCTGGCGCATTCCCTGACACTGATATTGACCTCTTCAAGGAGCTCCCGCTTCAAAGCCTCCTGCACGGTTTCGTGCCCTGCCACCTTGCCTCCGGGAAACTCCCAGAGCCCGCCCTGGTGCTGGTCCGCATGCCGCCGGGCAATAAGAATCTGCCGGTCGCGGTTGATGACAACGCCAACGGCCACATGGACCGTGGCCATCTCAGGTTCTGTACTCGGCATTGATGGTCACGTAATCGTGGGAAAAATCGCAGGTCCAGACTGTTTCAGCACTGGCGCCACGGCCAAGGACGAGTCGAATGGTGATCTCTTCCTGGTCCATGACAGCCTGTCCCGCTTCTTCGGTATAGCTGGAGGCCACGGCGCCGTTTTCCACAATACAGACATCACCCAGGTAGATGGTGACCTTGTCGATTTCCAGTTGATCAAGCCCGGCATGGCCAACAGCGGCCAGGATTCGACCCCAGTTGGGATCAGAGGCGTAAAGGGCGGTCTTGACCAGGGGGGATTCTGCCACGGTGTAGGCCAGGGCCAGGCATTCTTCCTGGCTGGCCCCCTGCTCTACCTGGACGGTCACAAATTTTGTAGCCCCCTCGGCATCCCTGACCAATCCCTGGGCCAGGGCAATGAATACACTGTTCAGGGCATCAGCAAAGGCAGAAGAACTTTCATTGACTACAACCCCACTGCTTCCTGTTGCCGCCAGCATGCAACAGTCATTGGTGGAGGTATCGCTGTCCACTGTGATGCGGTTGAAGGAAGTATTAACGGCCCTGTCCAGGTATTGCTGAAGGGTATCGGAAGCAATGGCAGCATCAGTAAATACATAACCCAGCATCGTGGCCATATTGGGCTTGATCATGCCGGCGCCCTTGGCGATTCCGGTAATAGTGACCGTCTTGCCTTCCAGTTCCAGCTGGACCGAGGCAGCCTTGGGCCGGGTATCCGTTGTCATGATGCCTTTTGCACACTCTTGCCAGGCATCTGCCTGCAATTGCTTCGTGGCATCTGGCAGGACAGTAATAATTTTCTCAACCGGTAAGGGTTCGCCAATCACGCCGGTGGAAAATGGCAGGACTTCCTCGACGCCAACCGAACCATTTTCTGCAACGGCCTGACAGACTTTGAGGGCGTCTTCCATGCCCTGTTTTCCCGTGCCGGCATTGGCATTGCCCGTATTGATGACAAAGTATCGGGGACTGGATTGTTGAAGATGATTTTTGCAAAGGGTCACCGGCGCAGCACAAAAGGCATTGGTGGTGAAAACACCGGCGACATTCGTTCCTTCTGCCAGGGAAAACAGCACGCAATCCAGCCGGCCAGGTTTCTTGATACCAGCGGATACTGCTGACATGGTGACACCCGGGACAGGATGTAAAGTGCCCAGTTCTCCAGATCCTACAGCCATCGTCTTACTACCTTGGTCATACCAAAACCTGATCGTCGGCAAACGGCTGCGCCTATGCCGACCTACATTTGAATTAACCGGGATTTGCAGTCTTGTTGCTATCCTTCGGACCAGCCTGCCTCTGGCAGGCCTGCCGGATGACGGCTCTGCGAGCCTCTTCCGGCCTACTATGCCACAATTGAACTCATCGCGTGCTGCAGA
>Ga0181591_10002252_pt1 | contig 16599 bp, 11 predicted proteins | sample 071ome_33_FD_133757 | JGI IMG/M metagenome (GOLD analysis project Ga0181591, IMG submission 133757) | Coastal salt marsh microbial communities from the Groves Creek Marsh, Skidaway Island, Georgia - 071412AT metaG (megahit assembly) | ecosystem: Environmental > Aquatic > Marine > Intertidal...
AACTAACAAAGAGTTCTCTTTAGTCTCTACATTAACTTCAACTATTGGATGACAAGTATTTTTCAACCAAGGTTTTGCAAAAGAATGCAAATCGGTTTCAGTATACTCTTGCATACAATCAATCCACTGGGAAGAAGAAGCATTCGAATGTTTGTATTTGGTGTGATACAAATCTAAAGCTTTTACAAAGTTTTCTTTTCCTAAAATTGTCTCAATCATACGAACAAATTCTGGCGCCTTAACATAAGTTACACCAGTAATTAATTCATTAGTATCATTAAAACCAAGAGGTTCAATTGGCATAGAAGCAACTCCCATATCAAGTGCAAATGTTCCACTTGTTGGAGCTAAAAATCCTAAAATAGTATCCAGTCTTTCATATCGATCTCCAAAAACAAAACCGGAATACAACTGTTCAATAAATACCGTTACAGCTTCATTTAACCAAATTTCAAATGGACTTCTTCCGGTTACCTCTGAACCATTTAAATTATGGTAAAACTCATGAACTTTTACTTTCACCATGTATTCATATCCACCATCACTCATATCAAAATGTGGCATTATTCTATTTGTTGTGATGGTTGTATTTCCAACATTTTCCATTCCACCAAAGTCACTATTTTGCATTCCAATTTCTCTATAAACAGTTCCAGTGTATTTATAACCTAAAACCAAATCATTAGATTCGATTAACTCACTAATTTGAGCTCTTATTAAATCAGGTTTTTCACCCTTTTCTTTCAGCAAATCTCGCTCCTTGCAAAGATCATAAATTTGATGTGAGATTGCTTTATTTTCATATGAATTAGGTCCTGTAAATAAATGAACCCACATAATGCTATCATACAATACTTCTAAAGAATGCTGAGCGATATCTGAATTACTATTTGGAGGAACCAACAAAGCTAACTCAAAAGTATCACCATTTGGATATTCAAATTCTTTTGTAAAAGTTGCATAAGTTCCCACTCCTAAAAAGAATAAATATGTAGCCATCGGGGTTACATTATTAGCATATGCAACCTTAACTCTACCATTACCTAAATCCGCAACTTCAGATGCTAAATCTCCATTTGTTAGAATATCAGTATATCGAGAATCAGCTTTAATACTTGTAAAATACGTACACTTTGCAGTCATATCATCTATACATGGGGTAATCCTTTGAAATCCCCATTGCTGACACTGGGTGATTTGTGTACAAGGGCAACCCTCGGGTGAAATATCATAATATATTCCCTCTAAAACATTCCAACTTGGCTTCGTAATTACTTTAGTTCGCACCTTATATTCTTGATTCACAGACAATGGAGATTTAAAAGTAACCCTTAAAATATCTTGATCTTTAAAATATTCATAATCTTCGGAAACTTCTAAAATTTCTAAATTTTTAGCATTAAGTTCTAGATTTTCTAAATTTTCAATTAAAGATTTAAAATGCAAAGTAGATTCTACAATTGTATGATCCTCAAAGACATCAAAGTCTAAATCCATATGCATTACCTTTACAGGCAAATCTCCAAAATCCTCAGGATAATATTTAAATTCTCTAGCCATCAATTAAAGTTAAATTCTTACTAAAATTTTACTAAAAATATAGAATAAAAAAAAGCCCCACACGGAGGCAATTTAGTATGAAAATTTAAAATTATTGAGATTGAAAAATTGTAGGATCAATTACCCCATCATATTGAATAGAGTTGTAAATCGAACCAGACTCTTCACCGTTATTTTGTAAATTTTGAATTAAGTCCATTGTTTCTGGAGACATTTGTATACCTCCCCCAGTTATAGAATTTTTAGTACCATAATATAGTTGTGGCATTTCATAAGGATCTAGACCAAATAGTTCATGAAAGAATTCTTTACTATACCCTAAATCTTCTAAACTTTTACAATCATCGGAATAATCTCCATCTTCGCAAGCATACCATTTACCATCAATTTTTTTTGCACGAAAATTAGCATAAGCTTCTAAATTATATAAACTCGTTAAAGCTTGAACTCTTTCTTGAATATCATAAATTATAGGTGGACATTTTTCTGCAAGTTCAGCATCTGTTGCATCATAGGTTCCACTACACTCAGGATGCTCTTGATAACGAGATTGACTGTACAATTCAATAAAGTGCTTATCTTCAAACGGAAGTTTTCGAGTAGTTTCATCTGTAGTTTCCTCATTATCACTTGGAACATAAGCTACTTGATTACCAAGAAAACCTTTAAAAAGATCGGTGTTAGAATTAACAAACATAAATCCTCCTCCAATCAAAACTAGTAATAAAACAATTAGTAAATTTCTTTTCATAAAAATAAAAAATTATAACAAACAAATTATAAGTTTTTTCAAGCCAAAATAAAACTAGAACAAAGTGTCTTGTGTAGGCTCATCGATAGAAAAAACCTCTCTTAAAAGCAATTCCTGCAAACATCTTCCTGTTGCATAAACATCAAAAATGGCGTTATGCGCATTTTCAAAGGATTCATTAAACAAATATGTATGAAGTTCTGATAGTCTTGGTGACTTATAATTTCCAAGTTTCCCAGGCAATCTACAAAGGTCTTTTGTTTCTTTCATAGTGTCAAAAAGTTGAGACGGTAAAAAATTTGTATCAACTCCAGCTCTTTCAAACTCAATAGCCAAAACCATTCTATCGAACTCAATATTATGAGCTACAGCAATATCACAAGAGGCAAAAACATCATAAAGTTGTTTGGCAACTTGTTCAAAATAAGGCTTATCAGCAACCATCTCATTAGTAATCCCATGTACAGAAATTGAATCGAAAGGAATCTCAACTCTAGGCTTTATATACCAATTATATTGCTCAACTTCTTGCAAACTTTTACTAGCAAAACTGTATTCATAAACAACAGCTGCAAATTGGATTACATATGGCTGTTGATCTAAAGTAAATTTTTTAGAAGGAAGTCCTGTAGTTTCTGTATCAAAAACAATTACTCTCATATGTATAAATTATAGTAAAAAAAGACTACAAGTTTTTTTTAACAAACTCAAAACAAATTCTAAAAATTCATTTAAAAAACAAAAAAATAGCTAGACATATTTAATCTAGCTATTAATAAATATTTTAAAAATTTAAATACGTTAATTTTGAGCAGCATGCTTAAACTTAGTTTTCACCCAATAAAAACCAGGTTCAAAAGTTTGAAGATTTCTATTTATTTCAGAGTTGTTAAACAAATTAGTTTTAAAAACCTCTTCAACTTCCATAAAGTCTAAATACTCAGGATCAATAAACATATCATCAGAAAAGTCTCCATCTATATTAAATGCTCCAACATTCCAACCGGCACCTTTAATTAAAGCTTGTGAATCTTCAGTGAATTCCATTCTACAAAATTTTACTGGATCTCTAAATTGGAAAATTATCATTTGTCCTTTAGAAACTACATCATCTCTTTCAATAAAATCTTTAACACCTTCAAAATGTTGATAATAAAAGGATGTTAAAAATACCGGTTGCGTTGGGTCTACCTCAAAAAAAGTAGGTAAACCAGCTAAAAATTCTGCTCTTTGTTCACCCTGTAAATCTGGATGAGTAGCAACCACTTCTTCAACATTAGCATTTCTTACATATTCGCGATCTACAGAGACCCACACAAAAGGATTATCTAAATCTGTTTCAATAATTTGTCTGTTTAAAATTTGCCGAATAGTCATATTTGAATCAGGAGCATAAGCTACTAATCTTCCTTGTGATTCAGCACAAAAATCTTCAGTTCGTTCAACGAGTCTTAATTGAAGTTCAGTGAAACTTTCAAATTTATTAGGAGTAACATTACCTTGATAAAAAGGTCCCGCACCTATTACAGGTGGAGTATCTATAGGCATTTGATACTTAGTTTCAGTTAAAGAAACTAAACCAAAAAAAATACCTAGTAAAATACTTAATGCAAATAAAATCACTCCGTTTTTACTTTCCATGAATTTATTCATATCTTTTAAATAAGACTTTCTGGCCTTATCTAGAAATTTTTGAAATTTAGATTTTTTTCTTCTTGGCATGGGTTTTACGTTTAAATCTTTATATTATAACACACTTTAAAAATAAATACAAACAAGGACTTTTATAGAAATCTAAATTAAGCATTTGTAAAAAATATTTTTTTGTGATATAATGATTAGATTTAACTAATTAACAAGATGAAAAAATTAATAAAATCGTTATTAGTATTAACATTACTACTAACTACAACTATGGCCTTAGCAGCTCCACCTGCAATTCCAGGAGCGGGATTTGGAGACATTAGCAACACAGGAAACAACGGAGGCAACACTGGAGACGATACTTCAGACAATCCACCTCAATTAGTACCTAGAACACCTAGTCCAACTGATAACAATAACACAGGAAACACTCCGGCAATAACATCGCCAACTGTAACTGGTCCAACTGTTACTCCTCAGCAACCAATTTATCAACAACCAATTTACCAACAACCTATGTACGGTCAACCAATGCAAGGTTTTCCAACTGGTGGAATCTCAACAAATAGTATTGCACCAAGAACAATTACAAAATCTGGTCCAGCTAGTTTCCTTAGCTTAATTCCAGTTGCAGCTTATGCAGTTATTCAAAGAAGAAAAAAATTCAATCAATAGTTTTTTCTTAAAAAAATTTTCATCTTGCTATATAATAGCCTCTCATACTTTGAGAGGTTTTTATTTGACATCTTGATACAAGCTAGTATAATATTTAAAACTAAAACAGGTATATGGAAATCTATAAAAACGAACAACGAGAGCTAAATCAAGCCTTTAATGCTGAAGGTAATTTTGATGGTTTAAATCAACAAATTTCAAGCTTAGAAGAAAATGAGAAAATTCAAAAACTTGAAACTCAACTAAACAAAATGCAAACATTGGCTGAAAATCCAAGTAACCAAACAACTGAAGACGAAAGACCAACAAGAATTTTAGAATTAAGCCAAATTCAAGCAGCTTTACAAGAATCAATAAATAACACTATTGATCAAAAAGCTAATAGTGAATTAGAGGAAGCACAAAGACAACTAAATAAAGCCTTTAATCAAAGATAATTTATTTCTGACAAGAATCACAAAAAACTGTAGACCTTTGAGCATGTTGAATTTTGCTCAAGGGTTTTTTACATATTTTACAAGGTTGGCCAGACTTTTGATAAACATTATGAAAAAAAGCATAATTACCTTTAGATCCATCTGCTAGCAAATAATTAGCAACAGAACTTCCTCCCTCTTTAATCGCACTATCTATCACAAGCTTAGAATAATTGTATAAATTTTCAATCTCCTGATCTTTAAGACTTTTACACAAACGATCAGGTCTAACTTTTGCTAAAAAACAAGTCTCATCACAATAAATATTCCCAAGACCAACCACTACAGACTGTTCTAAAAAAACGGATTTAATAGATTTGTTCTTTTTCTTTAAAGCAGTAGAAAAATAATCTAAAGTAAATTCATCTGACATTGGCTCTAAACCTAAACCTTTAAAATGATCTTTTTTTTCAAACTCCTGCATACTTGGAAAATATAAAACATATCCAAACATACGAGTATCATTATAAAAAAGCTGACCTTCGTCTAAGTCAAAAATAATATGCGAATGTTTATTTGGAAGTTTATTTTCAGAAAGTTCAATCGGATGCCCACCTAAAGTAGTTGTATTTGCATCTTGATAAACCATTTGACCGGTCATTTTTAAATGAACAAGCATAATTTTTCCTGATTCGAATTCAAAAATTAAATTTTTGGCTCTTCGTTTAATAGATTTAAAAACCTGATTTTTAAGTTCTGTTTCAAACTCATTTTTCTTATAACTACATTCAATTCGTTTATTACTATTTGAATAAACTAATTTTGGTTTAAAAACTTGCACGTCTGTAATTTTTCTTCCAATTAAATGATTTAAAAGTCCCAGCCTTAAAGCCTCAACTTCTGGTAATTCTGGCATATTAAAATTTTAATTACTAAAAGTTTATCGCTTTTGGAAACTCAAATCAATTTTTAAATTAAAATTAAAAGTGTAAAATAAAGTAAATGAATTTAACAAAAACAAAAATGCAAAAAACCTTTAAGCTAATTGCTATTTCAAGTCTAGCACTAGCGCTAAGTGGTTGTTCATGGTTTTCATCAAGCCAAGAAACTCAAACACAAGACCAACCCTTAGCAAACCAAATTAGTCCAATTACTAGTTTAGAAGTTGCAGAAAGCAGACAAATAAACCAAGAAAATTCAAGTGTAAAATGGAGAGGTGAAGTTGTTACAGGAGTAAAAGGACACGAAGGAACAATTCCAGTAAGCGGATTTATTGGTTTTAACTCAAACAAAGAACTTGTAGCCGGAACTTTTGAGTTAGATATTAACAACCTTACAAATACAGATTTAGAAGGTGAAATGCAAGAAACATTACTAGAACACTTAAAAGGAACAGATTTCTTTGATACAGAAAAATATCCAACTGCCAATTTAAACATTACAAGCTCAGAAAAATTAGATGAAAACCTTTACTCTTTAACTGCTGATCTTACAATTAAAGATCAAACAAATTCTATTCAATTCAAAGCCGAAGTAAACGGAACCGAAATCACATCAATGTTCGACATAGACAGAACAAGATGGGGTGTAACATACGGCTCAGGAAAATTCTTTGACAATCTAAAAGATAGTGCGATTAAAGATGAAATCATGTTCGACATCAAACTTTCGATTTAATTCAAAAAAAAATAAAAGCCCCAAGAAAGGGGCTTTTTTAATATTTAAATTTTTATCAGTACCGGATCAGATACAAACTTATGTAAATTAGATTTTATCAAGATTGCAGGTAATACAATTTCACCTTTAAAATTAGGACGCATTTTAAATTCAATATTTAAGCTACATTCATATTTGTTTAATCTATCGTAATAATATTTTTGTAGATTAATTTCAAACTTATCTCCATAGTTTCGAACATACTCTCTACATCTTTGATAATCACCACGATTATCAATTAATTCAAAACCAGTTGGAACAATCATAGAAAGCTTAAAACTTGATTTATCATTAAATATCGAGTCTTTAAATTGATTTAAATCAAAATTAAAACTATAAATATCTTCTTCAATTAATCCAATTTCTGGTTTAATTTTTTTTAATCCATCCAAACTTAAGGGTTGATAGCTTTGTGAATAAACTAGTAAATCTTGATCTTCAAAATCTATTTCAAAATCAACCTCTTGATCTTTGTAAAAATCTAAAACAACTTCCCCATTTCTCGCAAAAGCAGTAGCTTTTGAATCATTAATAAAATAATTTAATCTAAAATTTTTAGCTAATAAATTATATTTTTTTAACAAATGAGATTTAGCATAGTAATACAAAGGCATACCTTTAAAGTTTTCTAATTCATTAAAATAAAAAACATTATAATCAGCAGCTAAGATAAAATATAAAATCTGTAACTTTTCATCCAGAATATTATAATCTTGCAAAAAGTATTTAGAGTCAATTTTAAATTCTTTTTCATCATATGAATTTCTTTGTGCATAGTTATTCGCAACAGTGTTTAATAATGCATTAAAATTATAATCGCTTAAGGCTTCATATCTAAGATCAGTAACAAAAGTGTTTAGCCATTTATCATCCAAATCGAAAATATCATAATATCGCTTATCACCATTCCTAGGTTCAAAAACTTGATTGTTTAAAATAAAGCTCAAATTATCCATCACATACTTTTCTTCAAAAGGGCTAACAGGATTATTTTCGAGTTCATTAACTAGTTTTAAAGCGTTAAAATAAGCAAAATTTCTAAATTTGTCTTGAACCACCACTCTATTAGCTGAATCGTTTTTAAAATTCAAACCAGGGTTCATCTGACTTAATTCCATTAAAGTGTTGTCGACAACTTTAATATCAGCTTGATAATAATCACTCGCATTTTCAGATTCAGCACCAAGAGTATACTCCACACTTCCCTCTTGGTTAAAGTCAAAATTAAATGAATTTTCTGAACCAGGGTTGTCAATTACGTTTTCTTGATCATTAATTTTTACAAAAGCCTTTTGGATATTTTTAGCTTCTTTTCCATAAATTCCAAATTCTAATTCAAGCTTATCCCCTTTATTAACTTTTGAAGGAAACAAAGGTTCAACAATTATATCTTTATTAGTTGAAATTTCATCATCTAAAAATCCTGTTCTAAATTTATCTTTTTCAAAAGCCGACACAAATAATTTATAAGTAGTTATATCGTCAGGAAGTTTAAATTTTTCCAAGATATTTTTTCCTGAAGTTATAAAAGATTCAAAAAAAGCAACATCTTGAAAGTTTTTTCTAACATCTTTTACTGCCATCATTTCCATATCACCCTTACCTTCATTATGAACAAAATACCCATCTACAATGTAAGTATGAAAAGGACTAACAGTAAAGTTGTAAACCTTGATTGGGCTTGAAAGCTTAACTCTTTGAATTTCCTCAACAATAATTTCTTTTCCATCTTTTATCATCGTGTCACCTTTTTCAACTAAATAGACTGATTTAAATTCACCATTAGAATAAACTTGATGATTAGGTGTAACTTCTAAATTGTTATTAATAATCAAATAATCTGTAACATAAAAAGTTTGAAGACCTTGTACAATCCCTTTTTGATTTTTTCCAATTTCCTTTTCACTGAAAGTTAAAACAGAATCCCCAACAACTAAATCTTGAATATTTTTCTGACTTCCGTCAGCCATTAAAATTTTACTATCTTTCAAAAAACATCCACCTTTTCCACCAAATTCATTACGCTCACCAAAATAATTACCAAAACTTAAATAATAACCATTTGCAAAAATAGAATCTAAAATAGAACTTTCATTTGAATATCTACTATATAATTTCTTATCAACCATTTTCACATTTACAAAAGTATCATCAAAAGATTCTTCAAACTCTAAATTTAATTCATATTCTTCCCCTGGAGAATAAACCTTCTTAGAATTTAAATTTTTTATTTCAAAACTATCATCAAATCGTAAATTTGGATTATTGTGAATATAAAAAGCTCCATCTTTATTTACTTCAATTACACCAAGGTCAAAATTAGGAAGGTGTTTACGAGTTACTTCAACTTGAAAATTTGCAGAATCAATAAATTCAGAGCTAATACCATCGTAGTTTTTTATTAAAAGAATATACTGTGATTCATTTGAAAAATCTACAATCTCAAAATTGATCTTACTTCCTAACTTATAATTCAATGATTCAAAAAAATCTTCGGATTTAATTTTTTCCCCATCAACATCAATAACATTTAAAATTTTAAACTTATCTTCAAAGTCATCACTTTCAGGTCTATAAGAATAAGATTTCTTATAAGATTTTTTAATACCGTCTTCCATATAAGAAACTTTCATAACGAGAGAAAAATAATTAAAATCTTTTAAGTCATTTGGATCAGCAAAAATTTGAAATTGATTAGATACTCTTCCGTATTGGTCGGTTTTCAAATTTTTACTAAATAAAAATTCCTCTCTTAAAATATCCAGACCGGTGAAATCATAAATTTTCTGTGAACTTAGCTGTCCTTTAGAAAATTCATCTTCTAAGCTATTTAAATTTTTAATTGATTTTTGATTTATAATTTGAGGCTTTGGCACTTCTTGAGAATTATCAACTGTTACCAAATCAGGAGTTTCTTGAAAGTCATCGTAAAACACTGGCTCATCAACCTCAACTAATCCACGAGAACGAATTGGCTCAGCCATCTCTTGAAATTCATCGTAAATTATTGGCTCATCAACCTCAATTATCTGAGGTTTAGTAAAAGAATCCATAAATTCATTTGAATATCTTCCAGATAAAAAGAACTCAACAGTAACATCTTTATTAGCTATTGGATTACCTATTTTGGATTGTTCACCTGGTAACACTTCATTTAAATTAAATGAATAATCAAAAAGATTTGAATCAAAATAATTATCAGAAGAAAAATTTACATCTACTAAAGTTAAATAGTAATCGGCATAAGGATATGTATAAACATTTTCACCTTTTTTATCTAAGGTTTCTAAATTCAGATTCAGACTAGTCCTTGGAGAATACATATTTTCAAAAAGTTCTACATCAGGTTGAACACTAAACTCTTTACTAAACTGACCATTTGAATCTGTTTCAAATATTTTATTATCTAAAGATTCAGCAAATAAATTTCGTGTAAAATATTTTGAAAAAAATTCAAGGTTTCCCTTAGGTTCTCCGTTGTATAAACTAGTTTTTACATTTAAAGTAGGATTTTCACCAAGTAAATAAAAACTTTTATCAAAACTTGCTGTCATTAAAGTTTGCGCTTTATCAACTTTTAAAATTTCTAAATAATGAGATTTAATTTGTTTTCCATCCCAGAAAAAAGTTAAATAAAGACCATTAGTATTTCCATTAATAAATTCTGGAATTTGAAATTCAAAATCAGCAGACCCAAATGAATCCAAATTAATTTTTTGTTCATCAATCAAACCTCTTTTCGAAGTAATTGAATAAACATATGAATTCGACAACCTAGCAATAACGGTATTATGTGAATACTCTTTATTAAAATCACCTAATACAATATTAGCTTCTATTTTATCGCCTAACTTATACCTTGGCTTGTCTAGAGATAAATGAGAATACAAATTTTTCATAGGCTCTCTATAATTTCTATGTAAAAAATCGGTCACTAAAATATTTTCACCTCCTACATTTATTACAAAAGGCATTTCGTTAGTGTAAGCAAGGTTTGAAATATCCACAGAATGAATTTTATTATTTGAAGAGTATTGATTCCCAAGATAATTTATTTCAAAATCAGTAAAATTCTTTTCATTAAAATCATAAACATAAAAACTTTTTTCATCAGTACTTCCAGAAAAATAGATATCGTGATTTACCTTTTGTAAAAAGCTATAATCTCTACCATTTCTAATTAAATAATAACCATCATCTAGCCCTGGAATATCTAAAGCGGAATTAATAGAATCATATTCAAACTTTTGCTGATCTAATAATGATATAATTCCTAAGCTTTCTTTAGTTGAAAAATCATACATTTTAGATCGATTATGATTAATATACTCTTTATAAAATGTTTTAAAATCATCTATTTTATAAATTTTAAAATCGATTTTTTCATCTCTTCCTAAGTAAAAATTAATCTTATTTTTATCAGGATTTAACATACTCAACATTGGAAGTTTATTTGAAAATCCAGTATTTCTAGATTGTTTTTTTTCTAAAACAAAAGTTTTGGCTTGATTATAAGAACTAAAAAATCCAGGTTCAAAGGTAACTTTATAAAAACTTTCAACCCAATTATCGGTATTTATCATTAAATAACCTGGAGCATCTTGATCAACGTCTAAGTCCAATGCGGGCTCAACAGATATAAATTTTTTATAATCTTTAGAAAGATTTTGATTAAACAATATTTCGATATATTTATCGGATTGATTTTCGTAAATAAATTCAAAACTAAAGTAATAAGGATTATCAACTTCCACGGAATACCCATCAATTTCAAATATCAAAACATCCGTATCCTGGCTAACATCAGGAGCCAAAACCTCAACTAAATAATTCTTATTTTGAACTTCTTTAGATATTGAATAAGTAAGGTTATCAAAATCAACAGACTTAGCATTCAATTCAACTGAATTCTGAGTAACCGAAGGCTTTGGATTACTTGAAACAAAATAAAAAGTATCATCTTTAGATTGAACAAAAACTGGTACTTGTGCTATCGATTCAAGTTCAGTTGTATCAATTTTTTTCTCAACTTCATTGCTAATAACTGGAATATTTTTTTCAATAAAATTCAAAATTTGTGAACTATAAAAAAAAGTAAATCCAAAAACAATCAGCAATGAAAAAATAATTTTTTTCATTAGATATAATTATATTCAAATTTACTATACTACAACAAAAGAAAATGTCTAAGTATTTTTAACAGTTAAAGAGCTAATTAAAGTCTGAAAATCATCATTAACAGCAATCGAATATTCATCGAATTCTTCTACCGAAAAATCAAGAGATATTTCTAAAGACTCAGAAACTCTTACTTCATCCAAATTCGATAAAAAATTAAACTCATCACTTAATGCAATTAAACTTTTTTGTAGTTCTCTTCTCCATCTAACACTTTGTGCACTTGAGCCATATTCAGAAGCTTCTAATTGCTGAATAAGATTTTGTAATTCAAGTAAAATCTCAGATTTTCTTGTTAAAATATAATTTATCTTTCTATGAAACTGCTCATCTTGATATTGCTCATCTTTTACTTTTTGTTCTTCTAAAAGGGCTTTGGATTCCTCTAATCGTGCTTGTATTTCAAGTTGAGCAATTCTTTCTTTCTCAAGCTTATCCAATTCAAGAGAATCAGATTTCGGAGTTTTTTCTTCACGTACTTCTTTGATTTTTTTCTCAGCATTCAACTTTTGTAAATTACGAGCTTCTAATCTTCTTTTTTTCTTTTCAATTGAATCTAAATGATTAAAATAATATTTCATTGTTGGAATTTTATTTGAGACATTGTATTCAAAAAGGTCAAATAAAAATTTGCTAAAACTTGCATACTCTTTATTTATTATCTGTTGGGATTCATGATCAGCAAAAGTCGAATATATACCCTTAAAAACAACAGAAAAAGTTTGAATAAAATTAAAAAGTATTGAAATATTTAAATTGTTTTTATATGAATCTATGGCTTCAACAGAAAAATGATTTGCAAAACAACTTTTACACTCCAAACCATGAGTAAAAGTAAGATTAGGCAACATAAACCTAGAAATTTTAGCGCAATCCAAATGATCTTTTAATTTCAAATAATAATCTGAAGTTATATGAGATGATTTAGAAACATTAGGAATATCTAATTTTTTAAATTTTATAAGTGAATAAATTGTCTGCTCAATTAAAATAGATGTCTTTCGGCGTATGTCCGAAGTAAGGTTTGCTATTTCATCACAAGAAAACAATTCAAGAATTTCTAAATTTCTATCTTCAGATAAAGTCCCCATCAAAAAAGACTTTGTATCATCTAAACTTTTCAAATAACCATTGACATTAAAGTCAACAGAAACTGATAACTCTAACTCATCATCAACTGGAGTACTCTCATAAAAATCTTCCAAAGCTACACTGGATAAAAACTGATCAAGAAATAAATTTTCTAGAAATTTCACTAAAATAAAAGCATGAACACCATTATCCTTCAAAATAAAAGACACATTAGAAGGATTTATTTGTTTATCAATTCCAGCAACTAACCTAACATGTATAAATGCAAGACAAAAGCGCAAATAATCAGGATAAGTTTTAATCTCCGAAATATATTTATCAGGCAAACAGGTTTTATCATCAAATGGAAGAATAGTTTTATCGAATTTCTTTGGTACCAACATTGTTATTTTATTTTATAATTTAAGCCAAGAGTACCACACTCAAACCTTGTGTCAACAAATTGAAAATTAAGCTTCAACAAATAAAGAATTAAAATCTTCTTTAATTGCATTATTATATTCCTCAAATTCGTCTAAACCAAAGTCATCCGTAGAAACAAAATCAGTTGGCACAACAACTTCATCAAAATTTTCAAAAGATTCAAATTCGGCTTTTAAATTAATCAAAGAGTCTCTTAACTCCGCTTGCCAGGCGTCACTTCGTCCAGAAGTATCACTCATAGCTGCTTTTAATTGACCAAGCGTGTCAATAAATTCGGAAACAATCATTGACCTTCGATCTAAGATATAATTAACTTTCAAAAGTTCAGCTTCTCTTTTCAAAGCTTCTTCTTCAATAGCTTTTTTTGCAGCATACTCTGCTAATTCTATCATTCTAATTCTTTTTTCTTCAGCTGCAATTCTAGCTTGTTGGGCTTGTTGTTCTTCTCGAATCTTTCTTTCTTCCTCTCTTTTAGCATTTGCAGCTTTAATAGCTTCAGCTTGTTTTAAGCGTTGTTCTTCTTTTCTTTTTCTTTTTTCCTCTTGTTTTAATTGTCTTTGTCTTAAATTCTCTTCTCTATTTTGTTCTCTTCTAATTCTTTCTAATTTAGGAAGTATGTGGGAAAATCTAGGTTTATTATAATCGATAGAATCTAAATTAGAACCCATAAAAGTTCCCAATAATTTATTAATAAATCCATCAAAGATTTGTGTAATCTTTAGTTGATCAAGCGAAGAAGTAGCAAAACCACCATACAAATTACCAAAATTTAAGGCTAAAGCATATACCACCTTAACTCCTAAATCTACAGATGTAAAATTCCTATGAGTTTCAATATATTCGGGTGCAAAAGTTCTACTAAAACCAGTATCACAATTTAAAATATGAAGATAATTAAGAACAGGCAACCTAAGGTCATAAATTAGTTTACAATCTAAATTTTCAGGATAATAAGAACTCAAAGACGAATTTAAGATTTGATTAGGATGACTAGCAATCCAGCTAACATAAACAGGATCAGTTTTAGAAATCATTAACAATTTCTTCTCTAAAGTATTACCAAATTCTTTTATACAAAAATCTAAAAAGTGAACTTTACTCGAATCTTTTAAAAATTCAGCTCTTGAAAACAATTCAGAAGATGAAATTGTCCCTTCTAAATAAGAAAAAATAGTATCTAATGATCTTTGATAAGCATCAACATTAATAGAAAATTCAAAATCACTTTGCTCTTGAGTAGTATAAAAATGATCAAAAGAAACTTCATTCAAAAAATCATCCGTTAATACAACCAGTAAAAAAACTGTAAAGAAAAATGGAGGAAAACCATTATTCAATAATTCAAATGAATCAGCAGCTTCAAATTTGCTACCAACATGCTCAGCAACATTGCCTAAATTATGATGAAAGAAAGACAAATAAGTATTAACATCTTTTGATTCAGGAAGAGAAATATCAGAGGGTGAAATCAATGTTTTATTAGCATCTTCCGGTAGCATCCGTACTTCAGGAGCAAAGAATTGCATTTCTTTAGATTTATCAATTGACATATATAAAAAATTTAAATATACAAGATAATAAACATCTTTGGGAATTATGTCAAACCTAAAACAACATCAAGAAATTTTAAGAAATTAAATCAAAAAACTGCTCATTAAGCATTTCAATATATTCAAGACACTCCTCTTTTGAAGAATCAATCGTTATTTCAAGATCAGCATCAAGTTCAACTAAATCAACTGATTCCAATCCAAGGAAACTCGATTTTAAACTATTTAACTTAATATAAATCTCTTCTTTAAATGCTTGAATTTCAGCAGAAGAATCATTTATTGACTTAACTGAGTTACAAAATAATCAATTTGTTCAAGAATTTCCTGCTTTTTCTCAATCACAAAATGTAATTTTTCTAAATAAAGTTCTTCAGCCAGCTCAGCAGCTTGTAAAGCTTTCTTTTCTTCATTAATAGCAATCTGCTCAAGTAAAGCCTTCTTTTCAATTTCAGCTAAACGCGCTTGCTCAGCCTGCATTTCTTGTCTTTTTATAGATTCAAGTCTAGCTTCTTCCTTCTTTTGTGCTTCTCTTAAAGCCAAAGCTTCTTTTTGAGCAGCTCTGAACAAAGCTCTTTGCTCATTTCTATCTTTAATTTTTTGCTCTCTAGCCTCTTTTGCTTCCTGAAGAGCTTGTTTGGCTTTGATTTTTTCAGAATAATCCTCCATTATTTTAGAAATCATTACAAGTTTTTTTGGCTTTTTTTCAGGATATAGAGACACGTGTAAATGCAGGTATTTAGTATAAAAAGCAGACAAAGTTTCAAATGACTCCTGACTTTGCATAAAGAATTTCATAAACTCAAAGTATTTAAAAACTGTATCTAAGGTAACCGTAAAAGCAAATTCTATTGTAACATATTCAAAATTTGTTAATACTGATGGATATCCAAAAACACTTTCAAAACCAGTTTCACAAGAAACCATATGATCTAAAGAAAGCAAAGGCAATTTAAGCAATCTAACTTGTTCGCAATCCATTTCTTGTCCAGTAATAGAATAATCAGAACTCAAATGTCCAAAAGCTGAAACACGATCATTAACAGCATTCTCAAGAGAATTTCCAATAGGTTCTAAAAATAAAGAAATAAAACTATAAAATTCAGGATCTTTAATCAAATTAGAAACCTTCAAATAATCGTCTTCTTGAAATTGTCCACTTAAAAATCGAAAAACATGATTTACCGATTGGTTGAAATTATCAATACAAACTTCTTCAACAGATTCTTGATTAGCAGAAGAAATAAAATAAGATTCAGGGACAGATCGAAGCACCCCCTCAGCCAAAATAGCATGAAGAATAACAACAAAATAAAACTGAGGCAAACCATTATTTTGCAAATCGAATATATCTACTGCATCAAAAATACTTTTCATTGTTCTAGTAAAATCTTCAGAAGTTTGATTAATTAAGTCAAAGTACGTAGAGTCAATATTTAATCCAGAAAATGAGCGTGAAAAACGATCATTTTCCACCCTTTCAATAATACTATTTGGAATAAGTTTAAATTCCTCTGGTTTAACATCTTTAAAATTAATTGACATAAAAATTTTGTTAATTCTAACGCCAAATTAATAAATAAAAAAAAATTTG
>Ga0181591_10002253_pt1 | contig 16595 bp, 13 predicted proteins | sample 071ome_33_FD_133757 | JGI IMG/M metagenome (GOLD analysis project Ga0181591, IMG submission 133757) | Coastal salt marsh microbial communities from the Groves Creek Marsh, Skidaway Island, Georgia - 071412AT metaG (megahit assembly) | ecosystem: Environmental > Aquatic > Marine > Intertidal...
ACCCCTGTTATCAATAGCCGGGAACAGGCAGAATGGCTGGCCGCCTATCAGGTGAAAAAAAAAGCTGCTTTGCCAGCCATTTTGCATATTGATACCGGCATGAACCGGCTGGGATTTGGCACGGACAGCCATGGATTTTTATCTGACCCCTCGCATATCCTGCATCAATTGGAGCTATCACTGGTCATGAGCCATCTGGCGTGCTCGGATGACCCATCTGATAGCATTAATGGATTCCAGCTGGAACAATTTACCCGGCTTGTTCAGCCCTTTTCCCATATTCGAAAAAGCCTGTGTAATAGTGGCGGTATTTTTCTGCCCTCTGCCTATCATTTTGATGTCACCCGTCCGGGCATAGCCCTGTATGGCGCGATGCCAGACCCGGATATGACAGATAGCAGATTACTGCCAGTTTTAAGATGGGATGCCAATATTGTGCAAATTCGAAAGCTGAAAAAAGGCGAGCGCGCCGGCTATGGCGGCGAATTTATGGCCAAAACCCCTGCCCGCCTGGCAACCATAGCGGCTGGTTATGCAGATGGCTATGACCGCGCCCTGTATCAGCCCAATCGCGGGATTGTTGCAAAAGTCGAAATTGCCGGCAAGGCCGTACCGCTGGCCGGACGGGTATCTATGGATTTGCTGATAGCGGATGTGACCAGCCTTAGCGATAGTGAAATTGCCTCGGCCAGCAAAGCCTGTCTGTTAGGGGCGCATTACAGCCTGGCTGAAATGGCACAAGATCGTCAAACAATCAGCTATGAGGTATTAACAGGTCTTGGCGATCGGATGACGCGTCTATATGATGGGGCATAATCACGGCAAACCATCTTTTTTAAAAGACGTATAGATGCTTAATTTTATTGCAAATATCGGCAAGGCAAGTTTGAATTTTCTGGCTTCTATTGGCCGGTTAACCCTGTTTGCGGCAGCCGCTATCCGCTGGACATTCCTGCCGCCCTATTATGGCCGCCAGCTTTTGCGCCAGATATTGGATATCGGCTTTTTCTCTCTGCCGGTGGTTGGGCTGACCACTTTATTTTCGGGCATGGTGCTGGCCTTGCAAAGCTATACCGGCTTTGCCCGTTTTTCTGCAGAAGATACAGTGGCAACTGTGGTGGTTTTATCGGTGACCAGAGAATTGGGGCCGGTACTGGCCGGATTAATGGTGGCCGGGCGCATTGGCGCGTCCATGGCCGCAGAAATCGGCACAATGCGGGTAACAGACCAGATTGACGCACTCGATACGCTTTCGACACGGCCGATGCAATATCTGGTTGCCCCGCGCCTGCTGGCCGGGACAATTTGCCTGCCGGTATTGGTGCTTATTGGCGATATTGTCGGGGTGCTGGGCGGTTATCTGGTCGGCGTATATCAGCTTGGCTTTAATCCGGGCATCTATCTTTCGCGCACGATGGAATTTCTGGAAGTATCAGATGTCACGCTTGGGCTGATAAAGGCAGCTGTCTTTGGCTTTTTAATCGCGCTGATGGGCTGTTATCATGGCTATAATAGCGGACGTGGGGCAGAAGGGGTTGGACACGCCACGACCAATGCGGTGGTGTCCTCTTCCATTCTTATTCTGATTTCCAACTATCTTGTGACCGCATTATTTTTTGGATAATAGCTGGCATGGCAAAAAAACAGGCAACTCCAAAAATCATTATCGAACATCTGGTCAAAAGCTTTGATGGCAATATGGTGTTGAAAGATATCAATTTGCAGGTCGAGGCCGGTCAGTCCTTATGTATTATCGGTACATCCGGCTGCGGTAAATCGGTGACGCTGAAATGTTTGTTAGGGCTGATAACCCCCACTTCCGGCTCTATGCGGGTGGATGGGATGGAAATGGTCGGCCAGACACGTGCCCAGCGCGAGGAAGCCTTGCGTAAATTCGGTATGACCTTTCAATTTGGTGCGCTATTTGACAGCCTGCCTATCTGGCAAAATATTATGTTCCGCCCGCTACAGCAAGGCGAGGTTAGCCGCCATGCCGCCCGTGAAGAGGCCGCCCATATCGCCAGCCAGCTTGGCTTGCGTGCAGATGTGATTGACCAGTATCCGGCTGAATTATCGGGAGGAATGCAAAAACGCGTAGCCCTTGGCCGCGCCATCGCTGACAAGCCGGAGATTCTATTATTTGACGAGCCGACCTCTGGCCTGGATCCCATTACCGGGGGCGTTATCGATAATTTGATACTGGATGCGGTTAAACGGCTGGGCGCAACCGCGATGACCATTTCCCATGATATGGCCTCTGTACGCCGCATTGCCGATAGGGTAGCGATGATCCATGAAGGGCGTATTATCTGGTGCGGGCCAGCTACCAAAATGCATGAAAGCGGCGTGCCAGAGGTGCATCAATTTGTGCATGGCCACCCGGAAGGCCCGTTAACTGGTAAAAAATCACCATCGGCAAAAGAAAAGCAAACGTAAATGGCACGCACCCTATCGCAATATCATTGTCAATCTTGCGGGGCGGTTTCAGCGAAATGGAGCGGGCGATGCGAGTCGTGCGGTGAATGGAACACGCTGACCGAAGAACGCCTTGAAGCCCAGCCCGGCAAAAAAAGAAAAACAGGTGGGCGAGCCGTTGATTTAGTGCCATTGGCCGAGTCTGAACATACCGCCCCGGCCAGGCGTCTGGTGACTGGCATAGATGAATTTGACCGGGTAACAGGTGGCGGACTTGTCGCAGGCTCGGCAATTCTTATCGGCGGCGATCCGGGAATTGGCAAATCCACCCTGCTCTTGCAACTGGTATGCAAGCTGGCCGCTGCTGGACGAAAAGCAACCTATATCACGGGCGAGGAATCAGCCGATCAGGTAAGAATGCGCGCTATGCGCCTTGGCGTGATGAACAGCCCGGCCACGCTGGCAACCGCGACCAATGCCATAGATATTGCAGAAACCGTGCGCAGTACGCCTGATCTGGATTTACTGGTTATTGATTCTATCCAGACCATGTATGTGCCAAATCTTGAAAGTGCACCAGGGACTGTCTCGCAAGTCAGAGCCGCTGCCCATGAGCTGATCCGGGCAGCAAAATCCAGCGATGCGGCTATTGTGTTTGTTGGCCATGTCACCAAGGACGGGGCAATAGCAGGCCCAAGGGTATTAGAGCATATGGTGGATTCTGTGCTATATTTTGAAGGGGACAGATCGCATCATTTCCGCATTTTAAGAGGCGTGAAAAACCGTTTTGGGGCGACCGATGAAATTGGCGTCTTTGAAATGTCCGAGCAGGGCTTGCAACAGGTACCTAACCCGTCCGAGCTGTTTTTGGGCGAGCGGCAAAATAATGTTGCCGGTACAGCTGTTTTTGCCGGGCTGGAAGGCACGCGCCCCTTACTGGTTGAAATTGAAGCGCTGGTTGCACCTTCCTCTCTGGCCAGCCCGCGCCGAAATGTGGTGGGGTGGGATTCTGGCCGTCTGGCCATGCTAACAGCTGTATTGGAAGCCAGATGCGGTGTTCCCCTATCCGGGCGGGATATCTTTTTAAATGTCGCCGGGGGCTTGCGAATTGCCGAACCTGCTGCTGATTTGGCTGTGGCAGCTGCGTTGGTATCTTCTGTCAGCGCAAAACCCCTTCCCGCCCGTGCAGTATTTTTTGGCGAGGTGGCGCTATCGGCTGAGTTACGACAAGTACCGCAAGCAGAAACCCGCCTGAAAGAAGCTGCCAAGCTGGGTTTTGAGCAAGGATTTATGCCAAAATTCAGTAAAAAGATTCGCCCGCCATCTGGCATTTCCACGACTCAGCCAGATAATTTATCCGACTTTATCGACCTGTTATCCGGGCGCAGGGCATGAGTAAAAAAATTTCAGCTTACAGGGCTGGCTATGCTATATCGGTTATAAAGACCTTAACTATCTGCCTTCTATCAGGATTATTTGGGAATAAGGATAATGCCCGCATTTGATTTCAGCAGCCTGACCTATTTCGATTATATTGTGCTGGTCATTATCGGCCTGTCGGCTGTGTTTTCCATGCTGCGCGGTATGACCCGTGAATTTCTGGGGCTGGCCGGATGGGTTCTGGCGGTCTTTATCGCGGTGACCACCGCCCCTTTCATGACAGAATGGCTCTCCAGCTTTTTAAAAGTGGATGGGCTGACACAGATTTTATCCTGGGCGCTACCATTTACTGCAACGGCGGTGATCTGGTTTATCCTCGCCTCGCTTATCTCGCCCGGATTGAAGCGGGCGGGGCTAGGCGCACTTGATACCTGGTTTGGTGTCCTGTTCGGAGTGTTGCGCGGGGTGCTATTTTCCATGATTTTATATAGCGGCTGCGTGATTTATGTCGGCGAGGAAACCGCGCTGGATAAAGGTATTCTGGAAAGCCAGACAGGGCCTTATGTCAGCAGGTTTGTCCGTTCGGTGCAGAACAGCACTCTCTTGCCAAGCCTTGTCACCGATAGCCTGAATAATATTCGCCTGAATACAGATTGGCCAACGCTGGGCAAAGAGCTGGGCAAGGCTGTAGATGAAGGCGCAAAAACCGTATCAGACAAGCTGAATCTGCTGACAGATGAAAAATAATTTGCCTGTTAAATATCTGTCTAATCGCTGTCCATTAATGACCGTTCCGGCCGTTCGGGGCGCAGAGATGATAGACGCGGTATATTGGCTATGATAGGGTGCTTGCGATAGAAAATGATGCGTTCAGATACCGGTTTAATAACATGATGAAACGACGTGCTGACCTGCCTGAAGAAGACGGGCATTCACAAGACAGCTTGCAAGAGGAATGTGCTGTCTTTGGTATCTATGGCAATAGTGAAGCCCATTTGCTGACCGCACTTGGTCTGCACGCCCTGCAACATCGCGGCCAGGAAGCGACCGGCATGGTCAGCTTTGATGGCACAAAATTCAACGCCTTCAAAGGTATCGGCCATGTGGGCGAGAATTTTAGCGCAGGCTCTAAAACCCTTAATGATTTAAAGGGCCATGTGGCGATAGGCCATAATCGCTATTCCACCACCGGCCTGAACGAGGTGCGCAATATCCAGCCCTTCCTGACAGAAATGGGATTTGGCAATTTTGCCATCGCCCATAATGGCAATTTGATTAACGCAGAAAGATTGCGTACCAGCCTGGTCGAAACAGGCAGCCTGTTCCAGTCCACCACCGATACAGAAGTGATTATCCATCTGGTTGCCCGTTCGCACCAGACAGACCCGGTGGACAGGCTGACAGAAGCCCTGCAACAGGTGGCAGGGGCCTATGCGCTGGTCAGTGTGGTTGATGACAAGCTGATAGGGGTGCGCGATCCAAATGGTATTCGCCCGCTTATTCTGGGGCAGCTGGGCGATGCCTATATTCTGGCATCCGAGACTTGTGCGCTGGATATTATCGGGGCTAAATTTATCCGCGATATTGAACCGGCAGAAATGATTGTCATCTCAAAAGACGGGGTAGCAAGCCATAAAATTACCACCGAAAAGCCCTCGCGTTTCTGTATTTTTGAATATATTTATTTTGCCCGTCCCGATTCCACACTTGAGGGGCGGTCGGTCTATAATGCGCGAAAGGATATTGGCGGTGAACTGGCCAAAGAAGCTCAAATTGCTGCTGATCTGGTTATTCCGGTGCCTGACTCAGGCGTGCCGGCCGCCCTTGGCTATGCCCAACAATCCGGCATTCCGTTCGAGCTGGGAATTATCCGAAATCACTATGTGGGACGCACCTTTATTCAGCCAACCGAAGCCGGGCGCACCTCCGGGGTGATGATGAAACATAATGCCAATTCCGAGATAATTTCCGGCAAGGATATTATTTTGGTAGATGATTCCATTGTACGCGGCACAACATCGCGCAAAATTGTCACCATGATGCGTGAGGCCGGGGCCCGTTCTGTGCATATGCGTATTGCCAGCCCGCCTACCACCAACCCCTGTTTTTATGGTGTGGATACGCCTGAAAAAGATAAATTAATGGCGGCCAGATTATCGGTCACAGAAATGTGCCGGGAAATTGGCGCAGACAGCCTTGCTTTTATCTCGATAGATGGTCTGTACCGCGCAATGGGTGAATCCGCCCGAAATCAGGATATGCCACAATTTTGTGATGCCTGTTTTACCGGGGAATATCCTGTTATTGAAACCAGCTATAATAAAATTGCCTAGAAGTATGAAGCGCCGGCTTTTTTAAAAAGTTTTCACCAAGGCATTGGAAAAAAATATGTCGCAAGATTTATCCGATAAAATCATTTTAATTACAGGGGCAAGCCGCGGTATTGGCCGGGCAGCCGCTCTGGCCTGTGCCAAAGCAGGAGCTGAGCTGATTATCACCGCCCGTACAGTCGCAGGTTTAGAAGAGCTGGATGATGAAATTCATCAACTGGGCGGGCATTCCACCATTGTTGAGCTGGATCAGAGCGACCATGCGGCCATGCCCCGGCTGGCACAGGCCATAGCCGGCAGATGGGGACGCCTGGACGGATTTGTTGCCAATGCCGGGCAGCTTGGACAGATGGCACCCATGCCGCATATTGATGCTGAAATCTTTGAACGTACCATTGATATTAATTTGGTCTCTATCTGGCATCAAATCGCTGCCTTTGACGGGCTTTTACGCCAATCTGAGGCTGGCCGGGCGGTATTGGTTTCCAGCGGTGTCGCCCATGGCGCGCACGCATTCTGGGGCGGCTATGCGGTATCAAAGGCCGGTCTGGAAGCGATGGGCAGAGCCTGGGCAGCCGAGAGCGAGCAAACCAGTTTACGGATCAATATGCTGAACCCAGGCGGTACAAAAACGGCCATGCGCGCCGCTGCTTTTCCGGGCGAAAATCCAGACAGCCTGCCAAGCCCGGAGGTTATCGCCCCTGCCTTTGTCTGGCTGCTCAGTGGTGAATGTAATAGTCAAGGTAAACTGTATAACGCAAGAGAGCTTGTTTAGCGCCCTTTTTTAATATTTCCAGCATCTAGCGTATTTTTAGCCTGTCTGGCAACAGGGCGGTGGCAAGTGGTTGCTCCAGAAAATCAGCTGTGCCGGCAATACGGCACGCCAGGCTGTGAGCCAAAAACCCCGCATGGGTCAGGCCGCGCGCACCAAGGGCGGTAAATATATATTGCCCCTGGCCTATCTCACCCAGGACAGGCAGCCTGTCCCCAACCGCCAGACGCAAGGCACGCCGGCCAGACAGATTTTCTGCATCCCCTGCCAGTCCGCGCAGATTTTCCGGCATCAGTCCAAGATTTTGCTGATGCCCTTCTATGGTTACTTCCAGCCCCTGATGATGATCAAATCCTGCCCCGATAATCTGTATATCCTGATGAGAGGGCAACAGATAGCCAGAATAATTTATCGCCATTTTTAATTCGGATAATGGGCTATCCGATGCCAGATAGCTGAGCTGGCCAGAGGTGATTTGAAATTCTGCGGCTGGCAGCACAGATGCGCCAATTAATTGCGGTGTTGCTACCCCGCCGCAATAGATAATATGGCTGGCAGAAAAAATCTGCCCATCTGAACATTTGATATGCCAGTCCCCTGCTGCCCCGGTTACAGATACCGCCTGACAATTTGTATGAACAGGGCTTGTGCCTATCAGGCTCTGGCAATAGGCACCGGGCGAGATAACCCCGCCTGCGCCATGAAAAAGCCCGCCCATGCCGATATCCAGCCCGGTCATGGCTGCCACCTCTTCTGCCTCTATCGCACGCGCCAAATCTTCCGGAAAATCCTGGCGGGCTAATTTTTTCTGACGGGCAGCTTTGCGCTCGGAATAATCCAGGCTAATAACACCGGAAGATGTTACTAGCCTCCTGCGGTCTGTATAGGCGCGAGCATCTGCAAGGGCAGAAATGGACAGCCGCGCGGCCAGCATATCGCCCACACTTAAAAACGGCACCAGCAGCCCCAACGGGTTGCCAGAGGCGGCCGACGCAATCCTGTCGGCCTGTTCCAGCACAAAATGGGGGATATGCCGCTTTGCCAGCGCATATGCCATCGCTGCCCCTGCGATACCGCCGCCAATAATCGCTATCTGTTCTGCGGCCGCAGGCATTGGCCGATAAAAGCCCTTATTATACACCGCCTTTAGCATATCGCGCTTGCGGCCAAATCCAGGGGCTTTTTCTATATCAAAACCTGCCTCTGCCAGATGTTCGCGTACCGAACGGGCAACACTAAAAGTGGCCAGCTGTGCGCCTTTTCTGGAATGACGGGCAATTTCATGGCAGAAAGATGCCGACCAAAGCTGGGGGTTTTTAGCCGGGGCAAACCCGTCCAGAAACCAGATATCGGCAGCAAAGGATAAACGCGGCAGGCTTGTTTCTGCCTGTCCATAATGCAGCTGCACCCGCACTTGCCCGTCAAGCATGGATAATCGATGCACCCCGTGCCAGCGGCGCGGCCATTGCCCGATAAGGGATTGTGATAATTTGGCCAATTCCGGAAAGGCCTGATGGGCGCGCATTGCATCTTTTGCGTCCAGCGGGGCAGCTTCAAAGCTGATATAATCTATCTGGCATTGGCTGTTTTGCGCGGTTATGGCCTGGCACAGGGCGAGCAGATTTAGCCCTGTTCCGAAACCTGTCTCGGCAATGGTCAGATGGTGTGCTTCTGACAGGCTGGCAGGCAAAGCCGTGCCTTCCAGAAAAACATGACGACTTTCTGCCAGCCCGTCCTCTGCTGAGTAATACAGATCGCCAAAATCGGTTGCACGCAAAACACCCCCCTCAAAAGAGACAGAGACAGGCGGCAATTGCGGTAGGGGTGGTTGTTCCATAGCGCCTATCTCTTATCAGTTGAGGCACAATTTGTCTGCTACAGAAAGCTGTCTGCAACTTTCCCTTCGGCTGAAAATATTAACGCCTCCTATACTAAAGGCCTAATACTAAAGGATGAAGGGTTTTAAAAAAAAGGGACAGGGATTTAAACGTCAGGATTAAAAGCATCACCGAGCCTATATCATGGTCACACTTGCCATTTTTATTCTTCGCCAGATGCTGTCTGTTGGACAGCTTAAAATCTCCCTTCCCGGCCAGCCGGATATTGTGGTTTTGCCGCGCAAGCGCCCTCAAAAAGGCGCAGCAGAACTTGTCCCCGAAGACAGGCTGAAAATAGCGATTTCCCTGCCAACCCCTGCTAGCTTACTCGCCCTTGTTCTGCGCCCTGACCCGCTCTTTGGCGAATATTATATGCGCGGCGATTTGGTGATAAAACAGGGATCGATTGAAGATATCGCCGCTTTTTTATTTGAAAATATATCTAGTTGGCGCCACAGCCCAAGCGGCAAGATATATTGCCATATCGCCAATTTCATCGGCTGGTTTGCCTCAACAAACCCGCTGAAACGCGCACGCCGCAATGTCGCCCATCATTATGATCTGACAGATCAGCTATTTGATCTGTTTCTGGATCAAAGCCGGCAATATTCCTGTGCCTATTATCGTTCATCCGATGATAGCCTGGCACTAGCACAAAGACAGAAAATGGCCAGATTGGCCGCCAAGCTCTGTCTGAAGCCGGGGATGCGCGTTCTGGATATCGGATGCGGCTGGGGCGGATTGGCAACCGCCATTTCAAAATGCAGCGATAATCTGCACGTCACCGGCATTACCCTGTCGGAAAATCAATATGCCTATTTCAAAAAAGCGATAATGGCAGCTGGCAAGCAGGATAGCCTGTCTGTAGAGCTATGTGACTATCGCAAACTGAATAATCGCCGCTTTGAGCGGATTATATCGGTTGGTATGCTGGAACATGTTGGTTGGCAGAATTTAAACCGCTTTATGGCTACGGTTGATCGGCATTTAACCGAAGATGGTATAGCCGTCATTCATTCTATCGGCCGGAATGGCCCTGCCTGTTCGACCAGCCCATGGCTGAATAAATATATTTTTCCGGGCGGTTATCTGCCCAGCTTGCGACAAATGATGCAGGCTATTGAAACAACCCGCCTGAAAGTAACTGATATCGAGATATTACGCCTGCATTATGCTGAAACCCTGAAGCATTGGCGCACCGCTTTTGAGGCAGAAAAACATAAACTGCCAGACGAATATGATGAAGATTTCATTCGAATGTGGCGTTTTTACCTGATTTGTAGCGAAAATTATTTCCGTTATGCCCATGGCATGGTATTTCAGATACAGCTGGCCAGGCGCCAGCGCGATGTGCCGCAGACCCGCGATTACATCACAAAAGATGAAGCCAGCTATTTAAAGCGATTATGACCCGTGCCTGTTTCTGCTCCAGAAAAACCATTTTATGAGAAAAAATCCTTGCATGAGATGTCCTCTGCGGAATGGGAATCCTTATGCGATGGGTGCGGCAAATGCTGTGTGCTAAAGCTGGAAGATGTGGATACAAATATCATCTATAGCACCGATGTAGGGTGTAAATTGCTGGATTGTGACAATGCGCGCTGCCGCCACTATGCCGATCGCAAAAAATATGTCCCTGATTGCGTGGTTTTAACCCCGGATAATTTAAGCCAGTTAAGCTGGATGCCGAAAAGCTGTGCCTATCGCCGCCTGTATGAGGGGCGGGGGCTTGCCAGCTGGCATCCGCTGGTCTCTGGCCGAACAGAAAGCGTGGCAGAGGCTGGCCATTCTGTGGCTGGCCGCCTCTTTCCCGAAAGCAGTATTGACGAAGAAGACTTGCCAGACCATATCACAGATTGGGATGCAACCGCTCAAGGGCCAACAGGATAGCTATTATGAATACACGCTGGATATTGGTCATTTTGCTGACCGTCATGATGATCGCCATTATCTGGCGGAACGAGATGTCTGATATGGCCGATCCCGGCTGGACAAAATGCAAGGAATCGCTTCTGGTTCAAACCCTGACCGGCAAATGCAGCCTGCGCTATGAGGGTGAAACCCGGCCTTCTTAAAAAAAATACCCGTTATGGCACATAAAAAATCCACCCAAAAAATGGTACGCAAAGGCGATTTGCAGGAAAAAATCTGCCTAAGCTGTCAGCGCCCCTTTACCTGGCGTAAAAAATGGGCACGCGACTGGGATCAGGTTAAATATTGCTCTGTGCGATGCCGCCGCCAGAAAATAGACTAGCTGTCATTACTTGTCATAAACTGCCTGAGCTGTTCAACTGTATCTGCCTCTTCGGGGTCTTTATCCCAGCGGATAGCGTGAAAACGCGGAAAGCGCATGGCAATACCCGATTTATGGCGTTTGGAGGGGTGCAGCTGGTCAAAGGCGATTTCCACAACCAGCTTTTGCTCTACCTCGCGAACAGGCCCGAAACGGTTCAGCGTATGATCGCGCACAAATTTATCCAGCTTTTTCAATTCAGCATCGGAAAAGCCGGAATAGGCTTTGCAAACCGGCACTAATTCCAGCCCATTATCCCCATCGCGCCAGGCACCAAATGTAAAATCTGAATAAAAAGACGAGCGTTTCCCATGTCCACGCTGGGCATATAACATGACCAGATCGGCCTGTTTCGGGTCGCGTTTCAGCTTTACCCACCCGCCCTTTGGCCGTCCGGCAACATAAAGGCTGTCCTGTTTTTTCAGCATAATCCCCTCAATACGGGGATCAGATTGCTCTTTTATTTTTACGAGCTGGTCAAAATCTGTGGCGGCAAGGCATTTCGAGATATCCAGCCAACCTGTAGCGATAGCGTCTATTTCTGTCTCCAGCCTCTGCCGCCTTTGCGATAAAGGCAAGCTGCGCAAATCGGTATCGCCGGCAAATAAAATATCATAGGCGCGGATAAAGACAGGTGATTCCTGCTGCATTCGGCTGGTTACACGCTTGCGATTAAGCCGTTGTTGCAAGTCATTAAAGCTGCCAATTTTTTGCGGTGTTCCAGCCAGAATCTCGCCATCCAGCACCCCTTTCCATGTCATTTCCTGAACCAGTTCAGGAAAGCTGGCAGAAATATCATCGCCTGTTCGTGAAAAAAGCCGCACCCCGTCCTCGGCGCTAACAAACTGGATACGCGCCCCATCCCATTTCCATTCTATCTGCCAGTCATCGGGGGTGAAATTTTCTGCCAGCCCGTCATCAGCCGGATGGGCCAGCATCATCGGGCGGAAAACGGCTCGCCCTTTTGCCTGCGGGCGGCTACTGCGCCCTTCCAGCCAGTCAAATAGCGCGTCATAAGGCGGGGCAAGAAGCGGCCAAACCTCTTCAATTTCGGCAATATCCTTATCAAAGGCGTCGGCAAGGGCGGTACGTGCCAGGCGCCCCGACACGCCTACCCGCATCCCGCCTGTTGCCAATTTTAGCAATGCCCAGCGCTCGGCAACATTCAGCCTGTCCAACCAGCCGGCCAGAACGCCTTTAACTTCTGCGCGCGAAATAGCATTAAGGCGGGTAACAATCTCTGCCAGCCTTAAACCTTCTGTCTCTTCATCGGGCTGCGGCTCGGACGGCCATAACAGCGCGACCGTTTCGGCCAAATCCCCGACAAAATCATAGGAAAGAGCAAATAATTCAGGCGTGCTTACCTCTGTTGCCAGCTCGCGCACTACCCCTGCCTTGACATGAGCAAATCGTAAATCGCCTGTCAGGGCGGCCAGCCCCCAGCCCCTGTCCGGATGCGGCGTCTGGCGCAACCAGCCTGAAAGATGCGCCAGCTTTACATTACGCCGAGGCGAGAATATCAGCGCATCCAAAAGCTCGGAAAACCCTCTCATTCCATCGCCTCATCATAGCCGATAAGCGAGAGTGCACGTGCCGTTATACCGCGCTTCTGGCAGGCATGAATCAGCGCATCTTCACGCCCATGTGTTACCCATACCTCACGCGGATTAATTTCCTCTATTGTGGCCAGCAAATCATCCCAATCGGCATGATCTGACAAAATCAGGGGAAATTCGACACCGCGCTGTTTGGCACGCTGGCGCACCTGCATCCAGCCAGAGGCAAATACCAGTAACGGGTCTGTCAGCCGCCTTGCCCAGCTTGTATGCATCGCAGAGGGCGGAGCAAGGATAATCGCCCCTTGCAATTCTTTTGAAGGCTTGCCGCGCTCGGATATGCTGGCCGGGCGCAGCTCGCCCAGCTCTACCCCGTGTGCCTGATAGAGATAACATAAATTTTGCATTGCCCCATGCAAATAGACAGGCGCGTTATAGCCGGCTGCCCGAAGCAGGCTTATCACCCTTTGCGCCTTGCCAAGGGCATATGCCCCTATCAGGATGGAACGTTCAGGAAACAGCCCCGCTACCTTTAACAACCGCCTTATTTCATCCTGCGGGTCGGGATGACGAAAGACAGGCAAGCCAAAAGTGGCTTCGGTGATGAAAATATCGCACGGAACAACTTGAAAGGGCGCACAGGTAGGGTCTGCTTTTCGCTTATAATCGCCTGCAGCTATCAGCCGGGTATGGTTATGCTCCAGAATAATCTGGGCGCTACCCAATATATGACCAGATGGTGCCATGCCAATTTGCACATCACCAAGCTGCATCGTCTCGCCATAGCCAAGCGGTGTTTTTATCAAAGCAAAATCATCGCCATAGCGCGCCGCCATAATAGCCAGCGTTTCGGGGGTGGCGATCACCTGATGATGACCGGGACGGGCATGATCGGCATGGCCATGGGTAATAAGGGCTGTCTGGCACGCCGATAAGGGGTCGATATGCGCACCGGCTGGCAGAACAGACAATCCTTTTTTATCTATCTTTACCCAATCCATAGCTGGAGGCTGGCCTGTTGTTGCGTTATGTCATGCCGAATAGTTTTTGCACGATCAGTCTATTTTTTTTCTGTACCAAACAGCTTGGCGAAATCTTCATTGCTGATGGATTTTAAATCCTCGCGCCAATCCTCGCCCACAGCCCCGCCTTTCTGAACGGCTGGACGTGCCAGCAATTTCTTGCGCCAGGCTTGTACATACGGATAGTCATTTATATCCACATTTTGCCGCTCATAGCTGCGTGTCCAGGGCAGGATGGCGATATCTGCGATGGAATAGCTATCGCCTGCAACAAATGGATGGGCAGAAAGCCGCTTATCCAGCACCCCGTAAAGGCGGTTAGCCTCTTTTGAATAACGCGTCATCGCATAGTCAATACGTGTTGGGGCATAAAAATTAAAATGATGGGCTTGCCCTAGCATGGGCCCAAAACCGCCCATTTGCCACATCAGCCATTCATGCACCTGTGTTTGGGCGCGGATATCATCTGGCATTAACTGGCCTGTCTTTGCTGCCAGATATAATAATATCGCCCCGGATTCAAATACCGAAATGGGCTGACCGTCCGGACCATCATGATCGATAATCGCTGGCATTCGGTTATTCGGGGAAAAAGCCAGAAATTCAGGCTTGAACTGATCGCCCTTGCCGATATTCACAGCAATCGCCTGATAGGCCAGCCCCATTTCTTCCAGAGCGATAGAAATTTTTTGTCCATTCGGTGTTGGCCAGTAATATAAATCGATCATGTCAATCTGCGCCTTACGCTTTACAACTTTTTAATCGGTCTTTTCCCTATTGGGTTTATGCCGATCTGGATTAGATATAAAGATAATATAGACGATTAAACAGGCTTATCTATGGCTTTGCCAAAACAATTTCTGGACTGGTTCAAAGCCAGAGGATGGACAGCCCATCCCCACCAGCATCAGATTGTCGAAAAAACAGCTGACGGTCACCCGGTCTTGCTGGTCGCCCCGACCGGGGCAGGCAAAACCTTGTCGGGTTTTCTGCCCAGCCTGATAGATTTAGCCCAAACCCCTTTTGAAGGGCTGCATACGCTATATTTATCACCGCTCAAGGCGCTGGCAGTTGATATTGCCCGAAATCTGGAAAGCCCGATAAAGGAAATGGGGCTGGATATCACCATTGAAACGCGCACAGGCGATACACCGCAATCCAAGCGCAATCGCCAGCGCACCGTCCCGCCCAATATCTTGCTGACCACCCCTGAATCGCTGGAATTGATGTTAAGCTGGCCGGAAGCTGATAAATTATTTGGCCAATTACGCTATATCATTATTGATGAAATTCATTCTCTGGTTGGCAATAAAAGGGGTGATTTATTATCCCTGTCTCTTGCCACTTTACGAGGCCTTGCCCCCTCCAGCCTGAGCATTGGGCTATCTGCTACCATCGCCAAACCAGAAGAAATGCGTGGCTGGCTGGCAACAGATACAGGCTGTGTGGAAATCGTTCAGCCGCGCCTCGATAAAAAAATACATATCGATATTCTGGAAACAGCCGATAGCTATCTGCCATGGGCAGGTCATAGTGCGCTTTATGCCGCTGCGGAAATTTATGCTCTGATAAAGGCCAATCGCCCCAGCCTGGTTTTTGTCAATACACGAGCACAGGCTGAAATGATGTTTCAGGCATTATGGCGCGAAAATAATTTGAATTTGAAAATTGGCCTGCATCATGGCTCTCTGGATGTTGGCCAGCGCCGGCGTATCGAAGCGGCGATGGCAGGTTCTGAACTGGATGCGATTGTCGCCACCTCCTCTCTGGATTTGGGCATTGACTGGGCAGATATCCAGCTGGTTATCCAAATTGGCGCCCCCAAAGGCACCTCCAGGCTGATCCAGCGTGTTGGCAGAGCTGGCCATCGCCTGGATACCCCCAGCAAGGCGGTCATTGTGCCTGCCAATCGATTTGAAGTGCTCGAAGCACTGGCAGCCCGCCTGGATGTCGAGGCCAGAATCCTGGATGATATACCCGTCCATGAGGGCGCACTGGATGTATTAAGCCAGCATATTGTCGGCCGGGCGGTCGCTGGCCCTTTTGATAGTGACGGTCTGTATAAGCAGATAATAACCGCCCCGCCATACCGAAATTTACCCAAGGAACAGTTTGATAAAGTTCTGGATTTTGTCGCAACAGGCGGATATGCGCTCGCCCATTACACACAATTTCAACGCCTAGTAAGAGGGGTAGACGGGCTATGGCGGCTCACATCGCGCCAGGTGGCTACCAGATGGCGGATGAATATCGGAACGATTGTGGAAACCTCTACCATGAAGGTGCGAATGAAAGGCGGCCCACCTCTTGGCGATATTGAAGAATATTTTGTCCAGAGCCTGAGCGCCGGGGACAGCTTTATCTTTGCTGGCCGGATTTTGGAATATGTTGGCATACAGGCACAGCAAGTTATCGTACGCCCCTGCCAGGCAAGCGAGCCAAAAGTCCCGGCCTATGCTGGCGGGCGCCTGCCCCTTAGCCCCGGCCTTGCAGTGCGGGTGCGCAGCCTGTTGCAAGACAGGGAATTACACAGCTATCTGCCAGAACAGGTGCGCGAATGGCTACGCCTGCAAGCCGAAAACTCTACCCTGCCGCCAGCGGACAAGCTATTGATAGAGACCTTTAAGCGTGGGCAGAAATATTATATGGCCGCCTATGGTTTTGCCGGGCGCAATGCCCATCAAACGCTGGGTATGCTGCTGAGCCGGCGAATGGAGCGCGAAGGCTATGGGCCGCTTGGGTTTGTTGCCACCGATTATGCTATTGCGATATGGTCGCGCCATCTGGTTGCCCGGCCGGAAACCTTATTTTCCAGCGATATTCTCGGCGATGATCTGGAGGAATGGATGGCCGAATCAACCATGCTGAAGCGCAGCTTCTGGCAGGTTGCCATCATCGCCGGCCTGATCGACAAGCGCGCCCCTGGAAGCGAAAAAACCCAGAAACAGGT
>Ga0181591_10002256_pt1 | contig 16578 bp, 16 predicted proteins | sample 071ome_33_FD_133757 | JGI IMG/M metagenome (GOLD analysis project Ga0181591, IMG submission 133757) | Coastal salt marsh microbial communities from the Groves Creek Marsh, Skidaway Island, Georgia - 071412AT metaG (megahit assembly) | ecosystem: Environmental > Aquatic > Marine > Intertidal...
ACCACAGGAGCACGCTGCTGCTCAGGGCCACTCTCTTCAGGCTCGGCAGTATCGGCAAGAGTGTCTGATCCATCCGTATCGGGGAGCGTATCGCTGATAATGGCAGGGCGCAGGGGTTCAATTTCCATAGGCTCAGGAAATGGCGGTGCTTCAGGAATCGCGGTATTCATCTCAGGTGGAGAGACGCCTTCACCGTCCAGCATGATCGGCAAAAATATAATGGCCAGACAACCCATTACAATTGCACCAACCAGTCTTTGTTTCATTGCCTCATTCAAAGTGACTCCAGCACCGCTGCTACCGTATAAAATGACCCGGTGACCAGGAGAATTTCACCAGCCTGCATGGAAGATTCTGCAGCCAGAAAAGCCTCCTCGACAGACTCGTAAGCATTAACCCGACTCTGCCCCATTGCTTGCAGGGCATTATATAGTATTTTTGCCTGAGAACCTCGACTGTTTGACAGGCCTGCCACATACCAAGCATCAACATTTGGCGCGAGGATTTCAATAGCCTGCTGATGATCTTTATCCTGCAGCATCGCCAGCACAAGCCGTACTTTGCGGGACGGAAAATGCCTGTGCAAATTTTCCACGCATAATTGCATCGCATGCGGATTATGCGCCACATCGAGTATCAGAGTGTGGGCTTCACGCTCAATAATCTGAAATCGTCCGGGAATAAATACTCCACGCCAGCTATCCACTATCGCCTGTGCATTCAGGCTAAGTTTGAGTTGGAAAAAAGCCTGCAGGGCCAGCGCTGCATTGGCTGGAAACAGTTCAGGCAGAGAATAGGGATCACACTCAAGTGCCAGCCTGAGACTTGCACCTGCTGCATCGTATCCCTGCCAGTGAAAGACCCCTGCCCTTAGCTCAGCCTGGAAATCACGCGCATACTGGTAGAATGGCGCTTCAAGTTTTTGGGCCTGCTGCCTGATCGAAAGTGGCATATCCACTTCACCGTAAAGCAGTGTTTTGCCCCGGCGCATAATGCCTGCCTTTTCCAGGCCGATTTGTTCTCGGCTATCACCCAGCCATTCGGTATGATCCAGGGCAATATTAGTAATCAGGGCAAGATCGGCATCCAGTAAATTGACCGCGTCCAGACGACCACCCAGCCCCACCTCCAGCACCAGGTAATCCAGTTTCTGTTCAGCAAAGATTAACATGGCAGCCAGCGTACCAAATTCAAAATAAGTCAGACTGATATCAGCTCGCACCTCCTCGATGCGTGTAAAGGCTGCGCAGATTGACTCGTCAGTGGCCATCTTGCCATTTATGAGAATACGCTCGTTGTAGGACTGCAGATGTGGGGAGCGATAAAGCCCGACAGTGTGGCCAGACTTACGCAACAGGGCTTCCAGAAAGGCAGCCGTTGAGCCTTTGCCGTTGGTGCCGGCGATGGTGATTTTACAAGCATCTGCTAAATCCAGCTGTAGCTTATCAGCCACGCTACGGATCCTATCCAAGCCCATGTCAATGACAAAAGGATGCAAAGTCTCCAGGTATTGCAACCAGGCTGCTAATTTCATACTGATGATGCTGGGCTGCTGATCAGTCTCAGGCCGTGTCGGTACGGAATCGGTACATGAGCTTGCCGATCAGACCGCTGATACGCTTGCGTAACTCTTTGCGATGAATGATTGAATCAATCGCACCATGCGCCAGAAGAAATTCGGAGCGCTGAAAGCCTTCCGGCAAGTTTTCACGAACGGTCTGACGGATTACATCCTGGCCGGCGAAACCGATCAGGGCATTGGGTTCTGCAATATTAATATCACCCAGCATGGCGAGGCTGGCTGAAACGCCACCGTATACCGGATCTACCAGAACTGAAATGTACAAGAGCCCTTGCTGCTTCATACGCTCGAGCGCCGCAGACGTTTTTGGCATCTGCATCAATGAAATCAAGGCTTCCTGCATGCGCGCACCGCCACTGGTGGCAAAACAGATCAGCGGCAGTTTTTCCTGCAAGCAGGTGTTGACCGCAAGCACGAATTTCTCGCCTACCACAGCTCCCATGGAGCCGCCGATGAAACCAAACTCGAAAGCAACAGCGACCACATCCTGGCCTTTTAATTTTCCCTTCATCACCACCAGAGCATCATTTTCCCCGGTGGATTTTTTGGCTGCCTGCAAGCGGTCCTTGTAGCGTTTCAGATCCTTGAATTTCAGAATATCATTGGGCTCAATATCAGCCCCCAGTTCCTGGCGCTCGTCCTTGTCGAGAAAAATATCCAGCCGACGCCTGGCACTGATACGTAAATGATGGTCACACTTCGGACAGACATCCATGTTTTCTTCCAGATTGGAACTGTAGAGCACCGCATCGCAACGGGGGCAGCGTTTCCACAAGCCCTCAGGAATGGAACTTTTCTTGGCAACGGCACTGGTTTTAACCTTGGAAGGCAGGATTCTTTCAATCCAACTACTCATAACGACCCGCTTTATTTAACGTAAGTTGTCCAGAGATGAACGCATCTGGGCGATCAGGCTGATATGCTGCTGCAGATCTTCCTCAGAATAAGTGCGTTCACCGTCCAATTCTGCAATAAGATTCACTAAAGCGCTACCAACAACGATGCCATCGGCTATTTCAGCCATTGCAGCAGCTGTTTGGGGATCCTTGATACCAAAACCAATACCGATGGGTAAATTGCAGTACTGCCTTAACTCGCCAACTTTGGCGGAAACTGAATGAATATCAAGGTGGGATGCTCCGGTAACGCCTTTAAGAGATACATAATAAACATAGCCACTGCTTAGTTCACAGATCTTTCTGGCACGAGCCTCACTGGTTCCCGGGGCCACCAGGAAGACACAGTCCAGCCCTGCTTGCCTGGATGCTTCCAGCAATTCATGCGCTTCTTCCGGCGGCATATCCACAATCAGAATCGCATCTACCCCGGCACTTCGTGCTGCTTCAGCAAAAGTCTGATAACCCATACACTCGATTGGGTTCAGGTAGCCCATCAGAACCACCGGGGTGTCCAGGTCTCGTTCCCGAAAGCGGCTTACCAGGCTCAAGACGCCCTTGAGGGTGGTTTTTTTGCGCAGAGCCCTTTCCACAGCTCGCTGGATCACCGGACCATCCGAGGCTGGGTCAGTAAACGGGAAACCCAGTTCAATGATGTCGGCGCCAGATTGCACCAGCGCATGCATGAGCCCCAGGCTGGTGTCCAGGCTGGGATCTCCAGCTGTCAGGTAAGGAATCAAGGCTTTACGTCCCTGCTCGCTAAGCTGTGAAAAACGATTCTTGAGTCGACTCATGAAAGCTGTTCCTTTTAAACAACAATGCCGTCAATCTGGGCGACAGTATGCATGTCTTTGTCACCACGACCAGACAGGTTAATCAACATAATATGATCGTGGGGCAAATCGGGAGCTGTTTTCATGGCATAAGCCACGGCATGGCTGGATTCAAGCGCTGGAATAATACCTTCCTTGCGCGTCAGAAAGCGAAAGGCTTCCAGCGTTTCATCATCAGTCACCGAGGTGTACTCCACCCGATTGATATCCTTCAACCAGGCATGCTCGGGGCCTACCCCCGGATAATCAAGCCCTGCTGATACAGAGTGCGTATCCAGAATCTGTCCGTTCTCATCATTCATCAAATACGTACGGTTGCCATGCAAAACACCGGGCTTGCCAGTACAAAGAGGCGCTGCATGCTTGCCAGTCTCGATACCCAGGCCACCTGCTTCGACACCGATCATTTTCACTTCACTGTCATCCAGAAAGGGGTAGAAAAGCCCGATGGCATTCGAACCGCCACCGACACAGGCGACCAGTGAGTCCGGCAAGCGTCCACACTGTTCCAGACTCTGCTGTTTAGCTTCACGCCCGATGACGCTCTGGAAATCCCTGACGAGCATAGGATAAGGATGTGGCCCGGCAACCGTACCGATAATATAGTAGGTGGTATCCACATTGGTTGCCCAGTCGCGTAGAGCCTCGTTCATGGCATCCTTAAGCGTTTTGGAACCGGAGTCCACCTCCACAACCTTGGCACCCAGCAACTTCATACGGTACACATTGGCAGCCTGGCGCTTGGTATCTTCAGAACCCATGAAGACATGGCATTCCAGCCCCAGTCTGGCTGCAACGGTCGCTGTTGCTACCCCGTGCTGGCCGGCACCGGTTTCGGCAATAATGCGGGTTTTACCCATGGCTTTGGCCAGCAGAGCCTGCCCGATGGTATTGTTAACCTTATGGGCACCCGTGTGATTCAGATCCTCACGTTTCAGATAAATCTGAGCACCACCCAAAGCCTTGCTCATATTGGCCGCATGATAAAGGGGTGAAGGACGGCCCACATAATTTTTCAGATCGTCATGAAATTCATCCCAGAAAGCCTGATCATGTTTCAGCCTCGAGTAAACTTCAATCAGCTCCTCCAGAGCCGGCATCAAGGTTTCGCCGACAAAAATACCTCCATACTGTCCAAAATGACCATGCTCATCAGGCCCACTGTATAGCTGCTTTACATCTACTTCAGACACTGTTTACCTCGTTTATAAACTCACCAATTTTACTTGCCGACTTGAGCCCCGGACTTTCTTCGACACCGGAACTGACATCTACGGCATAGGGTCTTACCTGTGTAATAGCTTCCCTGACATTGCTAGCATCCAGACCACCGGCCAGAATAAGTGGCGGAAGACCCGAAGGCAGAACCTGCAAAGCGCTCCAGTCAAAGCGTTCTCCAGTGCCACCTGCCTGTTGTGGATGCCAGGTATCCAGCAACAAGGCTGCAGCTGTTTTATACGGGCTGACTGCCGCTATCAGATCCATATCCGCTTTTACCCTTATGGCTTTCAGATAGGGGCGTTCAAAGGCTTCGCAGTACTCGGCAGGCTCATTGCCATGAAACTGTAAATAATCCAGCTTGAAACGGGCGCAGACATGCTCAACTTCTGCAGCCGGCGCATCAACAAACAGACCAACTTTGCTGACAAAAGCCGGAACGCTGCCCTGTATTCCCAGAGCCTGCTCCAAACTTAAATAACGGGGACTGCGCGGGTAAAATACAAACCCCAGCGCATCGGCACCACACTCAACAGCAGCCCCTGCATCTTTCGCGCGGGTAATCCCGCAGATTTTTACTCGAGTACGTTGCATTTTCACGGCCACAGGCCCAAAAAAATAAGCGGCCTATTCTAGCAAATACTCGGCCTGAGCGCCTTTAATAAATGGTATAAGCCAGGGGCTTTTTGGCAATGCATATTGCTCGGGATAGTCCACTTCAAACAGATACAAACCATCAGCAGACGCTGTGATCCCCGCAGCCTTCCGATCCTTTTGCTCAAGTACCTGCCTGAGCCAGGCCACATCCCGCAGACCTTCTCCAACCTCGAACAATGAGCCGACGATATTCCTGACCATATGCAACAAAAAGGCATTGGCCTTGATATCAACCCAGATAAAATCATCCTCACGCACTACCCGGACATGATTGACATAACGCATCGGCGTGGATGACTGACAAGCTGCACCGCGAAAACTGCTGAAATCCAGCTCTCCGAGCAAACATTGTGCGGCTTCCTGCATGACTTGTGCATCCAGTGCCTTGTAGTGCCAGTGAACCTGCCCCTGCAGGAGAGCCGAGCGAACTGGATGATTGTAAATCAGGTAAATATAGCGTCGGCTTAGCGCTGAAAATCTTGCATGGAAATCATCAGGTACTGCTTTGGCCCAGCGGACACTGATCTGTGCAGGTAACAGGGCATTACAACCCCTGACCCAGGCCTTTGAGGGTCTGACATTGTCAGTATCAAAATGGACGATCTGCCCACTGGCATGCACTCCCTTATCAGTGCGCCCGGCACAGTGCAAACGGACTTCCTGATCGGCGACTTGAGATACGGCACTTTCGAGAGTTTCCTGGACGGTTGCTATCGCATCTGAGCGCTGTGCCTGCCAACCGTTAAACTCAGTGCCTTGGTATTCAATGCAGAGGGCAATTCTGCCTGCGCCTGAATTCATGCTTTGTGCCTGAACTAGGAATCACCCCATTCATCGAGCAGTTTTTTCGCCTCGGCGATCTGCTCTTCATTACCCTCTGCAATGACTTCATTGAGAATTTCACGCGCCCCATCCAGGTCTTCCATGGCCTGATAGGCGACAGCCAGGTCCAGCTTGGTGGCAACTTCATCCTGATCAGTGATCATCTCCAGTTCTTCTTCATCGCTGTCATCTTCCATCACTGAGCCATCAACACCGAGATTGCCCAGTGACGACCGTGGTTCTGACTGCGGCGGACTCACATCCAGTTCAGCGTCTGAATCCTCGTCATCACTGCCATCAAACTCAAAACTGATTTCTTCTATGTCTTCAGCTTCTTCAGCTTCGTCTCCAGAGTCTTCAGCAGATTGAGCATCATTTCCAGCATCCTGTTCGGAGGGCTCATCCATGCTGAAACTGCCAAAATCAAAGGTTTCTACCTCGTCCTCATCAGTCTCTGCAAGAGCCTCGACTTCCTCGTCGCTGCCTGTCTGTTCATTCACTGAAAATTCAAAGCTTTCCACTTCATTGTGTTCTTCAGTGTCTGCTTCAGCTTCACTGTCCTGAATGTTGATACTGTCGTCCAGCTTGAATTCAAACGCTTTCGACTCATCAGCCTCCTGCTCTTCTTCGTCTGATTCATCATCAGTTGTAACGATCTCCAGTTCATCACTTTCCACATGGCCTGGTTGCGTTACATCTACACACTGCTCATCAGAAGAGGCATCTTCATCATCTTCGTATTCATAAAGCTCTTCGGCAGTGTCGATATAATCATCTTCATCGTCGTCATCGGCTTTTTTGCGCGAAAACCGAGCAAACAGACCCGCCAAAAAGCCTGCTTTACTGTCTGACTCATCCTCATCTTCTGCATCATCTGCCACTTCGTCAAAATCATCTTCAGCGTCGGATTCACCAATATCAGCATCCTCAATGAAGTCTTCATCGCTGTCGGAGTCATATTCGTCTTCAGTTTCAAGCGCATCATCGGTGAATGCAGATGTGGCAGCCAGTTCATCCGCTTCTGTCTCGTCATCCGCCTCCTGCATGCCATAATCAGCGCCTGAATTGCTGGATTCAAGCACAGGATCAAACTCTTCATCATCCTGGCCGGACTGGCGGTTGCGAGCGACCAGAAAACCAACTACCAAAGCCAGTAAGACCAGAAGTGCCAGCCCCATTCCCATCGTACTGCTGAAAAAATTACTTAGCTGTGTCACGATTCCTACATTTGCGGGAGCCGGTGCAGGCGTGCTTGCGGGAGCCGGTGTAGGTGTGGCTGGAGTCTGAGTCTCGTTTACTGCCAAGACATCAGCCTGCCCCTGTTCGGCCAGCTGCGCCTGTAATTCAGCCATGCGCTGATCTTCAATGGCAATAATGTTTTCCAAAATGCCAATCTGCTCTTCAAGATCTGCCAGGCGGCTTCTGAGTTCTTCATTCTCCATGCGAGCTGCATCAAGACTTTCTTCACTCAGTGCCAGTTCTGCCTCAAGAGCACTGATCGTGTCATTAAGCCCGGAAACCTGCTGCCCCTGACCCTGATTTGCATCGCTACCGCTGATAATACTCAATTCGTCACGGTTAGTGGCCGGGGTTCCCTGGGTATTGTTTACCGCCAAGGGTTGGGCGCCGCTAAATTGTTGGTTCTGTATGGCCACTTGGTTAATTGCCTGTTCCTGCGTGATGGCAGATATTTCCTGTCGGTCCGGAATGCGCAGCACACGGCCAGCGCGGATACCGTTGATATTGTTATTGATGAAGGCGTCGCTCCCTGAATTGGCGCGCTGAATAGCCAGCATCATTTGCTGAACAGAAATACCGTTATCCGGTCGCGTTGCCAGGGCAATGTTCCAGAGGGAATCGCCTGGCTGGATAACGACAGTCTCGGCTGCCCGACCCTGCTCAGGAAACTGCCGGGGCTCAGGTTCTGGCTCGGCTTGCGATGCAGGCTGCTCGCTGAGCTGTTGCTGAGGTCTCGGTGCTGGCGTCGGAGTTGGTGCAGGTGCGGCTCTGGGGCTGCTTTGGGCTGGCGCCGGTGCAGGGACTGGAACCGGGTTTGCGGTGAATGTCGGCAAATCCAGCAGAACCGTGTATTCGCGAATCACACGACCGGAGGGCCAGCGGACATTCAGGACAAAATTCAGATACGGCTCAACAATGGCGTCATCACTACTGATAATAATCGCGCCCTCAGTAGCAGAATAGACTTCAACCTCAAAATCCAGATTGTTCAGAAGTGGTAAAGGCTCTACCCCAATCCGCTCAAAATCGGCCTCTGAACCTAGCGCTACCAGAATCTGGGAATTATCCAGGCCATCCAGTTCAAGTAGCTGGATGCTTGCCTGCAAAGGCTGATTGAGCGAGGACTCCAGACGGACGTCACCGAGCGTAAAGGCAGCTACTGAAACAGAGAAGGTTCCAGCAAGGATACAGGAGGCTAAGGCGAGAATTTTTCCGAAGCTTATCTGCTTTTTGGCCAGCATAAAATCATCCTTAACTGGAACTTAGAGATTCTTTTTAAATCAAGCCGTAAGTATTCATTACAAGTAGTCTTTTATCAACTCTTCAGCTATCTGAATTGAGTTCAAAGCAGCACCTTTTCTTAAATTATCTGACACAATCCACAAATTTAAGCCATTTGGATGGGAAATATCTTCTCTGACACGTCCAACCCAGACTTCATCATGGTCTGTTCCTTCACCAATAGCTGTGGGATAACCGCCATCTTTACGGGTATCGAGCACTTTCACCCCTGGCGCCTTTGCCAGTAGGGCATAGACATCATCCAGCGCAATTTTGGCTTTGGTCTCGATATGTACCGCTTCGGAGTGAGAATAAAAGACCGGCACGCGCACACAGGTCGGATTCACGACTATGTCATTGTCTGCAAAGATTTTTTGAGTCTCCCAGACCATTTTCATTTCTTCCTTGGTGTAGCCATTTTCGAGAAAAACATCAATATGTGGGAGGACATTAAAAGCGATCTGCTTGGGATAGACATGAATCTCCGGCTCCTGACCGTTTAACAGTCTGGCTGTCTGGCCAGCCAACTCGTCAATGGCTTCTTTGCCGGTCCCTGATACCGACTGGTAAGTCGCGACATTGATACGTCTGATACCCACAGCATCATATATCGGCTTCAGTGCCACCAGCATCTGGATGGTTGAGCAATTGGGATTGGCAATAATATTGTGCTTTTTATACTGGGCAATAGCCTCTGGATTCACTTCCGGAACAACCAGGGGAATATCCTCCTCATAACGGAAGTGAGAGGTGTTATCCACCACGATACAGCCGGCTTTGCCGGCGATAGGCGCGTATTTGGCAGAGACAGAAGCTCCGGCTGAAAATAATCCGATCTGGGCCTTTGAAAAATCAAAATTTTCAATATTTTCAACAGTATATTGTTTTTTGTTAAAGCTCATTGTTTCACCAGCACTGCGCTCGCTGGCCAGTAAATACAATTGGTCGACCGGAAACTGGCGTTGCTCCAGAATACGGATTAGGGTCTGGCCGACAGCTCCAGTCGCACCGGCAATAGCCACATTATATTTTTTGTCGCTCATGGTTTATTTTCTCTAATCAATACACAAGTGCCGGGTGAAAAGTCCGGCAGTTACGTGATAAGTTCTTGTTCTATTTGCTAAATAGCCAGGGAGACTGGGCTTGCCACTGCTTTTCAAAGGTTTCTATATCAGCCGTGTGCTGCAGGGTCAGCCCGATATCATCCAGACCATTAAGCAAGACGTTCTTACGAGCTGGCTCAATATCAAAATCTATAGTCTCTCCATCTGGCAAACTGATGCTTTGCGCTGCCAGATCGACTTCCAGCTCAAAACCCTGGTTGGCAAAGGTTTGCTGAAAAAAAATTTCAACAATATCTTCTTTTAAAACAATAGGTAATATTCCATTCTTAAAGCAATTATTAAAGAAAATATCGGCAAAACTCGGTGCAATAATACAGCGTATACCGTAATCTTCCAGCGCCCAGGGAGCATGTTCTCGACTTGAGCCGCAGCCAAAGTTTTCACGTGCCAGCAATATCTTGCCGCCCCGATAACGAGGCTGGTTCAGGACAAAATCAGGATTAAGCGGTCTGTTGCTGCAATCCTGGTCTGGCAGGCCCTTATCAAGGTAGCGGGCTTCATCGAAGAGGTTCTTGCCAAAGCCCGTTCGTTTGATCGATTTCAGAAACTGCTTGGGTATGATGTAGTCGGTATCCACATTGGCCCGATCCAGAGGAATCACAAGACCCGTTTCTTTGATAAATTTATTCATAAACCCAGCTCCCTAGTTGAGTGGCAGCGTGCGGACATCGACAAAGTGCCCACTCACTGCTGCGGCGGCTGCCATGGCTGGACTAACCAGGTGGGTACGTCCACCAAAGCCCTGTCGGCCTTCAAAATTTCTATTGGAAGTTGAAGCGCAGTGCTCCCCTTCCCCCAACTGGTCGGCATTCATTGCCAGACACATGGAACAGCCAGGTTCACGCCACTCCAGACCGGCTTCCAGAAAGATTTTATCAAGCCCTTCCTTTTCTGCCTGGGCCTTCACCAGCCCTGAACCAGGCACCACCAGCGCCTGTTTGATATTGGCAGCCACTTTACGACCTTTCACGACTGCCGCTGCTGCCCGCAGATCTTCAATGCGTGAATTGGTGCAGGAACCTATAAAAACACGGTCAAGTTTGATTGCCTGGATCGGCGTGTTCGGCTCAAGCCCCATGTATTTGAGGGCCTGCTGATAATTGGCTCGCCTGCTTTCATTCTGCACCTCATCAGGATCTGGAACGCTTGCGTTCACTGCGACTACCATTTCCGGGGAGGTCCCCCAACTGACCTGCGGCTCAATAGCTGCGGCATCCAGCTCAACCACTTTGTCGAAGACCGCATCCGCATCACTGTGCAGATCCTTCCAGGCAGCGAGGGCCTGTTCCCATAATGCTTCAGCCGGTGCAAAAGGCCGCCCTTTTACATAATCAATCGTTTTGTCATCCACAGCCACGATCCCAGCACGGGCGCCGGCTTCAATCGCCATATTGCAAACCGTCATACGACCTTCAATGGATAAGGATTTAACGGCATCACCCGCAAACTCAATGGTATAGCCGGTACCACCGGCTGTGCCGATCTTGCCGATAATCGCCAGTACCAGATCCTTGGCTGTTACCCCCTGCCCCAACTCTCCGTCTACCCTGAACAGCATGTTTTTTGCCTTGCGCTGTTGCAAGCACTGCGTGGCCAACACATGCTCAACCTCAGAGGTCCCGATACCATGCGCCAAAGCCCCCAGAGCACCGTGCGTAGAGGTATGCGAATCACCGCAGACAATGGTCATGCCTGGCAGCGTTCTGCCCTGCTCTGGCCCGATAACATGGACAATGCCATGGCGCGGATCATCAATGGTAAATTCGTCGATACCGAACTCGTGGCAGTTTGCATCGAGGGATTTGACCTGAATCTTCGAAACCGGGTCCACAATACCCTCCACACCCTGTGAACGCTCAGACAGGGTGGTCGGCACGTTATGATCCGGGGTTGCCATATTGGCACCGGTGCGCCAGGGTTTGCGCTTGGCCAGTCGCAGCCCTTCAAAGGCCTGCGGCGAGGTCACTTCGTGAATGTATTGCAAATCGATATATAACAGGGAGGTGCCATCATCCAGGTCTTTGACCAGGTGGGACTCCCACAGCTTGTCATAGAGGGTTTTTCCAGCCATAAGATGCTCTTCTTTCAGGTTGTCAGTTAAATACTTGCCGGTAATATCGGCGTTTCGGAATTAACATCCATATTTTGTGCCCGATGACGCAGTACATGGTCCATCAGGGTTATTGCCATCATTGCTTCGGCAATGGGAGTTGCTCGAATACCAACACAGGGGTCATGCCTACCGGTGGTTGAAATTTCTGCTGCCTGCCCGTGGATATCCACTGTTTCTCCCGCAATCCGTATACTGGAGGTAGGCTTGAGGGCAATGTGTGCCACAATATCCTGTCCGCTGGAAATGCCGCCAACAATACCGCCGGCATTATTGCTTAAAAAGCCTTCTGGGCGCATCAGATCGCGATGCTCGGTGCCTTTTTGTTCAACCGAGGCAAAACCGGCACCAATTTCCACCCCTTTCACAGCGTTAATGCTCATCAGGCTGTGGGCCAGTTCCGCATCCAGGCGGTCAAATACCGGTTCACCCAAACCCACCGGGACAGCACTGGCCTGCACAGTAATACGGGCGCCAATGGAATTACCCTCTTTGGAAAGCTTGCTCATATAGGCTTCCATCTCTGCCAGTTTACTGACATCCGGACAGAAAAACGGGTTATTGTCGATTTCGTCCCAGTCCAGCTGCTCTATCCGGATGGGCCCCAGCTGCGACAAATAGCCCCGAATCAGCATGCCAAATTTCTCTGCCAGATATTTTTTGGCTATCGCGCCAGCAGCAACTCGCATGGCCGTTTCCCGGGCCGATGACCTGCCGCCGCCACGGTAATCCCGGATTCCGTATTTCTGTTGGTAAGTGTAATCAGCATGTGCTGGCCGGAACAGGTCCTTGATATTGCTGTAATCCTTGCTTTTCTGGTCGGTATTCTCGATCAGCAGGCCAATTGGGGTACCCGTGGTAAGCCCCTCAAAGACACCAGAGAGTATCCGCACACGATCGGCTTCCTTGCGCTGGGTAGTAAAGCGGGAAGTTCCTGGTTTACGCCGGTCCAGATCAGCCTGCAGGTCTGCTTCAGACAGTTCCATGCCTGGCGGGCAACCATCGACAATGCAACCCAGTGCCGGCCCGTGACTCTCGCCAAAGCTGCTCACCGTGAAAAGTTTTCCGATGCTGTTACCTGACATGGCTCCTCCTGGAGCTGGCATCAATTAAAGGCAGCAGATTATACCCAAAGCCACTGCGCTTTGTTACTGCTGAAACACTGTTCATGACAGGCAGTACGCTGACTGACAGGCAAGATCTCTGAGCCTCTTTGCTAGTGGCGTGCATCATAAATCAATGGTATAAATAAATCTAATTTATAGATTTTATTATTCCTATTCTTTTTATTTATGAACCTGGACGAATTAAAGGCCTTTCTGGCAGTGGTCGAGTGTCAGAGCTTCACCCAGGCTGCCGGCAAGATTCATCTCACCCAACCCGCAATCAGTAAACGCATTGCGAAGCTCGAAGATAGCCTCGACACGCGGCTTTTTGACCGTATTGGCAGCAAAGTACTGCTTACTGAAGCCGGTCAGCTGCTGTTGGAACGAGCCAACGATGTCCTGCGCGAGTTGGATGACATTGAGCGTGCCATTCACAATCTGTCGGGTGAAATCAGCGGAAAAATCCAGTTTGCCACCAGCCATCATATTGGCCTGCACCGGCTGCCCACCGTTTTCGGCGAGTTTCACCGGCAGTATCCTTCGGTAGGTCTGGATGTGCGATTTCTGGATTCAGAACTGGCATGCCAGCAAGTCAGTCGGGGGGAACTGGAATTTGCTGTCGTCACACTGCCACCTGAGGTGGAATCACCGCTACTGACGGAGCTGGTCTGGCCAGATCCGATTGAAATCATGGTCGCTGCCCAACATCCCCTGGCAGCACAGCAAAGTCCGCTCAGCGCTGCCACACTGGCTGAGCATGCTGCCCTTCTGCCAGCGGTTGGAACCTATACCCGCGAACTGATTACCCGGGCTTTTACGCCACTCAATACAAACCTGAACATTGAGATCAGCAGTAATTACCTGGAAGTGCTGAAAATGCTGACCGTAGCAGGGCTGGGCTGGAGCGCGCTACCACGCTCCATGCTGGATGAAAACCTGCGACTTGTCAGGGTTGATGAACTGCATCTGCAACGCGAACTGGGCATAGTCACCCATGAAAAGCGAACCCTGTCCAACGCCGGGCAGCTGCTGGTTGCCATGATTAAACGGCATGCTTCAACTGCCGTGTAAACCTGCCAGTCGTCTGAGCTGCGTGGTATAAAGGACGCAGACACCGTAACCACCATTGTCAAATTCAAGCCAGAGCAGTGATTCCCCGGACAAGGCTGCTTCCAGTGCTTCCCAGGAATTACCCACTTCCAGAATCAGGCAGCCATCTTCTGTGAGGTAATCAGCTGCCTGGCGAATTACCTGCAGCGGAATTGCCAGTCCATTATCTTCACTGAGCAGCCCCTGGACGGGCTCCTCGTGATATTCGGCAGGCAGGTCTTGATACTCGGATTCCCCCACATAGGGTGGATTACACAGAATCAGATCAAAGCGCTCCGGCATGCTGGCAAACAGGTCGGACTGCAGTATCTCTACCCGCTTTGTGAGGTCATGTTTTTCAATATTGATTTGAGCAACCTGCAGCGCAGCGTCAGACAGATCACTCAACACAACATTCGCCTCGGGATATTGCAGGGCCGCTGCAATGCCAATGCAGCCACTACCCGTGCACAAATCCAGTATACGGTGTGGTCTCGTACGCAGCAGATGACTGAAGTCCGAGGCGATCAGTTCTGCCAGCGGGGAGCGAGGAACCAGCACTCGTTCATCCACATAAAACGGCAGACCGGCAAACCAGGCTTCCTGCAGCAAATAAGCCAGTGGCTTGCGCCTCTGAATTCGCATTTCCAGTAGTGAGCCCAGTTCCCCGAGTAGCGCTTCAGGCAAAGCCGAGTCCTTCCCGGCCGTATCCTGACCATAGCGTCGCAGCAGCGTTTCCACCAGCCAGCAGGCTTCATCCCAGGCATTATCCGTGCCGTGCCCATAATACAGATCGGCAGCTTCCAGCTCACTGGCCACGTTCTCAATGAGTTGCTCAGCAGATTGTGTGTCAGTTAAAAGCATGAGAGGCTTTACCTTGAAGATGCATTACAGTAGGGTGCGCAGTTTAATGGGAAACAAGTCATAAGCCTATGAAAAAACAAATGGCAGAAGCCTACCGACAGATCATTGAAAGCCTGGGTGAAGACCTGGCACGCCCCGGTTTGAAAGACACCCCGGAGCGTGCAGCCAAAGCCATGAAATTTCTTACCAAGGGCTACAATGAGGACATCGACAAGATAATTAATGATGCCCTCTTCCCGACGGATTCCAGTGAGATGGTCATTGTCAAAAATATCGAACTTTACTCGCTGTGCGAACATCACTTGCTGCCCTTTATTGGCAAATGCCACGTGGCTTATATCCCCAATGGGCAGGTGATCGGTCTGTCAAAAGTGGCGCGAATCGTTGATGTCTTTGCCCGGCGACTGCAGATTCAGGAACACCTGACCCAGCAGATTGCTGCAGCCCTGCAGGAAAAAACAGGCGCTCTTGGAGTTGGCGTCATTATCGAGTCCCAGCACATGTGCATGATGATGCGCGGTGTGGAAAAACAAAACTCGGTCATGACGACATCCTGCATGCTCGGCGCTTTCCGCAACAAGCAGAGCACCCGTACGGAGTTCCTTTCCCTGATTGAGTGACGGCTTTCAGGCTGAAGTAGTAAGCGCCACCGCTTGCAGGCAATACTGGCATGTTCCCAGGCCTGCTGCAGGCACTTCACATTCAATACAGCACAACTCCCCGGCTTCCATAATCTTGAGAGGATGATCAGTTGCTCCCTGTGTCAGCAGGGCAAACAGCGCAGTCAGGCATGGATTGTGCCCCACCAGGAGTATGCTCTCCTGCTGCTCCAGGCTGGACAGAAAACCCAAAACTTCCTGCGGGCTTTTTTCAGGAACCAGAATGGCATCCGTTTGCAGTGCACACTCACACGCGGCTTCTTTGAGAAATGCGACAGCACTTTCCTGTGCTCTGAGATAGGGGCTGCAAATACAGCGCGTCAGTGACTCTTCGCGCTTTATGAACTGTCGCGCTACCGCACGGATGTCACTTAGTCCTTCATTGCTTAAATGACGCAGCTCATCTGAGGTAGCGCGTGCTTCGGATTGCCCATGCCGTAACAGGAAAATTTTCATGCAGGAACAGGGACTCTAGCTGGCTTGGTAAAAGTCTGGAGACATGAACTAGTCAGGCTTATTCTGCTGCTCATCATCAGCAGCGTCACTGTCGTTTTGATCGTTGAAACTGATATCAGCGAATACATCATCATCACTGACTTTTGCTGCTTGGGGACGTTCTTCTTCATCATTAGCTACTTCAGCTTCCACATCGCCTTCTGATTGACTGTCACCGTTGTCTTCAACCTGACTTCCACTGAAAAAGGCATCAAAGTCGATAGGTTTTTCATCGCTCAGATAAAGAACATACTTCAGGACTTTTAGCAGGAAATTACCCAAGCCCTCACTGAAAGTAAGCAAGGTACTGTTATTTTCTGCAGCAAAGACCCGATACAGCGACTGTAAAATGATCACCACCAGAACAAGAATGGCAATGAAGCGCCACAGCAATGCAAACACCACCACGTAGAGGGCAACGAATGACAGTCGTATCCATTGGGCAAGAAAATTCTTTTTTATCTGTTCACTTTGATCACTCATTGATAACTCCCGTTGCATTCAGTGGATTCATTGACTAGTGCTCGAGTTGTTTGGGCCGACCCACTTCAAACTCCACATCAAGTCCCTGTTCTTCGAGCAGGACCAGATCAATTATATGCG
>Ga0181591_10002259_pt1 | contig 16571 bp, 9 predicted proteins | sample 071ome_33_FD_133757 | JGI IMG/M metagenome (GOLD analysis project Ga0181591, IMG submission 133757) | Coastal salt marsh microbial communities from the Groves Creek Marsh, Skidaway Island, Georgia - 071412AT metaG (megahit assembly) | ecosystem: Environmental > Aquatic > Marine > Intertidal zone...
AATGTATCCACCAATGGGAAGATCTGTTCTGTTTGGATCGTATCCAATATCAGATCCAGTTCCATAGAAACGGAGAGATGAGATTCCAGAGGTTTCAGAGATTTGATATTGACCCTGACCAACTTGAACACCTTGTGGTTCTTGGAAGATTCCATTCACAAGAATCATAGCATTGAATGTTGAGAAACCAACAGCGTTTGATCCTCCAGACTGGAGTGTGAATACACTTGTAACACCAGTGAATTGTGATGTAATGTCATCAAACACATAGTTACTTGAATAAGTGTTTTGTGATGTGTTTGGTTGACCAGACCTCATAAAGGTTCTACCCTGGAAGGTAGAGTGTGTAGTAATTCCTGTCCAATCTCTGTAATCAGGATCACCTGTGGTTGTGCTCAGTGGAACATTACCATATGGAGCCTCAACAAAGTTTAATGTGTTTCCAATAATGTTATAGTTACCAGAGAGTTTAGTAACTGTAGATCCACCAGTGTGAGCCGCAATCAGTGTTCCGACCTGTGCTCTTCTTACAGTCATGTAATTGGGTCCCTGAACACCAACATCCACAACTCTCATAATCTCATCATCAATCTTAATAATGTCAGCTGCTTTGAATGAGGTGACTCCAGCCACTGGGAAATTCAAATCAAAGTTAACTGAAGCTGTGAGAGTAGTTTCAACATCAGTATCACTCAGAGGTGATTGGATCATATTGTCAATTGCAATCAACGCCTTTGCGTTTGCGTTTGTGGATGTAATACTGTGAGAGGTTCCAATACCAACAGAAGTAATGTCAAAGGTGACAGGTTCAGTTTTGAGTGCATCCTGTGCTGTGTTGGAGAACTTAAGTTTTCCACTATCAACAGCAACTACAAACAAGTTGTTGGGAAGTTTATCAGTTAGACCAATTCCAGTAACAGTAGTAGTAGCAATTCCAATTGCTTGTGATGTTCCGGCACCTGCGTGTGAATAAACAACCTGTTCACCAGTTACGAAGAAGTGATTGTTGATCTTAACAACGTTATCTGTAGTGCTAACAATTCCAGAATTAGAACCATCAAAGGATCTTCTGAAGATTTCAAGACCTTCATGTTTCAATCCAAATGCTGTTGTCAAATCTAATTTGGTTCCTCTGTAAGTAGATGAATTGGAATCAATCCTATCAAATCCAATATCAATAGAATTGGGATTTTCATTCAGGTCAAAGATCTTTAATTCATTAGCGTAAACTCTTACTTCAACATCAATGTTTGCTTCTGGTGTATAAACAAGAGAATTTGTTGTCATTCCAACTTGACCCAGACTTGCACCAGATCTTACGTTAGCGAATTCAACAAAGTTTTCACCAAGATCACTTTGAATTGTTCCAACTTCAAACATTTCATATTCAGAGTTGGTTGTATCTGTCACACAAACAATGTGATAACCAGCTTTGAATGGATCATTGAGTGCTACAATTTCCGTAGCTGTTGGAGAAGTAGAAGAGGCAATTGAAACATAATTAGAACTCAGTTTTGATACATCCAAAGAATCAACACCAGTTGTGGTTCCAATTCCAGAAACAGATGTAATAAAGGTTTTGGAAGTGAGTGCTGATCCAACATTTGAAGTGAATTTGACTTCAACATCTGTTCCATTCATTTCTACAGAATAAGAACCAAAGTCTGTATCAACAATTCCGAGATCGTTTTGTAACAAACCATATTCAAGTGCATAAACTTCACTTCCATCTGATACAATGTTAAATTCAACAGATGAATAATCATTACCGTTAAAATCTAACATTGTAATAACTTTGGCGAAGTTATATGTGTTAGAATCGATAGTGGTGATTACTGTGGTTGTTCCAGCACCGACCGTTGTTAATTCTCCTCTTTGTTGAACAATGTTTCCAACTTCATGTGTTGTTTCAAGAATTCGATCATTCAAAATTGTGAAGTTAAGAACCGAGGTATCATAAGAACTGTATTCAAAGAAGTATGGATAAAATACCAATGACCATCCAGTTGATGTTGCAAGATAATCAAAGGTTCCAATATCAGATCCTGGGAACAATTTACCATAAGCGTTTAAGTAACCAACACCATTATTTTGAAGAAGTGAAATAATTTCAAACTGACACTCATCGACAAAAGTTTGATCATTTACAAAAGTGATAAGTTTGTTAACAGTTTGATTTCTTTCTCCATTCAATACTTGAGCATATGTTGTTTTTCTCTCTTCACTATTGAATGTGTCACTGAAATCATCAATTGAAAGAACTCTATTTCCTACAGATTGGAAATAATCCGTGAGAATCTTATTCTCAAATACGATTTCAGTCGAAACAAGGTTTCCACCAACATAGGATGCTCTTTCAGTAACATTGTCAAAGTCATAATAACAATTGACATCAACTTCACCGACAATATCAACAACAATGTTGACATCAGAAGTAACAGGGCTAACAATTACATCAGATCCGCTCAGTGAACTATCACTTTCTGCTTGATAATCTGCAAACTTAGCAAAACCAGATGTGTGATTAAGTGCACTTACTGGATCTTCCCAAGTGTCATAATCAACTTTTGATGATAATGAGTATGAGAAGTTCTGATAATATTCATTATTAGGAATCTTCTGCAAATCATTGTTCAAGAATCCTGTTTGTCTCTGCCAACCATCAACAACAGTTGCACCAGCTCCAATCAGAATTTCTGAGTTATAATCATATTTTTTCTCAATAACCGCTTGAGTTTGTGAACTCAATCCCTTAACAACATCACCAACAACAAATTCTTTAGGAGTTGAAACTTTCAACATTTCAATGTTTGGTTTCCAACTCTCAACAGTTCCCTTATATCCTCCAGAGATAACTGTTTCACCAACGAAGAAATCATTAGTTTTGAGAGTTGGATTGAAAATTGGGAATTGTTCTTCTGGAATCACTCTTCCAAGAGTAGCAGAAATTACATTTCCAGGAATTTCACCACTATCTAAAACATCCTTCAAACTATATTCCACATAAGCACCAGATCCACCAATCTGACCCTCAGCTGTGGTTAGAGTGAATAATGTGTAATTGTAATCAGATGAGTTATATCCAGTTCCAGTTGTTCCAATTCCAATATCAATACTCTCAACAAGAACCTTTCCATTTACTTTGAATGGGAAGTCTGAAGCGTTACTGAACTGTGTATCAAGATAAAGTCTTACAATGTTTGTTGAAGAGGAATATGTGAGAGAAGAAATTCCAATTCCATTGGAGTTATTGACTGGAACAATTCTTGGAGGAACGTTATACATTCCAGTTGTATTTTCAAGAATCGTAACTTGATTATCACCCAATTGATACTTGATATCCAGATCAGAAACAATCTGATTCGAATAACCATCAATCACAACAAGATTTGGTGGTGTCAGGTAATTTCTACCAGCAGATGTAATTCCAATGGATTCAAATGATGTGAGAGATTCCAAAGATAAAACTTCTGGAAGATTTGCAACAAATCTCAAAGTCTTATCTGTTGGATAATCAAATCCAATGTTATCTGAGTTAAATCTTGCCTTAAGGATCTGACCAAGATCTTTACTTTCTGCGAACAGAATTGCATCTGTTCCATATCCACTCACAACCTTTGGAATTGAAGGAAGAGACTTATAACCACTTCCTGGATTCAACATCAAGATTGAATTGATGGAACCATAAACAGTTCTGGAATTTGTATAGTAAGTTGACTTGGAGTTTGTTGAATTATATTGTGAAACTTCTGGAATTTGAGAAACACTAAAACTAAAGGTAGTTGTTCCAATTCCTGAAATGGTGTGTGCACCATCATAACGAGTCAGAATAACATCAATTTCACTATTTCCAACAACAGTGGTGTCCTTAACAATTTGACTCTTTACAGTTGGGGCAATTTCAACATTATCCAAATCAAATTGATACCAAAGGTTTGTTGGAACTTTATCAGTGACTCTTAATGTCAGGTTAGCAGTTGTGTCAATTCCAACTCTTCCATTCTTCTCCACTTCAAAATCAGAAGAAGATTCGGTTGTGTAGAAGATATCTTTAAAGTTATTGGTTTTGTAGAGATTCAGATCAAAGGCAGAGTAATTTACACCACCCAAAACAAATCCGAGAGATGAATCAGAAAGATCAAATTTCAGGTTATTGTTTTTATGTGTTTGAACCAGTGGATTGATTCTCGAAAGAGTGCCAGCCGACTGACTTGAGATATCAACAAACTTTGGACTCAACTCAGTAACTTGATAGTGGTGATTGACCAAACGAATTCTATAACGATCATAAACAATCACATAATACATTTCATTATTGATCAATCCACCAGCTGGTGAAGTTGCTGTGTGAATTACACGATCACCAGTTCTAAAAGTATTGTTAGCAAAGTAGATTGTGTTGAATTGTGTGTTAATATCAGAAGCTGAGAAATCTTTGGGATCGAAAACGATTCTTCTGTTGTATTCGTTATACTTAACAACAATTGTTTGAGTATCAATTGGTTTTACTGATAAGTTAACCTTATCACCTACTTGTAAACCATGAGTAGAAGCGGTCGAAACAGTAACACTGGTCTTATCAACCTGTCCAGTAATAACGTTATCAAAGTCAGTTACAAAACTGTGATGATCACCACTTCCATTGTTTGTGAAGAAGAGGAGACCAGGTGCACTGTTTACACCAACATAAGAACCAGTTGTTCCCAATCCAACTTTATTTGTGGAGATTCCAATAAAGTCCTTAGAGAGTGGTGCAATGTAGAAGAAATCAAAATCACCAATTGAATTATAAGAAGCAGATTGACCATTCCAAACAGTTAGTTCAGTTCCACCATTTGAATAATAGTAAACTTTATCATTCAACTGAAGTCTGTGATCTGGATAATAGATCGATTGTGGTTCAATGAAGATTTGTGTTTTTCCAACTCCAGGATTGGAGAAAGAAATGGTGTTTCCAACACCAATTCCAGTTGTGGTTCCAATACCAACAGATTCTGCTGGATCAAAGTAAAGTTCACGATTGATCTTGAAGGTTTTGGTTGTTTTAGTTGTTCCAACATTAATTCTAAACTTTCTTGGATCCTCAAAGAGAACCGCTCTGTTTGTGTGAGCAGTTCCAACAGTTTCATTCTGTGCTCTCAGAACTCTAATTCTTTGTGTTGTTGAATCAATGTTCAGAACCTTAACTTGTTCTGTTCCGATTCCGAGAATATCATTTTCACGAATATATGGATATTCTAAGTTTCCAGAAACATACATGTAGGTGGTGATTCCAGTTTCACCTGTTGATCCAATACCAAGAGTGAGAACAAAGTTATCAGATCTTACACCAACTTGATAAGATCCATCAAAACCTGAGAAGTACTCAGATAAACCATTGATGTTTACAACATCAAGATCCTTCAAGTAATGCGGTTCTGAGGAGAAACCGATAAATTGTCTTCTATCACTGTATGGTGTAAATTCAACTCCCAGGAAGATAGAAGAAGAAGAACTTACCGTGTTGATGGTTTTACCATTAACAAAATTGACCTTAGCCTGAGCTTCCTTACCACTTGTGTCTTCATTGTTGAAAACAACACGATCATTAACTTGATAGTTTCTACCACCACCAAAAACAGTAACAGAATTGATAGTTCCTGTATCAGTAGATTCAATATCTAAAGTTTGTGTTTTAACTTTATTTGAGTTAAAGATATAAGGATAACCACTCTTGGAATCATTGGTGTGATAAGCAGTTGTGTTTCTAAACCAACCATTCAATTCAACATCATAGTTCTTTTGATTGGCAAGTTCCTTTGTATTGTTTAGATTTGGTTTATTTCTAAATGTATCTCCAATCAGATAGGGATATTCTGGTTGTCTATACTTATTGAAAGGACCACTTGTTGCATTACTGGTTGTATTGAACGTTGCATAATAAGCATAAACACCATTTGGATAATCTGGAGTTACACCAAACTTTCCATTGTGTTCATCTAGATCACCATTTCCAGTGAATTCATAATCTTCAATGAAGAATCCACTTGGGAAAATAGCCAGAGGAGGACGATGTGTGAGATCAACTCTTTCCTCATAACCAGATTTCATCTGACGAATAATGCCACCTTCCTGAGTGCTGTATGCATAAGGACCATAGATTGGATTACCGTCATATGCCCAACCAAGAATTGGTGAGTGATAGGTGCTTTCACTTTCGTTACCATTTAAAGTGTTCAGATCGGGAACACCAAAAGCAGTATCACTATTTGAGTTAATTGCATATGTGTTTTCTCTCAACACACGAGGTGCATAGATGTGAGAATATTCAAGATTATCATTTTGATTATTTTCACTGACAAATCCATCGTCATTGTTGATGGTGCTGAAGTTTCTTTGGAACAGGTTAATTGTCCACTTACGGATGTTTGGATCTGTTTTAGCCTGATAACCAGCAGCAACTACTGTTACTGATGTAGTATTGTCATATCCAATTCCACCACTAATGATTCTAACATCTACAAGTTTTCCATTATCAATGATTGGTGTGAGTTTTGCGTGAGTTCCAGGACCCGAAATAACGAGAAATGGTGGAGAATTGTATTGATGTCCTCTAGCATTAATGATTACATCAACGATTCTTCCATTGTTGATGATTGGTTTTACTAATGCACCTTCACCACTTTCAAAGAAAACATTTGGTTTTCTATCAAAGTTTACAATTTCAGAAGATCCATAACCAACACCACCATTGGTCAGTTGGATTGAATGAACCTGACCTCTGAAGAGTGGTTGAATTTGAGCATTGAAGTTTCTATTAACAGTTGTTGTAACTCCAACAATTCCTTCAACACTAACTTGAATGGGAAGATAGTTAAATGAACCACTACCTGTTGAATCAAAATCAACATAAAGATTACGTTCGTAGTAGTAATCTGTTGAGGTGTTTCCAGTTCCAACTTCACAAAGAGAGAAGTTATCATTATCAACCTTGATGACATAATAATTTTTGGTTGTTGAGAGTCCAACAACACCAGAAGTTCCAACTTGATAACGAATAACCTCTTTTGTGTTATAACCGTGATCCTTAATGTTGATCTGGTTCAGTGATGTTGAAACACCAGCACTGGTGAAGTAACGTTGTCTATTCTTATAACCCTCTCCAGCGTCGGTAACCTCAATTCCACCAATAATGGTTTTTCTTCTGATAGCTTCAATCTCTTGAACACCAGAACCATAAGAAATCAGATTAACAGTGTTAACTCCAACATTAGCATCGGAGAAAGTGTTATGAAGTTTAATAGTGTGGTCATCAACTACAGAAACATAATATTGTGCATCTGTAGCCAATCCTAAGACAATAGGAGATTTGTTTGGTTTGTATACTACTGCTTCATTTTGAACAAACTTGTGGAATGTAGAGAATCCAATTGTGTCTGATCCTACTGAAACATTACCAGCAATAAATTCAGCATTGAAAGTTGCAGAATGAACAATTGATGTCATTCTGGCTTCAGCTTTAGCAACTCTGGTTGGACTTCCACCAGTAATCTTAATAACTGGAGTTGATTGATAATCAAACCCAGGATCGATGATATTGATTCCCAAAAGGGATCCATCAACAGAAACTACACCTGTTGCACCAACACCAACACTATCTTGAATGTTGAGAATTGGGGGATTAATTACATCATAAGTTAAACCACCACTACTGATATCAATTCCTTCAAGATCACCATAATAAATTTGATTTTGTGATTTATAGTTAAGAACTTCAACACCATTAATCAAAATTCCAGTGTAACCAGGAACTGTTTCAAAAGATCCAACTTGTTTGGATGGAGCAGTGATCTCTCTTACAATTGGTTGTGGTGTTAAATTCTTTTGATAGAAATCAAAGTAAATAAACTGATTATTTTCAACTGTTCCACCAAGAGTTAGATACTTACCAGAAAACAGATCAGATCTACTTCTTGCAAGTTTGATTCTATTCTCATCAACACGTTTTACATAATAAACAGAAGCAGCAACGTTATCAAAGGAACTAAATGATTCAGTAACAACTTCAACACCATCAGGAGTTGTTGTAGTTGTTTTGATAGAACCAGGTTGATAATAGATTGCATCACCAGTGATGAAACCGTGATCAGAAGAGGTTGTTAATACAAGAGTTTGAGAATCTGATGAACTTCCAGAGAAGGTAATCTTCTTATCATAGGGATTGATCTGTGTATCACCATAATGTGGAATAGAATTAGATGAAACTAAAACATCACCATCAAATTTGGAGTATGTGTTTTGAACATTAGCAAAATAGTTGTTCAGAACAGGATAACGAGTTGAATTGCCCTTAAGAATTTGATTCTCAAGAGTGTAAACTAAACGAGTATCAATAGTTTGGCTTAAACGTGCAACAAATTGAGTTTCTGAGATAATTTTATAGATTACACCGTCAGTAATATCACCAATTGAACTTTTTAGCTTGATTTTATATTGTGGGTTTAAAAGTTGACTATCAAACGTTTGAATTTCATAAGCATTTTCAGTTACGTCAACCAATTTGACGGATTCTACGTCCCACTCTGTTTTTGTGTTGAATTTCCAGTTTTTGGATCTTGTTGACTCATCTTCATAACCAAGAGATTGAAGTGCAACAGTGTCACCTTGGTTATAGTAGTTGGTTTTCTCATCTAACTGCAATTCAGTTAGAGTTGAAGTCATTCTTACTCTAATTTCTTGAGAAGTGTCAATTCCAACATACGCATAAGAGTAAGTATTTTCTCTAATATCAGTTTTTTCGGAAAGGCTATCAAAAACACCAGAAACACTCAAAAACTGATTATAGGTCTTATCACCATAAGTTAAAATTCGTGAATCACCATCAGAATTAGTAACATAGAGGTAACCAGTTTGAGCAAAACCAACTGTTGAGTCAACATCGATGAATGTTGCTCCAACGGAAACTGAATTTAGAATTTTTGTTTTAGGATTTGGTTCAAATTTACCAAAAATAGTTCCATTTGTGTCAATATCTCTCTGATAACCATAATCAATGGAAATTTGATAATATTGACCTTGATCATAAAGAAGTCTTTCGACGTTTGTTACAGTACCTCTGGAATTTGTCGAATCTTGATATAAGGTAAGATTCTTTAGTTGAAGAGGATCTCCTAAAATCTGTTCAACAACAAAATCCTGAGTTACTTTGTATTCTGCATCAGAAGGTCTGAAGAGAAACTCACTTGGGCGAATAACATTGACATTTTCACCATAAAGTGCTTTGAAGAGAATCTTAAATGCATTATCAGTACCCTTAGACTGATAAAAAGTATCAGAATTGATGATAAAGTTTCTCTGATTCAACCCAGAATAGAGATTTCTTTCAGTAAATCCAGGAACAAACTGTTTTTTCAGTTTTTTGAAGAATTGCTGAAGAAAAAGTATGTTTAAATTGTAAATTACAGCACCAGATTTGTGTTTTTGAGCTACAGATTCTTCAAAAACAAGTTGATCTGGTTCATTTGAGCTAATATATGACGTAATTCCGCTAAAACCTCTTACACAACCCTCAAAAGTGGTTGCGGTTTTGTGTGTATATGTGATAATTTCATCATCAATCTTCAAAAGACCATTATTTTCAGGAAAACCTTCAGTAAAATTGCCTGAAGCTGAAGAATTGATGGTAGAATCAGTAAAACTGATGTCGTTTTCAAGAATTGTTGAATTTTTTAGGTTAAAAAGGTTCTCAACCTTGACATATTGGTCAAGATTTTGCACCAAATCAAGTGTACCACTCTGAAATTCCTGAGAAACGTAGTATTGTTGCAGAAATTCTTCTAAAAGTGGAAAATCTTCTCTTACATAGCGAGGGAGTTGGCTCGCAACGATGTCCTGAAACTTTACTCTATCTATTGTCATCGAATTTTAGTAAGAATATGTGGTACCAGACGAAGATGTGATCGTTGATCTGGAGTAGCTACCAGAAGAAGACGATGTATTTGATGAAGAACTCACGGAACTTGGTGCCAAAGATGATATAATTGGAGTTCCACGAACTAACGTGTTACCTTGATAACTGGAAGTCACAACATAGTCACTTCCAGATACATCATCACCTGAAGAAATACGATCGTTAATCATATTTACCACAGTATTTGAGGGGTCTAATTGGAGATAAAGATCTTGAAGACCAATTACATCGTTAGAGTAAGGTGTGGCTGAAATTTCAACAATAGGAACACCACGATTTACTTCTGTTGAAAGAATTTTGATTGGATTTAATCTAATTTCACCCTTGATATAATCAACAATTCCAACATTGTTTCTCACAACAATGTATTCTGTGGGAGAAAGGAGTTTGAAGAGGAAAACTTCACCAGTCAAAAGGTCAGAATTTGCAACATCACCCAAATAAACAGTGTCATTTACTCCACTAATCTTGAATCCAGACGATTTAATGTTAAATCCAAGAGTCTGACTATTGAAAACTGGACGATGGCCGTGATTCTTCACATAAAAACGGTTACCATAACAGATTTCATACTCTGCAAACTGATTCAGTTTAGCTCCTAAGTCACGTCTCATGTCAACTGTGGTGATGTTTGACGTAATTGACTCGTGACTTTCGTCAATTACCTTCTGGAACTTACTGAATTTGAATCTTGCACCGAACTTATTCAGTTGAGTTGAGTCTGCATAATTGTTAATGTTGTTAGTAACAATCGATTTTACATATTGTGGTGTTGGTGCAAGGTTGGTGTTGTAGTAAACTGACGAATTTGTCTCAACATAAAGGTATTTCAGGTCTACAATTTCACTAACAATGCCAGCAACAGTGTATTTTCTAAGATCAAGTTGGATATTTCTCTTAACTTCTGAAGAAAGATATACACCATTATAGGGTTTGATGCTCACAAACACCTTTCCATACACTGGTGGAACCAAATCTTCACCACCAAAAGCGGTTACTGACTCAGTTTCTGGATAAATCTGAGGAACAATAGCTTCAAAATCAGCTGCCGTTACTGCACGATACTGAGAAGAGTAGATTTGAGTGGAATATTTTCTAACTGATTCGACACTTTCAATGTCTGATCCACCTTTGGACGCTGTGTTGGTGGATAAAAGTGAGATTCCAGAGGTAATTGGATTACCATTGTTGTCTGCAATTTGTCCAGCAAAGGAGAAACCAGAGATTCCATTACCATCTTCACCATTTGTGATGATGTAACTTGCTGTAATGTAGTTTGGTTCTTGAAGTTTCTGACCAAAAATACCATCACCAAAGAGAAGTTCATATCTTTCTCCATCAGATTCGTGAAGAAAATAGATTGGTGAGGTTGAAGTTACACTTACAAGACTATCAAATTGATTATACTTTCTTGAAACTGTTGATTGTTGTGATTCTTTTACGATCACAGAAATCAATGATGTATCAATTCCAGAGTTTGTAAGAATAAACTTCTGATTTGGTGTTTGTGAACTTACTGTAAAATTCTGAGTAACGTAAGTTCCCTGATAAATGTCAATATTTTTAAATTCTGCAACTCCATTAGACTTAACAGGAACTGTAATATCAGAAGGAATTGAGAAAATGTAACTCTGAGTTCCAAACTGTCTATTAGTAATAGCAACAATTCCAGCCTTCAGAGTTAAAGTAACAGCTGTTGTATTAGAAGCGTTTACAGTGAATGAGATATTTGCTACAGATGCCTTACGAGAACGAGGAACATAACCAATGTTCCTTGCGAGTGATACGATATTATTTCTTAAAGTGGCACTATCAATGAAGATCTCATTCGTCACCATGTTGGCGTTGTATGAGTTGATGTAGGTGTTATAAGCTAACGTGTCGATGATCGTTGAAAGGTTGGATCCTTCAAAATCATAATCAGTAAAGTTAGAGTTGGCACGCAAATAATCCTTGATGGATTCTTTGATCTGATCAAAGTCTACGTTGCTGAAATTTACTAAAGGCATTTACCTAGTAAGTTGAAGTGCAAATGTAAGTTCTTGTTGTCCAGCATCAATTCCAACGATAAAGTATCGAATCAATACATCAAAAGCATTTTCATCATAATTTGGAGTCACCTCTACATTCTCCAATTCAACTCTTGGTTCGTAGTTGTTGATTGTATTTTCGATTTCTGAACGAATGGCTGAAGCAGTCAATTCATCCATATTTTCAAATAACAGATCATAAACTCTCGAACCAATGGTTGGTTGAAATGGTTTATCACCAGGAGAAGTCAATACAAGATTTCTGACTGAGCGAGCAATTGCGTTCTCATTCTTAATTGCAATGAGATCGTTGTTTATAGGATTGATCTGAAAAGATGCACTAATGTCCTTAAAACCTTTGCTCGTTCTTTCAACAGGCACTTGAGATGTTACAACAATCGTTCTTATTTAGTCGATAAGTGTGACGGTTTCTGTTGTCGTTTCGTCTTCTAAATCTGTGGTTTCAAATAAACCATCAGTGTTCTGATTTCTTCTATTCTTTGGAGTTTGGCGATCATTCGCAATCTCTCTCAGAAGATTCTGTTCGTTGTTTTCCATTTCTTTCCTTTGATGTTTTCCAAAAGTATTCATCTTCACGTCCCATTCCCAATCGATCAAATCCATTCTCTACAGAATATTCAATAGTTGAAACTTTGAAATCTGGTTGTAATGGTTGTTCGGGAGTGAGACTATTATCATAGATTCTCATTCGATTGTTTGGATAGAGAGCATATTGCCCATTCTCCAGTTCAATCAGATTATGAGATTTGTGTTCTGCTGGTTTCTCACTGGTTGCATAATCAATGAAATCAGGATCACTATGATAGTTATCTATAGTACAAATGTAAGTTCCCTTCATTATACCATGATCACGAGTGTAGAGTTCAAAATCCATTGAACCAATGAACTGTTTATGAATTGAGACTACACCATAATCCATACAGTTCCAAAACTGTAGATTGGGTAGATTCAAATCAGGATCTGGTGTCTCTGGTTTTGACACAAATGCACTAATTGGTAACTTATCATACATTGCTGCATATTCTGGTAGATAAGTTTCAAAGTAGAAGGCACGTCCTGGAATCGACTTACAAGAGACCCAAACACCTTTGACAAACTCACCATGACCAAACTGGTGATCTGTTAGATATTCTTTTCTAACCCAGATCTCTTCACTTGGAAGATTGCAAATGAGTGTTGACATTTAATCCTTTTCCTTTTTCTTATTTAAGCATTAAAAACCCCCCGAAGGGGGTGATGATTATCGTCCTTGACCTCTATATCTCTTCTTTGCCTTATTACGAGATGTAGCTGCGTATTTGGTATTACGTCCTGAACCCTGTCGTGTATTCTTAGGGAGTGACTCAAGAATGTCAACTCCACCCTTACCCTTTGAAAACTTTGCCATTGTTACCTCAGATTACACGAGTCTTTTCATGTCCCACACGAATGCGGGGATCACACCAAATTTCATAACCAGCATCAATTGCATCCAAACAGAAGGATACGTCTTCACCACACATATCTTGTACAGCTCCAGATTCAAAGACTTGCATCTTAGGAGCAAACCAAGGATACTTCATCTTCTCATCTTCAAACACACCGTTCTTGATCATGACCCAACCAAAACCAGTGTAATCAACAGTAAATGGTTTCTTACGCTTCGTAATACCATCAACCATCTCATGATTCATCACACCACCATTATTACGGAAGTCATCCTCTTCCAACCAGTGTGCAACAGAGGTTGTACGACCATCTTCAGTGGAATACCAACCAGCACTAATAGGATGATCCTTTGTCTCATCAATTGAACCATCTTCATTCACTGATTCTGCAGGAAGTGCCAGATCACACAGTTGCCAGAACTTCTCTGTGTTGAACATGATGTCACTATCAATCCACAGTTGATAATCATACTTCAACTTACCATCCCAGGGAATCTGATCAGGTCCTCTCAGTACGTTTGCACCCAAACACTTACAACGTGCAAAGTTCACCATTGAAGAATAATCTTGAGAGATTTGAATGCTCATCTGGTTTTGAACCAAATCAAAACACAGTTGAACAAAGTTCTTCATAAAAGCATATGAACATCCACGTCCAGGAAGACAAAAGACAATTGCCTTACCTCGCATTCTTTCTTTAATCGCATCATAGTCCCACTCAGCTTCTTTTGCTTTGGTTGGTGGTGCAGATGCTTTAACAGTAAAACCTTTGGCCATGAATAAAAATCACTCCATTTCAGTGAGTATTATAATGTCTTATTTAGTTTGAATCAAGCAAAGAGGAGTTCTTCTAACACACTCTTTTGTGGTTCTTCAGTTTCACGAACCTTATAGTTCATAATCAACAACTCTTCTTTCTTGTTCTTGTTCTCCTTACGATGAGCAAGACTATAACGAAACTCAAAGTTCTCCATGTGGAAATCAGCAAACTGTTCTCTCAACCATGGATGTTCATTATAGGTAATCATCCAGTTGTGTGGAGTGTCCTTACAAGATTGAACAAAGTCCTCATGAGAGAAACCAGTGTGCATCTCCTTATTCTTACCATACAACATATCTTTAATCAGATAAGGTGGATCAAGAAACACAAAGACATCCTCACCAGGAGCTTCCATCAAGTTCCGATAGTCTTGATTAGTAATTCTCCAGGGTTGAATAATCTTACTGATATCAGCAAGTTTACGAATCTTACTTTGAGAAAAGATCGTATTCTTATAGGAGTCACGAATAAAAGCGTTCTTATTCTGTTCAGTAAAACCACCAAAACTCGAACGATTCAGGACATAGAAAGCAGTAGCAAGATCAAAAGGATCACTTGACCCATCAATCAAATCTCTCATGTCAGCATACAACTGACGATGTTTCTGTTCGAGTTCAGTGATATCTTCTGCTCGACAAGCTTCATCCTTCAACTCCAGAAGACGATTAATCAGTGAATCAGAATTCGTTTGAAGTTGCGTCCAGAAGACATACAAGTTATAGTAAAGGTCATTGACCCAAACAGGAATGTCTGGATACATGACAGAGAACGCAAGAGCGCAACTCCCACCACCAAGGAAACCTTCTCGATACTCCTTGATGTTCTCAGGAATCATATTCTTACGAAACAGGTAATAGATGATTCTTGACTTTCCTCCAGGATAACGAAGGACTGTAGGATACTTACGACGTTCTTTCATTGAATCTTATCTCGATTGTTTATTATAGAGGATTTTTAGCGGTTTTTCAACCACGGATTTTTCGGAGGGTTTTTATAAGGTCCCAATAAGATCTCAGTATTCCATACGAATCCCACCAACCTCTATGACCCTCTCTGAACCCCCCTCTGTGACCCTCTGAGGTGTCTCTGGGGGATTCATAAGGAATAGTATCAATCCACCGAGAATGATTAAAAGAAGAGGTTTTGTGAGATTATAAAGAAACTTGAGAGAGATAAACAGAGAGATATCTTTCAAACCTCTCTGAAGACTCCAATCTCTTTCTTGGGAAGTTTGAGAGATTTGAACATTCTTCTCTCCGTATGCTGGGAGATTATAAAGTTTTTCCAATTTTCTCCTTTGGAATTCAGTTTTGGGAGAAGCTTCCCAGGTCCAGGACTCGTGAGCCATGATTCTTTTCATTTCTTTCAGTTTACTTCATGGTTCCCCTTCGGGGAAGTTTCACAACTCAAAATTTATAATTCTTTATGTGCTCGGCATAGATTTCCAAAAAATACCTGGGAAAAAATTTTATAATGAAATATAACACTCTCTCGTTTGGTCCGTTGTAGGTTAGGGTAGTTAGCGTTTTTATATACGGGTTCTTCCTTATTTTTATCTTTAGACCCTTATCTTATAATCCTTATATTCAACTACGTTCGTTCCATGGGTTATAAGAAAACCCCAAATCACTGTCCCTCAGTATAACACTGTCCGCCCATAAGTGTCAAGAGGTTTGCATAAAGAAAGGACACCGAAGTGTCCTTGTGTTTCTTACACTTAGAGAACCGAATCAACCAGTTCCATCTTATCACTCAGAGAGGACATAAGATGAACGGGAGTGTTCATATTCCGAACCACTACAGGATTAGTAACAGTGACGAAAATGTGTTGACCTTCGTTGTTCTTTTCACCAGAGAAAACGGACTCGAAAACTGATACGTCTTTCGAACCATCTTCGTTCTTAAGAATGAACAAAGTGAGACGAGATTCACGAGGATTCTCATCAGTGAAGGACTTCAATCCAGAGAAACAGCAGTCACCTAACTTGGTGACAAATCCGTTAGAGTTGGACTGAATGACACGGAGTTTAGTTGAAGTCATTTTTAAAAGAAAATGAGGGACAATGTGTAAGGAATTGGTTGACCCGATGTCCTTACATCAATAGGGCAATGCAGAGGCGCCGTTATGTGTTCCCCTCTTCTTATGAGCATAAAAAAAGGACACCCAAGTGTCCTTCATTGTTATTCAAACTTCAAAACGATTAGGATCAAGATCCTGAAGAATGATTAGAAGTTCGTTATCCCTAAACTGGAAGCGTTTGTGGTTCTTATGTGTAGAGTCAATCGACTTACACATTTCTACCTTTTGTCCAATAGAATCAGCG
>Ga0181591_10002269_pt1 | contig 16553 bp, 10 predicted proteins | sample 071ome_33_FD_133757 | JGI IMG/M metagenome (GOLD analysis project Ga0181591, IMG submission 133757) | Coastal salt marsh microbial communities from the Groves Creek Marsh, Skidaway Island, Georgia - 071412AT metaG (megahit assembly) | ecosystem: Environmental > Aquatic > Marine > Intertidal...
CCTGCGGCGGTTGACTAGCTTCACGCGAGCAAAGCCATCCATGGCCTTTGCTCGCTGGGTGGCTTGTGGAAAAGCCAAGGTTGTCAGAACAGCCAAGGCTGTTCGCTTACCCACGGACCTCATCTGACCGGAACAGATTCTGCCGCCATTCACCGGCTGCCCCGGGGTGGCGAGCGGCCTTCTTCAAACTGGCCCGCCTCGGCAGGCAGAGCATTTCAGAAGAGCCGGAAAGCCCAAAACGCGCACGCTCAGCCGCCATCCCGAAATTCCTTTTTCGCGGCCAATCGCCATTGTTTCTCGGAACTCCTGCATGGGCCTTTGACAAGGGCAAATTTCGCGGCATATTGAGGGACTTCCCCAATGGGCATTGATTGACAGGAGCCGCTCGATGGCAAAACAGGTGTCTGGACAGGCAAAATTTCAGGTTCCCGGTGGTCAGGCGACCCCGGCCCCCCCGGTCGGTACGTCGCTGGGACGCTTTGGCATCAACCTGGGCCAATTTGTTCAGCAGTTCAACGACCGAACCAAGGATGCCGGCGGCATGCCGATCCCGGTCGTCGTCACGGTCTATAACGACCGAACATTCGATTTTGTCACGAAAAGCCCTCCCGCTGCGGCATTACTGAAAAAAGCTGCTGGTCTGGCGAAGGGCTCCGGCGTGCCCAATAAGACCAAGGTCGGCAAGGTCACCGAGGCCCAACTCGATGAAATTGTCAAAATGAAATCAGCGGACCTCAATGCCCGTGATGACGAGCATGCCCGACGCATGATCGCGGGAACCGCCCGCAGCATGGGAATTACCGTCGAAGGTTGATCTCAGGCCAAAATCTGCCATACTTCTGGATTCCCCGAATCGAAGTTCTCTCAGGAATTTCTCGATTCGCGTGACTTCGGAGCAGGCCCGGCTGACCGTTGGCCTGGCGGCGGGAGAATTTCCCTGCCACCCACCCTTACTCACACTCCTACCCAAGCCCCTAACAGACAGTTCTCGAGGAATTCGACCGTGCCACTGACCAAACGGATGAAAGCCGCTCACGCTGTGAAGCCCGCTGACGAAACCCCGCTTCCCGTCCTCGAAGCGGTTGAGGTACTCAAGAAGTTCCCGCCAACCAAATTCGATCAGACGGTTGAGATTCACGTGCGGCTGGGCATCGACCCAAAGCAGGCCGATCAAATCGTCCGAGGCTCCATCGTGCTGCCTCACGGAATTGGGAAATCAAAGCGGGTTGTGGTCTTCGCGAAGGGCAACATGGCAGAAGATGCCAAGGCAGCCGGCGCTGAGGAAGTTGGTGCAGAGGAACTGGCCAAGAAGATCAAAGGTGGCTGGACCGACTTCGACGTCTGCATTGCTGCGCCTGACATGATGGGTCTGGTTGGCCCGCTCGGAAAGGTCCTCGGCCCCCGGGGGCTGATGCCAAGTCCACGTGCTGGGACGGTCACCGCCGACATTGCCAAGACCGTGTCCGAGTACAAGGCTGGTAAGGTTGAGTTTCGCAATGATCCCACCGGCATTGTTCATGCTGCAGTTGGCAAGGCGAGCTTTGACCCGGCCAAACTGGCTGACAACATCAACGCCTTCATCGAACACATTCGTGGCATGCAGCCGAGCGCTGTCCGCGGCCAATACATCAAGACGGTTGCGATCTCCGCGACCATGTCACCCGGCGTGATGGTTGCCGCCTGATCGCTTCCCTACAACCTCCCGAAACCACCTTCCCCCCAGCCCCTCAAAGACCATGAGCAAACTTGTCAAAAACCTCATGATGCAGAGCCTTCAGTCGCGGCTCGACAACGTCGGCGAAGTGTTCGTCGTCAGCCTGGGCCAACTAACCGCCCAAAAGACGACCGAACTGCGTTTGGCGCTGCGTAAGAAGAACATCAGCCTGCAGCTGGTGAAGAACAACCTCGCCCGTCGGGCACTCGCCGAGACTCCTCTGGCTCCCGCCATGGAGAACCTGACCGGCATGCTCGCCCTCTGCTGGGGCGGCGAAGACGTGGTTGATCTGGCGAAGGAACTCAACCGTTTTGCCGGGCTGGCCGAGTTTCAGGGCATTGAGTGCCGCGGCGGTGCCATGGACGGGACGAAACTCGAACCAGAAGACCTTGGCCGGGTAGCCAAGTGGCCTTCTCGGACCGAGCAGCTTTCGATTCTCTCGGGGCAGATCTGCTCCGCTGGCGCCACACTCTCTGGACAACTGCTTGGAGCGGGCGGAACCTTGGCCGGTCAGCTGGCCAGTCGAGTTGATGACCTGGAAAAGGCTGGTGATGCTGGCACGGCGGCCTGACCACCGCCCTGCTTTGGGGCTGTGATGAAGCGGCCACCAAGAAAATCGTCAAGCCCAAAATTTTGGGTCTAGGCAACAAGGAAATTCGTGGTAAATAGAAAGGCTCGCGATTTTTCGAAGCCGCACAGCAAAGACGGCTCGTCGGTCGCAGGCGTAAAAGAAAAAACAACCGTGTAACCCGGGACAATGGCGTGACGGGACACGGAGACGGGCAAGAAATTCACTATCATCGGACTGCCTAGCGGCACCGGTTTCTCGAGGGAAAGGATCGCGATCGATGGCAACGGCTGAAGCAACAGAGTCAACCCGGGAATTTTCGACTGAAACGAAGGAACTCGGTGATCGCATTGTCGGCCTGACACTAAAGGCTGCAAAGGAACTGTCGGACTATCTTGACGAGGTTCATGGCATCAAGCCTGCCTCTGGTGGGGCCGTCATGGTCGCTGCCGGTGGTGCGGGCGGCGGCGGCGAAGGTGGCGGCGAGGCAGCTGCTGAAAAGACTGAGTTTGATGTTGTTCTTGAGTCGTTTGGCGACAACAAGATCGGCGTCATCAAGGTCGTTCGTGCTGCCACCGGCCTGGGCCTGAAGGAAGCCAAGGATCTCGTCGAAGGTGCCCCTGGCAAGGTCAAAGAGGGCATCTCGAAAGAAGACGCCGAGAAGCTGCAGAAGGAACTCGAAGAGGCTGGTGCAAAGGTCTCGGTCAAGTAGAAAAAGCCCGCATTTCCCGTTTGTCAGCCAGACCCTTGGCGGTTTGGCTGGCAAACGGTATAGTTTTTGCGTGCAATCCTTCCTTTCGGTCTCTTTTTCTGTTCCCGTCCAGGTCATTCGGCCTGCCTGCCGGTCTTTCTCTGTGCCCGTGCAAGTCTGTCAGCGTCCTTTATCTGCTGGGCCAGTCTTGCGGTGGCATCACAGCCATACCCGACACCGCACAGGCGGCTGCATGGGAACGGCGACAGAGGGACCCATGCGGCCGACCCACACCTCATCACCCCGTTTCGGCATGCTGGCCCACCCTGCTGCCTTTCTGTCCAACTCGTAGCGACCCTCCAATAGGAGCATTCAGTCAATGGCAACTCGTGCTGTTCGCCGACTCCAGCCCACTGAAATTCGTCACTTTGGCAGCGACCGTAGCAGCCATTCCATGCCTGACCTGACAGAAATTCAGACCCGGTTCTTCGAGTCATTCCTGCAGCATGATGTCCCGCATGCCAAGCGGAAGGATCAGGGCATTGAAGGTGTCCTTCGAGAAATCTTTCCAATCGAGAGTTACGACAAAACCGTCCGCCTTGAGTATGTCCGCTACGATCTCGGCAAGCCGCGGTACAGCCCTGACGAATGCCGGCAACTGCGGCTGACCTACGGCCGTCCGCTGCGAGTCTGGTTGCGGCTGACGCGCGAGCAGCCCATCGAAGAAGAGGTCTATCTCGGCGACGTCCCGATCATGATGGGTGGTGGCGAGTTCATCATCAATGGTGCCGAGCGTGTTGTGGTTAGTCAGCTTCACCGCTCACCTGGTATTGATTTTGTTGCTGACACCGAGTCGAGCGACCGGAAAACCTACAACTGCCGAATCATTCCTGAACGCGGCAGTTGGATTGAGTTCAACATCTCAAAGAAGGACACGCTCCAGGTCCGCATCGACCAAAGCGGAAAGTTCTCGGCTCTGACGCTGCTACGGGCGATGGACCCGAAGCTCACCAGTGACGCCGACATCTTGAAGCTCTTCAACAAGACCAAAGTTGAAAAGGTCGCTGGTAGCCGCAGCGTCAGCAAACTGGAAGGCAAGGTCGCGGCTGATGACATCGTCTACCCCAAGGGCAGCGATCGGGCTGGCGAGATCCTTGTCGAGGCTGGTGGCCTGATCACTCGCGACAAGTCTGAGCTCATCTGCACGTCTGGGCTGAAGGCAGTCGAGGTTATGCAGGCCAACAAGATGCCGCTGATCGAAAACAGCCTGCGTGAAGACGCTGATGAGGCTCGCAAGCGGACCGCCGTGGCCCCAAGCCACCAGGATGCCCTGATCCGCATCTACCAGAGACTGCGACCTGGTAATCCGGCTGCACTCGATAAGGCAATCACCCTTTTCGACGAGAAGTTCAAGGACACCAATCGCTACCGTCTTGGTCGCGTTGGCCGCTTCCGCATTAATCGGAAGCTCGGTCTGTCTGTGCCTGAAACCGAGATGACCTTGCGTGCCGATGACCTCATCGCGGCCATTCGGTACATGCTCGAACTGATGGAGGGCGACAACGAAACAGTAGAAGTCGACGACATCGATCATCTTGGCAACCGTCGTCTGCGAACCATCGACGAACTCGCCAGCGATGAACTCCGGAAGGGCTTCCTCAAACTCCGTCGCACCGTGCAAGAGCGAATGAGCCTTAAGGACGTCGCCGAGATGACGCCTCGCTCGCTCATTAACCCCAAGAGTATCTCCGCAGCAATCGAATACTTCTTCGGACGCGGCGAACTTTCTCAGGTGGTCGACCAGACCAACCCGCTGTCGATGCTCACCCACGAGCGGCGGCTCTCGGCTCTTGGCCCGGGCGGCCTCAACCGCAAGCGGGCTGGCTTTGAGGTCCGTGACGTGCATATCTCGCACTACGGAAGAATCTGCCCGATTGAGACCCCTGAAGGCACCAACATCGGCCTGATCTCCAGCCTGGCTATTTACTCTGGCGTTGACTCCTACGGCTTCCTGGTCACTCCATATCGCAAGGTCGCGAAGGGCAAGCTCCAGGACGACGTGGTCTGGCTTCGAGCTGATGAAGAGCATGAGGCTTATCTGGCGCCGGCCGATGCCCCAGTGAAGGACGGCAAGGTTACCGGCGAAACCATTGTGGCTCGCTACCGCGGCGACTTCATCCTCGTGCCGCCAGAGAAAATTGAATACATCGACGTGGCGCCAAGTCAGATGGTTGGCGTTTCGGCTGGCCTCATCCCATTCCTCGAGCACGACGATGCCAACCGGGCCCTCATGGGTTCAAACATGCAGCGTCAGGCTGTGCCTCTTTTGGTGACCGAACCGCCGATTGTCGCCACCGGCATGGAGCGTGACGTCGCGGCGAACTCAGGGCTCTTGGTCCGGGCAGCACGCAAGGGCACGATCACGTACGTTGATGCCGAGACAATCGAAATCAACGGGACTGACGTCTATCAGCTCCGCAAGTATGTTGGCCTCAACGAACGAACCTGCCAGAACCAAAAGCCAATCGTGCAGCTTGGCCAAAAGGTCGAAAAGGGCGAGGTCATCGCCGACGGTGCTGCCACCTTCAAGGGCGAATTGGCACTGGGGCGGAACGTGCTCGTCGGCTTCATGGCCTGGGATGGCTTCAACTTTGAAGATGCCATCATTATCAGTGAAGAACTTGTTGAGGACGACGTGTACACCTCGATTCATATCGAGGAGTACGACATCGAAATTCGTGACACCAAACTGGGCCGTGAGGAATTCACCCGTGACATCCCCAACGTCGGCGAGCGGGCTCTCCGCAACCTCGACGACAGTGGCATTGTCCGCAAGGGCACCTATGTGCGGCCCGGTGACATCCTCGTCGGCAAGGTCTCGCCGAAGAGTAAGACCGAACTGACGCCGGAAGAAAAACTGCTGCATGCCATCTTTGGGCGTGCTGGCGAAGACGTGAAAAACGACTCGCTTGAGGTTCCCTCTGGCGTCGAAGGCATCGTTATCGCCACAGAGAAGTTTGCTCGCCAGATGAGTCTTTCTGAGGATGAGCGTCGGGAATTCCAGAAGCAGGTCAAAGAAGCTGAGAGCGAGGGCAATCTGGCAGTCGCCGAAGCCTTCGGCGGCCTCGTTGCCGAAATTGAGAAGGTGCTGCAGAAGCCGTTGTCGGCAGCTGATGGCAGCCCCCTGGTTCGCAACCAAGATCACAAAGTGGTGGCTGAGCGGGCCGGGCAGTTCAACCTTGATGAGCTTGATATCCGTTCCCCCCAGCGGAAGGCTGATATCGACAAGCTCTACAAGACGCTCTGGCCTGCCGTTGAGGAAGCGATTGATGCCAAAGATCGCAAACTCAACAGCATGAAGCGGGGTGATGAACTCCGTCCTGGCGTGCTGCAGATGGTCAAGGTTTATGTGGCTGCCAAGCGGGTTATCTCCGTCGGTGACAAGATGGCTGGCCGCCATGGAAACAAGGGCGTGATCGCCAAGATCCTTCCCAAGGAGGACATGCCCTTCTTGGCCGATGGCACTCCCGTGCAGATCATGCTCAACCCGCTCGGCGTGCCGAGCCGTATGAATGTTGGCCAGATTCTTGAAACCCATCTCGGATGGGCCGGCAAGATGCTCGGCTTCCAGGCCGTTACGCCGGTCTTCGATGGGGCTAGCGAAGAAGAGATCAATGCTGTTCTAGCTGACGCTGGCCTTCCTAAGCACGGAAAGGCCCAACTGTTTGATGGTCGTACTGGTGAGGCCCTCGAGCAGGAGACCACCGTTGGCTACATCTACATGCTCAAGCTGCATCATCTTGTCGACGACAAGGTTCATGCCCGCTCGACCGGCCCGTATTCACTGATCACCCAGCAACCGCTTGGCGGCAAGGCTCGGTTTGGTGGCCAGCGGTTCGGCGAGATGGAAGTCTGGGCACTGGAAGCCTATGGCGCAGCATACATCCTGCAGGAACTGCTGACCGTCAAGAGTGACGACGTCGAAGGACGTACCAAAATCTATGAGAGCATGGTCAAGGGTGAAAACACACTTGAGGCTGGCACCCCGGCCAGTTTTGACGTGCTCACCAATGAGATCCGAGGGCTTGCCCTCAACATGCAACTGGAGAAACGGCGGGTCTAACTCAGCCCGTTTACCAAACCAAACCACCAGATGGGCCCGACCCTACGTTCACGAGCCCTCGCCTTTCGCAGCCTTCAAACACAACTGACTATCCCCAGGAGACCTCTCCGTGAGCATCGGTGAAGCCACCTACGATCGCGTCAATGACTACTCGGCCGTCAAGATCAGCCTGGCCAGGCCGCATGATATTCGCAGCTGGTCATTCGGCGAGGTAAAGAAGCCCGAAACGATCAACTACCGCACCTACCGTCCTGAGAAGGACGGCCTGATGTGCGAGAAGATCTTTGGGCCAGAAAAGGACTGGGAATGTTCCTGCGGCAAGTACCGCGGGATGAAGTACAAGGGCATGATCTGCGACCGCTGCGGTGTCAAAGTGACGCACAGCCGCGTTCGCCGGAAGCGGATGGGCCACATTGAGCTCGCTGCGCCTGTGGTGCACATCTGGTTCTTCAAGGCGATGCCGAGCCGGCTTGGGGCTCTGCTAGACATGAAGACAACCAGCCTGGAGAAAGTCATCTACTTCCAGGACTATGTCGTTCTGGACCCCAAGGACACTCCCCTCAAGAAGCAGCAACTTCTCTCCGAGGAAGAGTGCCGGCAGGCACGCGACGAGTATGGCGAGACGGCCTTTGAGGCCGAGATGGGCGCCGATGCCGTTCGCAAACTCTTGCTCGACCTCGATCTGGTCGAACTGTCGAAGGTGTTGCGAGAAGAACTGGCCACCACCGGCTCAAAGCAGAAGAAGAAAGACCTCGTCAATCGACTGAAGATTGTGGAGGCCATTCGTGACAGCGAAAACAAGCCCGAGTGGATGGTCCTCGATGTCATCCCCGTCATCCCCCCCGACTTGCGTCCACTGGTCATGCTCGACAGTGGCAATTTTGCCACCAGCGACCTCAATGACCTCTACCGCCGCATCATCAACCGGAACAACCGGCTCAAGAAGCTTGTTGACCTGAATGCCCCCGAGGTCATCATCCGCAATGAAAAGCGGATGTTGCAGCAGTCGGTTGACGCTCTCTTCGACAACAATCGCTGCAAGCGGCCCGTCCTGGCTTCCAGCAACCGGCCGCTCAAGAGTCTGACGGACATGATCAAGGGCAAGCAGGGCCGGTTTCGTGAGAACCTGCTCGGCAAACGAGTCGATTACTCTGCCCGTAGCGTTATTGTCGTTGGCCCAACCCTGCGGCTCCATCAGTGTGGCCTGCCAAAGAAGATCGCGCTGGAACTCTATCAGCCGTTCATCATTCGCCGGCTGAAGGACCTGGGCCATGCCGACACCATCAAGTCAGCGAAGAAGATGCTGGAGAGGAAGGACGCCGAGGTCTGGGACATCCTGGAAGAGGTGATCCACAACCATCCTGTTCTTCTGAACCGGGCCCCGACCCTGCACCGCATGGGCATTCAGGCATTTGAGCCAGTCCTGGTCGAAGGCCATGCCATCAAACTTCACCCGCTGGTCTGCAAGGGCTTCAACGCCGACTTTGACGGTGACCAGATGGCGGTCCACCTGCCGCTGTCAATTGAGGCTCAGGTCGAAGCACACACGCTGATGCTGGCGACCAACAACATCTTTAGCCCCGCCAACGGTGCGCCGATCATCTCGCCGTCACAGGACGTCGTGATGGGCTGCTATTACCTGACGATGGCAATGCCCGGCCGTGGTGGCGAAGGGATGGTCTTCCGGAGTTTTGAAGAGGTCGAACTGGCTCACTCGTTCGGCAAGGTCGACACCCACGCCATGATTCGAGTGAAGCTGCCAGCCAACCGACGCCTCAAGACCGAAAATGATGCTGACAGCCAGCCGGGTGCCGTGATCGAAACCACAGCCGGCCGCGTGCTGTTCAACTCGATCCTTCCAGAAGGGATGCTGTTTTACAACATTCCTATGCGTTCCAGTGAACTGGCTCGGGTCATTTCGGACTGCTACCAGTTGCTCGGCCGGAGGAACACGATTGACCTTCTCGACGACATGAACCGAGTTGGTTTCAGTTGGAGTACCCGCAGTGGTCTCTCCTTTGCCACAGACGACCTGATTACGCCGGAAAGCAAACTGAAGATCATCGGTGACGCCGAGAAGTCAGTGATGAAGATCCTCAAGCTCTACCAGCGCGGCGTTATCACCGACGGCGAACGCTACAACCAGGTGCTGGACACCTGGACCCACGCCCGCGAGCAGATCACCAAGGAGATGATGGCCGAACTGGAGCAGGACACCGATGCTCGGGAGGTTCGCTACAGCGGCTACGTCAATCCAATCTTCCTCATGGCCCACTCCGGTGCCCGTGGTGGCGTTGAACAGATTCGTCAGTTGGCTGGCATGCGTGGCTTGATGGCCAAGCCATCCGGCAAGATTATTGAAACGCCCATCAAGGCAAACTTCCGTGAAGGCCTTACCGTGCTGGAATACTTCAGCTCCACCCACGGTGCTCGAAAGGGTCTGGCTGACACCGCTCTGAAGACGGCCGACTCTGGCTACCTCACCAGAAAACTCGCCGACGTTGCCCAAAACGTTGTTGTGACCATGCACGACTGTGGCACCACACAGGGCATTGAAAAGACCGTGATCTATCGTGGTGAGAAGGTCGAGGTCAATCTGGCCGATAGCATTCGGGGCCGGGTGAGTCGCACCAACATTGCCAATCCCATCACCGACGAGGTGGTGGTCCACGAGGATGACCTCATCACACCCAAGACCGCGCGGGACATCGAGGCTTTGGGCCTCGAAAAGATCCAGGTCCGCAGCGCGCTGACCTGCGAAGCCCCCCTGGGCGTTTGCCGTCTCTGCTACGGGATGGACCTTTCCACCGGCTCGCTGGTCGAAGAGGGTATGGCTGTCGGGATCATTGCGGCCCAGAGTATTGGCGAGCCAGGCACCCAGTTGACGATGCGGACATTCCACATCGGTGGTGTCGGTCAGCGTGCCGTTGAGGAAAACGAGTATCGCGCCAAGCGGCCTGGTACCGCGAAATTCACCCGTATCCGAACTGTTCAGAATGAAGAGGGTGAACTGGTCGTCTTGGCTCGAAATGGTGAAATCGCCATCTTGAACGAGAAGGGCCAGGAAGCTGACAAATTTGAGATTCCGGCTGGTGCCATCCTCAAGGTGGCTGAAAACGAAAAGGTCAAGCAGGGGACCGTTCTTGTCCAGTGGGATCCCCACTCGATTCCGATTCTCTCGGAAGTGCCGGGGAAGGTTCGCTACGAAGACGTGGTTGAGGGCGAAACCCTGCGAATCGAGAAGGACCCCAGTGGTCACATCCGCCGTATGATCATGGAGCACAAGGGTGTCTACCACCCGCAGGTTGTGCTCGAGGATGAGTCCGGCAAGATTCTCGATTTCTACTACCTTCCCGAGAAGGCCTACATCGAGGTTGCACCCGGCGAGACCGTGAAGGCCGGGCACATCCTTGCGAAGACACCGCGGGAAGCCGGCGGCACGCAGGACATCACTGGCGGTCTGCCCCGCGTCACTGAAATCTTTGAGGCCCGGAAGCCAAAGGATCCGGCGATCATGGCCGAGATTGATGGCAAGGTCGAGGTCAGTGGCGAGAAGCGACGTGGCAAGCGAACGATCATCGTCCGCAACGAAACGGGCGTCGAGCGAGAGCATCTCATCACTCACGGCAAACACATGCGTGTACACGCTGGTGACATCGTTCGCGCCGGTGAAGCCCTCGTTGACGGCCCACTAGTCCCGCACGACATCCTGCGGATCTCTGGTGAAGAAGAAGTGCAGCGGTACCTGGTTCGCGAGATTCAGAATGTCTATCGCAGCCAGCGTGTTGAAATTGATGACAAGCACATCGAGATCATCGTTTCCCAAATGCTCCGTAAGGTGAAAATCGACACCGTCGGCGACACCTCCTTGCTGCCGGGCAGCATGCTCGACAAGCATGACTTCCGTCAGGCGAATGAGCGTCTCGCTGGCTGCCTGCGGATTACTGATAAGGGCGACAGTGAATTTGAGGTGGGCAGCATTGTTCCCAAGGATGTGCTCACTCAGACCAACGAAACGGTGGAGGCCCTCGGCGGCACACCCGCCAAGGGCACCAAGCCGAAATCGGCCACGGCCAGCACGCAGTTGTTGGGAATTACCAAGGCAAGTGTGCAGAGTTCGAGTTTCATCTCGGCTGCCAGTTTCCAAGAGACGACCAAGGTACTCACCGAGGCTGCCCTGGCAGGCCGCGTCGACAACCTGGTTGGGCTCAAGGAGAATGTGATCTTGGGCCACCTCATTCCGGCTGGCACAGGATTCAACACCTTCCAGTCTTCAGAAGTTCGGGTTCGGCCAGAGGCGCTCGAAGCCCTCCGCATCGATCGTGAAGATCTTCTGGCTCGCGACTTCCCGCTGCTTGAGGCTGCCGGCCCAAGCGATGAGGAACTGGCTGCTGGGGCAGAGAGTCTGACCGATGGTGGCCAGCCGACCCTCGACATTTTTGCAGAATCATCTGAAACCTCAGAAAATCCCTCTGAAGGGCTTTGAGCCCCGGGCACCTGCCTCTCGGTCGGTGCTCCCCTAGGGTTTTCCTGAGTGCCAGACGATGGCTGCTTGAGGGCCTTTTGCTGCAGAGAGTTTCTGGATGACCGGTGTTGAGACGACCAGCGGCCGGCAGGCAGTCCTGCCCAACCTGAGTGAGCCGCCTCGTTTGGCACCGTCTGAGGATGTCTCAGAGGCAGCCATTCGCCTCTCTCGCAAACAGCCTGCCAACCAAACTGCGGCAGCTATCTTGGGAAACCGGCTGACAACCGTCTGGGGCCTCTGCCAAGAAGCCGGAGACCCTCTGGCTGATCCCGAGGTCGTCCATCGCCTGCGGGTAGCCACGCGTCGCTCTTTAGCCGCCTTCAGCCTGTTGAAGCCACTTTTGCCTCGCAAACAGCATCGCCGATTCGTGCGGTGGCTCCGCAACCTCCGTCGTGCAGCGGGTACAGCCCGTGATCTCGATGTCATTGTCGACCGGCTGCAGCATCACCTGCCACCGGTCGCCGATCCAGAGAGCACCCTGCTGAAACTCCTGAATCTGCTGGGGGACTATCAGGTTGCCAGCCGGGTACCGCTCCAAAAATGGCACCATCACCTGCTCAGGAGCAACTGGGCCCAACGGGTCGACGAGCTAACACGTGGTCTCTCCACCAAACAAAAATGTGAACGCTATGGCTCGTTTGTCAGCCGACGGCTGACACGCTGCGGGAAACGGTTCTTTGCAACCGCCGGTCACTCCGCAAAACGAGCCGACGACTTGCACCAGATTCGTATTGAAGGGAAGCGGCTTCGGTATAGCCTTGAGCTTGTTCCCACGCAGAGCCGGAAATCTGCTTATGACCGCTGCCTGCGTTCACTCAAAAAGATGCAGGTTGCCTTGGGTGACTTTACTGATCACACCGCAGCGGCAGGGTGCTTCGAGCGACTGCGTGAAGAGGGCCTGCCAGCTGAACTTATGCCTCTCGTAGAAGAACTCCGTCGAGAGGAGCATCTTCTGGCCGAATTAGCCCAGCAACGGTTCACCATCTGGTGGAATAACAAACGCCGACGACGCCTGCGTCGCCGCTTCTCCAAGACTCTCAAGCGATAGCCATGCCCAAGATCAGCCCCCCTTCAGCAGACACTCCCCCAGCTTTCGCAAGCAGCCTGCTGGCGTCAACGCCCGCTCTCATCGTGCTGGCGATCATCGCAGCTGGACTCCTCTGGTGGGGCTGCCAGATCGCCCTCATGCCAGCAGCCTCCCCTGCCGTGCAGGCATCGGGGCGACCGGCCCTGCCAGTTTCAAGTGCGCGGCAGCAGCCAACTTCTTCCACCAATCCAGAGAGTGGCTTTCTGCCGACGAACCCGGCTTCTTCACCGCCGCCAAGCCCAACTCCCGAAGGCATGGTCTGGGTGCCGGGCGGAGAATTCTCGATCGGTTGCAGCGACCCCCGTGGTATCCCTCACGGGGGCACCAACCCAATGGCCGATGCCCGCCCCATTCATCGAGTCACGGTCAAGAGTTTCTGGATGGATGCGACTGAGGTGACCAACCGGCAATTTGAAGCCTTCGTGACAGCCACTCACTATGTGACTGTCGCCGAAATTCCACCACGTCCTGAAGACTTCCCGGGAGCCCCCGCCGAAAATCTGGTGGCTGGCTCCATTGTCTTCACTCCCCCCGACCGCCCTGTTGGGCTCGGAGACCATCTGCAATGGTGGCGGTATGTACCCGGCGCGAACTGGCGACACCCGTTCGGGCCAGCATCATCAATTCAAGGGCACGAGGATGAACCGGTCGTGCACATTGCCTTTCCTGATGCTCAGGCATATGCCGACTGGGCCGGCAAACGCCTTCCGACCGAAGCCGAGTGGGAATTTGCGGCACGCGGTGGCCAGGCAGGTTTAGTCTATCCCTGGGGAAATCAGTTCCGTCCCGAAGGCCGCTGGATGGCAAATACCTGGCAAGGACGGTTTCCATCCGAGAATACAGCCGCTGATGGATTTACCGGCATTGCGCCCGTCCGGCAATTCCCCCCCAACGACTACGGCCTCTACGACATGTCGGGTAACGTCTGGGAGTGGTGTGCTGACTGGTATCGTCCTGACACCTACCAGAGGCAGCAACTGGGTGAACTGCCCACAGAGAATCCAACCGGCCCCGACACCAGTTTTGATCCGCAGGAACCAGGGATTCCTAAACGGGTCCAGCGGGGAGGGTCATTCCTCTGCACCGACCAGTACTGCTCCCGCTATATCGTTGGTACCCGCGGAAAAGGCGACGTCACCAGCGGCTGCAACCACATTGGCTTCCGCTGCGTGCAGGACGTGCACTAGCCTTCGCAGGCACGTCCGGACCAGCTTAGGACCGCTCTTTTTTTCGCAGCAATTTCCGCAGGCTCGCAAGTGTTCGGGTATTGGCTACGTCCTTTGGCTCAAGCCCCGCCCGCCGGGCCTGCAGCACACCACACCGCATGACATCGAGTCCCTCGGTGGAATGGGCATCGGTTGAGATGACCATCTGGACACCAGCCTGACGGGCCGCCGCAGCCAGGGTGTCATCCAGATCGAGCCGCCAAGGATTGGCGTTTATCTCGAGGCAGGTGCCGGTAGCTGCTGCCGCCTCAATGACCTGCTGCATATCAACATCATAGGCCGGGCGACGATTGATCAGTCGTCCTGTTGGATGGCCGATACAACTGACGGCAGGATGATGAATGGCTTCAAGAATTCGGCCTGTAATCCGGTCGCGTGCCTGCTTCTGCCCATAGTGGAGACTCGCCACGACCCAGTCTGCTTCAGCCAACACATCCTCTGGAAGGTCGAGCCCCCCTTTCTCCAGCATGTCGACCTCAATCCCCTTGAGCACGACCAGCGGGGGCTTGCCTTCAGCAGCCAAGGACTCATTGAGCCGGTCAATCGACCGCCATTGCCGCCGCAGCCGTTTCTCATCGAGGCCATGAGCCATCGTCACCCGCTTACTGTGGTCGGTAATGGCAATGTAAGACAGCCCTCGCTCAATGGCCGCCTGTGCCATCTCCGTCAGGGTTGCTTCGCCATCAGTGGCAGTGGTGTGCATATGCAGATCACCGCGAATATCGGCAAGTGTGACCAACTGGGGGAGGCTCCCCGCTTCGGCCCGCTCAATCTCTCCCCGTCCCTCACGAAGTTCCGGTGGAATCCAGAGCAGCCCAATCGACTGGTACACCTCTTCTTCGGTTCGCCCCGCCAATGGCTTGGCTGCCTGGTCATCAATTCGCGTCACGCCATATTCATTGATGGTAAGCCCCTGCTCTCGGGCTCGACTGCGGACCCGCACATTGTGTTCTTTTGATCCCGTAAAATATTGCCAGGCAGCCCCAAACGACGCCGCAGTGACTACCCTGAGGTCAATCTGGATTTGCTGTGGCCCGCGAATGCTTGTCTTCGTCTCACCCCGAAGCAGTGTTTCACCAGCTGCGTTCCAAGCCAGCAGATGATCCATCACCTCGTTTGGCTTCTTGCTCTGCGCCAGAATGTCGATGTCGCCGACTGTTTCACGGCCACGCCTCCAACTGCCAGCAGCTTCGACCCGCTCCGCTGCAGGACAGTCTCGCATCCACGCGAGGAGTTGCTGCACGATGACGTCAGCTTCTTGCCAGAGCAGTCGACTGTGTGCCGGATCTTGGGCAAAGGCCAGGTTGGCCAGAATCATGGCCTCTGTCTTTTCGCCAAACCCCTTAAGGTCACGCACGCGGCCTGCCCGGCAGGCGTCGCCAAGGTCGTCAAGCGAGGTAAGGCCGAGCGAATCGACCAAGATCTTCACCTTCTTGGGGCCAAGACCTGGAACCCGCATGAGTTCAAATGCGACCTGCGGGACTTCCTGCTCAAGCTGCTCAAGCAGTGGGAGTCGGCCACCGTCAAGCAGGGCCTCAATCTTTGTCGCCAGATCCTTCCCAATTCCCTCAAGATCAGTGAGCGAACGGCCTGCTGCCTCACGGATGGTTGCCAGTGACTCGACCGTTCCTTTCACCAGCCGAGCCGCATTACGGTAAGCCCGTATGCGGAAAACATTCCCCCCCTGATACTCAAGAAGATCGGCAACATGATCAAAGAGCGAGGCGATCTCAGCGTTGGTCACAGCGGCAATTACTGGGCATGGGTAGGGAGTGCTGCCGTCGGATACGTCGGCTGCCAGCCCTGAGCATACGGTCCAGTAGGAGCCTTCGTGAATGCCGGCTGCCATCCAGCAGGTGAGATGCTGCGTGACGGCTGCCATGAGGTGGTGTGACTGGTCGGCTCCAAAAGCTTGGGAAATGCCCGAGTCGCACTCGTCGGCCCGTTTCCAGGAACCACCGGCATATCGCTATTGCCCTGCAAGGGCCTGCCATAGGATTGCTGGCTGCCACCAACTGGGCCACTGCTCACTGGAGGAATCGGCCGCAGGGCTGGGGCAGGGGCCGTCTGCCCGTTGGCATCGTCACGGGTCGCTGAGACACCGGCTGCGGGCGGCTCAGTGGCCTGCTGAGCCGCTGGCGACTGATTGCCTGGCTGCTCGGGACGCCGGGAGAGTTCTGGAATCGGCTTCAGTGACGGCGCCGGGCTGAGTGCTGGCGGACTGGTGGGCTGAGGCTGCACCGGAGCCTGCGGCATCATCGCGGTGCCACTTTGTGGCACGATCTGCTGTTGGTAGGTGCTCCCGGTGGCCGGTGGCAGAACAGGCTGTTGGGTTGGCACGGACGGAGGGACGGTCGCTCCGGCAGCGCCCCAGGCCTGTGGGGTTGTCTGAGATGGTGCCGCGAAAGGACTGGCGGCTGTTCCTGCCGGGCCCGGGACGGTACCAGCGTATGCCGGAGCAGTCGCTCCCTGTTGCACCTGAACGTACTTCGTGGTGTAGACAGCACGGTATTGAGTGACCGGCACACTTACCGGCTTCTGCACGTAACTGGTAACCGGCTGCATGCATTCCACGGCACAGCCTGTGCAAGGATCAATTTCACACGATGACTGATAACA
>Ga0181591_10002283_pt1 | contig 16506 bp, 12 predicted proteins | sample 071ome_33_FD_133757 | JGI IMG/M metagenome (GOLD analysis project Ga0181591, IMG submission 133757) | Coastal salt marsh microbial communities from the Groves Creek Marsh, Skidaway Island, Georgia - 071412AT metaG (megahit assembly) | ecosystem: Environmental > Aquatic > Marine > Intertidal...
ACAAGGTGGTACTGATATGATGAGAGCTCAGATGGCACAAAAAATGGGTTATGGTGATTTAAAAAAAGGACCAAGTAAAACAGGTCTTGGAGTTCAAACAGGATTACCTGGTTTAGATAGAATTCTAAATAGAGATAATTCTGCACTTGTAAAAAAGTTTAAAAGATAGGAGATTATAAATGGCATATGTAATCGGTAGAAAAATTGTAAAGGATACAAAAGATTTTCATTCCTATGCCTATGGTATTACCCTACCTTTAAGAAAAGGAGAAACAGGATTTTTTGAACAAGCTTTTGTTTCATTTGAACAAGCAAAATCAAATTTGAAAAATCTACTTCTTACAAAAAAGGGAGAACGAGTTATGCAACCAAACTTTGGTACTGGTTTACATTCTTTATTATTTGAACAAATAGATGATAATTTAGAATCAAAGATTCAAGAAACAATCACAAAAAATGTAAATTATTGGTTACCATATGTTAATATAAAAAATATAGATGTTGAAATGACAAATGAATTGAAAGACCAAAATAGAGTAAACTTAAGTTTAGAGTTTACAGTTGGTAATCAAACTGATTTACACGAATTAACATTTACAGTACAAGGAACAAATTAAGATGGCATTAAATTCAGCAACATTTAAAAGTAATAAGGGAAGAGATATAAAATATCTTAACAAAGATTTTGCACAGTTTAGACAAAATCTAATTGAGTATGCTAAAACTTATTTCCCAAAAACACATTCTGATTTCAATGAATCCTCACCAGGTATGATGTTCATAGAAATGGCATCTTATGTTGGAGATATTCTTTCTTATTATACTGATGATTCATTAAAAGAATCTTTAATGTTATATGCTGAAGATAAGGCAAATGTTATTGCTCTTGCAAAGTACTTAGGATACCAACCAAAGGTAACTTCACCAGCAGTAGCAGAGGTATCTGTATATCAACTCGTTCCATCGATTTATAACTCAAATAGTAAATCAGGTACAAACTATGAACCTGATTCAAGATTTTATCTTAGAGTAAAAGAAGGTATGATTATCCAATCTTCAAAATCAAATACAAGATTTAGAACAAGTGAACTTTTAGATTTTAATGATGAAAACGATAGAGAAATTACAGTATGGGCATATGACCCTAATGATTCTACAAAACCAATTCAATACTTGGTTAAAAAAACAATAAAGGCAATATCTGCAGAGTTAAAGGAGTTTACTCAAACTTTCAATGGAAATACTTCTTTCTCTAAAATTAATATTGCAGATACTAATGTTGTTGACATTGTTGATGTAAGAGATTCAAATGGTAATAAGTGGTATAATGTTCCTTATCTTGCACAAGAATTGGTTTACATTGATTATCCAAATACCGAACAATATGATAAAGACCTATCACAACACCAAACTGATGGAGTATCAAGAATATTAAAAACATTAAAAACATCAAGAAGATTCACAACACAAGTTAATGATGATAATACTACCTCACTTGTTTTTGGTGGTGGTACTGCGAGTGATGATGAAACTTTAATTCCAAATTTTAAAAATGTTGGATTGGGATTAAATAATTCTATTGATAAATTAGGAGCATCATTTGACCCATCAAACTTTTTGAAAACAAAATCTTATGGACAGGCACCGAGTGGAACATTTACAATACAATATTTAATTGGTGGTGGTGTAGAATCAAATGTTGCTAAAGGTGAACTTACATCTATACAAAGAATAGAATATGATGAAGATACTACAATATTTACTCCAAGTGAATTAAGATTGTATAATCAAGGTAAAGCATCTATTGCGTGTGATAACGAAACACCAGCAACAGGTGGTAGGGGTGAAGAAACTATCGATGAAATAAGAGAAAACGCTCTTGCAAACTTTGGTTCACAAAATAGAGCAGTAACAAGAAAAGATTATCAAGTAAGAGCACTTTCTATGCCATCTAAATTTGGTGGAGTTGCAAAGGCATATTGTGCACCAGATGGTGAGTTAGATAATAATTCTCCTTCTTCTATCCTTAACAATCCTAATTCATTAGAAGAGTTTGCAGGATTAGTACAAACTTTAGGAGAAAAGAAACTTACAGAGCAACAAATCAAAGATGAATTAAGAAACTTTTTAGCAAGTAAAAAAGGAAATCAAAATGAAAAAAACAATCCTTTTGCAATTAATTTGTATTTACTTGGATATGATACTAATAAAAAATTACAAACTCTAAACAGAGCAGTAAAAGAAAACTTAAAAACTTATTTAGGTGAGTACAGAATGTTAACAGATGGAGTTAACTTTATTGATGGTTATGTTATTAATATTGGATTAGATTTTGAAATTAGAGTTTATGGTGGATATACTAAAAGAGAAGTTCTTACTAAATGTATAAACGAATTAAAAGAATATTTTAATATTGATAATTGGACTTTTAATATGCCAATTAATATTTCTGAAATTGAATTATTGATTGCAGGAGTAGAAGGAGTACAATCAGTACCTAAGTGTGAAATTACTAACAAGTGTTTAGGAAACTATTCATCACATTCTTATAATATATTAGATGCAACTAAAGGTAAAATGGTTTACCCATCTTTAGACCCATCTATATTTGAAGTGAAGTTTCCAAACAAAGATATAAAAGGGAGGGTTGTATAATGTATTATTTCGTAACATCATCTAAAGATACTACAATCTATTTACAACAACCCACACAAAATACTGGGTTTGATGAAATATTAGAAGTTTCCAAAACTTATTATGGAAACTTAAAAGATAACGCAAGAACATTAATCAAGTTTGATACAAATGCTATTTCGGAATCAATAGCAAGTGGTGAAATTACAATGAGTTCTGCTGAACTTATTTTAAAAGAATGTGAATCAAGTGAAATACCAACTGATTATACAATTTATGCTTATCCTGTTTCTCAATCTTGGGATATGGGTATAGGAACAAGGTTTGATAACATAAGTACTGATGGATGTTCTTGGGAAAAGAGAACAACCTCATTAACTTGGTTAGGAACTGATTTTGCAAGTGGAACAACTGGTTCATTTAATGGTAAGGGTGGAACTTGGTACACTGGTTCTGCAGCATCACAATCTTTTTCATATGAGTCAACTGATATAGAGATGGATGTTCTAACTCCACTTAACTCTTGGATAAGTAGTTCAATACCAAATGAGGGTTGGATTATAAAACACGATTCATCTTTAGAAAATGATACCGAAGATTACGGACAATTAAAGTTTTTTTCAAAAGAAACAAATACTATATACCAACCGAAGTTAAGAATTGGTTGGGATGATTCTTCTTTCTCTACTGGTTCTCTTAGTGCATTAACTGCCGATGATATTCATATCACATTTAAGAGATTAAAAGTAAGATATAAACGAGGAAGTAAACCTACAATCAGAGTTTTTGGGAGAGAAAAATATCCTCTTAAAAATTACACCAATCAATATGCTTATACAGATGTATATTATTTACCATCAACTACTTACTATCAGATTAAAGATATAGTAACAGATGAAGTGGTGGTTCCATTTAGTGATGACTATACAAAAGTTAGTTGTGATTCAAATGGTAATTATTTTAAATTAAATTTAAGTAACTTTGAATATAACAGAGATTACTATATAGAAATAAAAGTAAATAGAAATGGTGTGATTGAATACTTTACTGATAAAGAGTTAACTTTCACCGTAGAGAAGTAAAATGGCGTTAAACGATAAATTTAGAATAGACGAGTTAGTCAAAAAAGGCGATAAAGGGATTCGTAGAAATGAATCTGGTAAAATCGTTGTGCGTAAAAAAGATGGTAAAGAAATAAAACCATCACCAAAATCTGCAAAACCATTTGGTGAAGAACGAATAAAAGGAAAGTTAGTTAAAGATAAACTAAAAGAAGATTTAGTATATAGAGATGATGAAATAAATCCAAATCAAGAAACCTTTTCAGGTGAAGCTAATATAAACTTAGTTAAACCAAAATATAATGAAGAGGAGTTAGTAAAGGCTGTTGATGTTGAAGTTGATGAGTTAGTAAAGAAAAGAAAACCTCAAAAACCAAGGTATATTCTATACGAAAAATATCAACAGAAGTTAAATGAAATAAAAGATTTAAATCAACAACTTCAAGATGTTACTAATGAAAGAGATAATTTATTATCAAATGTAGAAACATTAGAAGGAAGTGTTGAAGTTTTAAATGCTCAAATTCTAACACTACAAGAACAAATAAATTTTCAAGAACAAGAATTTAGAAAGTTAACTGAAAAGTTTGGAGAGTTATCTTTAGATTTCCAAAATGCAGTGGTTAAGGGAACTAAGGAAGGTATTGAAAGAGTTTCATTAACTGCACAATCAAGAGGACTAGAAGCACAAAAAGAAACTTTACAATCCCAATTAGATTCAGAAAAAGAAATTGTTAAATCTTTACAAGCTGCAAACGAAACATTACAACAAACAATTGAAACAAATGCTCAAATATTTGAACAACAAATAGCACAAGCAAATCAACAAGTAAAAGCGGCTCAAGCAACAGCAGCAAATGCAGCTAACTCTAAGAAGAAAAAAATTATTTGTAATGAACTTTATCATCAAGGGTATTTACCACAACACATTTGGGATGCAGATGAACGATGGGGTGATAAAAGATTCGTTACAGACCCTAAGTTGGTTATTGGATATCAAATGTGGGCAAGAAAAGTTGTGGAGTTTATGAGAAGAAAACCTCAGTACACTCCAATTATATATTTCTTATGTAAACCATGGACAGAATGGATGGCATATGATTTAGGTGTATTGCCGAAAAATAATCTAAGAGGACAGTTTACTCAATGGGTAGGTAGATATTTCTCTTATATGGTTTATGATTTATATGGTGGAGATAAACTTTATCAGAGATATTTAAATAGTAATTAATTATGGCAATTAAAGAGTTTAAAGAAATAGTAGACCGAAAGGGTTATTTAGTTGAATCTGAGGATAGAAAGATATTCGAACAAGAGTTAACTAAATCAAACTATGGATTGGGTTGTAATGATATGATTGAGTTCATACTTTATGATTCTAATGACAATCAATTGCCCCAAGGTGAAGATGGAAAGTTAGTAAGATATATTTCAACAGATGATGAAGATTATAAAAAATATTTCTTAAATTTACCAAAAAATCCTTATACAAACAAAATGAATGATTCTGAAGATTATGTTGTTGATTTACAACAACTAATATTAGATTCAGGATATAATAATGGTATCTTTAAAACTCAAGTAACATTTCTAAACAGAAGAGTTGGTTCAGAAATAGGATTAGATAAAACATGGATACACGAAATATCACCATCTCGAACAGAAGTAAGAATTCTTCCTCTAAAAAATAAAGCAGTAGATAAAGATTTAGAAAAAAGATATTCAGTTTTTACAGATAAAAAACAATTTAGAGATGATATAATTTATAATATAAGAGAATATGTTGATAGTATTAATTTAGATAAAATAAGAGATTTTATTACCCTTAGAAAAGGAACTGAATCTGATGGTAAACAATATATTAACTTAATTAAGAAAGAATTCAAAATCAATGATTTTGATATATTTTTACTAAAGATTAGAGATAAGTGGATTGAATCTATCAAATATTATGTAGATGGATATGGTTGGGATATTAATAATTTAAACTACGGCAAACCTCTTGGTAACGAACAAGAGTGTATTGAGCTTTCATTAAAAGAATTACAATCTGATTTAGAAACTTCTTTAATAAACATTATAGATAAATTTTTATTTAAAAGAGATATTATAAAAGATAGTATTTTAACAAAAGAAGAACAAATAACTTTAGATAAAGTAAAAGATATTTTAAAAACATCAACATCTACTTCAGTATATGAAAGTTCTATACCAGACAGTATTAGTGGAGTAGTAAGAGGATGTACAGACCCTAATTCTAAAAACTATAATCCAGAAGCAACAGAAGATGATGGTAGTTGTTTATATGAAGAAGAAGATTTAGTTGTTAAAGGGTGTACAGACCCAACTTCACTAAATTATAATCCACTTGCAACAGTAGATGATGGAAGTTGTGAATATGCCGAAGAAGTAAATATTGTTAAAAAGAAATATTATGTATGGTCTGATAGAGGAGAAATAAACTATGTAGATAAAAATGGAGTACTTCAGAACCTAAGTGGTGTAGAGTTCGATTCGTTTACAGTAGTACATCAAGTTAATAAAGTAACTTTTATTGGAGATGTTAGAGAAGTACCAAAAATAACAAGAAAGAAAACTACATATTTTTATAGAATTATAAATCAATCATCAATAAAAAATTATAGAACTCCAAACTATGATAGAGGTTATATTGATTTTGATTTCAATCAAAATTATATCTTTAGAGAAGGAGCATATGGAAACACATTTACTTCAACATATAATTTTGAAGATAGTGGAGCAGGTATTTTAGGATTTAAAGGACAACCTATAGCCGTATCATATAAAGATGAATTAGGAAACACAGTTACATCACTTGAAATAGAAATTGGAGGTTCTATTACAGTATGTGCACAAGAAGGAAGTATATCAGAAATACCTGGTATTAAAGTTATAAAGGGTAATCTTTGTGGAGAAGGCATGGTAACTCAAACTCCAACAACTCCAAGTACAGGAGCAGGCTCTGGTGGAGGAGGTGGTTCATTTAGAGATGAAGTATTATTTGATGAAGGTGGGGGAGACCCAATAAACCCATATACTAATCCTGGTGATTTCGAAGGTGGACCAGTAAATATAAGGAATATTAAGTAATGGCACAAAGAGATAAAATATCGTTTGACCAACAATCAACCCAAGTAGAATCATTGGGAGGATATGATATTGTTGATAACTTTGGTGTAAGAGATGATGTTCTTTTAGAATCACCCTCTGGTGGTGGAGGAAGTTCAAAGCCTGTAAATATTATTAGAGGATGTACAGACCCAACTTCACTAAATTATAATCCACTTGCAACCGTAGATGATGGAAGTTGTTCTTATTCTGTACCAACTCAACCTATAAAAGATAAGAGTATAGAATTAAGTTTAAACGCTAATCAACCATTTAGAGATATACTTTTAGATGGAAAAAGAGTAGATAAACAACAAAAAAATACATTAGTACTTTCTGCTAAAGAAGTTCTAACTCCAAAAACTATTACTATTTCCAATGTTAATGGTAGAGCCAAAGAAGAATATACTATCTTTGCATTAAAACAAACACTAACAAAAGAAATAAAACCTATTGTAGATTTATTACCAGAAGAGGATGTAATTTTAGATGAAGCTAGATTTGCTGATATTGGAGTTAATATTAGTGGTGAAGCAATAAAAACATATGGTACATATAATCTACCTGAAATTAGAAACATTGGAAGTTCTCCACTACGATTAAGTGGATTTGGAAATACGGCTGTACCAGATGTATATCTTGGATACACAAGACCTGTAAAGCCAAAAACAATAAAAAGACCTGAATTAATTCTTGGAAATATTAGTTACGAATATTATACTTTTGTAATTCAAAAAAGAGGATTTAACTCAAGAAAGGTTGCTATAGCAAGACCATATGATTCTGAATTAGATACGAAAGGATTAGTTGTTCCTATTCTTGGTAATGATAATAAATCACCAAAAGCAAGTGCAGCTTTATCATTTACTTTGGAGTCAATAAACCCACCACCACTACCAATACCATATATAATTGATATTGAATCAGACTTGGCAGGTGATGGTATTATACAATATTCTACATCTTGGGGTGATAGTGGAAAATTACCAAGTTCAGGTAAATTACAATTAACTGGTGAGAATTTAATAAAACCAACTATTGAATTTTTTGGTGTAGGTATATCCTCATATACTCATGATGTTTCATACCAATACATTACAGGTAACACAAAAAATAGTAAACCCACTAAAGAAATACCAAATATAGATGCAAAATTTGTTGTATCTCCATACAACCAAATTATAAAAGTATCTGCAAAAAGAGCAGAGATTACACCTCCACCAACAAAACCAAATCTAAGGGCGGAAGTTGATTTTGTAACATACAATATTAATAGTAAAGAACCTTTAAAAATAGGATATGAGACAACTTACACAGATATTGTTCATTTCCAACTTGGAAAAACTAAAAAGAAAATTTCAAGAAGTGGTTCATTAATATTAACCAAATCGGATTTCTTAAATGGTGTTGGTAATTATGTAATTTATTTACAACCTGTTTCTGAAAGAGGAGGTAGTGGTGATTACAAAAAAATATTAGTAAATGTAATACAAAAAGATTATTTACCTGGTCCTGATATTACTCACATTAATTATCCACAAAATATAAAAGGAGCGGATTTTCAAGAATATAATGTACCTTTCAGAGTTTCTTGGCAATCAATCAATACAAATTATGTTAGAGTATTTGCAGGAAAAAGAAGTAATCAAACATTTTTAGGACAGTTTCCAGCATCATCTTTAGCAGATTTTAATGTAGAAGATGTTTTAAGAGTAGCTGGAAATAATTTAGATTTAGATGCAAATATAGTTTTATTTAAATTAATTTTTGTACCTTTTAACGAAGAAGGAGATTCCTTAACAGAAGGTAAAGAAGAAAATATTACTATTACTTTTGATAAAGGAGATTTAAAACTAAGAAGAGGAAATGTTGTAGCTGATTTAAGACAGGCATTTTTAAATAATATTGATTCAAAAAAATTAATTAGAGATACTTCACCTTTACTTTCTCATTACTTACATCTTGGAAGTGGTAATAACAAATTAATTTCAACTTGGGGTATTGACGATTTAACATTTTCAGAACAATATACCGATGAAGAAACAAATCAAACAAAGTATAGAAATGTTGAAAAATCAATTGTATTAAAATTATATGAACCACTACCAAGAAATATTGGAACAAATGATGTTGTGTGGTTATCTAAAATACAATCAGTACCTTTAATTGATGAAATAGAAATTACTGAAGATTTTTCTAAAGAGTGTAAACCACTTACACCAAACTTTAACTTAGATGTAACTGATTCAATTGGATATGAAATGTTAGATGATATCATTGCAAGTGGTTCATCATCATCAACTGAAATAATAAATGAATATGTATCATCAAGTAATTTTAGTTTATCAAGTTTTAATATTCAATTTACTAAACAAAAAGAAAAATTATTCGAAGAATATAATGGTTCTGCTAACCTTATATTACCATATGGTAGTGAAGTATATAATTGGAATGAGTTTGTTAAATACTCTTCTGCAGAAGAAAGAAGTGAAAACTTTTTCTATAAAGTAAAATTAATAGAATCATATCAAGATAAAATTGATGAAATAGATACTAAAGAATCAACAATTTCATTATCAAATCAAAAAACTAAATTACAAACAAAAATAAATAATGTTAAAAAAGGATTTGATGCTTTTGAAAAACATCTTTATCAAACAAGTGGTTCATTAACTTATCCTGGTGCTGGATTAAATGAACTATCTGCATCAAGTGATATATCAGTTACAGATTGGTATTCTAATATTATATCATCTTCAAGGCATTACGATTATAATAATTCATCAAGATTATCAAATAATTTACCAGATTACATTTTATTAGATGATAAAAATAGTGAATTTACTTTATTCTTTGATATGATAGGTCAACACTTTGATACTATACATACACATATAAAAGGTATATCTCGTTCAAAAAAATTAGAACATAAATATGAAACAGGTATAAAAGATGATTTAGTTTATCACCTATTAGAATCGTTTGGATTTAATGCAGATTCAGGTGCTGAAAGTCAATTACTTTGGGAATATGCATTTGGATATTGGAACAAAGAAAAAGAGACAAGAGGAGATGGAAGTCAAAAATCAGTATTAACACCAAAAGATAGACAACATGAAATTTGGAGGAGGTTATTAAATAACTTACCTTATCTAAGTAAACACAAGGGTACAAAGAGAGCACTTCATGCGGCAATGAGTTGTTATGGTGTACCTAATTCATTATTAACTATAATGGAATTTGGTGGGCCAAAAGACCCAACTCAAAGTGGTACAACTCAGTTTACTTTTGAAGATAGAACGGCAGCTATAGAATTAGTTAGTGGTAGTTCAATCATAGTACCATGGAAACAATTTAGCAATACATTAAGTAATGATTGGCCTAACTCTGTTGAAATTAGATTAAATACAGAACAAAGACAAAATCAACAAATTTTAAGTGGTTCAAATTTATCATTAGATATTTTAAAAGATACTGGTTCACTTGCAAAAATACAACTTACAGTAGGACCAGATTCAGTAAGTACACCATTAATTCCTTTCTTTAATGATGAATATACACATATCGTTGTTAATAGAACAAGTGGAAGTTCAGATACATTTGAAGTATTTGCAAAAGAATCATTCCAAGGAAGAATAAGAAATCAAGTATCGGCTTCATTATCTGCAACAACAAAAGGGTGGGAATATACAGGTGAACTACATTTAGGTAAAACATTTACAGGTTCAGTTGATGAATTTAGATTATGGAGAACACCATTATCTCAATCAAGAATTGATAATCACACAATGATGCCAGAAGCAATTGATGGTAATCACATATCTGCTTCTACTCATGATTTATTCTTTAGAAACGATTTTGAATATCCAAAGAATAGACATTCAAGTGGTGATACGGCAATCAAAAATGTTGCAGTAACATCAACATATGCATCATATTCAACGGCAAGTAATTTCGATAACAATACAACTTATCCTTATCAATACACTCCTTATGATAGAGATGTAACAGCAAATGTACCTTCAACAGGATTTAACTTTGCAAACAAAGTAAGATTTGAAACTCAAACAAAATTAATTGATTTATCTTATAGACAAAGAGCAACTAAAAAATCATTTGACCAATCACCTGTTGATTCAAATAGATTAGGATTATTCTTTTCACCAATAAAAGAAGTTAATTTAGATATTGTTAAAAGTTTAGGTGATTTTAATATTGATAATTATATTGGTAATCCGGCAGATGAATACTCGGATGAATATACTGATTTAAAAACATTAAGAAATTATTACTTTAGTAGATATACTTTAAATTTACATGAATATATTCAATTAGTAAGATATATTGATAAATCACTTTTCAAAACTTTAGAATCACTTGTACCTGCAAGAGCAAAAGTTTCAAGTGGATTATTAATTGAACCTCATGTATTAGAAAGAAGTAAAACTAAATGGACAAAACCAAGTGGTACACTTAGTTCACTTACTTCATCAATAGATGTAGAACAAGATGTAAATGTTATTTCTACAAACCCACAATATAATGCATTGGTAACTGCATCTCAAGAAATAACTCTTAAAGGAGAAAACTCACAGTATTCGGTTATTATTGATACAGAATCAGATACAACTTTAAGTGGTACAAAATCAGATTATTCAGCAACTATAACAAATACCGATACTACAACATTAGAAGGAACGATAACAAGAAATTCAGGTTCCGATATGGGTGGTATTTCTATAACAGTAGATGCTCAAGTAACAGGTTCAGTACAAGGTCAATATGAATCTACTCAGTATCAATCAGTTGGAATGGACCCTGATTCACTATCAGTAGCGGGATTTGGTTTATATGGAAAAGATGGAACTGTAATAAGAACAAGATTATTTAATAATAACATTGTAAAGGATAGGGTAAAAGTATTTTTATTAAAACAATCTTATACAGAAGATGTACCAAAAAATATTAACAGCCTCGATTCATCAATGGGAACTGAACTTGAAACTATAACAAAATATAGACACAAAGTATCTATATTACCATGGACAGGTTCTAATGGATTGGAATCACCAACACCAAGTAGTGGAGATATAGTTACTGCAACTCCATTAAATGGATATTTCCCAACACATTATAGAAACACAACAGATTTAACAACTGGTTTAGAGAACTCATTTTTTAATGGCTCTAAACAAACACAATCAACTACTTTAGATGGTGGCGCACCAGTTCAAACATTTACAACTAATCCAAATACTCTTAGAGTATCAGATGCGGGTAGAGGTAGTGGTGAACCAATTTTAGAAGTAGATTAAAAGTAATTTAACTAATTTTTAAAATAGTTATATTTATATATTGAATAACATTAACAAGGAATTTAAATTATGGCTTATTTAGATAACACCGAAATCACAGTAGATGCAATTCTTACTAAGAAGGGTAGAGAGAAGTTAGCAGCTGGACAAGGTTTAAACATCACAAAGTTCGCTTTGGGTGATGACGAAGTAGATTATACCCTTTATGAACCAGCACATCCAAAAGGAAGTGCTTATTATGATTCAGCAATTAAGGCAATACCAATTACTGAAGCATCTCCTGATGAAACTCAAGTTTTAAAATATAAGTTAGTTACCTTACCAAAAGGTACTACTAAAATTCCTAAAGTTGAGTTTGGTATCCCTTCAATATCAGTCAACCAAAATTCAGGACAAGTACAACTTTCACCAACAACTTCACCAAGTGGTAATACACAAAGTGGATATACTGTAATTCTTTCTAATAAGAACGCAGGTTCGATTGTTGGAAGTGGAATATCAAGTGGAGCAGGAACTGTACCTTCATTCTTAGGTGATGAAATTACTACAACTGCTGCTGTTGAGACAGGTTTAACATTTGTATTTATTCCTAATCCGAATATTACAACAACAATTAAAACAACTATTACTGTATATGGTAATGAGACTGGAGGTTCACAATCAATACCAGTAACAGTTACTTATGTACAACCAAGTTAATATAGGAAAATAATAAGATGGCAACAATACAAGGACAAGCAGGAGTAAATTTATCTCAAGAATTAGCTACTTACCTATCGGAAAACCAAGGTAACTATACTTCTGAACAATTAACACAGATTATCAACCAGTACTTAAGTGGTGGTGATAAATTAGGTAGCACAGGAGGTCAGATATCAAATGGTATCTACAAAAGTTTTGGTGAGTTTGACCAAATCACAGGTAAAGTAGAAGTAGTAACTACTGGTCTATGGAGTGGAGATACTGGAAGTTTAACAACTTTCTATACTTCATCTGCTCAAGTAGCTGCAACGAGTGGTAAATATTATTACAATGTTTATGATACGGCAGCAACTTCATCAGTACAATTCTCAATTGCTTATGGAAATAGAACAGGTTTAGGTTCACCGGCATTATCTGGTGATGATACATCTACTTTAGAAACTAAAGCAACTTATGCTCAATATAAACAAATTTTATTAGAAACAGATGATAGTCAATTTACATTTGTATCTTCATCAGCTGCAGGAACACACGATTCGGATGCCATCTATGTAATCAATGTTGCAAGAGGAAGATATAAAGAAAAAATGGATGCTGGAAACTGGTCACTAAAATTAACAGGTACAAGAACTATTACACTTATCGATGATAGTGGTAAGAAATTCTCAGATTCAGTTGGTAAAGCTGGTAGAGTATTTAATGTAGTAGAAGGAAGATTAAACTTAGGAACAGAAGATGAAGCAAGTACAAACACTACATATGCTACTGGTTCTGGAGATGGACAAGGACAAGGATTTGGATTGTTCTATCCTGACCAAGGATTAATCGTACTTAATCCAAATGCAATACAAAACGCGGCTGGAAGTGTATATGGTTCAAACTTAACTGGTTCACTCGCTACAAACGCAAGTGCTAAAAACCAACAATATTTATTTGATGCGATTGCACAAGGTGGAGATTTCGAAGCAAGAAGAACTGAAAATGTTTCTACTTCACATTACTTCGTAAGAGCAACTAACAGAGAATTTAACTTTTCAAATAATCCATCATTCGTAACAGGTTCAGATGGTTCATTCGCAGAATCAACATTTGAAACAAATCCAAATACATTTATTACAACTGTTGGTTTATATAATAACTCAAATGAAATGATTGCTGTGGCTAAAACATCACAACCAATTCCAAAATCATTTGATAAAGAAGTATTAATCAAAGTAAAACTTGATTTTTAAACCGTAGGTACACATTTCAAACATAACAAACCCCATCGTGAATGGGGTTTTTTATTTCCATATATTTATATAGAGGAATTACACTATGTTAAAGACAATACCAAAATCGAATATTACCAAACGCTCTTTTAATGTTTATAAAGAGTGGACAATTGATAATGGTACATATCCATTAGAATCTGCCTCACTATCGATTAATAAATCTAAATACAAATCTATACTTGCAAAATATTATAGAGATGATGCAAATGTTTTTAATTTATATGGTAGTACATCTAATGTAGCAAATATAGCAGCTGAAAGAGCAAAATCAGATTTATTTCAAATTATTTCGTTACCACAAGAAAAATATGGTGAAAAAATTAAACCAGGTTCAATTGAGTTTACTGATTTAGATAATGAAGTAACATTTGTAGATAACTCAAAATCTACTTTAACATCTGCTTCTCCACTATATACTATAACATCTTTAGATTTAAACACATCAACAATAGTAATAGTTGATAACGATGGTGAGACCTTTACACTAACTATTGGTGATTTAGATTTATCTACTGGTGCAACACTATTAATATATGGAACTGAGACAGATTCAATTATTTTTGGAGTTATTGATTTTCAAAACTCAACATTAACAACAACAACTGATATTGAAGTTGGTGGTTTATCAATAGATAAAGTGGCTTATGGTAATGTATTTTATTCTGATGGATTATTTGTATTTACACAAAATGGTTCATTAGGAGATAATTATACTTTAAAATATAAAAGTACAAAAACAATACACGAAACAGAAATACTTGTAAGTGCAGGAGAGGGACAATTTAACTATTCACAAAACCCATCTGCAGTTGATATAACACTAAGTGGTTCTTATGATTTTACAACTACGGCTATAAATAATGTAAAACCTGCAGGAACAATTAAAATAAAAGAAGTGTTAGATATAAAAAGAAAAGAATCATATGTTGGTTCTTATAATACATCAGTAAGTGGTTCTTGGGATGATTACTATGAATCATCTTCAGTAGACCCGACAGGTTCATATTTAGCACCATTTGTTACAACTATTGGATTGTATGATGATGATAATAATATGATTGCAATTGCTAAATTACCAAAACCAATAAAAAAATTACCAGATTACGATGTGAACTTTATTGTTCGTTTTGATACTTAATCTATATTTATATAATACAAAGGGGAACTTATTATGGCTTCAATAGAAGAATTATACAACAAATCAGAATTTTCAAAATTAGCAGATAACAGTAAGGATAAAACTCCTATTTCCGCTGATACAACTAATAAACTTCATAAAGATGAAAAGGCACTTGCAAATGCAAGAGGAGGAAAATTAAATCAGAAAAAATATTCTGATTCAATTTCACGATAAACTTTCTATTTTGAGTTTACTTAAAAACAAGATTAACACTTGGGCATATATCCATATTCCCAAAACAGGTGGAACTACTATTAAAAATACTTTAAAAGAAGTTGATGGTAATCTTTCTCTACCAAATCATTCACCAATTACTTCTATAAACAGCAAAGATATTTTTACTTTTACTTTTGTTAGAAATCCATTCACAAGATTTATGTCATTATACTATCACGAATGTAGAAAAGCAAAAGATACAATTCAACTAAAAAAATTTGTTGAAAATGTTACTGATAACTTTTTTTTGTATATGCCACAAAGTTACTACATTAACGAGGACAAATCAAATTTATCATTTATAGGAAAATATGAATCTTTTATAAATGATTTAAATTTTATATTAAAAGAATTTAATATACAACAAACTATTCCTCACTTAAACCGAAATCCAATTTACGATAAACATCCAAACTTAGATTCAGATAAATATTATTCTGTAATTTTATCTCAAGAAAAGTGGTTAGTAGAATGGATTCGAGAAAGGTATAAGGATGATTTTAAAATTTTTAACTATGGGATGGACTTACCAAGGTAAACCAATAACAGAAATATCAGATATGCCCGAGGGGACTATCGGATTTATATATAAAATTACAAATCACCAAACAGGTGAATACTATATAGGGAAAAAATCCTTATATGCAAAAAGAACATTACCACCACTAAAGGGGTACAAAAGAAAAAGAAAAGTAATCAAAGAATCCAAATGGGTAGATTATCGTTCTTCAAATACTGCAGTTCAACTATGGTTTCATGAACACGAGGCTGCCATAGAAACTGGTAATCAAGATAAAATAAATGATAGTTTGGAGTTAAAAATCCTTAGATTTTGTAAAACACCAAAATCATTAACTTATTATGAAGTAGAAGAATTGTTTCAAAATAAGGTTTTAGAAGATGAATTATCCCTAAATGACAACATTTTAGGTAAATTTTTTAGAAAAGATTTGGATATTTAAATTATTTTTCGTATATTTGTATAGTTTTAAAGG
>Ga0181591_10002287_pt1 | contig 16488 bp, 15 predicted proteins | sample 071ome_33_FD_133757 | JGI IMG/M metagenome (GOLD analysis project Ga0181591, IMG submission 133757) | Coastal salt marsh microbial communities from the Groves Creek Marsh, Skidaway Island, Georgia - 071412AT metaG (megahit assembly) | ecosystem: Environmental > Aquatic > Marine > Intertidal...
ACTCAAAGATTTGATTATGGGACAAAAACCTTTACTGCTACAAATTCTCCTGGAACTGGGGGCTGGTTGGCCAATAACGTACCCCAAAAAGGTGATTTATGGACTTTTGGAGAAATTAATCCAGATGACTTTTATAGAAGTACAAATGATAAGCTATTTAAAATTACTTCTATAGATAGACAAGAAGATGAGTTAGTTTTAGTATCTGCCGTAGAATACGTTCCTAATGTTTATGCGGATGCAGATACACTTATTTCTTATGTTCCTGTTAGATATGATGATATTGCTTCTACTTTACAAACACCTCCACCACCTCAAATAGAGTTACGTCATATTCCTAGACGCAACTCGGACGGGTCTGTTACTCATGATGTATTAGTTAACTCTACTTTTGATCCAACTGGTTATCCAATTTATTTACAAACTAACTATGAAGTTGGTAGAGGTACAGAAGTAACTTTTCCTTCTATTAGCGGCACAACTGCAAGAGGAGCTAACAACGGTAGTATAGGGATGATTGCGGCAGACGCTAATCAGTTATCCGCTAATGAGTCCGCAATTTTATTAGGTAAAAACGGTTTTGGGACAATTCTAGGTGAAATACCTTTATTATGCACTGCGGTTAGTAACCCTAATATTGGTGCTACCTCTAATGGAGATATTGTACTTACAGTTGTTGGATTAAGTCAGCTAACCGATCCAAACTTTGATTTAAACATTATTAATGTAAATGATGGTGTTTTTTCTGCAGAATTAAAAGGTAGTGATAGAGTCACAATTCCTATTAATGAAAAAAGCAATGTAGGTACGGGTATTCTAAGTAACCAAGTTGATAAAAATAGTTCTTTAACTGAATTTAGTGCAATAATAACTTCAAGCGATGTTAACGCTGAAACATTGACTATTACTAATGAGCACTCTGGAGCTAAAACACTATTAGAAAATTTACCAGAGCTTCCTTTTTATGTAAAATTAAATCAAATTTTAGATACAAGATATTTCGATGCTAGAGCGGTTTATGTTTCTGGGTCTAGATTCTTAGATGTTGTAAGTAATACTATTCCTGATGGATCTACTTCTTTTACTCAACCTTTAAATGAGTCTGTAAGATTTAAAAATCAAGTTAAACTATTTTTAGATGGTATTGAGCAAGTACAGTCAGAATTTGAATTTACAGACTCAACAAATTCTTCTATTCTTATTTCAGACGCGTCAGGTTACTCTACTGTAAGAGTAGAAACTGATTATTATACGGTTCCTGCTATTGAAGTCGGAGATAATTTAGAATTTTTTGCTGGTAACGTATACTCTGTGATAGATACTACTTACTCAGATGATAGTAATGCTTATTCTTTGGCATTGACCAGTAATCATATATATCGAGTACAACTAGGTTCAAAACTACTAGCAAATGTTAGCGGAACTCTGGCTACCAACATTACCGCAGACCCTGTTGGAACTGTTGCTAATGTGTCTGGAGCTTCCTTTACTTTTGATTATAATACAGCTACTTATCCAGGAAAATGGTCTTTAGCTAACAATGCTGTATATACTCTTATGAATCCAATTGAGTTTGCCGCACTTGATTTACCTAATGATAGATTATTAAGAAACGTTGAACCAGGATTTGTTGCAGTTAAGGCGCAAAATATAAATGCTTCTGGTAGAAGAAGTAGAACTACTACTGATGTTTTAGTTATAGAAGAAGTAGGTATTCAACGTGTTCAAAATTTAGAACTTATTGAAAATCTTTATTTGGAACAAACAGTTGGTGCAGTAGTTAGAATAACAGTTGAGTTTGACCATATTATAAATCAAGAAGTGACAGATTATGAAATTTCGTATAAATTAGGTGGTGAAGCTACTGATTTACTATCATTTAATACTGTTAAAGTATCAGCACAAGGTGTAGAAGATGATGGTAAAATTAGGTTTACCCTTAATAACATTGATAGAGGGTTATCAAGCTCCGCTAATACTATAACTGTTAGAGTTACCCCCTTAAATAAAACAATCAGAGGAGTTACAGTAACTAAGACCCATAGTATTGTCGGTAAGTCTGCTACTCCTCAAAATATTAGGAACTTTAGCTTTGCTCAGTTAGGTGAAAACGTTCACCTTTTCTGGCAATATGAAACTAGAGCTAGTGGGGAATTAATAGATGTTGACTTAAGAGATATTATTATTAAACGTGTTCAAGGAACGTTAACTCCCGATCAATTTGAGACAGCTTTTGTTACTGCTTCTGAATATGTTATTGTTAGTGCTGGTTCAACAAGAAAAGTTAACTCTGTAGACACTTATGGTACTTTTACTTACTTAGCAAAAACTAGAGACACAAGTGGTAATTTATCTACTACCACTGTTGGTGTTATAGGAACTACTGTTAAACTATCTAGTTTGTTCGTTCTACAAACCTATAGTGAAGATACTCCTGGTGGAAATGTTGTTGTAGGTATTCCTAATATTAATAGACTAGAAAACACTTATCCAAGTTTTGCAGATAGCGCAACAGGAGGTTTAGTAATTGCCCCAGATACTGAAGATGCGGATGCCTCTAACGGTACTTCTAGTGGTTGGTCTGCTATTTCAGGTATTCCTACAGACTTACTAGCTGCTAGTGGAGCTATATACCAAACTAAAGTAAGAGATATTGGAAAAACAGCACCCGTTAGCTTAACGGCTAATATTGTTGGAACTGCTACTACTGCAACTGACTGGAATAGTTTTCATACAGATGTTGCTTCTGGGGTAACAGAGGTTAGTGGAACAGATTCTATTTTAATTGATACAGGGTTGGGAGGTTCTGAAGGAATTGGAACTGTTTTAGGATTTGGTAACTCTGCGGCTGCTACTGTTACTTATGATACCACTAGTAGAAACAATACTTTAATTAGTGGAGGAACGGGAGGAAATGTATTTGCTATTTGGAATGATGGACAATTTGCAGAAGATACTTCTAATTCTAACTCTTATGCACTAATTGCTGGTGTGATAAACGCAGATGCAGTAGCTTTAGGCGAAGTTTTCTATGCAAATGGAGTATCTACTGGTGGAAATTCATTTGCTAACTTGACAACCGTTGCTAGTTCCTATAAACTAGTAGACCTAAATCAGTTTTTAGATTCCGGTTCTGCATCAACTACTTTTGCCGGAGACGGTAGTGCTCTAAGACAAACTATTCAAATTAGAACTTCTACAACTGATCCTTTCTTTGCTAATGGAAATGTTGATATAACTACTTTTAATAGTGGAGTTGATGACCCTACCTCAAACGGATTCCAAACGTTTAGTACAGGGCTTAGAAATGCTAGATATTTCCAGCTTAGATTTATTGTAGAAAATACTTCTCCACAGGAAATTGACTATACACTAGATAAATTTGAATATCAAGTTGATGCTGACTCAAAAGAGTTTAGAAAAAGAGTCACAATTACTAGCGATGATGATGATGGCGGAAATACTTTTGTTGACTATAGTACTACAAACTTCTTTACTACCCCTACTATCGGTATGACAATTGTTAGCACTGCTAACGTTTTAGCCGCACCTGTTGCGTTAGTTATTGGGTCAACAGAAACAGGAGCAAATATTAATGTGTTCTTTACCTCAAACTCAGAGCCTGCAGTTGGCACTATTGTAGATTTTACTGCTATTGGAACTTAAGGAGATTAATTAGATGGCAATAAGTACATCAAATACATTTATTTTAACTTCAGCTGGTACTGCTATTGCTACTTCCAGAAACCACTGGAATGGAAGCTTTCAAGCACTAGCTCAAAATTTTTACTCAGATGCTACCCCTGTTGCCGCTAATTTTGTGGACGATGGAGGAAACGCAGTAGCATTTACAGATAGTAGAACTTACGGACTTTTATACTATAGTTCTAAATATAGAGCTTTGTATGTAAATGAACCTACTGCCAATAAAAAGGGTGGTGAAGGTCCTGGCGGTAACTTTACTCGTGTTGGGCTAGGAGTCAGGTATGAACCTACTATTGCACAGGCCACTACAAATATTGCGCAATATCAAGTTGGAGAACTAGTGTTTGTTCATTCTGCTACAGCAGATTCAACAGGTGCAAACTCTAGAATTTATGTTAAAAAGTCAAATACAGCTCTTGAGTGGAAAGATGTAGGTGAGCCTCATACAGCTTCTGTAACTTCGACAATGCTAGCATCTAGTGCAGTTACAGAGGGAAAAATTGCAACAGGCGCTGTAACTAGTGCAAAAATTTTAGATGCAACAATAACAAATGCAGATTTAGATGCGCATACTAAAGGAGGGTTAGTTCCCGTAGGAACTATTTTACCTTATGGCGGATCAAGCGCTCCTACTAGTTATGTACTTTGTGATGGGACAAGTTATAATAGTACTACTTCTCCTCAGTATGCTAATTTATTTGCAGTAATTGGCACTACTTTTGGAGGATCGGGGGCGACAGCTTTCAACGTTCCCGACTTTGGAGATAGATTACCTTTAGGTAAAGGGTCAAATAACTCAAGCCTCGGAGCAACCGTACATGCTATGTCTGCTAGCTCTACTAAAACATCTGTTTCAACCCAAATTAGTGCTCACTCCGCACCATCAGGAACTTTTGCTACTTCAGCTAAAGACTCCTCTACTTCTACAGCTATTATACAAGTTCCTGATCACGCCGCTATTGCCCCTAATATGATATTCCCAACTGTTACAGTAAATTACATAATTAGATTTTAAGAAAGGAACATAAAATGGAAATTATTAAATTTAATGCTTTTGACATCAATGGAAAATTGGTGTATTGTAGTTATAGAAAAATCGAAACAGGTAAAAAAACTTCTGTGATTGAACGTAGTTTACCTTTTGATAAGTTTATCGAACAAGAACCAAAACTAGGAGAAATTTTAGAAGGTGCTTGTTATTATCTTTATTTAGAAGAAGACCCTCTTGAAAACAAAAAGGTTTATGAAAAAAAGTTTATGGACGAGACGCCAGACACTGACTTAACAGGAGAAGAAATTGATTATTTTAAGTCTCTCGTTTTACAGGCTTGCTTAGAAGAAAAATGGGATGATCTCCTTAAACCACCTTCTGTTGACGAGCAGGTTGAAGACTTTATCAAAGAATTCTTTGACGAGCAAGAAGAGGAAGAAGGACAGTCTGTTGATTACTTAGAAGAATTTTTTAAAGAACTAGAAGAAGAGGAAAAATAATAGGAGAAAATTAAATGGTAACCAGAATTAGCCGTACAGTTGTTGGTTCAAATGTTATTAGTGCAGATAGTATTGCTAATAACACTCTTGTTGCACGACATATTTCAAACTCAGCAATTGAAGCTAGACACTTAGGGTCTACTGCTAATACCTCTATTGTACAGGCTAATGTGGATGCTGTCGAAACTCGCTTGACAGCAAATATTGATATAGTATCTGCTAATACTTCAGGTCTTGAGACTAGGTTAAATTCTAACATAGATGTTGTTCAACTTAACGTTGAGGCAATTATTGATGGAGTTGATTTTACAGGGGATGTGTCTATACCAACTAGATTAGGTATAGGTAACACTGCCCCTATTATAACTTCTATTACACTAGGGTCGCCAGCAAACGTTGTTTTAAACTACTCTCCTCTTGCAGGTGGTAACGTTTTAATTGGACAAGGTGACTTAGGCGACGCTAGTACAGGATTTAGCTTAGATGTAAGAGGCGGAGCAAATGTTGCATCTTTAGCCGTTGCAGGGTTAACTGCTTCAAGAGCTTTACAAACAAACGCTAGCAAAGAACTAGAGTCTTCTTCAGTTACGACAACAGAATTAGGATATGTTTCTGGCGTTTCAAGTGCTATTCAAGCACAGATTGATTCTAAAGCAGCTCTCTCAGGAGCTACGTTTGCTGGTCAGGTTAATATGGGAGATGACCTCGTAATTACGGGTAATTTAGTTGTTAACGGTGATACGGTAACTGCAAATAGTATTAACTTGTTAGTAGAAGATAGAATTATAATGGTTTCTAATTCTACTACAGGAACTCCTAGTCAAGATGCTGGCTTATTTATCAACCGAGGCAACCAAGGTAACGCAGCATTTGTTTATGATGAATCACGAACTGCTTTTGCTCTTTACGATACTCAAGACCCCCATACTAACACAGCTATTAGTTTTGTCACTCGTGGAAATCTTGAAATTGGTACTGCTAACGTTTTTGGTGCAGCTAATACAGGAGCACTAACTTCAACAGGAGTTACTGTATCTGGGTTAACTGCTTCAAGAGCTTTACAAACAAACGCTAGTAAAGACCTAGAATCTTCTTCAATTACCTCAACAGAGTTGGGTAGACTTACTGGAGTTATTGGGGATGTTCAAACTCAGCTTAATAACAAAGACACTAGTGCTAACGTTAACTCCGTTCAATCAAATGTAAATATTGTTCAAGATAATGTTGCAGCTACGGACTCTAGAGCGGCTGCTAACGTACTTGTTGCTGCAGCAAATGACTTTGCAACTTATACACGATTGAATGCAAATATCAATGTTGTTCAGGACAATGTGATTGCACTTGCAGGAACTACTCTTACTCCAGCATCAAACACTATTACTAGTGTGGCAGGAGCAAACGCTTATGGAATTGGAGCGGCAATTACTGGTATTGCTCGTATTAGAGTAGCTGTTGCTGGAGTTGTGCAGTATCCAACTACTGACTATATTATCGCTTCTGCTGGAGTTATGCAGTTTACAGAAGTAGACTCAAATATTCCTGCTGGACTACCTATTTTAATTAATTATTGGGACTAACTTGAAAAAATTTAAACAATTAACTACTGAACTAACTTTTAGATGTAATGCAAAATGTCCTGCTTGTCATAGGCTAAAGCCTTTGCGTATAAATTTAAATGACAAAGCTTATACTTATAGTTTAGATAGATTTAGACAAGTATTTTATCCAGAATTTTTAGAACAGTTAGATTGGTTGGTTTTAAACGGTAATTTTGGAGACTCTATTATGAATAAAGAGTTTCGTGAAATTATTTCTTATGTGAAACAACATGGTACAAAGTTAAATATCCATACTAATGGAGGCTTGCACGATCAAGACTATTGGACAGATGTAGGTAACATCTTAACTGATAGAGATATTATTAATTTTGATTTAGATGGGTTAGAAGACACTCATTCTATATATAGAATAAATACTAATTTTAACACAGTCTTTAACAATGCTTGTTCTGTTATCAGCACTAAACGTCCTCAAGTTCACTGGAAATATATTGTATTCGAACATAATAAACATCAGGTTGAGCAAGCAAAAGAAATTGCATTAAAACAAGGGTTTCACTCTTTTTCAACTGTAAAAACTGGTAGAGATTTTGCAGCCCCTAAATCTGGTCAATATGTTCATTTAAAAAAGAAAACAGATTTAAACAACTTACCCAAAGAAATTAATTGTAGCTGGGAGTCTTGGGGTAAATGGTATGTCTCCCCTAATGGTTTAGTATTTAGGTGTTGTTGGACAGGCGCTCACTATTTTGATGAAACTCCAGATAAATTTTACTATCCTCAAGAGTTAGAAGATTTATTTGACGCTACTAAAGTTCCTTTAGAAAAAATCTTATCTTACAACTATTGGAACAAGCTTAAACAGTACTTACAAGGCTATGATAGAAGTTTTAAGATTTGTAAGTCCCAATGTGGTAAAGTTTTAAGTAGTAGAGAAAAGATAGAAGAAAATTTATCTACTGGAGAACTTACAGTCTTTTCTGCGGGAGAAGGAATGTAATTTTTTAAAAATGTCTGGTAAAGAATAAAAATTACAGGTATAATAAAGAAGGTGACTAATGAAAAAAATAGCATTTATACCGCATAAACAAAGACTAGAAAAGCATAAAGTAGACTATTTGAGAGCCATGAGCGATGCTATGGACTATCCTTACCAATCAGAAGACGGTAGGGATACCTCTCCTATACAACAAGTTCTTCATGATAAATGCGCTGAATTATCTGGTATTCCTTATTGGACATTTACAGATTGTTGCACAGATGCGCTTCAAATTTCCATACATTGCTTAACTAAGCCAGAAGATGTTATTGTAGTTCCTGCCTATGGTTGGAGAGCTTTTGCTAATGCCGTTAAATTTATGAGTCGAGAACTACACTTTGTAGACTGTGACGAAACTGGTAATATGTGTATGGGTGCTTTAGAAGAATACTGCATAAACGCAGAAAAAGTTCCCGCAGCAGTAATTGCAGTTCATAACTTTGGAACTATAGTAGACTGTAATAAGATAAGAACAATACTTGATAAGCGTGGTTGGAAGAATACCACTATTATTGAAGACGCAGCTCCAGCATTTTACATGGGAGAGCCTTATGCTTATACCCCTGGTAGTGCCTCTGACGCGGTATGTTATTCCTTCGACTTCACAAAATATCCAGGAACGCTTGGTAGTGGGGGTGCAGTTGCAACACGTTTTAAAGATGTTAAGGAAAGGGTTTATCTTTCTTCTTCACACGGCAGAGCAAAATCTGGACAAATTGTAACCTTTGGTACTAAGTCATATATGGATAATACTTCTTGCGCAGTTCTTTTAAAGGAGATTGAATTATTTGAGAAATTTGAGTATCGAAAGCGTAGAGATGTAATTGCTACTTGGTATAAAAACAATCTTCCCTATCCAAACGTACCTGGCGATAATTATGTCTGGGAGAGGTATACGATGGCAGTCCCTCCAGATCAGGTTGAGTCTGTTATAAATTCCCTTAATGAAGTAGGCTGTTTAGCAAGAACATTTTTTAAAGAACCGCTTCACCAGTTTGAATGGTTGAACGATAATAAAAAACAGTGTCCAATCACAGAGCAATTTACCACATCTACAGTTATGCTTCCTTGTCATCATTATTTAGAAGAGGAAGAACTAGAAAGAATAGCAAAAGCTTTAAATGGTTGACATAAAAGTTTTAGATTTTCCTATTTTATCTTCTTGTAATTTAAAATGTGATAATTGTAGTTCTTATTCTAACCTATCGGTAAACGGTACAGTGCAAACAGCTGAACAAGCTAAAACAGATTTAACTAACTGGAAACCTTATATCAATCCTATAAGACTGCAAGTTTTAGGGGGCGAGCCTTTATTACATAAAGAAATTAAAGATATTATTAGAATAGCAAGAGAAATATATCCTGATACAGATTTAAGAATGTATACTAACGGATTATTACTAAAAAGGCATAAAGATATAAAAGAAACTTTAAAAAAATATAACTGTATGATGGTTATTAGTGTACACTCTGTAGATGAAAGATATAAAAAAATACTACTTGAAAACTTATATGAGTTTCTTGATGGAGATGTAAAAATAGAAAAAACTAGTAAGTCTGTCGTTTCTTTTGGGAAAGTTTTTAGAAAGCAAGGTATTGATATTGAATTAAGAGATATGATTAGTAGCTGGTCAAGAGTATATAAAAAAGGAATTAAACCATACAATTCAGATTATAAAAAAGCCCATGAAGTATGCCGTTGGACTCACTGTACACAATTATATCAAGGTAAGCTGTGGAAATGTACACAAACAGCTTTTTTTGATGATTTAATGAGAAGAATTAATAACCACGAAGACTGGGAGCAATATAAAGATAAATATACATCATTAAAGCATGATGATTCTCAAGAAATAAAAGATAAGTGGTTTTCTGAGTTTTTATCTCCAGAACCTATTTGTGCTATGTGTAGAGAAGATATTAATGATATGATTGTGAATAAAAATGTCTGGTAAGCCTCATTTTATATTTTTAACTGGTATAGTGTCTCATAATTTTAATATTCCTTTTTCAAGATACGCAGGTCCTTACGTTTTATCTTCCCAGTTAGAAGAAGCAGGGTATGATGTTACTATTGTAGATTGGTTTTTAATAATAGATAATTTTTTCTCATACATAAAAAAATTAGTAAGACCTGAAACTATAGCTATAGGTATTAGTACTACTTATTTATTTCCTACTAGAAAAGATTATAAAATTAATGATACAGGAGAAGCCGGACAACATTTTATTTTTAAAGATACTACCACAACGGAAGCAGAAGACGAAACATCCTTAGATAGATCTTCCTTAGATATTGAGTTTATTAAATCTCAGATGTTTTATCTGTGGGAAACTTCAAACTCAGAGTTAAAAAGTTGGATGTTAAACCTACGAGCAGTAACAGATAAAGTTAACCCCAATTTAAAAATTATATTTGGAGGACATAGACTTTCTAGAATATATCAAGATACAGATTTACTAGAAGATGATTATGCATTATTTTTGGGTGACTATTTTGTTTTAGGACATGCGGATACTTCTTTACCTGTAATGTTAGAACATATAAAAAATGGTACAGAAAACCAAATTAAAACAATAAATAAAAGAGGTATGAAATGGGTAGATTCAGCTACACCAGAGTATTTACACCAACCAAAACCTATTCCAAAAGCTTTTTATAAGAAAAAAGACGCAATTTTTAAAAATGAGTGGTTATCAACTGAACCAAGTAGAGGATGTAAATTTAATTGCTCTTTTTGTTCTCATGAACGCTTAATGGTATATAAAAAAGCAATGGAAACATTAAAAGAAGAGTTTCTATTTAATTATGAAAATTTTGGAACTACAGGTTACCATTTTACGTCAGATTGTTTCAATGATAACAAACCTTTTGTATTAGAATTTGCAGAAATGGTTGCAACTTTACCTTTTAAAATTGAGTATTGCACATATGCAAGAGCAGACTTATTTTATAAAAATGAAGATATGATTGTAGCTATGAAAGAGTCTGGATTTAAAGCCGGTTGGTTCGGTGTTGAAACTTTCAATATAGAAGCAGGTAGATTTGCTGGTAAAAATCCTACTCATGTAAAAGAGTTACTTATAAAAATAAAAGAGATTATACCAGATTTATGGATGTCTATGTATATGATTATTGGGTTGCCAAAAGATACGGTAGAATCTTTATATGAAACATTAGAATGGTTAAAAAATCAATCTGTTATAGATGAAGTAAGTGCTTCTGTATTATCTATCCCTACTTTTATAGAAGAGTTAAGCTCTGTTATAGATTATAGTGATATGACTAATAGTCCAGAACAATTTGGCTTTACTAAAATACAATATGATCCTTATTTTTATTGGGAACATGAATCTATGAATTTAACCCAGGCTATTGAAGTAAAAAAAGCATGGGAAAAAGGTTTATACTATCATAAATATACAAGATTTGGGGGATCAGCAAGAGGAGAGTATCCTGCCATAAGAGGAATAGGTTTATCACACGCTCAAACTAGAACGTATATGAAAGCAAAATTTAATAATGGGGTTAACTTAACTAACCTAACTAGAAACCAAAAAACTAACTTAAGAAAATTAGTTAGAAATAAGGTATATAATAATATTAATAACTATCATAAGGAACTTATAAATTTAAATGCTAGATAGATACCAATTTGATATTTTACTAACATATAATTGTAATTTAAAATGTCATGGATGTGATACTTATTCAGATTATTTAAATGGTAACCAAAATTGGGAATACTTAAAAGAGTGTATTAATAATTGGTCAAAAAGATTGGTTCCTTTACAAAAACAAAATAGAATCCCTTTTGATAAAGTAAAAATAATGGGGGGAGAGCCTACCTTATATAAAGAGTTACCAGAAGTAATTTACTTATTAGCAGAAAAATTTCCAAACTGGAAAGTAGTTTTAGGAACTAATGGGTTACTTTTACACAAAAAACCAAAGGTATTAGAAGCCATAAAAGAAACAAAAACTAATATATTTATATCCAAACACTTTAACGATAAAAACTATTTAAAAAAGTTAAAGTATTCTCTAGAAGAATCTTTAGGGTACTTAGGTGATGATTATAAATTAGTTAATAAAAAGAATGGTTTTGTAAATATAATTGATACTACTAGACAAAACTATTGGACTATGTTTAATAAAAGAGATAAAACAGGCATTCATCCTTATAATGATAATGATATTAGATCTAGCTGGGAAAGATGTCATGCAAAATATTGTAAAAGTCTATATAAAAATGAATTATATAAATGCTGTGTTCACGCTTTTTTAAAAGATGCTTTAGCGCATTGGGGGCAGCTTGATGATTTAGACTGGCAACCTTACATAAAATCAAATCAACATCCCGCTACTTTAGAAATGACAGACGATGAATTAGTAGATTGGTGCTTAACAGACGAAGAATCTATCTGTAATATGTGTCCCTCTCAAGATAGGCATATAGATAATACTATTAAACAAAATGGTATGGTTTTTAAATGAAAAATATAATTTATAAAGAAAACTCTATCGAGAAAAAATATAGTGTTCAAGAAATAAGAACTTTACAACTAAATAACTGGAAAGATTGGTTATGCTATGTTCCAAACCATAATATAGATATATCAGAAAATGGAGACATGTGGTTTGGGGCGTGTAAAAAGGGGGGATATGCAGGTAATGTGTACGAAAAATTTACTTTAACTACAGAGTCTCCGCCTATAAAATGCCCTAATGATTGGTGTAAATGTTATTTAGATTTACCCGTAAAAAAAGTAAGTCCTGATAAAACAAAAAGTTTTGAAGACCCATATATGCCTAAAAGCATATTATGGTTTTTAAGTAAAACATGCAATTTTGATTGTAGTTACTGCCCTACTACTATACATGATAGAAAACCTCCTTCTAAGGGATTTGACGATATAATAAAAGGTATAGACAATATATTTAATTCTGGATGGAAGAATATAAAATTTAGCTTTTGGGGAGGAGAACCTACCCTTTTTCCTAATTATTTAGAAATTTGTAAATATTTATATGACAATAATTGTGAGGTTGTTACTACTACTAATGGCAGTAGAGATAAAAAATATTTAGCAGAATTAAATAAATATAGTAACTTAAGTATATCAATACATAAGGAATGGGTTAAAACAGAAAAAATTTATGAAACCTTAAAATATCTTTCTGATAATAGAAATACTCACTGGATAATGGTTAAATGCATGGTAGAACCAAATACATTAAATTGGTGGAAAGAATGGGTTTTTAATCTAACAAAGGATAATACAAGCATAAAAAACAAGCTAGATATAAGACTAAATTCATTATTTGGAATCAAAAGTGATAGGTCAGAGTGGCTTGATAGTCAGATGGAAGGATATTCTGATAAAGAAATAAAATTATTAAGTAAATACGGATCACTTACATGAATATATTAATTACAGGTGGAAAAGGGTTCATCGGGGCTCATTTAGCTTACTCATTAAAAGATAGACATAATATTACAGTTTTAGACGGTTGGACAAAAAATTACCCAGGATTTAAAGCTATTCATCGTGGTAAAAACGGGCTAAAAGAAGCCTCTGCCCTAGAGTTAAAACACAGAAATATTGCTGCAAGCTATAGAAACTTACTAACTCAAGACGTATCTTTCGTAAATAAGTGGACTTTTGGATCATGGTACATAAAAGATATTGATTTAATAATTAATTGTGGTAGCCTATCTGAAGCAATTTTATCTCAATATTTTGAAGATTTTACACACAAATCTATTGTAACTGGATTAGAAAAAATTAAAGAATTATACCCTAACGTTCCTGTATTGCACTTTTCAAGCTCTATGTCTTATGGAACATGGGAAGGAGCCATCCAAGAAGACTATCCTCAAAATCCAGTAGATTTGTATGGTAAAGCTAAAAAAGAAAGTGAATCTTTAGTAACTGAAAATGATATTATTTTACGGCATATGCATGTGTATGGGTATGGCGATGGCAAATTTCCTATTACTATGAATATAGAAAGACAGGCTGAAAAAAATAAACCAGTTAACGTAGAAGAAGCTGACTGTATTTACATTAAAGACTTAGTAGATGTAATTAATATTTTAGTTGGTAACTGGATACCTGGAATTTACAATTTAAGCTCAGGTTTTGTACGAGATAAAAATGTAATAAAAACTCTATCTTCAGAAATCCTAAAAATTAATATAGAAACCACCACTAAATCTGGTCCTACTGGAAAACCAAGAGGCAGGCTAGATAACTCTAAATTAATGAATACTTTTAACTGGAAACCAAAATTTAATACCTATGAGGAGACAATTAAAGACTACTTTAATTTGTATATGAAAGAGATGCCTGAAAGTGATAGTTAGCATCATAGAAAAAACTAAATTTGACCCTGCTAACCAAATAGGTAACTAAATTAAAATTGGCTTTTTAAATTAAGCTGCTTTATAATACTAATATGGAAAATCAAATAACTGTTTTAGGAATTACTACTAAAAACTTTGACATTTGCCCTGGAGCAGTAGAAGCTTTCACTGCTATTAATAACTATGTAGAAGACATGAGTGCTACGGATAAGGGTTACGTTTCTAGCGCTTTGTCAGAGATGGACACTCTTCTTGCATTGGAAAAAGCAGTAGTTGCTAGAGGAACTGTTTCAGAGGAAGAGCTGTCCGCCGCTTTTGGTTTTTCAAATTCAGTATTATACTTTGTTGGACTCGCTGCACGACACTTACTAGATAGTATGCAATTTTTGTCTAGTTTTTCTTTTATGGAAATGCATCTTACTCAAATTATGCATCCAACAGATTCTATTAATCCTTTAGTTAATAAAGAAGAGGAAAAAACAATGAAAATTAAAGACGGACACACCGATGTAGCTTCTGCACTAAGACAGTGCAGACAAATCATGGAGGAAGTTTCAGATATACAACAGGCGCTGCCTTCGGATATGGAAGCTTCCTTACCTAGCTGGTGGACAAACAAATTAGCTGTTTCCGCAGCTTATCTAAATTCTTTAAGAGACTATATTGTATACAGTGAGTCATCTGAAGAACTTACATTATCTTACGATGATGGCATAGAAGAATGTGAAGTAGAGATTAAGTTAGATGCCTCTTAAGAGAGGAAAGTCTCAAAAAACAATTTCTACTAACATTAAAGAGCTTTCTAAGAAAAAGGGCGTTAGTAAAGCTCGTAAGAAAGGTATTACGACTCTTGCAAAAAGAAAAGGAATATCTAAATCAGAAGCCCAACGATTACAGGCCGTCGCTATTGCTCTAAGCACAGCTAGAAAAAAGCGACGCTCTAAAAAGTAATAAAAGGAGAAACCTAAAATGGCAGAAAGACAGACAATTAAGGTTAGCCCAATTCTACAGGGCGACGCTAATTATAAGGCACTAACTGATATTCCTTCAGTTTACCTTACAAAACAAAATCTAACTGTTGTTATGTACCCAGGTGAGTACGCAGCTCCTACTGCAGCAGTTTATGATAATGTTGCTTTTGTAGGTGTTGGTGATCGAGAAGAGATTCTTATTAATGGGGACATGACTATTGCGAACACTTCCGCTAACGTAATTAGCTTTGAGAATATTAAGTTTGTTGGTTCTAACTCAGACGTTGAAAGTAATACCTTCTGTGTTACTAAGCTCGGTATTGGTAAAGCCACACTTAAGTTTACAAACTGCACCTTCTCAAACGCAGAAGACGCAATTAGCTCACACGCTGCTCTATCACTTTCTGGAGGAGAAAACCTAGTTCAAGTAGACTATTGCGATGCTTCCGCAATGAATAGTGGTATTGTTGCTAACTCAAACGCTAAACTTAGCTTTACTCAGTTTGGTTCAGGTGCTTATATGCGTCCACATACAGGTAGTCCAACTGTTACTTCAACAGTTCTTGCTTGCTCTGGTGGTGCTAACACTGGTAACATGACAGAAGTTGTTACAGCTGTAATTAGCTAATAAAGGATGAAGGGTGATACTTCTAAGAAAAAAAGAATTAGTCACAGTTCAAGTACTATATTGGATGCCTGATTATAATAATATTCTACAAGAATTTCTTTGGCAAACTTTAGATGTATCACCCCACCTTTATAGAGTTCATAGATTTTTAAATTTCTGGCATCATAATATTGATGCTATAATAGAAGAAGTTAATGTCGCTAATATGGATGGAAATTCATATAGCATTTCAAAAGGAGAAATTTACAATGGCTAGAAGACCAATCGGATTTGATGTCGGAGGTATGGCTGAAGGTTTTAAAAATGCAGGTTCAGTAGAACAAGCTGCTACTGGAGGTTCTACTTCTAAGGGTAATTATAATCAGCCAGGCGGGTCAGTTAACCGCAACAACAAGATGAAGGCTGCTCCAGGACTTATCGGTAATAACGGTAGTGCTGGTGAAAATGAGCCAATGGCTGGTGGTCGTCCAGAAAAAGGCCGTGGATACTCTAAGTAATAAGGAGAAGTATAATGGCAGGTAAACCTGGAGGATTAGGAGAAGGCAAGGTAATGAGAATCGGAGGAGATAATCAGTATGGATTTATTGAGCCCGACGAGAAGAGAGTTGAAAAAGCTATTGAAAGATATAGAGTTGGAGACTCCGTCTTAACAGATCTAAAAGCTGTTTATAACGGCGAAGGTCTTAGAGCCTCTCCTTCAACAAATAGAAGTTTAGACTACGGC
>Ga0181591_10002302_pt1 | contig 16446 bp, 16 predicted proteins | sample 071ome_33_FD_133757 | JGI IMG/M metagenome (GOLD analysis project Ga0181591, IMG submission 133757) | Coastal salt marsh microbial communities from the Groves Creek Marsh, Skidaway Island, Georgia - 071412AT metaG (megahit assembly) | ecosystem: Environmental > Aquatic > Marine > Intertidal...
GGTCGCGGCGCGGCCCGGCCACCGAAGCGGTGTTGCTTTATGAAGATCTGTCGCCGGAGGTGTCAAAGCGGGAGTCTGGCGCAGAAAAAGCCGCGCCGGGTTTTGAAAGCCGCGAACGTGGTACAGGACGAACGACCAAACGTGACCGTCGGGCGACCCAGAATTTGCAATCTGAGCTCGAATGACCGATATCAGAAACGCCGCAGGAGGATGTTGATCGATGATTGCCAAGCTGGGAAACTGGATTCGCGAATTTGCCGAGGATGAAAAAACCGCTCCCGCCGGTGACTCGGAATGGGCCGCCCTGATGGCCAGCCTTCTTGTCGAGGCGGCGATGGCGGATGGCGAGCTTGATGATGACGAGCGTGCGCAGATCACCCGCATTCTGGCGGCGCAGCCGACCATCGATCCCGGCGCGGTGGACGGGCTGATCGATACGGCGCTGTCCTGGCATGCCGAACGGGTCGAGATTCACGCCCTGACGCGCTCGATCCGCACCGAGACCGAAGCCGAGGACCGGATTGCGATCATGGAGATGGCATGGATGGTGGTGCTTGCCGATGGCGAGGTGCATGATTACGAGGCGCAGCTGATGCGCCGTCTTGCCGGCCTGCTTTATGTCGATGATATCGAGTCCGGGCGGGCTGCCAAACGGGCCCGCATGCGCGTCGAGAACATGGGGTAGAACGGCAGGATGATCCGCTCTTGTGGACAGCCCGCCTTTACGATAAAACGCTGCGCCTGAGACGCGCATGGAGACCGCCTGATGACCTATATTGTCAATGACAACTGCATCAACTGCAAATATACCGACTGCGTCGAGGTATGCCCGGTGGATTGTTTTTACGAGGGGGAGAACATGCTGGTCATCCACCCGGACGAGTGCATTGACTGCGGAGTCTGCGAGCCGGAATGCCCGCCGGAAGCGATTCTTCCCGACTCCGAGCCGGAGGCCGAGAAGTGGCTGGAGCTGAACCGCGAGATGTCGGAAATCTGGCCCAATATCGCACAGCGGTCCGACCCGATGCCGAATGCCGAAGTGGCGCAGGAAGAAAAGGGAAAGTACGAGAAATATTTCTCGCGCAATCCCGGGCAGGGAAGCTGATTATCCAAATCACCGCTGAGCCGATTGATTTTCCCGTTAATTTCGGGTATGTTACAGACTGGTTACAACAACTGACTGACGCTGATCCCACCCGCTCCGAGGCGATCGGAAACAGGGCGTGGGTCTGTTTGGTCTGCAGTGATTTGCAGGGGTTGGAGTGCAAGGCACCAAAGCAGCCTGCCAATTTGCATCTGTAGGGCCAGCCGCGAAGGTCAACAGGGAAGACTCAATGGCAAAAAAGACTGACGCTGCCTTCAAGGAAGGCGATTTCGTGGTGTATCCGACACATGGTGTTGGCCGTATTCTGGGGACCGAGAGCCGCGAGATCAGCGGTGCCACGATCGAGATGCTTGTTGTTCGTTTTGAACATGACCGCATGACCTTGCGTGTCCCCATGGAAAAGGCCCGCTCGCTCGGACTGCGCACCCTCAGCTCGAAGAAGCAGATGGAACAGGCGATCACCACCTTGCAGGGCAAGGCGCGGGTTCGCCGGACAATGTGGTCGCGCCGTGCGCAGGAATATGAAACCAAGATCAAGTCCGGTGATCCGGTATCGATTGCCGAGGTTGTCCGCGACCTGCATCGCCGCACCAACCAGTCCGAGCAATCATATTCCGAGCGTCAGATGTACCAGGCGGCGCTTGAACGCTTGGCCCGCGAGTTCGCGGCGATCGAGAAGATCGATCAGGAAGCGGCCGCGACGAAGCTTGAAGATTTGATGGACGTTGCCTGACCGGCTCTGAAAGCGGTCATTCCAAGACATCGGTCATTCCGAACAAAGGGGCGTTCCGGCGCCCCTTTTTGGTGTCGTTTGCGAAGCGGGTCGGTGCCGAATGGGCCTTGTGCCACCTGGTAAAGTTGAAATTGACCTGTGACGCGCAGACCAATTCACGCCCCGCTGTAATGTGATATGCTGTCGCCATGGCGAATGCATTCATCCAGGAAAAAGAACTGTTTCCGGTTCAGCCCCCCTTTGGCAGCGGCAAGCTTGATCGCGGTCTGCACCAGATTTACTACGAACAGGTCGGGCGACCCGACGGGCGGCCGGTGCTGTTCATCCATGGGGGGCCGGGGGCCGGGATTTCGGCGACACATCGGCGGCTGTTCAACCCCGACAGATTTCACTGCGTGCTGTTCGACCAGCGCGGGTGCGGCCGCTCAACACCGCATGGGGAGATGGCGCAGAATACCACCCAGGACCTGATAGCCGATATCGAGGCGCTCAGGATCCGGCTTGGTATCGACAAATGGCTGCTCTTTGGCGGTTCCTGGGGCAGCACGCTTGCCCTTGCCTATGCCATCGCCCACCCGGAGCGTGTCACCGGCCTCGTGCTGCGTGGCATCTTTCTTGGTACGCGCGCCGAAGTTGACTGGTTTCTCCATGATATGGGCCGTTTCTTCCCCGAGGCCTATGAGGATTTCATCGGCTTCCTGACCGAGGAGGAGCGGGATGACATCCTGCTCAGCTATCATGACAAGCTGACAAGCGAGCAGGCGCTTGTCCATCAGCCAGCGGCCGAGCGGTGGGCTTCCTACGAGACAAGCTGTTCGACCTTGCGGGCCGGTGTGCGGCGTGTCACCGGCCGATCGGCGCTGAGCATGGCACGGCTGGAAGCGCATTATTTCGTCAATGACTGTTTCATGCCGCCGGACCATATCATGACCAATATTTCGGTGATCCGGCATCTGCCGGCCCATATCATCCAGGGACGGCATGACGTGATCTGCCCGCCGGTGACGGCGCACAGGCTGGCGGATGCGTGGGGTCGTCAGGCGAATCTGCGTCTTGTCGATGATGCCGGCCATTCCACCTTCGAGAACGGGATTGCGCATGCCCTGCTGGCGGCGCTGGACGAATTTGCCATCTGAGCTATTCAGGCTGAGACATTCAGGCGCGTGACACCGTAAAAGCGTTAAACAGGCTATGCTTGCATTTCCGCTGGCAGCATCTGGAGGGGGTCTGCCTCCGGTTAACTGACAGAAAGGAAAGCATCGTGGTATCATCCCAGAAACCCGAACGAAATTTCCGTATCACCAATAACAACGCCATCGACATGCATGTTGGCAAACGGCTTCGTCTGCGGCGCACATTGCTTGGCATGAGCCAGGAACAGCTTGGTGCCGAACTGAACATCACATTCCAGCAGGTGCAGAAATATGAACGCGCGGCGAACCGGATCAGTGCCTCACGCCTGTGGGACATGGGCCAGATCCTCGACGTTCCGATCAGCTATTTCTTTGATGACATGTCGGAAACGACAATGCAGGCATCGCCAAGGCGCGTTGCCCGCGGACTGGACACGATTGAGCTCGACAAGGACCCGTCCGGCGTCAAGGATCCGATGGTACGCCGGGAAACGCTTGAGCTGGTAAGAGCTTACTATAATATTGAATCTGCCAGCGCACGAAAACGGGTTGCCGATATGGTAAAGACCATTGCGACGACCCTGACGGAAGAGTAGATATCCGCCAACATGCTGGCTGGATTTGACCAATTGCCGAAGCGGGGCAGGAGTTTGTGATGAATGATACGCCGGGCCGCGGACAGGCCGATCTTGCCGGAATCAGCTTTGAGGATGCGCTTCGTGAACTCGAGGGTATCGTGGCCTCGCTTGAGCGCGGCGATGTCTCGCTTGACGATGCCATCACGGCCTTTGAACGCGGGACCGCATTGAAGGCACACTGCCAGGCACGCCTTGAAGAGGCGCGGATGAAAGTGGAACAGATCCGGCTGCCGGCAGATGGCAGCCCGCCGGCCGAATCGGCACCATTCTCCGTCGACGGCTAGACGAATGACCCTCCCAGCCTCGGTGCGTGCGGACTCGGCTGCTGTTGAAAGCCATCTTGCCTCACTGTTCGACACGCTTCCCGGCCCCGCCGCCGCTCTCGCCTGCTCGATGCGCTATGCCACGATGAATGGCGGCAAGCGGCTGCGGGCCTGCCTTGTTCTGGCGGCCTCGCGGCTTGCCGGCGGTGGTCAATTGTGCGACGGGGTGATGCATGTTGCCGCCGCGGTGGAATGTCTACATGCCTATTCGCTGGTTCATGATGATCTTCCGGCAATGGATGATTCGGATACCCGCCGCGGCAAGCCGGCCTGCCACATCGCCTTTGACGAGGCGACAGCCATTCTTGCCGGTGACGCGCTGCAAACGCTGGCATTCGGGATTCTTGCCGATCCCGGGGTGAGTGAGGATGCATCTGTTCGTGCGCGACTCGTCACCGAACTCGCCGCCGCGGCCGGTGTTGGTGGCATGGCCGGTGGACAGATGCTCGATCTTGAAGCTGAAACGGGAACGCCGTCACTTGATGAGGTGCGGCAGATGCAGGCCATGAAGACCGGTGCGCTGATCCGGTTCGCCGCCGTCGCCGGTGGCATTCATGGCGGTGCCTCGGCGGCGCTTGAAGCCGCGCTTGCCAATTATTCGCGCGATCTTGGTCTTGCCTTCCAGATTGCCGACGATCTTCTGGATTATGACAGTGATACTGAATCGCTTGGCAAGCCTGCCGGCCAGGATGCGGCGCGTGGCAAGGGGAGTTTCGTTGTTCTGATGGGGCTGGACGCTGCCCGGCAGACTGCGGCAGAGCTGATCACCGGCGCCGAGGCGGCCCTCGCGCCCTGGGGCGCGGCGGCGGCTGACCTGCAGGCCATCGCGCGATTCGCTATTGAACGGCGGTCGTGATAAACCTTATATCCATAAAAGATGAATTAGGAAGGCTGGTCCGAAACACCGGACCGGAGGGCGAATGACAGCAACCCCCCTGCTTGACAGCGTCGCCACCGTTGAGGAGCTTCGCCGCCTCCCCGAGGGCGAACTGCAGCGTCTTGCCGCCGAATTGCGGATGGCGACGATTGATGCTGTGTCGAAGACCGGTGGGCATCTTGGCGCCGGGCTTGGCGTTGTGGAGCTGACGGTTGCCCTGCATTACGTCTTCCGGACCCCGGAGGACAGGCTGATCTGGGATGTCGGCCACCAGGCCTATCCGCACAAGATCCTGACCGGTCGCCGCGACCGCATCGAGACCTTGCGCCAGAAGGGTGGATTGTCCGGTTTCACCAAGCGGAGCGAGTCCGAGTTCGACCCCTTTGGTGCCGGTCATTCATCGACCTCGATTTCCGCCGGCCTCGGCATGGCCGTGGGAAGCGACCTTCAGGGACACCGGCGTAACGTCATTTCGGTGATTGGCGACGGCTCGATGAGCGCCGGCATGGCGTTCGAGGGGATGAACAATGCCGGCGCATCGGATTCACGGCTGATCGTCATTCTGAACGACAATGACATGTCGATTGCGCAGCCGGTCGGTGCGATGAGCAGCTATCTGTCGCGTCTCATCACATCCGAGCCATTCCATTCGATCCGCGATCTGATGCGCGAGGTGGCAAGCCGCTTCCCGGCCGAGATTGAGCGCACGGCGCGGCGCGCCCGCGAGGCGGCACGCGACCTGATCAGTGGCAATTCGGTGTTCAGTCAGCTTGGCTTTCTTCATATCGGGCCGATTGACGGCCATGACATGTCGCATCTTCTGCCGGTGCTGAAGAATATCCGCGACGGGCATGCGCGCGGACCGGTGCTGGTTCACGTGGTGACCGAAAAGGGCAAGGGCCATCCTTTTGCCGGCCCATCCGCTGAAAAATATCACGCCGTGCCGAAATTTGATGTCATCACCGGCACGCAGCAGAAATCGGTTGGCAACGCGCCAAGCTACACGTCAGTGTTTGCGCAGGGGTTGATGGCGGCGGCCGAGTCCGATGACCGGATTGTCGCGATCACGGCGGCGATGCCGTCCGGCACCGGACTCGACAAGGTGAAGACGCGGTTCCCTAACCGGGTGTTCGATGTCGGTATTGCCGAGCAGCATGCGGTGACCTTTGCCGCCGGTCTGGCGACCGAGGGCATGCGGCCCTTCTGCGCGCTCTATTCAACCTTCCTGCAGCGCGGCTATGACCAGATCGTGCATGATGTGGCCATCCAGAAGCTGCCGGTCCGTTTCGCCATCGACCGGGCCGGGGTGGTCGGCAATGACGGTGCCACGCATGCCGGTGTCTATGATGTCGCCTATCTGTCCTGTCTTCCCAACATGGTCATCATGTGCCCGTCCGACGAGGCCGAACTCATGCATATGGTCGCTACCGCCGCCGTTCATGATGACGGGCCGAGCGCCGTGCGCTATCCACGCGGCGAGGGTGTCGGTGTCGATCTGCCCGACGTTGGCGAGATATTGCCGATCGGGCGTGGGCGGATCATCCGCGAGGGTGAGGGGACGGCCCTGCTGTCGTTGGGAACACGTCTTGCGGACTGTCTGACGGCGGCGGATGAACTGGCGCCGACGCATGGTGATTTCACCATTGCCGATGCCCGCTTTGCCAAGCCGCTCGATACCGATCTGATCGACCGGCTGGCGACGTCGCATGACCGGCTGCTGATTGTCGAGGAGAACAGCCCCGGCGGCTTCTCGGCGCATGTCATGCAGTATCTGGCCAATGCCGGCCATCTTGACAGTGGGCTTGTGGTGCGCTGCATGTCGCTTCCTGACCGGATGATCGACCATGACAGCCAGGCAGGCCAGATCGCTATGGCCGGTCTTGATGCCCGGGGCATCGCGGAAGCGCTTCTTGCCATGCCGGGGCTTGCAGCTGCTGATGCTGGGCCCCAGAAACGCGACAAAGCCACCACCTGAAACAATGACGGATGATACGCCCGTTCGTGCCGATCTGTTGCTGGTGCGCCGCGGCTTGGCGGCGTCGCGTGACCGGGCGCGGAACATGATCTCTGGCGGGCTTGTCAGCGTTGACGGCGCGGTGATGACACGGCCGGCGCGCCGTCTTGCCGCCAGTGCCAGGATCACTGTCAGCGCCCCCGACATGCCGTGGGTGAGCCGTGCGGCGCTGAAGCTTCTTGGCGGGCTGGAGGCATTTCCCCGGATTGATCCGTCGGGCCTTCACTGTGTCGATATCGGCGCCAGCACCGGCGGGTTCACCGAGGTGTTGCTGGCGCGCGGCGCTGCCCATGTGGTGGCGGTTGATGTCGGACATGGGCAGATTCATCTAAGGCTTGCCGAAGACCCGCGCGTCGACTCGCGCGAGGGTGTCAATGCCCGCGACCTCGTCGCGGCTGATTTTGCCACGCCGCCGGAATTGATCGTCTGCGATGCATCCTTCATCTCGCTGACCAAGGTTCTGCCGGCGGTGATGCATGTCGCCGCGCCCGGGGCCGGTCTGCTGGCGCTGGTGAAGCCGCAATTCGAGGTTGGCCGTGCGGCTATCGGCAAAGGCGGGGTGGTGCGTGATGCGCAGGCCATCAGCAATGCGTTGGCGATGGTTGAAAGCTGGCTTGCCGCCGAAATGGGCTGGCAGCTGATCGGCATGGCACCGTCGCCGATTGACGGCCAGGACGGAAACCGGGAATTTCTGATGGCAGGCCGGAAAGCCTAGTCGTCAAGCAGGGAGCATTGCGCGCGGTGGCGCATCAGCGCGTCGAGGATCGTTACCGCCATCATCGCCTCGGCCACCGGCACACCGCGAATGCCCACACAAGGGTCATGGCGGCCTTTGGTGACCACCTCGATATCCGCGCCATCCATATCAACCGAACGGCGCGGTGTCAGGATCGAGCTTGTCGGCTTGATCGCCACCCGCACGACAAGCTGCTGGCCGGTGGAAATACCGCCAAGCACGCCGCCATTGTTGTTGCTGGTGAATGCCGGGCCATTGTCGCCGGCGCACATCTCGTCACCAGCCTCGCGCCCGTCAAGCGCGGACAGCGTGAAACCGCCACCAATCTCGACGCCCTTGACCGCATTGATCGTCATCATCGCGGCGGCGAGGTCACTGTCCAGCTTGCCATAGATGGGCTGGCCAAGGCCGGCCGGAACGCCGTCGGCGACAATTTCGAGAACCGCGCCGGCGGAACTTCCCGCCTTGCGAACGCCATCGAGATAGGTTTCCCATTCACCGGCCGCCACCGGGTCGGGGCAGAAGAACGGGTTGTTTCCGGTCTCGTTCCAGTCAAGCCGGCTGCGGTCAATTCCATGTGGGCCGATCTGCACAACACCGCCGCGGATCCGGAAGGACCCGCCAAGCGCGGCTTTCAGAACCTGATCGGCAATGGCGCCGGCGGCCACTCGCACCGCTGTTTCGCGCGCCGAAGACCGTCCACCGCCACGGTAATCGCGAATGCCATATTTCTGCTGATAGGTGAAATCGGCATGACCGGGCCGGAACTGCCGGGCGATCTCGCTGTAATCCTTCGACCGCTGGTCCTTGTTGCGGATCAGCATGGCGACAGGTGTGCCGGTTGTCATGCCCTCGAATACACCGGACAGGATCTCGACCCGGTCATCCTCGCGGCGCTGTGTGACAAAGCGGCTCTGCCCGGGTTTGCGGCGGTCGAGATAGGGTTGCACAATCGCTTCGGACAGCGGCACACGCGGCGGCACCCCATCGACGATGCAGCCGATGCCGGGGCCGTGGCTTTCACCAAAGCTGGTGAAGGAAAAAAGGGTTCCGAAGCTGTTGTCGGCCATATCAGACGACCGAGATATCCGGCGCGTCGACTGCCTTCATTCCAACAACGTGATAGCCGCAATCGACATGATGCGTCTCGCCGGTCACGCCTGACGACAGGTCGGACAGCAGATACAGGCCGGCCCCGCCGACATCATCCAGCGTCACATTGCGCTTCAGTGGCGAGTTATATTCGTTCCATTTGAGGATATAGCGAAAATCGCCAATGCCAGAGGCGGCCAGCGTTTTCATCGGCCCGGCCGACAGCCCGTTGACGCGGATATTGCGTCCGCCAAGATCGACTGCAAGATACCGAACCGAGGCTTCCAGCGCCGCTTTGGCGACACCCATGACATTGTAATGCGGCATTACACGTTCAGCACCGTAATAGGTCAGCGTCAGCAGCGCACCGCCATCATTCATCATGGCGGTGGCCTTGCGGGTGATCTCGGTGAAAGAATAGACCGAGATATCCATTGTTCGGCGGAAATTGTCGCGGGTCGTGTCGACATAGCCGCCTTTCAGCTCTTCCTTGTCGGAATAGGCGATGGCATGCAGAACGAAGTCCAGCGTGCCCCATTCCGATTTCAGCCGGTCAAAAACGGCGTCGACACTGGCTTCATCCGTGACGTCGCATGGCAGGACAATATCGCTGCCAACCGAGGCGGCGAGGGGGACAACACGCTTCTGCAATGCCTCGCCCTGAAAGGTGAAGGCCAGTTCGGCCCCCTGCTCGGCGAGCTTCGCAGCAATGCCCCAGCCAATCGAACGGTCATTCGCGACACCCATGATGAGGCCGCGCTTGCCGGCCATGACGCCAGAGGTAGTCTGCTCGGACATGTGTTTCACCCCTTCCGAAATACGCTAGACGGATTGAGCGCCAATATGGCACGGCTGTTTTGCCAGAACAAGACGCCGCCGCGCCGATAAGGGCGCAACGACGCAGCCTTGTATATGCGTCGGCGAGGCTCAGCGCAGGCTGTATGTGGTCCGGCGCGTGATCTCGACCCGCTCGCCACTGGCCAGCGGGGTGTTTGTCTCGAAGGTGATGATTCGGTTGTCGACCTCGATACGGTGGCGATAACCGGTGATTTCCTCGACCGTTTCCTCGAGCATTACCTTGCGGACATTGCAGACTTCCTGCTGCCGGTAACCGACAATTTTCTGGCCACCGGACTGGTTCTTTTTGGCATGCTCACGCCCGAGAATGGCGCCGACAACCGCGCCGGCGGCGCCAGCCCCCTCATTGTCCGAGGCTTTGTTGCCGATGGCCGAGCCGATCACCCCGCCAAGAATCATCGCCCCGAGGTCCGAGCCATTGTTCGCCGCGCCGGCCTCGGCATAGACGGGAACATCCTGGGTCTCGCAGACCCGCTGGTCCGACGGTGTCTTGCGGATATAGCTTGTCATGACGGGATCGGACCGCGTGACGGTTCCGATCACGGTCTCGATGCGGGTTTCCGCGGCGGCGGCAAGCGGTGTGAGGGCCAGCATGCCGGCCGTGGCCATTGTCGCGATTGTCGCGCCAAGTGCTGTTGGAAGTGAAGGACGTGCCATGGTGAGCCTCTACCCCTGAGATTGCGAATGAGAAGACAGTAAATCCAGAATCGTACCAAATTGTGGCAGGCCGGGCGGTGGCCGGTCATGAAGCGGTCTGCACCATTGTCAAAACGGCCCCCAATGCCCATCTGCGAGGTATCGGCGGCAATCGCCGGACGCGCAGACTCCATCCGAGGGCAAGATCATGCATATCGACGCGGGAATCGATCCGTTCACCCTGTTCCAGACCTGGTATGACGAGGCGACAACCTCGGAAATCAACGATCCGGACGCCATGGCGCTGGCCAGTGTCGATAGCGCGGGCATGCCGTCGGTGCGGATGGTGCTGCTCAAGGAGTGGGGTGAGGACGGTTTCGTCTTCTACACCAATTATGAAAGCCGCAAATCGGGCGAATTGCTGGCCACCGGCAAGGCCGCCTTCTGTATTCACTGGAAAAGCCTGCGCCGCCAGGTGCGGGTCATCGGCCCGGTCAGCCGGGTCGATGGTGCGCGCTCGGATGCCTATTTCGCCAGCCGTGGCCGCGGCAGCCGGATCGGCGCCTGGGCCTCGGCGCAGTCACAACCGCTGGATTCGCGCGACAGCCTTGCCGCGGCGGTGGCTGAGGTGGAGTCGCGCTTCCCGGGTGACGTGCCGCGCCCGCCACATTGGGGCGGCTTCCTGATCGCGCCGCAGGAAATCGAATTCTGGGCCGATGGCGAACACCGGCTTCATGACCGCTTCCGCTTCACCGCCGACGGCGCCGATGGCTGGAATATCCAGCGCCTGAATCCCTAGTTGGGCTTTTCGGCCGTATCAGTTCTGGCATCGCCTTTTCGGGATTCGTGCCAGGCAATGATGATTCCGCTGGCGACAATCAGCATCCCGCCGCAAATCATCTCAATTGTCAGCTTTTCGCCGAAAGCCAGCCAGCCGACCAACCCGGCCCACAGCACACAACTGTATTTGACTGCCGACATTGACGCAGCGCTGGCATAACGAAGCGCTGCGATCATGCCTGCGGTGCCAAGCGAGACAGTGATTGCGGCGGCAGCATAAAGACCGAACTGCCGCATATCGAAACGTAGCCAAGCCGAGTCAAAGGCAAGGGCGGCAACGCCAACAGTCAGCAAATGCGTCCAGACCACCAACGCCATTGTTCGCTCACGAGCTATCGAGTTTCGGATGATGATGTCCCGTCCGGCGATGGTCACCGCCACCAATACAGGCAAAAGGATGATCCAGTTTTTTGCCTCAAGCGCGGGTGATGTCATCGCGACGACCCCGGCAAATCCGGTCAGCGCCGCACTCCATTGCAGCCTGCTGATCCGCTCGCCAACCAGCAGTGGGGAGGCCAGCGCCACCATGATCGGGCTGAGATAGGCAAGCGTGATCGCGCTGGCCAGCGGGATGAAGCGAAGCGAGATCGTGAACAGGAACAGCGACAGGGCGGCCAGCGCCGATAGGAAGAATGCCAGCTTGATGTTGCGTGGAAGCAGGGTTTCCGGTCGGCGCCAGAGCAACGCATAGATCAGAATGGGCACCAGCGCGAACAGGCCACGGAAGAACAACACCTCCGCTGTTCCAGCGCTGACCAGCGCTTCTTTCACCAGCGCGTCATTGACAGTCACAAGCAGGCTTGCGGTTGTCATCATGCTGACAGCCAGCAAGGTTGGGTTGATCATGTGTTTCGATCCCTGGGGCGCGTGTGGGGCAAGAGCTTCCGCGATGAAAATCGTTTCCTTGGCTTGTGGCTGTCAACGCAGCGATGTTCACGATCCCGTCACCGATATGGGTGGCAGCTCCACCTTTGAGCGCCTTCGCGGTACGTCTAAACTGGTCAAAACTGGTCGTATGGCAGACGCTTTTGCGGTGGCAATTTGCCTACCATCCGAGCATGGCGAATGGGGTAATTCTGTGTCGGTCGCGGGGCCGTCACGCGATGACCTGTTTTCATATGTTTGCAGGAAAAGACTTGCGGAGGTGTCGGGATGAAGACGCATGCACGCGTTGTTGTGATCGGGGGCGGTGTCGTTGGTGTCAGCGCGCTGTACCACCTTGCCAAGAAGGGCTGGTCGGACGTGGTCCTGATCGAGCGCAAGGAGCTGACATCGGGCTCGACCTGGCATGCCGCCGGCCTGCTGCCGCTGTTCAACATGTCCTACTCGGTAGGGCAGATCCACAAATATTCGGTAAAGTTCTATCAGGAGCTTCAGGAAGAGACCGGCATGAATGTCGGCTTCCGCAATGTCAGCAACATCCGCCTCGCGCAGAATGAGGACCGGATGGACGAATATCGGCAATATGCCGGTGTCGCCAGCACCATCGGCGTTGATGTGGATTTCCTGACGCCGGACGAGGTGCGCGATATCTGGCCGCTCTGCAACACCGAAGGGCTGGTCGGCGCGATCCGTCATCCGGGTGATGGCTATATCCAGCCGGCCGACCTGACCCAGGCGCTGGCCCGTGGGGCGCGTGACCGCGGTGCCGAGATCTATCGCAACACCAGCGTGACCGGAATCTCGCGGACCGAAGCCGGGGAATGGAAGGTGACAACCGACAAGGGCGAGATCACCTGCGTGCATGTGATCAGCGCGACCGGCAATTTCGCCCGCCAGACCGGGCGCATGGTCGGGCTGAATGTGCCGGTCATCCCGGTCGAGCATCAATATATCGTCACCGAACCACATGAGGCGATCAAGGCCCGGCATGCCGAGGGGCTGCCGGAGATGGGCGTGCTTCGCGATTCCGACGGGCGCTGGTACATGCGCGAGGAGGCTGGCGGGCTGATCCTCGGCCCCTATGAAACCGGCGCCCCGGCCTGCTATGTCGACGGGCCGAGCGCCGAGTCCGAATATGAGCTGTTCCAGGAGGATCTGGAGCGCCTCGAGCCGCATATCGAATCCGCGATGCACCGGGTGCCGGCCTTTGGCGAGGTCGGGGTGAAGAAGGTCTATAACGGCGCCCTCGCCTACACGCCCGACGGCAACCCGATCATCGGGCCGGCTTGGGACCTGCCGAATTTCTGGCTCAGCGAGGGGCACAGTTTCGGCATCACGGCGGCTGGCGGTGCCGGCTGGCAGCTAGCCGAATGGATTGTCGAGGGCGAGCCGACAATCGACATGCTTGGCGTCGACCCGCGCCGCTATGGCAGCTACACGACCGAATCCTACCTCAGGGCGAAGAATGAGGAGGCGTATGAGAACGTCTTTGTCATCCATTATCCGGACGAGGAACGCGGCGCCGCGCGGCCGCTTCGCACAGCACCCTGCTATGACAGGCTGAAGTCGCTTGGCGCGGTGTTTGGCCAGAAATTCGGCTGGGAGCGGGCCAACTGGTTCGCGCCGGAAGGCGTGCCGCAGGAGGACCACTGGTCGTTCCGCCGCTCCAACTGGTTCGAGCATGTCGGCAACGAGGTGCGCCATACCGCAGCGCATGCCGGGCTTCTCGATATGTCGGCCTTCGCCAAATGCCGCATTTCCGGCCCCGGTGCCGAGGCGTTTCTCGACAATCTGACGGCCAACAAGCTGCCACGCGGCATTGGCCGGGTATCACTGTCGCACGCGCTGACAGAACGCGGCGGCGTGCATTCCGAATATACCATCCAGCGTGAATCCGCCGACAGTTTCTATATCGTGTCCGCCGGTGCCGGCCAGCGGCTTGATCATGACTGGATCAGGAAGCACATGCCGGATGACGGGTCGGTGCGGTTCGACAATCTGACCAATTCAATCGGGGTTCTGGTGCTGGCCGGTCCGCGCGCGCGCGACATCCTGCAGACAGTGACCCGCACCGATCTTTCCAATGCGGCCTTCCCGTGGCTGTCGAGCCGGTTGATCGACGTCAATATGGCGCCGGCGATGGCCTTTCGAATGAATTATGTCGGCGAGCTGGGATGGGAGTTGCACCATCCGGTCGAATATCAGAACCATATCTTCGACGCGTTGATGGAGGCTGGGGCCGAGTTCCAGTTGAAGCCGTTCGGCATCCGGGCCATGGACGCCATGCGGCTGGAGAAATCCTACCGCATGGTCGGTACCGAGCTGTCGATCGAATATGCCGCGCTGGAAAGCGGCCTCGACAGGTTCGTGCATCTGAACAAGGGTGATTTCATCGGCAGGCAGAAATTGAGCGAATGGCAGCAGCGTGGCTTTGCCAACACCATGGTGACCATCGAGGTTCATGACACCACCGATGCCGATGCCATTGGCGGCAACCCGATCATGCTGCCCGATGGCGAGGTTGTGGGCCGCGCGACCAGTGGTGGCTACGGCTTCCGCATCGACAAGTCGCTTGCCATGGCGATGGTGCGGCCGGACCTTGCGACAGTGGGAACAAAGCTGATGATCGATATCCTCGACCGGCGGCTCGCCGCCACCGTCATCGAGGAATCCCCCTATGACCCGACAAACGAGAAGCTTCGCGCCTGATCCGCGCGCGCCTTCACGACAGACAGCAAAGACAGGGGGCCGATAACATGTCCGAAGTAGAAACAGCTCAGCGTGGTCGCCGGCGTGGTGGTGGTCGCGATGCCAGGCGACAGTTGCGCACCGGTGGTGGCGGCGGTCCGGCGAGGCCGTTTATCACCCGCAATCTGCCGCCGGTCGACATCCTGAGCGACGAGGCGGCCGAGATCATCGAGGCCAATGCCGAAACCATCCTTGAAGAGATCGGTATCGATTTCCTCGAGGATGACGAGGCGCGCAGCATGCTCGGGGATGCCGGCTGTGATGTGCGCGGCGAGCGTGTGCATTTCCCGCGCGGGCTGGCGCGTGAGTTGTGTGGCAGCGCCCCGTCAAGCTTTACCCAGCATGCCCGGAATCCGGAGCGCTCGGTCGAGATTGGCGGCAACAACATGGTGTTCGCCCCGGTCTATGGTCCGCCCTTCGTCCGCGACCTGAAGGATGAGCGGCGGTATGCCACAATCGAGGATTTCCGGAATTTCGTGAAGCTGGTCTATATGCATCCCGGCTTCCATCATTCCGGTGGCACGGTCTGCGAGCCGGTCGATTTGCCGGTGACAAAGCGACATCTGGAGATGGTCTATGCGCATCAGCGCCTGTCCGACAAGCCCTATATGGGTTCGGTTACGGCGCCGGAACGCGCGCAGGATACGATCGACATGTCGAGGATCCTGTTCGGTGAGGAGTTTGTTGATGCGAACACTGTCATCATCAATCTGATCAACGCCAATTCGCCGATGACCTGGGATGCGACGATGCTTGCCGCGCTGAAGGTCTATGCCCGCAACAACCAGGCGGTCATAACCTCGCCCTTCATCCTCGCTGGCGCCATGTCGCCGGTTTCGGTCGCCGGCACGCTGGCGCAGACGCTTGCCGAGGCGATGAGCGGCATTGCCTTCACGCAGCTTGTGCGCAAGGGCGCACCGGTGGTGTTCGGCAGTTTCGCCAGCTCGATGTCGATGCAGACCGGCGCCCCGACATTCGGCACGCCGGAACCGGCGAAGGTGCTCCTTGGATGTGCCAAGCTGGCGCGCCGCCTCGGCGTGCCCTTCCGCAGTGGCGGGTCGCTTACCGCGGCGAAAACAGCCGATGCGCAGGCTGCCTATGAATCGACAAATACCATCATGCCGACCGTCATGGGCGGGGTGAATTTCGTGCTTCATGCCGGTGGCTGGATGGAAGGCGGGCTTGTCGCCGATTACGCCAAGCTGGTTCTTGATGCCGACCAGTTGACGATGATGCAGAGTGTAGTCGATGGCATCGATGTCAGCGAGAACGGCCAGGCGCTGGATGCGCTGCGCGAGACCGGGCCCGGAAAGCATTTCCTTGGCTCGGCCCATACACAGGCGAATTTCGAGACGGCTTTCTGGCGCTCCGAAATGGCTGACAACACGACCTATGAGCAATGGTCGTCGGAAGGGTCAGTGGAAAGCCACAGCCGCGCCCGCGCGCGCGCCAGCCAGATGCTGGCCGCCTATGAGGCACCGGAGATCGACCAGTCGAAAGACGAGGCGCTTCGTGCCTTCATCGCCAAGCGGATGGAGGAGCTTCCCGATTCCGAATTCTGATGCTGCGGTCAGAATTGCAACGGCGAGGCCGTCACCCACGGAAGCTGGCGCCGAACTCCAGCCCGGCATCCATCAGCCATTCCGTGACATAGGGCGCGAAACTGGTCCGGCAGACCAGCGTGAACCCCGGCGCATCATGGGCAATCAATGTCACCGCCGCATGCGCCAGCATCGTCTGCGCACAGTCACCTGTGCCGAATTTCGAGCTGTGCAGGTCGAGGGCGCATCCCTTGGCAAGCACCCGGCGAACCGCTTTCCCCCGCAATGAC
>Ga0181591_10002304_pt1 | contig 16442 bp, 15 predicted proteins | sample 071ome_33_FD_133757 | JGI IMG/M metagenome (GOLD analysis project Ga0181591, IMG submission 133757) | Coastal salt marsh microbial communities from the Groves Creek Marsh, Skidaway Island, Georgia - 071412AT metaG (megahit assembly) | ecosystem: Environmental > Aquatic > Marine > Intertidal...
AGCCATGGTCGGCACATGAAAAGGCTTGCAATCCCGCTGGCACAGGAGCATTCCACGCTCCCCTAGGGTGACAAGCATCATCGCAGGTGATGCCTCATTCATTAACTGACCAATGACTTCTAGGAGTACTGGGTCCTGAAGGGGATCGTCCGCTCCTGGGACCTCCTGCCTCCGAGTGAGAGCAAAAAGCTCCTTACGATTTGGGGTCATCAGAGAAAGCCCCTTCAGATTGAGGGGTTTCACAGGTTTGGGATCCATGCTCAGCCAGATACCCCGCTCACGGCATAAAGTGGTCATCCTATCCAACAAAGGCTGTGTGACCACTCCCTTGCCGTAATCGCAGAGTATCACCGATGAAACCTCTGGTGTCAGATGTTGCTCAATACGCTCAAGTAGATCATGGGTCTCTTCGCACGAAATAGGTTCTTTTTGCTCTCTGTCTACACGAACCATTTGCTGACGCTGGGCAACAAAACGAGTCTTGAGGCCAGTCATACGGTGGGTTGATCGCAGGACCCCGTCACAGCCAACCGACCATTGCTGCAACTGATCAACCAATTGATCACCGGCACTATCTTGACCAATGATTGAGAAGATCTCGGTTTTGATTCCCCAAGCAGTGAGGTTGCGCGCGACATTGGCCCCTCCTCCTGGCATGTAGTGCTCATCCTGAAATTCGAGCACCGGTACGGGGGCCTCGGGTGAAATACGCGAAACCCGACCCCATACAAATTGATCCAGCATGATATCCCCTACCACCAGAACGCGCTGAGAAACCCCTTCTCTTAAAATGGACTGGGCTCGGTCAAGAGCCATGGATGGGATAGGTTGCATGATCAAGATGCCTCGAGAAACGCCGTAAGAGGACTCGTGGGCCGGGCAGTTTGTGACCTGTGCCCTACCCCCACCTCAAATGCCTCACGCCCTGATTCCACGGCCATGCGAAAGGCCTTGGCCATGCGCACGGGATCTTGGCAGACGGCCATGGCGGTATTGATCAACACAGCATCAGCTCCAAGTTCCATGGCTTCAGCGGCGTGACTGGGTGCCCCAATGCCGGCATCTACCACGACAGGGACCTCAGCCTGTTCGATGATGATCCGAAGCTGATCGCGGGTGGCCAGCCCTTGATTTGAACCGATGGGAGAACCTAGGGGCATCACTGTTGCCGTCCCAACATCCTGAAGACGTCTTGCTAAAACTGGATCAGCATTAATGTAGGGAAGCACCACGAAACCCTCCTTGACCAGCATTTGGGCAGCCTTGAGTGTCTCAACTGGGTCGGGAAGCAGGTAGCGAGGGTCAGGATGGATTTCAAGTTTAACCCATTTGGGAAGGCCCGCTGCCTCCGCCAGGCGTGCCAGTCGAATGGCTTCCTCAGCATCCATCGCACCACTGGTGTTTGGCAGGATCAGATAATTCTTAGGATCAATCCACTCAAGGATATTGGCAAATGGATCGTGCGACCCTGACAAATCAGCACGCCGCAGAGCCACGGTGACGATTTCACACCCGCTTGCCTTCAAGGCATCGCTCATCAATTCAGGGGAAGCAAACTTTCCTGTACCCGCCAGCAGTCGGGAGCCAAAGCTACGACCCCCTATACTCAATCTTGAAGCATCCTCTGTAGTCATCTGATTTAGGTTAATCGCTTCGCTCAATAAATCCAGTCTGAGCTCATCAAATCATGAATTCGAGAATCCTTTGAGACAGCTGCTCTCTCCATCGTTCGAGAAAATTCCACCGATGATAAAGCTGCACTAGGTGAGCCACCTCATCAGGGCCAAAACAGCTGGGCTCATGGGAATCTGCATCCAAGCGCCGCTGATATGACTTGAGCTGAACCTCCATGCCCAGAAGATCCTCCTCAATGGCCGTCCTGAGAGCCTGACAGTGTTGTCGTTTCTCAAGCCCCTGCTTCATGAACACCACTCGAGTCAATTCTGGAGCATCCTCTGCGGGCTTGTTAGCAAGAACCCGATCACACTCACCTAACAGGGCACCAACCTCCATGAATCGATCACCCAGGTCCTCAGGGACTATTTTGAGGGGAGAGCAATCAGCCTGACAGTATTCAATCAGGAAAGATTTAATTCTTGAAGAAACTCGCGAAAGAATCCCGTAGGCTTGGTGGAGTTCTGAAGCCAGCTCTGAGGTTTGATTGCCGGATAGTTGATCCACATCAGGGCAGGTTTCGTGGTCGGGATGACACGATGCAGCAAGCTGTAAATACCGAGCCTTGAGGGAACCAAGATCCATCCAAAGGCTGGGTCTTAAGCCAAGCTGCTTAAATGGATCCAGCGAGGCACCGCTCATGCAAACCTTCTCATGGTTCAGGCACTAAAACTCTCACCGCAAGAACAACTCGAAGCTGCATTCGGATTGCTAACCTTGAACCCACCATCTTGAAGGGATTCCTGATAGTCTAACTCTGAACCGGTCACATAGAGGGCACTCTTGGGATCCACAACCACCCTCACTCCCTGGGACTCCACCAGAATGTCTCGGTTGACGGGCTTGTCTTGAAGATCCATTTTGTACTGTAGCCCAGAGCAACCGCCCCCAACCACAGCCACCCTGAGAATACCCTCAGGTCGTCCCTGTCTGGTGAGCAATTTCGACACCTTGGCCCCTGCACGCTGGGTGAGACGGATCAAGCGCTCATCACCTTGGCGTATCACCGCTTCCTGAGAAGCTTTTTGTGTCCTGCCAGAAATCATAATAGAGGACCCATCCTAAACGAGGCTTGCTCGCTTTGCAATCCCAACGCGATAGTCCAGGATAAGTCAGGGTTCGTGCACCACTTTGATTTCATCCCAATAAGCAAAGTCCTCACTGAGGTTGTATGCGTGGTTCTCCAGCCGGATTGGGATGGTTCGCCCCGCGAAGGCGGTCAAATCAAGCTGTATCGTTTCCCAGTCATCCTCCGAGGCTTGAATGCGTTGGCGATGAATCAGTTTGGAATCAGCAAAGGCTCTTAACACCCATGGCCCACCCTGCTCGGCTTTGGCCCTGATCGCTATCCGAGTCGAACCCTGAGCAGGGATTTTGAGGTCTGCCGACAAACTGGCTGCTCGCTGATGCCCATGGGGATGGGTGACCAAGACATGGGCGGCTCCCTTCCATTCGGGGAGCACCGAAGGTGCCGCTCCCTTTTCCTCAGAATCTATCCGCCACAGCGGGTTCCACAAACTGATGGATTCGTAATCCCGCCTGATTTCCTGTTGCGGCTCTCCGACCAATTCACGCCTCAAGGCAGCTGTCATGGGCCGGTTATCCTCAGGTGGGTTGAGTATATACCAGATGAGATTGCGAAAGTCCTGGTCTGGCATTTGTTCGAGACCCTCTGGCATGAGACTCGAAGTGGTTTTTTCCCTGATAACAATGTCTGCTTTGCGAATCACCTGTTCGGATGGGCCGGCCGCCAACAGCGTCACATAGGATTCGGTATCTTCGAGGACTCGCCCACTAAAAGATCGATCGTCTCGGGTTTCAATCACCACATTCTCATAGCCGGCCCCGATGATCTGATTAGGGTTGATCACATTGGCCAGCAGCGCATCCAGGGTGGAACGCCCTACCCCAGTCAGGTCAGGCCCTACTGAGGCACCCTTACCGTGAAGCTGATGACATATCAGACACGTGGTTTCTGCCAGCTCCTTACCTCGCTCAAGGTCCACCTCACCGTTGAGCACGACCTCTCTTTTGCTTGCTATGAGGCGATCCATGTCTGCATTGGGGGCGCGAAACTGGCCAATGCTTGCCTGAGCCGCCCTTTGTATGGATTCATCCCGATGCTGCACAAGGCTCCGGATCACTGAGGCTGGCAGATCAGAGGCTGCCACTTTTCCTTCAGCAATGGCTTCCACAAGCCGGCTCGTCCAAGCATTGCGCGAAACCAACAAGTTGATCGCTTCCAGGCGCGACGGGCCTCTGAGAGAGGACCAAGATGCTATCATCGCCTCAGCCATCCTCTCATCTTCCTGTTCACGCATGGCTCGTATGAGCTCCGGGCTTCTCTGGCCCTTTGGCTCCTGACTGAACCGCTGAAGAAGGGCCTCACTGAGAGCCTGACTTTGAAACCGACTTGCCATGTCCAAGGCAATTTGAAAAAGCTCTGATCCCGTCTTCTCATCGGCTATGAGTTGAACAATGCGACCCTTGGTCGGCGCATCCCCCCACAGGACTCCAAGCTGCATGATCCATTGCCTGTGCTCGGGCTTTGCGTCCTGCAACATCCTCTGCAGCAGCCGCCCTGCTTGGGGCGGAGCAGGCAAACCATGGATAGCCTGACCCTCGGCTAACCCTTTCAAAGCCATCCCAAACATTGTTGGGTCACCATCCAACAGGCGCTCGACCAGATCTGTGGCCCGGACCAGACCAGTCTGATCGGCCTTGTCACAAAGTCGCCTCACCGTCTTGTAGGTGAGTTCACCACTCAAAGGCAGACAATCAGGTCCTTGAGCAATCAACCAATCAATCACAACCGAAGGATCGCTAGCTATCCACGGCTCCGCTGCCATCCAAGTCATGAACGGGATCAAGGGATCGAGGTCTTCAGCCGAGGAACGAATCAGTCCATCGAAAATCGGACCCAGCTCTTCAAGGCTGACTTGAGACCTTGCAGGGGTGTTGATCGTCAAGGATCCCGAACTGTATTGCCTCAAGGCAGTCGCCACCGCAGCCCGCACAGATGGATTAGGATCCAGAGCCAGTTCCTGCAATCTGGCAAGAGATTGCCAGTGATCAGCGCTCCTCTCTCCAGTCAGCCGAGCGGCCCACATGCGAAGGGAGAAATCCTCATGATCCGCTGCCTGGTCCAGGATGGATTCATCAAGCAAACCACTGCCATGCAGGGTCCATAGGGCGGTGAGTCGACCCTCCTCTCGCGTACCCGCATCCATCAACGCCACCAGAGACGCCTTCGAATCGGGATCACGCCTTTCATGCAGAAGTCGCTGAGCCGTTTCTCGGTGCCATACATTGGGATGATCAAGGAGCGAAACCAACTCTGAGCTCGTTAACCTGGCTAGGTCCATATTGGCAGCCGGGCGACTGGGAACCGACTTGCCGGGATGGTCTCCGGTGTAGACCACGCGCCATATACGCCCGTAGGATCGGTCCACCCCTTCCGGATCCGCCCTGGCATTTTGATAGCAAGGGTATTTGTCATACCAGTCGGCGATCCATACCACCCCATCCGGGCCTATCTGCTCACTCACCGACCGAAACCAACCATCGCTGGATTGCACAAAATTGTCCATTGCATGGGCCTTGAAGGATGAACCACGCGGTTCAAGAGAATCCATATTCACGGCATTTTCGTGAATATTCCCCATGAGGACGCGCCCCGAAAAAGCCTCGGGATATTGATGCCCCTGATAAATGGCGATGCCACTGTAGGCAGCACGGTAGTGACGATGATCCACGATGGAAGGCAACAGGCCGTAGCTGTAAGCAAACTCGGGCCGGCCGGCCTGTCTGACATAGAGGCCTCCTGGAGCCATGTGGAACAAATGATCGATCACGCAGGCACTCACAAAGGCATTGCCATAGCGGTCAAAATCCACATGCCACTGATTGGAGGCACCATCGGAAAATATCTCAAAGCGTTTAGTCAAGGGGTGGTAGCGGGCCACTGCCGCGTTCATGACCACCTCTCCCCTTTCGGGGTGGTCCGGATCAGTCACCTTAGAATGAGTGAAAACACCCTGGGTCATGTAGAGCCAACCATCAGGCCCCCAAGTGAAGCCATTGAGTAGTTCATGACGATCCTCAAGTCCGAAACCTCCCAGGAGAGTCGTCCGCTTGTCTGCCCGATCATCTCCATCGGTATCCTCCAAAAAGAGGAGGTAAGGAGCCTGCCCGACAAAGACACCCCCGTTGCCAAGCAATAGGCCAGTGGCCAGGTTGAGACCATCAGCAAACAAGGTGGATTGATCCGCTCGACCGTCGGCATCTGTATCCTCTAAAATCCTAATCCGATCTCGAGGTCGCTCGCCGCGTCTAGCCCCTTCAGGGTATTCAAAAAGCTCCAATACCCAGAGACGCCCCCGCTCGTCCCAATCCATGGCAACCGGGTTGACCACCTCGGGTTCACTGGCAAAAAGTCTCATTTCAAACCCTTCAGGGACAGTGAAGGTAGAAGGAGCCAGGAGTGGAGGCACCGGTTGACTGGATGCGGGTGCATGGGGTCCGCTGAGCTGCCGGCCTGCACCTTCTAAGCTCCAAGTCGCAAGCATAAGGGCAAGGTTTAGAAAGTGACCAAAGGATAATCGAGGCAAAGGTGAAAGCATGGGGCTCATGAGTTAAACGATCTATCCGTAGGTGAGTAATACACCAAGGAGGATATGAGGAGATTTTGAGCTAATCCGGGACAGCTGTCAAAATCACATTCTCACCTGTGGCAGCCCAAAAAGGTAGCATACACCGGTGCCAAGGGGTCAGCAAATTGGGCAGGTCGGCGAAGAGCAAACAACTCACGCCAGCAGAGAATGAATCACCTTCCCATGCACATCAGTCAGTCGAAAGTCTCGCCCAGCATAGCGAAAAGTGAACGCTTCGTGATCGAACCCAAGCAACCAAAGGATGGTAGCATGAAGATCATGGACATGCACAACATCTTCCACAGCCCTAAAACCAAATTCATCAGTCGATCCGTGAACGGTCCCCCCTCGAATCCCGCCCCCGGCTAACCACATACTGAACCCGTGGTGATTGTGATCGCGACCATTGATTTTGCCGGCATTGGCGCCAGGCTTAGGCAGTTCAACCGTGGGGGTTCGACCAAACTCACCACCCCATATCACTAAAGTATCCTCAAGCATACCACGCTGTTTGAGATCCCTCAGCAGCGCCCCAATGGGCTGATCGCATTCAGCAGCCAGTCGACGATGATTCTTCTCAATGTCATCGTGATTATCCCAAGGCTGCCCAGCCCCATGCCATAGCTGGACAAATCGAACCCCTCGCTCCAGCAGACGCCTGGCAATAAGCATCTGCCTGCCCTGAACCCCATCCCCATACATCTGGCGAATGAACTCTGGTTCTCGACCGATATCAAAGGCATCGGTGGCATCCATTTGCATGCGATAGGCCAACTCAAAGGATTCAATGCGGGACTCCAGTTGAGGGTCCCCTGGCCGTTGTAAAAGGTGCCGTCGATTGATCCGCTCCAACAAATCCAGTTGATGTCGCTGATCGTCCGTACTGAGTCGCTGATTCTGAATGTGTTCTATGAGCTTTTCCACCTCACGATGCCTCGTATCGACATAAGTACCTTGGAAGACACCCGGGAGAAAACCCGACTGCCAGTTCTGGGATTCTTGGATGGGGTAACCGCCAGGGCACATGACGATAAATCCTGGCAAATTCTGATTATCACTCCCCAGACCATAGGTGACCCACGAGCCAACGCTTGGGCGGACCAAACGCGCTTCCCCGCAATTCATCAACATCAAGGACGGTTCATGGTTGGGCACATCGGCCTTCATTGAGCGAATGACGGCAATTTCATCGATGGATGCAGCCACATGAGGAAACAGTTCGCTCACTTCAATCCCGCTCTGACCGTGCCGACTGAAGGCAAAGGGAGAGGCAAAGGCAGCACCGGTCTGTCGTTCAGTTCGCAAGTTGCCAGTGGGCAGCATTTGACCGGCGCGCCTGGTCAAGGCTGGCTTAGGATCAAAGGTATCCACGTGGGAAGGCCCACCATTCATGAAAAGATGAATCACCCTCTTGGCCTTGCCGGGAAGATACGGGTGTCTAGGCGCCAGTGGCACCTGGTTCGAGGCCTCCGCTCTCGGCACACCAGAAAGTAAGCCCGTGCCCCCAAGCAAACTACTCAAGCCAAGGCTTCCAAAGCCCATACCCAGCTCAGAAAGGAACTGACGTCTACCGCGAGGAGTTGGTGGATCAAGATGAGCCATAAAAAGGGCAATTGGGATAAATTGTAGGTTACCTAATGCCCCATGCCATTCAAGCCAACACTCGATGGGGCTCAGTCAAAGCCAGGTCAACTCCATTTAAATTAAAGCCTAATTAAAATCTGGCTCTTTCGGCTCGGCCAGAGGAGCAGGCTCAATCCGGGGTGCCTTGCTCTGGAAGTTGTAAATTGCCCAAAGCCCCAACCCAACCATGAGGAAAATACCCGCAATACCCCAGGCAAAGAGTTTCCCGAGCCATGGCGTGGGGGTGGATGGATCAGCCAGATGCTTTGAATCCTGATTTGTCATGTACAATCAATAGCCTGAACCGCTGATCATGCAACCCTAGGTCTTATTACCTTCTGCCAGGGAAGCCAAAACCTCTGGATCACGGACATCAACCCATCGCCCCTTGATTTTCAAACCAGCCATCTTACCCCCTTGTTTGACAATGGCTGAAATGGCGTCCGTCAATTCGTATTCACCTCTGGGAGACTTGGTCAATTGAGCCATTTGATCAAATGCTCTGTGGTTAAAAAGGTAAATGCCAGCATTGTAATAAATTGGCGACCCTGGCTGGATCAATCCTTCCTGCTGGAGGGCTTGGAGTTGTTCGGGTGTGGGTTTCTCGATAAGCCGAGTTAGGCAGAAGGCCTCATCGAAGAAATTAATCCCTCCTTTTGTCACATCCTCACCTTCGGTTACAGTCAAGAGGCCATCAAAAGCGTCCTCAGCATACCTGCCAAGCATGTCCTGATAGGTATCTGGACGAACAAGGATGTCACCGTAAGTCAGTAAAAAATCGTCCTCACCGACAAATTCCCTGGCCGGCAAGGCTGCTCTTCCCGTTCCGTCCTGCACCTCTTGGGAGCAGTAAGTGAGTTGGACACCGAAGCGTTCTCCATCGCCAAAATGCTGCTTGATAACCTCAGCCTTCCATCCGGTGATTAAGCAGATTTCATGAATACCTGCCGAGGCCAGGCCAGAAACAATGTGCTCCAGGATGGGCTTACCTTCGACAAGAAGCATTGGTTTGGGGATTTCGTGGGTCAGGCCACCCATCCGGGTCCCCTTGCCCGCTGCCAAGATGACTGCCTTCATACGTTCAGTGGTGGGACATCAAGCTCCATGACAAGCTTCACATGCCAATTCATGACTCAATCGATCAGGCGCCGTATTTATCAAACATCCTGGCATGAGCCTGCATGTGGCGCATGAGGAATTTGGCTTCAAAAATACCCAAAGAACCAAGGTTGGCACCCGTCTCAGTGAAGCGTTCCAATTTGTCGGTCCCAGAAAAAGCCGAACTGAGCAACACCGGTTGGGGATGCCATGAATGGCCCTTCATCGGACATGGGGTTGAATGATCTCCAGTGATGGCGATGACATCTGGCCGTTTTTGCAGCAGTATCGGCAAGGCTTGATCCAGCTCTTCAATGGCCTTTTTCTTGGCTTCAAAATTCCCATCTTCGCCGTGCATGTCGGTGTATTTGTAATGGATGAAGAAGAAGTCATAGTCGTCGTAGATCTCAAGATAACGATTAAACTGCTCCCCGATGGTTTGAGGCCCCTCAACCTTGGTCATGCCAACCAACTGAGCAAGACCTTTATACATGGGATAAACCGCCAGACAGGCTGGCTTAAGCTGGTAGCGCTCCTGAAAGGTAGGGATATTTGGCTGGTGCGCGATGCCTCGCATGAGGAATCCATTAGCCGGCTTTTCATCCTTAAGAATCGGGAGGGCCACCTCGTAAAATGCGTTGATCAGATCGGCAGCCTTCTGAGCCCCGGCTGATTCGGCATTGGCAGGCACCGCCTTGGATATGGGGAGTCCCTCCCGCTGTGGGTCGGTATCAAGGATCGGCCCCTCAAGCCCAGCTCCCCTGAAAATCACCACAAACCGGTGCCCTTTGCCCGGTTGAATGATCACTTCGGCCGAGCCCACTTTTTTGATCTTGTCAGCCAGCAAGCCGCAGAGACGCTCACAAACATCCGTTTCGATCCTGCCGGCACGTCGGTCAGTGACCAACCCTTCTGCATCCAGGCTGCAAAAATTGGCTCGGGCAGCGACATCACCCGGTTTGAGTTCCAAACCCAACCCGAGAGCTTCGATCACCCCTCGCCCGACCTGTGTCTCGATCGGGTCGTAACCAAACAAGGCGAGATGCCCGGGCCCACTTCCAGGGGTAATCCCTGGGGCAACAGGAGTCATCCTTCCCTGAATAGCCTCTCGACTCAGTTGGTCCATGTTGGGGGTTGCAGCAGCTTCCAGCGGTGTCTGGTAAGCGTGATCCTTGACAGCAAGGTCTCCAACCCCATCAAGCACGATAAGGGCCAACTTGGCCTTGGTGGGCAGAGTGAGATTGGCGTAAAGGTCGTCCAGTTTGGTCATATGCGTGTTCAGCGTTCTAAAGATGATGGGTGAAGGGCGTGGGCTCGGAGGCTCTTTCCAGAACCACCGGATTCACCTGCTATCCACCCGGCAGGCACGGATATTGGAATCTGGGATTGGCTAGGTCAATGGGATATTCACTCCATTGACTGGTCGACGCTTGAATACTTTGATTGAGAGGATACTGCTGCTCATTCACTGGACGGATTGAATCAATCCTGTTTCCCCATCAGGCATGCTTATCCTATCCCCAGCAGAGCGCCCCATCATCGCTGCACCGAGAGGCGAATGCTGGGTAATCACGGTGACCTCAAAACCAGAAACCCCGATAGTTTGTCCCCCTCCCTGTCGTAGAAGTAGAAAGTGTTCGCACTGCCCCCTGAGCTCAACGCTCACCAATGCCCCTATCCCAACGGGATGCCGTTCAAAGGAGCGCGCCTCCAAAGCACGCAATTCATCCAACTGAAGGGCCAACTCCTTGAATTGCCTGGCGTGCCCTCTGGCTAGATAAGAAGCCTCCAAACCATTGGTATCCCATTTAGTCTCCGCCCTGGATTGCTCATCGGTCGCACCGGCAGCAGCTTGCCGATTAGCCTGATGATGCCTTCTGAGTAAGGCTTCCATTTCAACCTGGAGCTGGTTCAACAGAGTCGATTTATCCATCATTTCTTCTTTGCTTGCCTAGGATGTTTAGGCCTGTCAATCGGATTGATGGCTGAGGATAGCAGGCGGACAAGCCCGACATACATGATCACTGTGTTTATCGACCATGCCCAGCAAAACACAAGGTGTTCGGCTTGACGGGGTCGACCATGAACCTAAACTGAGGCGGGTCGCAACTTTGAGGCGAAACCCGTGTTCATTGCTTAAAGAGCTCTATGCCACAATTTTCATTCAAAGCGCGCAAGCGCAGCGGCGAACTCGTCCAGGGTGTACTCGAGGGAGCTGACCGATCTGCCGTGCTGTCGGAGATCGAGCGTCAGGGAATGCTACCCATCTCCCTGGAGGCAGCCCGAAGCAGATCCGCCAAAGCGGCATCCAAAACGCCCTCCAAGCTCTCGCGCAATGCCAACAACTCCAACACGGCCTCACCACCTTTGCTCAGGGAATGGTTTGGTAAACAACGCAAACCAAAACTCCAGGAATTGGCCACCTACACCCAGCAGCTGGCCAACCTACTCCGCTCAGGGATGCCATTGACAGTGGCTCTCAACAGCATGAGTCATCTGGAGGCCAAGGGGATCCCTCAGGATGTCAGCACTCAGCTCAGGCAGGATGTCATGGAAGGCAAGGCACTTTCCGACGCGATGTCCAAACAACCTCACATTTTCACCGATCTTTACATCAACATGATTCGGGCTGGTGAGCAAAGTGGGGCCCTGGAGGAAGTGCTACACCGACTGGCAGCTCATTTTGAGCGTTTTGCAGAGGTTCGCCAGAAATTTGTCTCCGCCATGATCTACCCAATCATCGTGGGAACGGTGGGTGTCGGGATCATTGGCCTGTTCATGACGGTCATCCTGCCTAAATTCACACAAATTTTTACCGACATGAAGGTACCTTTGCCCGCATCGACGCAGGCCTTGATTTCCATCAGTCGGGTCTCGGCAACCTATTGGTGGCTTGCGCCACTAGTCGGGGTGGTCGGATCGATCCTCTATCAACGATTCCGCTCCAACCCAGCTGGTCGCCGGACGCTTGACCGGTGGAAGCTGACCATGCCAATCATCGGCAAAGTTTTTAAGCTGAATTTGTTCAGTCAGTTTGCCCGCACTTTGGCGACCTTGCTCAAAAACGGAGTCCCGGTGCTTACTGCATTGAAAATCTCCGAAAAGGTGATCCCCAATGTCATCCTGGCTGAAGCCATCGCCAAGACGCGTGAAGATGTCACCGATGGTAAGACCATTTCCCAGCCACTGGCTCGCAGCCAAGTTTTCCCTCAGCTGATGATTGACCTCATCAAAATCGGAGAGGAGACGGGTGATGTCCCAGGTTCACTGCAGAGCGTGGCTGAAACTTATGAAGATCAGCTGACCATAGCTCTGCGCGTCATGACCAACCTGGTTGAACCAGCCATGATCATCCTCATGGCAATTGGTGTCGGAGGTCTCTTGTTCAGCATCCTTTCAGCCATGTTTCAGATCACTTCCTCGATCGGGAATCGATGAAGCCGCATTTCAAAGTATCTCAACGTGGTTTCACGTTGATCGAAATCATGCTCGTGACCGGCATGATGCTGCTGATGCTTGGCTGGGGTGTCCCCAACATGATGCGAGCACTTGAAAAGCACGGAATTGCCAAGGCATCGATGGATGTCATGGATGGATGCAGGCAAGCTAGGGCTTTGGCTATCCTCAAAGGTAAAGTAAGCGAATTGGTCATCACATCCTATGAGGATGGGTATGCTTTGCATGTGAGGCTGGCTCAGTCTCCTCGACTACTCAATGAAAACACGGGCGGCTTGCCCGATTCATTTTTCGAGCCTCCAGAAGCCCTTGACACCGGTAAGAAGAAATCCAGAAGTAGCTTCGCTGAGCTGGATGGATTCAAACGCACCCTGGGAGGTGACATCGCCATAGAAACACTGGATGTCAATTTCAACAACATGCTTGAAGGCCAAATCAACGAAGCCAGTGTGCGCTTTTTTCCCAACGGCACGTGCGATGAGTTCACCACAACCCTACTGCTCAATGAGGACCGGCGCATTGTTTCAGTCGACGCCATCACTGGCCTACCAAGCGTGGTGGACCCAAGCAATTTAGACTGGTAGGGAAAATGATGGCAATCGCAGGCAAAAAAGTTCCCCTTGACTCAGGTCGCAACCAGAGTGGCTTCAGTCTCCTGGAGGTCATGATCGCCATTGGCATTTTCTTTACCTCTGTTTTTGTCATCTTGGAGCTGACGAGTCAGCATTTGCGCACCGCTCGCATTCTCCAAACCATGGATGTTGACCGAAGCAGCTTGCCAGCCCTGCTCTCCATGACCAATTACCTGGAACTCGGCCCCCTACCGATCGACATCAAGATAGCCTACGAGGACAGCCACCCTGGGGTGACGGTTGATGGCATGATCGAGGAAGCAGGAACCAACGGCCTCTACAGGGTGGACTACAGCATTCACTGGATAGCCGAAAACAATGTTCGGCAGACACGCAACAGCATCCTGCTGTGGCGCCCTCAGGGGCTTGGGGGAGCCGTTAGCCCATGAATCCGATCAAAACAAACTCGGGTCTAAAGGGGTTTACCCTGATTGAAATCATGGTAGCCATCGGTGTACTAGGAGGCTTAATGGTAGCCATTTTTGCTTCTTGGCAAGCCATCATGAAAAGTTCTCAAATCGGCATCACCGCCTCCGTAGAAGCTCATCGCAATCGAATTGCCGTACGGGCTATCAATGACGCGCTCGCTTCAGCTGTGATGCATGAACTTAACCTTCCCTATTACGCTTTCGTGACCGACACAAGCGGGGATTTCAGCGCCTTCAGTCTGGTTTCCCACCTCCCCGAATCCTTCCCGGGAAGTGGTCTCTTTCACGATCAACCCGTACGCAGGGTCACCTTCAGCGTGGAACCAACTAACTCGGTCAATCAACTCATCCTGCGACAAAACCCCATCCTCGCCCCCTTGGAGCAGGGCCAGGAGCCCTATCCGCTCATCCTTGCCAAGCAGGTAGGGCAATTCAAACTGGAGTTTTTTGATATGCGAGCAGGCGAATGGCTCCCCGAGTGGATCAACACAAATCAGCTTCCCGCCATGGTTCGATTCAACCTGGGTTTCACCCGCCCAGACTCCAAGGAGGTGGATGAAGGCAGAATCATAGAGCGTATCGTTCACATCCCCGGCCAAACCGTGCAGGCAGCCTGGCAACGACCTGTGGTTCCAGCAGGCATGGCCAACCCCAACGGACTGCCCACTGCCCCAAACTCAGGACGCTGAAGCCCAGGCTCATGAACACCTTTGCAACAAAAAGCACGGCACGGAACAGGAGGAACTCCGGCATTGCATTGGTTATGGTCATGGTGGTGGTTTTGGCCATGGGAATCATGGCAGCCCATTTTAGTTTCTCCATGAAAATCGAAACCCAATTGGCAATGAATACCACTCGCGACCCGGATATGGAGTGGATGGGACGATCGGGAGTGGAACTAGCCAAATATGTTTTGGCAGAAAAAAATCGTATTCCTGTGGAGAACCAATTTGACGCACTGAGCCAATTCTGGGCTGGTGGCGTCTATGGCACCAATGAAGTGCTGGCGGGGATGTCACTAGAAAACATTGCACTGGGGGATGGAACCATCAGCGTGCGAATTGAGGATGCTGAAAGTCGCTTCAACATCAATGTCCATGGGCCAGAAATCATCAACCAAGCACTGATGTATATGGGGGTTGATACGTTTCAGTCCTCGGTCATCCTCGATTCACTCCTGGACTGGGTCGACCCGGATACCGATATTCGAGTCAACGGGGCCGATGAAGAATCTTACCTGGCCGAACCCAACCTGCCTTTCCCTCCTTACTTGGTCAAAAATGGTCCTCTGGACGATATTTCCGAACTGCTTCTGATCAGGGGAATTACCCCACCTATATACTATGGCTCTGGGAGCAGCTCGCTTCCAACTGGCCAGATGCCTATCGATGGGGGCTTCGGCAATTTCGGCCTGATCGATCTATTTAACACCCTTGGAGATTTTCAGATCAACATCAACACCGCCTCGAGGGATGTCATTCAAATGCTTCCAGGCATGGATCCAAATCTTGCCTGGGAGATCACCATGACGCGTGCAGGGCTCGATGGCATGGACGGCACCGAGGATGATATGCCTTTCATGCGCCTGACTGACCTCATGAACGTACCGGGCATGACCCCTGATGTCATGTCCTTGATGAGGCGTTATGTGAGCAATCGTAGCAACACGTTTGAAGTCTATGTGACCGCCCGTATCGATCTCTACGAGAGGGTTTACAGAGCTGTGCTCATCCGCGTCAACCCCACCAGTTTTGCCACCATCAATATGCGTTGGCAGTAGTCAAATTCATGGGTGGGTTTTCAAGACAATCCCAGGCTAAGAGGTCTACCGCTCAGTTGACTTTTGTCACAGCCAATCACACTGGCGTTGGCAAGACCCTCCTTAGTTGCCTGGTCCTGAGCTATTTGCGCTCCAAAGGGGTTCAAGCCGCAGCTCTCAAACCTTTCTGCTCTGGAAGCAGATCGGATGTGCGTCACCTGATGCGCCACATGGATCGCCACCTAGACCGGGACACCATCAATCCTTGGTATAACCCACTGCCCGTTGCTCCCGGAGCTTGGAAAGACCCTCGATCACGCCAAGAGGTCATCGCCCACATCGATCACATACAAGCTCGCCCTGACATCCAACACCTTATCATCGAAGGAGCAGGTGGGCTGCTCTCACCCTTGGGAAATCATTACCATCTGGGGGACCTCATCAGCCACTATCAACCAAGGGTAATCCTTGTGCTGACCCAACAGCTTGGGGTCATTAACCAGACGCTGGTCCACACACATTGGCTCAGTCAACTGCCCTGCCCCATCAAACCTCACTTGGTTTTCATGCAGCCCCGCCGAACCGATCCCTCTTTTGAATCCAACCTGGAGGTTATCAGTCGCTGGCTTCCTGATTACCCAACGACATGCCTGCCTTATCTTGGACCAAAGGCCATGGACCCTAACCGGATCCAAGAACATACCACCAAGCTCGCAGCTAAACTGTCCGAACTCTTTCCCATCTGATAGGGCTTGCCTGAGCCTTCAGGCACTCTCAAAATGATCGAACTAAAACTTTCTCCTGCTATGATCCTCATTTTATTACGACAGGCCCTGTGTGGTTTCCTGCTGGCAGCCTATGCCTACAAGGTTCAGGCTCAGACTACGGCTTCCTGGATTTGGCATGCCGAGGATGAGGCGCAACAGGCACCCAATGACCCTAGGTATTTCCGTTGCCAATTCGAGTCGGACACTAGCCCAGAGAAACTTATCCTGGAACTCTCGGCAGACAATCAAGCGACGGTCTATTTAAATGGCCAACAAATCGGTCAATGTCGCGATTGGCAACGCCCCCTGATGAAGGAAGTCGGCTCTTTCATGGTGAAAGGAACCAATATCCT
>Ga0181591_10002321_pt1 | contig 16391 bp, 11 predicted proteins | sample 071ome_33_FD_133757 | JGI IMG/M metagenome (GOLD analysis project Ga0181591, IMG submission 133757) | Coastal salt marsh microbial communities from the Groves Creek Marsh, Skidaway Island, Georgia - 071412AT metaG (megahit assembly) | ecosystem: Environmental > Aquatic > Marine > Intertidal...
CGAAGCGTGACTGATAAGTGCTGCGGCGACGGCGCCCGCAACGGCTACGGATTTCAAAGTTTTCGACATGAGTTCCCTCTTTGCGTTGTAAAATGTGCTGCTACTTGGGCAGTGAGGGAACGCCAACCTTCCAGTACGGTAACTTTGAAGTCACAGGCGCGTGTATCACGGCGCTGTCAGATAGGGTGATTGGAAATGGGGGGAATTCGTCCTGATCTTTCAAAAACTAAGGGCGCAGAAGGGATATCCCCGCTGCGCCCGAAATATTTACGGCCGATTTATTACAAAAGATCCGGTGGTGTCGCCTCTACCGAGAGTGTGCTCACGATATTGTCCAGAGACGTGACCGAGGTTTGTTTTTCGCCCAGACGCCGAACCGACACGGTGCGTTCCTCGACCTCTTTCATGCCGATGGCCAGAATGACCGGCACCTTGCCGACCGAGTGCTCGCGGACCTTATAGTTGATCTTTTCATTGCGAAGATCGGCCTCGGCTCGGATGCCAACGGCTTTCAGGGCTTCGACAACTTCAAGGCAATAATCATCAGCGTCCGACACGATGCCCGCGACAACTACCTGACGTGGGGCCAGCCAGAAGGGAAGCTTGCCTTCCCAGTTCTCGATCATGATGCCGATGAAGCGCTCGAACGAGCCAAGCGTTGCGCGGTGCAACATGAATGGGCGATGCTTGTCACCATCGGCGGCGATATAGCTGGCGTCCAGACGTTCGGGCAGGTTGGGGTCAACCTGGAAGGTGCCGCACTGCCAGACACGACCGATTGCGTCAGTCAGATAGAAGTCAAGCTTCGGACCGTAGAACGCCCCGTCACCCGGCTCCAATGTGTAGTCACGGCCAACGGCCTTGATCGCGTTTTCCAACGCGCCTTCGACGTAGTCCCAGCTTTCCTCAGAGCCGACCCGTTTTTCAGGGCGTGTGGCAAAGCGGATTTCAAAATCCGGGAAACCAAGCTCTTCATAGATATTGGCAAGGAAGTCGATGAAGCGGGCGCATTCTTCCTGAATTTGGTCTTCCGTGCAGAAGATGTGCGCATCGTCTTGGGTAAAGCCGCGTACACGCATAATGCCATGTAGAGCGCCAGACGGTTCAAAGCGGGCGCAAGAGCCAAACTCGGCCAGACGAAGCGGCAGATCGCGATAGGATTTCAGGCCCTGATTAAATACCTGCACATGGCACGGGCAGTTCATCGGCTTCAGAGCGTTGATGCGTGTGTGTGCATGACTTTTTGCAGCTGCGTCGTCGTTTTCACCGTCGCGGCTTTCGTCGACCTCAACAAGGAACATGTGGTGCTGGTATTTTTCCCAGTGGCCAGACGCTTCCCACAGCTTGCGGTCCACGACCTGAGGCGTGTTGATTTCTTTATAGCCACCGGCGCGTTGCTTGCGGCGCATATAGTCCTGCAGGGCGGTGTAGATTGTCCAGCCATTCGGGTGCCAGAACACTTGACCGGGGGCCTCTTCCTGCATGTGGAAAAGGTCCATCTCGCGGCCCAGTTTACGGTGGTCGCGCTTTTCGGCTTCCTCAAGGAAGTTGAGGTACTTGCGTAGGTCTTCTTTGTTCTTGAAGGCCACGCCGTAAATACGCTGCAACTGCGCGTTCTTGCTGTCGCCGCGCCAGTAAGCGCCCGATACACGCATCAGTTTGAACGCATCAGCCGGAACCTGACCGGTGTGCTGTAAGTGAGGACCGCGGCACAGATCCTGCCAATGGCCGTGCCAGTACATGCGGATCGGTTCGTTGCCCGGAATGGCCTCGATCAGCTCGACCTTATAGGGTTCGTTGTTTGCTTTGTAGAACTCAACAGCACGCTCTCGTTCCCAGACCTCGGTGGTCACCGGATCGCGGCGGTTGATGATTTCTTTCATCTTCTTTTCGATCGCGCCAAGATCTTCCGGCGTGAAAGGCTCTTCGCGGTCGAAGTCGTAGTACCAGCCGTTTTCGATGACGGGGCCGATGGTGACTTTGACGTTGGGCCAGATTTCCTGAACAGCGCGTGCCATGATGTGGGCGCAGTCGTGGCGGATCAGTTCTAGCGCTTCGGCGTCGCTGTCTTTCAGCGTGTTGATTGCGATACTGGCGTCAGCATCGACCGGCCATTGCAGGTCCCAGTGTTTGCCGTCGATGGTCGCGCTGATGGCTTTTTTCGCCAACGATGTTGAGATATCGGCCGCGACTTCTGCAGGGGTGATCCCAGCCTCGTAGCTGCGTGAATTGCCGTCGGGGAATGTCAGAGAGATTTGTGCCATATCGGCCTCCTCGTCAGTTTGGCGCCCACGGAACGCCCGGTTGCAAGTTATGGTTTCGGGCGCCTATGTGCGCCCGAAGGATCGACATGTCAATAAGTCTGTGAACCTGATGCCCGTTTAGATACGCATGCGCGGCACATCGTGGGGATCAAGGTGTAATTCGATCAATGCAGGGCCCGACTTGTGACCGCGCAACATATCCAATGCCTTTTGCAGATCAGCATCCGAGCGCACCTCGACCCCGATCCCGCCTAGCGCGTTTGCGGTGGCGGCAAATGACGGCCATTGGAAAACAGACAAAGACGGGTCCATCTGGCGATCCAGAAACTGGATATGCTCGGCCCCGTAGGCCGAGTCGTTGGCCACAATCACCGTCAGATTCAGTCCCATTCGGACAGCGGTGTTAAACTCGTTTATGCCGCCCATCATAAAGCCCCCGTCACCGGTGAACAAAACTGTTGGTTGATCCGGTCGGGCCACTGCCGCACCGATCGCTTCCTGCATGCCAAGGCCGATTGAACCGAAATTAACGGTGGGGACAAAACTGTGCGGATCTTGTACCGACATGCGGCACCAGACCTCGGTCATAAAGCGCCCACCGTCGGTGACAAGAATACGGTCTTTGGGGAACAACGCCTCAAGCTGTTCAAGTGCGTGAACAAAGTTGATACAGCCGTCTGCGGTTTTGTTTGATCCGACGGGATGATGTCGCAACGCGTCGCCGTCCAGATCACGGGTGAATCCGCTTGCGGGGATTTCCGCCTGATCAAGCCAGTAAAGGATCGTTTCCGCTGTCAGCCCTGCATCCGCCACCAGTGCCGCATCAGGGTGCAAACCGCCGCCGATGAGCGACGGAGCAATGTCGATCTGTACGATCCGTTTGTCCTTCATCAGTTTGCCCTTGTCGGTGGTGAAGTCGTGCAAGGTGGTGCCGAAGCAAACGACGCAATCGGACTGGGCAATGGCCTCGTATGTGGCGGGCGTCGAAAGCGTGCCGAAAATGTCCATATTATAAGGATGACCGTTGAACAGCCCTTTGGCTTTCAAGGTAGTTGCCAGCGGTGCTTCCAAGCGGTCAGCCAATTTGATGAGCTGATCGCGCGCATTTACCGCTCCAAGCCCAGCGAGGATCATCGGACGCCGGGCCGACGCGATCATCCCAATGGCATTATCTAGTGTGTCCCCTTCTGCCACGCCGCCGGGCGAGGTGAAAACATCAAGGACATGGGTTTCGTGAACGGTTTTTTCCCACATAAAATCGGCGGGCATGTTCAGAACGATCGGTCGGCGTTCGACTTGAGCTCGATAAAAAGCGCGCGCGACGTCTTTGGCCGCTGTTTCCGGTTTGCGAAGCTGTTCAAATCCCGCACCTGTGGCTTTGACCATTTCCCGTTGATCGGTGCTTTGCAAATGGCGTGGGTTATCCACTGGCGTGTCACCCGCCAGAAGGACGATGGGAACATGCCCGCGGGCGCCTTCGGTCAAAGCAGTGATGCAATTGGTCAGGGCAGGACCGTGGGTTACAGTTGCTACGCCAAGCTTTCCAGCGGCGTGGGTGTAGGCCATCGCCATCAAAACCGAGCTGCCCTCGTGCGCGGCGGGCACAAAGTGTCCCTCGCACTCGCGCACGAAGCTGTCGACCATGAACAGGTTCGCGTCCCCCATTAGGCCGAACAGTGTATCCACACCATGATCCTGAAGAGCTTGGGCGATGGATTGGTGAACGTGAACTTCGCGACTCATGATACGGCTCCCTGTTGCGCTAGGGTCTTGATATGCGAGTTTCAGTGCGGTGAATGCGTTATTTATGGTTAAAAAATTAGTATTGGTGCGAAAAATTTATAAAAAATCACATATGCATGCGTAATTAGTGCGTCGAATATTTTTACGAAACCCGAGTTGGCAAGCCGCGCTTGCAACGCCATGATGTCCCAAACCAAAAGGGGGACGCGATGGAGCCGCACTATCTGGATACGCCACAGGGGCGTCGTATTGCCTATCACAAAACTGAAGGGCACGGTCCGACGGTGGTTTTTCTGGGCGGGTTCATGTCGGATATGGAAGGCAGCAAGGCCACCTATCTTGAGAATTGGGCGCAGGCGCGTGGCTGTTCTTATTTGCGGTTCGACTATTCAGGGCATGGTCAGTCTTCTGGGGTATTCGTCGACGGCTGCATCGGGGATTGGTTCGCAGATGCCCGCGCTGTGATCGAAGCGACGACGGATGGCCCTTTGGTGTTGGTCGGCTCGTCGATGGGGGGCTGGATGTCGCTGTTGCTGTGTCGAGCAATGCTCAAGCGGGTAGTTGGCTTGGTAACCATCGCGGCGGCACCTGACTTTACAGAAGACAGCATGTGGGCCGGTTTTGATGATGCTCAACGACAGGCGTTGGAAACGGACGGGGTGGTTTACCTGCCGTCAGACTATGGCGATCCCTATCCGATCACCAAACGCTTGATCGAGGACGGGCGCAACAACCTGGTGATGCGCGATCCGATGCACTTCGGATTCCCCGTGCGGATGCTGCAGGGAACAGAAGATACAGCCGTGACACGCGACACGGCGCTGCGCCTGCTGGATCATATTCAGGCGGATGATATGCAGCTGACCTTTGTGAAGGGGGGCGATCATAGCTTGTCCACGCCCGAGAACCTGTCGCTGATTTGCGACGCGATCAAATCGGTGTTGTCGTCGTGATGCGGTTCGTAAAGGGGGTGGCGAGGGTGCTTTTTGTATTAGCAGTAGTGATGCTTGGGTTTGCGGTGTGGATTGCTTTCGGCAATCACTCCGAGATTGACGGCTCATATGATTTCGACCCGACGCAGGTGACTGCGGATCTTGATGCGTACCTGCAGCAGTCTGAGCAAGCCGTGCCCAATCTTCGGCCCGACGCCGCAAAGCGTATTGTCTGGTTCGACACTGCCGGAGAGCAGACTGAATGGTCTGTGGTCTATCTGCACGGTTATTCCGCAACGTTAGAGGAAATTCGACCTGTTCCCGATATGGTTGCCAAGGCACTGGGGGCAAATCTGTTTTTCACCCGCCTGTCTGGTCACGGGCGTGATGGTGACGCGATGGCGGAGCCCATGGGTGCTGACTGGCTGGCGGATACCGCCGAGGCGATGGAGATCGGGCGGCGACTGGGCAAAAAGGTGATCCTGATCGGAACCTCAACGGGCGGCACCTTGGCCGCCATTGCAGCGGGTGATCCGTCGATGAGGAAAGATCTGGCAGGCATCGTTTTTGTTTCGCCCAACTTCAAAATCAACAATCCGATGGCGTCGCTGATGGGATGGCCCGGCGCGCGTTGGTGGGGGCCGAAACTGGCCGGAGAAACCCGCAGCTTTGAACCACGAAACGAGATGCAGGCAAAACATTGGACGACAAGCTATCCGATGGTTTCGACGGTCTCGCTGGTTCATCTGGTGAATTACGCGGATAAAATGGACTACGTCGGCTTTGATACGCCCGCGATGTTTATGTTCTCGGACGACGATCAAGTAGTGGTTGCGTCGAAGACACGTGAAGTTGCCGCAAAATGGGGCGGGGACGTAACCTTGGATATTGTCACCATGGGCGAAGGCGATGATGACTATTCGCACGTTATCGCAGGCGATATCGTTTCGCCGGGACAAAACCAGCGGGCAGTGGACAGGATCGTGGAATGGATAAAGGGGCTGTAACGCCCCTTTGATTATTTTGTCGCTTTTGCTTTGACAGGCACTTTGCGTTTATTGCTAGGCGCTTTGGTCTGGTTTGCCGGGCTGCCGTCGTTGGCATCCATAAAGGCCAGAACCAATGGTCGGATATTCCGGCGCCAGCTTTTGCCTGCGAAAATGCCGTAGTGTCCGGCGTCAGGCTCAAGATGCGAAGCCTTCTTGGATGCCGGAACGTTCGTCAGTAGGTCCAGAGCCGCAACACATTGTCCTGGTGCCGAGATATCATCACGCGCACCTTCGACCGTTTTCACGGCAACCGAGGTGATTTTGCCGATATCCACTTTCTTGCCAGCAACGACGAATTCGTTCTTGGCAATCTCACGCTTTTTGAACACGCGCTCGACGGTGGATAGGTAGAATTCCGCGGTCATGTCCATAACGGCCAGATATTCATCATAGAAACGGTTGTGGGCATCATCGTCATGCGCTTCGCCTTTGGCGGCGCGGCCGATTTGGTCCATAAACGCTTTACTGTGCTTCTCGGCATTCATCGTCATGAACGAGTTTAGCTGTAGCAGACCAGGATAAACCATACGGCCGGCGCCTTTGTATTTAAAGCCGACGCGCTGGATCATGGTTTCTTCAAGCTGGCCCATTGTGACGCGGGCACCGAAATCAGTCACTTCGGTCGGCGCGGCATCAGGATCAATCGGACCACCAATCAGGGTCAAGGTGCGTGGCTGCGCATCTGGGTCTTCTTCGGCCAGATATGCGGTGGCCGCCAGGGTCAGCGGCGCGGGTTGGCATACAGCGATCACATGTGTGTCAGGACCCAGATGGCGCATGAAGTCAACCAGATACAGAGTATAGTCTTCGACGTCGAACTTGCCTTCGGACACGGGAATGTCGCGGGCGTTGTGCCAGTCGGTGACATAGACTTCGTTATCGACGATCAGACTTTTGACGGTCGAACGCAGCAAGGTTGCGTAGTGGCCAGACATCGGCGCAACAAGCAGGATTTTGCGTTTCTGAACTTCCCGGCCCGAGACTTCGAAGTGCAACAGATCGCCGAAAGGGCGCTCGATCACACGCTTTTTCTGGACCAAGTGGTCTTTTCCGTCGGCACAGGTAAAGGTGCGAATGCCCCATGCCGGTTTTACGACCATGCGCTCGAATGTGCGTTCGGTAACCTCTCCCCATGCGGACATCCACTGGAACATCGGGTTCGGGGTCAGTGCAAACGCAGGGTATGACGCAAACGACTTTGCCGTGGCTCCCATCCATTGGTTCGCGTTGCGGATGGATTCCATCAAATCGTAGGTTGCCATGTAGCGCATTATAGATGTCTCCCATCGAGGCAAGGTGCGTGTGGCGCAGCGTCACAGCACGGAAGTTTTGCGAAACTACCGAAAATCAGTTATGCTGCATAGCAGAAAACCTAGTGTGGAAATTTGAATATGACAACTGAAGAGATCGCCGCAGGCGAAAATTTGGAACGCCTTGGGGAAAATATTCAAAAAATAGAAGAGCTTAGCGCGCGTCTGATTTCTGCACTTGCACAAAGAAAGCATTTTAACCCTGCGCTTGAGGGACCCGGAGGTGATCTTTTTGTCAAAGCAGCTTCTGCCTATTGGGCGGAAATGGTGTCGAACCCAACGAAGATTCTTGAAAGCCAGTTAGAACTGTGGGGCAAATCACTGCAGTTTTATGCAGACGCGCAGAAGATGATCGCAAGCGGGCACTTTGAACTGCCAACCGATGATTTGCCCAAGGATCGCCGATTTTCCAACCCGTTATGGGATACACATCCGTATTTCAATGTGATCCGCAGACAGTATTTGACCAACTCGGAAGCCATCCGTGAAGCGGTCGAGCAGATTGACTCTTTGGACAGCAAGGAAAAACGGCGACTGAAGTTTTTCACCGATCAGATCATCAACATGATGGCGCCGACGAATTTCTTTGGCACCAACCCAGACGCGCTGGAAAAGGCGATGGAGACCGAGGGCGAAAGCCTTGTGCATGGTCTGGAAAACCTGATCTCGGATATCGAGGACAATGACGGCCAGCTATTGGTGAAGCTAGTTGATGAAACGGCATTTTCGATTGGCGACAATATTGCGACTTCGCCCGGTAAGGTGGTCTTCCGAAACCGCATGTTCGAGCTGATTCAGTACACTCCGGCGACCGAACAGGTTTATACGACCCCTTTGCTGATCTTCCCGCCGTGGATCAACAAGTTCTACATTCTGGATCTTAAAGCCCAGAACAGCCTGATTAAGTGGACGGTCGAGCAGGGCTATACTGTATTCGTCGTCAGTTGGATCAATCCGGACGACAGCTACGCCGACGTCGGCATGGAAGACTACATCGAAGAAGGCTTCCTGACGGCTATTGATCAGGTCAAAGCCATCACAAACCAAAAGCAGGTCAATGCGGTCGGTTACTGTATCGCGGGCACTACCCTGCATATGACTTTGGCTCTGATGAAAAAACGCAAGGACAAGTCGGTGAAATCGGCGACGTTCTTTACGGCTTTGACGGATTTCTCGGACCAAGGCGAATTCACACCCTTCCTTCAGGACGACTTTATCGACGGCATCGAAGAAGAGGTCGAACACGACGGCGTGCTGCGCTCGCGGATTATGGCGCGCACCTTTAGTTTCTTACGCTCAAACGATCTGGTCTACGGTCCGGCAATCCGTAGCTATATGATGGGCGAAACACCTCCGGCATTTGATCTGCTGTATTGGAACGGTGACGGCGCAAACCTGCCAGGTAAAATGGTTATGGAATACCTGCGCAAGCTTTGTCAGCGGAACGAATTTGCGGATGGCGGCGTGGAATTCTGCGGTGAAAAGCTGGCGCTGTCTGATGTGGATACCCCGATCATGGCAATCACCTGCGAGACCGACCATATCGCAGCGTGGAAAGACTGCTACCGCGGGTTCCAGCAAACGGGCAGCAAAGATCGCACGTTTATCGTTTCGGAATCCGGTCATATCGCGGGTATCGTCAATCCGCCCACAAAAGAGAAATATGGCCATTATACAAACGATGATACCTGTCTGACGCCCGATGCGTGGATGGAAAAAGCCGATTTCCACAAAGGGTCTTGGTGGCCGCGTTGGGATAAGTGGCTTGCCAAGAAATCAGGCAAGAAAATCGCAGCCAGAGAGTTTGGCGATTCTGAACATCCGATACTTGGCGATGCTCCTGGCACCTATGTCACGGTGAAAGCTTCGTAAAAGCAATGCTTTAAGAAAAATATGCTGCGATGCAGCAAAAATACTTGAAATGCTGCGATGCAGCGTGTATATGATTGGGCAGAAGCAGGAAACCGCCGGGGTGGGCCCGGCCTGCAAATACCGCAAGGATTTTAAAAATGGCTAAAGCACAAGACTTCACCGCGATGATGAAAGACATGATGGGCGCGTTCCCGATGGACACCAAAGCCTTCGAAGAAGCGTTCAAAGGCACCATTTCTATGAACGAAAAAATGGCTGCTGTTGCACTTGAAGCTGCAGACAAGTCGGCAGAAATTTCGTCGAAGTGGACAAAAGACACCATCGCGAAAATGGGCGACGTCACCAAAGCTCAGGCAGAGCCTGCTGACTATGCAAAAGCAATGACTGATTTCGCTTCGGCTTCGGCAGAAGTTGCAGCAGAAAACATGGCGGCTTTCGCAGAAGTTGCGAAAAAAGTTCAGATGGAAACTGTTGATCTGCTGATGGCTGCTGGCAAAACCATGGGCGAAGACGCCGCGGCTGCTGTTCAGAAAGCAACCAAAGAAGCGACTGCTGCTGCCAAGAAAGCAACTGCAGCTGCGAAGTAAGCTTTAATAGGACATATGCCGGTCTCCTCCTCCCCCCGGCACATTCCAGAAGAGCGGGTGCAATGCACCCGCTCTTTTTATTTGCGCTCATGCGAATGCATATGCGTGGTACTGGCGACATCTGTACCAATTCGGGGGCCATACACAGTGTCGTAAAATGTCATCAAATTTCGCAGGGCGGATGACGCGCTCATAGAAATACAGCCATTGTGTCTTCAGTTCTTAACCTTGAAGAGGTGTCAGATGACAACATTGACCGCCCCCCGTCGCCTGCGTGGCGGCGGCCGCGCAGCCCGTCAGGCCCAGCGCTCGGCCCCGAACCACCTGATGTTGCCCGGTTTGAACAACAAGCTTCCGCATTGCGAGGTGATGGACGAAGAACAAGTCCGCCGCTTGGACGATGCGTCGATGTCGATCCTTGAAGACGTTGGCGTTGTGTTCCGCGATGATATTGCCCTGGCCGACTGGAAGCGGGCGGGAGCGAAGGTAGACGGGGAACGAGTCTATCTTGACCGAGAGATGATACGCGAGCTGATTTCAACGATCCCTTCGGACTTTACCTATTACGCCCGCGATCCAGCCAACAACATACCGCTGGGCGGGCGAAGGTCGATGTTCATTCCAATGACGGGCGCGCCGTTTCTGCGCGATCTGGACAATGTGCGCCGCAACCCGACGCTGGATGATCTGGCAATGTTCCACAAGCTGGCGCATATGTCGCCCGCGCTGCACAGCTCGGCGCACCATATTGTCGAACCCTATGATCACCCGATCAGCCAGCGACATTTGCGCATCACCTATTCGTCGATGAAATATTCCGACAAAACGTTCATGGGAATGACGACTAGCCCCAAAAACGCCGAAGACGTCATGGATATGTGCGATATCCTGTTTGGCGAAGGCTTCCTTGATGACCATCCCGTGGTGACGGGAAACTGTAACGGCAACTCGCCGCTTGTCTGGGACGAAACCATGCTTGGGGCGATGCGGGCGTTTTGCCGCCGTAATCAGCCGGTTTTGTGTAGCCCGTTTGTCTTGGGCGGTGCGAATACGCCAGCGTCAGTGGTGCCTTCGGTGGCGCAGTTGAATGCCGAAGCGCTTTCGGCTCTGGCCTACACTCAGGTGATCCGCAAAGGCGCGCCCGCGATCTACGGGCATTACCTTTCAACAGTCAGCATGAAGTCCGGCGCACCAATGGCTGGCACGCCTGAAATCAGCCTGATGAATTTTATGATCGGCCAGATGGCGCGGTTTTATGACGTGCCGTGGCGGACCTCGAACACTTTGGGCGGTGCCAAGACCTTTGACGCGCAGGCAGGGTATGAAAGTGCGACGACGCTTTCTTCAGTTATGCATGCAGGGGCCAATTACATTTGGCATTCGGCGGGCTGGAACGAAGCGGGAATGCACTGTTCTGTCGCCAAATTCATAGTCGATGCCGAACAATGTGCGATGGCCTATCGCATGGCCGAGGGGCCGCGTTGGGACGACTTTGACGAAGCCTTGTCAGCCGTTCGGGATGTGGGTCCGGGCGGGCACTATCTGGGCCATGAGCACACGCAGGAAAACTTCCAGCGGGCATTCTTTATGCCGGAACTCTTTGACAACAATTCAATTGAGCAATGGGTGGCCGAAGGCTCGGTCGAGATCACCGAACGCGCGCTGGGCGTCGCACGGAAGATGTTGGGCGAATACGAAGAACCGAAGCTGGATGAAGGTGTGAACGAGGCCCTACTAGATTACATCGCGCGGCGCGAGAGAGAGATACCAGCGGCGGATGCGCTAAACCAGTAGTATTAAATTCGCCATTATAAATTGGTGGTCCTAGGTTTGGACCATCAATTGGCGAAGCCCGTGAAAGTGGTAAAGATCGGCGTATTCTGCGGTTTCGTGCAGGCGCAGGTTCGGACAGCGTTCAAACAATGTCCCCAGCCCGATCTGAAGCTCCAGCCGCGCAAGGGGCGCTCCGACGCAGAAGTGCAAACCACCTCCGAAGGCGGCATTTGTCACGATGGGGCGCGCAGGATTGAACACATCTGGCTCTTCCCATTGCTTCGGATCGCGCCCCGCTGCTGCCAGCATCAGGGCAACCTCATCTCCGCGCCGGAACGTATGGCCTGCGATCTCAATATCTTCATAAGCGTAGCGCGTAAAAACGTGCAAAGGGGGATCATAGCGCAGGACTTCTTCGACCGTGCCCTCGATAGTCTCCGGTGTTAACCAGCTGGCGCTTGGTCCGTGTTCAAGCAATGTTTTCACCCCGTTGCCCATGGTATGAACCGTGGCCTCGTGCCCAGCGTTCAACAGAAGGATGCAGGTTGTGATCATTTCGTCCGTGGAAAGTCGGGTACCGTCTTCCTCGGCGGCAATCAGTTCGGTGATCAGGTCATCGGCGGGCTTCTTGCGGCGCTCGTCAATATAGTCGCGCATAAAGGCCGTAAACTCGGCTGAGGCTTTGGCTGCGGTATGCTCGATTTCCGATGTGCGTCGGGCCTGATACATCGCCACCATATCGTTTGACCAAGCCAAAAGCTGGTCTGACATGCCGACCGGAGCGCCCAAAAGCCAACAAATCACATGGATCGGAATCTGTTGTGCATAAGCGCGGATCAGATCGAAAGGGCCGTTGGGGAAAGCGTCGATCAATTTGTTGGACAGCGCTTCAATTTCAGGGGCCAGCGAATTGATCCGGCGCGAGGTGAAGGCTTGCAGTACCAGACGGCGCAGGCGCTTGTGGCGTTCGCCTTCCAGCTCAAGCATGGAATGCGCTTCGATGTCGTAAAAAGGTTTCAGGTGTTCTGGCACCGGTTTCTTGAACTCGGTCGGGATCTCGCGGCCAAAACGGCGGTCGCGTAAAATCGCCTGAACCACGTTCGATGGAAACGCCGCCACCATTCCGTAGTCTTCCCAATAAACTAAAGATCCGGCGGACCGGCACGTTTCATAGAAAGGATACGGGTTTTGGACAAAATCCGGATCGGTCGGGGACTGGTGAACTGTTTCCATGCGGGCACTCTTTCATCAACAGGCTGGCCAAATCAATATACGGATCATAAGGATTGGGTATGAAAGCACGCCGACACCCTAGAATTTTGCTTCTGGCTGTTTTTCTGCTGATCACAGTTCTGGTCAGCGGAGGTGTCTGGCGGTTTGGCTATTTTCAGGCGCTTGAGCAAGCTTCGCAAAAGGGTACGGTGGATTTGGCGCTTGCCGCGGATCGGCTTGAGATTGAGCTGGCCCATGTCCGCGAGTTGTCTGTGCTCTTATCCGATCATCCCACACTAAAAGACCGTTTGAATGACCGCGCCGAGGACGAAGCGGCCAGCCGTTTGTTGTTGAAAGCATTGGATAAAACAGCCCTTCTGGATGTGCATTTGCTGGATGAAACAGGTTTTATCATTAGCTCGGCTTTGGGGTCGCAGCAGGGCAGTTTTGCACAACAACCCTTTGTGAAACGGGCGATGAACGGCGCGTTGGGCTTTGGACACGGGGTCCATAGCGGCCTAGCAAAACGGGCGTTTTATTTTGCCGCGCCCATATTTTCCGAACATGGACCCGTTGAAGGGGTCATCATCCTGATTATGGACGTAGAACGCTTTGAATCGTCGTGGCGCGGTTCACGTCCGGCGATCCTTTTTACCGATTCCAGTGGGCTGGTATTTATCTCGAACCGGTCTGAGCTGATTTATCTGAATACGGATACCAGCGCGGAAACTTCGGCGTTTCCTGTACAGGCGAAGGCGGATGTCAATGGTCACCAGATTTGGGATATTGATGCTGGTTCCTATGTGCCAGCAAAAGCGTTGCACCTTGAAAAGTATATGCCCATTGCCGCGCTCAGGGCTCATGCGCTGATAGATATTGCCCCTGTAGTCTCTTTGGCCGCTTGGCAGACTGCATTTGCGGCAACACTTATGCTGTCTTTCGCCATTCTGTTGTTTTTTGCGCTCGAACGCAGGCGGACGCTGTCGCTGGCCAATCAAGAACTTGAAACCCGCGTTGCCGCGCGCACAGAAGAGCTGTCCTATACCAACGACCAACTTCGCAACGAGATCTTTGAACGTAAAGAAGCCGAGCAAGCTTTGAAACAGGCTCAAGAAGAACTGGTGCAAGCGGGTAAACTAAGCGCGCTTGGTCAGATGTCTGCTGGGATCAGTCACGAGTTGAACCAGCCTTTGATGGCAATCCAGTCCTTTGCAGAAAACGGTGAAATGCTGATCGAGCGGGGGCGAACCGAGGGGGCCGAGGAAAACTTCCGGCGCATTTCCGAGATGGCTCGGCGCATGGGGCGGATCATCAAAAACCTACGTGCCTTTGCCAAGCAAGAGGTCGAACCCGCCAAGAAAACGGATGTGACTTCGGTGATCACCGAAGCAGTTGCAATGAGCGAGGGTAAAATTGAACGGGGGCAGATCACACTGGATTGGGTGCCACCGAATGATCCGGTTTGGGTGCTGGGGGGTGAGGTGCGCCTGCAACAGGTGTTGGTCAATTTGATTTCCAACGCAGCAGACGCAATCACCGCAGCAGGAAGCGACCGGCGGCAAATCTCGGTTCGGGTTACGCAGGGGGACAAGGTCACGGTAACCGTTCGCGACACCGGTCCCGGCATTGACGAACCGGAAAAGATATTCGATCCGTTTTATTCCACGAAAGCTGTAGGATCAGCCGAGGGTATGGGATTGGGCTTGTCGATCTCTTACGGACTGGTCCAAAGTTTCGGCGGTGCTATCACAGGGCAGAACGCCCCTGACGGAGGGGCGGTCTTTTCGATCGAATTGCAGCCGTGGTCAGGCAAGGATGAAGCGTCGTGACGAAAACAGTACTGGTGGTCGATGATGATCTGCACGTGCGGGATGCTATTGCCCAGTCACTAGAACTGGCGGAATTTGTGCCGATTAGCTGCAATTCGTTTGTAGCGGCCAAAGACCATATCACCCCCGAATTCGATGGCGTGATCCTGTCGGATATCCGGATGCCGGGTCGGGACGGGTTCCATCTTTTAGACTATGCACAGGACGTTGACGCGCAGCTTCCGGTCATTTTGCTGACTGGCGAAGGTGATATTCCCATGGCGGTGTCGGCAATTTCCAAGGGCGCTTTTGACTTTCTCGAAAAGCCCACAGCCCCCAAGGATCTGATCCGCGTGATCGAGCGGGCCGCACAATCGCGGGCCTTGGTGATCGAAAACCGGAAACTTCGGGCGCAGTTGATGGCAGGCGATCCCTCCAGCCGGCTTATCTTTGGCATCTCCGATTTGGCCGAGGCATTGCGTCAAAAGGTGCGCCAAGCGGCTGAGGCGCGCACAGATGTTCTGATCGTTGGGCCTCCGGGCTCGGGTATTCCAAAGGTTGCCGAAACGATTCATCTCAGTTCCCTGTTTTCCAAGGCGCCCTTTGTGAAACGGTCGGCGGTGATGCTGGATTCCAATTCGCTTGACCAATCGTTCCGCGATGCCGAAGCGGGCACGCTGTTTCTGGACGAAATCGGATTGCTATCGCCTGCACTGCAGTCAGTTGTTCTTGAGCGGTCTGAAAAGCCGGGGGCACCGATTGTCATTGGCGGCACCACGGTTGATCTGGCCGAGGCCGTTGCCAAAGGTCAATTCAACGCGGATTTGTTCTACCGTCTGGACGTGATGCGCGTACGCATCCCTGCGATTTCTGAGCGGCCCGAGGACATTCCGGTCATGTTTCAGCACTATGCAGAGCAAGCGGCAGAGCAGGCGGGCGTTGCTCTGCCCGAAATTGACGCCGATCTAATCGCGCGATTGATGGCACAGGACTGGCCGGGAAACGCGCGGGCGCTGATGAATGCGGCCATGCGATTTGTTCTTGGGGTCGAAGAAGACGTGGCCACGACGGATGCATCCCTTGGGCTGGCTGAACGGATGGCACAGGTCGAGCAGTCTTTGCTGATTGATGCTCTGCGCAAATCAGAAGGGCGAGCGACCGAGGCTGCAAAGCAACTGAAGCTGCCCAGAAAGACGTTTTACGACAAGTTGGCCAAATACGGGATTCGCACGGAAGACTTCCGATAGGAGGTGTGTGGAAATCCGCACGCCGTAGAAGTTCAGGTGTGCGAAAAATCGCACACTGTTAGCGTTAACTGTTTGTGCGGAGCTTTGGGGTGAATATAAGCTCATGATATGATTAATAAAAATTTTAATCGCTAAAATCCAAACGATTTCTTGAGGAGAGCTTGAATAGGCGGCTTACTGTTTTTGCAGCCCCCGTTTGCGGGTGTGCATTGGAGTTAAATCAGTATCTCGGGAGGAGAGACACAATGAAATTGTTCACCACAGCGGCCACCGCATTGGCTTTGGCAGTCACCGCTCAGGTCGCAACAGCGTCAGATGCTTGCGACGACGGCGAGATCGTTATCAAGTTCAGCCACGTGACCAACACCGACCGCCACCCAAAAGGCATCGCTGCCACCCTGCTGGCCGAGCGCGTGAATTCCGAAATGGACGGCAAAGCCTGTATGGAAGTGTTCCCGAACTCGACCCTGTATAACGACGACCAGGTCCTCGAAGCCATGCTACAGGGCGACGTTCAACTGGCCGCACCTTCGCTTTCGAAGTTCGAAGCCTTCACCAAACAGTTCCGCATCTTCGACCTGCCGTTTATGTTCA
>Ga0181591_10002328_pt1 | contig 16366 bp, 17 predicted proteins | sample 071ome_33_FD_133757 | JGI IMG/M metagenome (GOLD analysis project Ga0181591, IMG submission 133757) | Coastal salt marsh microbial communities from the Groves Creek Marsh, Skidaway Island, Georgia - 071412AT metaG (megahit assembly) | ecosystem: Environmental > Aquatic > Marine > Intertidal...
ATACCTACGCCACGATACTCATTATAACTAAAGTTAACTGCAACAGTACCAGCACTAGCAAACTGAGGAGATCTGTAGTAACTATAGTTCCACCAACTGACAGCAGCCTGAGTAGTGATACCCGTAGTTCCGTCTGGTCTGAGACGGGTTAAGTTATTATTCTCAAAGAATGTTGGGTCGATCTCGTAAGGACCATCGATGATGAGATCATAAACTCTAGAAGTTCCATCCTCTCTCAAGAATTCTGGGTGAGATCTGAGGATACCAGAGTCTTGTACGATAATATCTACATTACTTCCATCATATACATAGTCAACATTACCAGTGATAGGAAGGTTGCTACCAAGTGTCAGTTCAGATGCTGTAGCAAATCCAGTTCTACGAACACCATAGTTAGAACGATCACGCTCACCATCAGTATATCCAATACCAGTGAGTGTACGGTAGAACTTTACATTGGTTTCAAACCTTGCCTCTGGAGGAAGACCTGTGGCAGGTTGTGGTACAGGATAAAGTTCTTTGTAATCCGAGGGAGACAGTTCGATCCAATCAATGCGGTGATCTTCAGCAAGTTCTGCTGCTTCCTCATCGGATAGTTCAAAGGTCCCTCTTACAGGACTGTGCTCCATTTCATTGCAGCACTCTACTACTCTGTCTGGAATATGAGTTTCGTTTGTATTCGCTTTACAGAGGAGGTCATGCACCTCTCTCCAGTATTCTGGGCGTGATACTTTAAGCGTATATTTATTTAAAGACATGCCGCCAATTCTGAAATGAGCACCTTTTTTATATTTAGGTGTGGTAGAATATATAATAAAAAGATTTCAGATGAATATTGTAACTGGAACTGGTGGGTTCATCGCTAAGCATTTTAAGAACTCTCTGAAGAATGTTTTGGAAGTTGAGATTGATGACTGCTTTGATCTTCTAGAGAATTTTAATCGTTGGGATGAGGTGGACATGATCGTTCACCAGGGAGCACTGTCTTCCACAACGAATAGAAATGTAGACATGATCTACAAATATAATATTGATTTTAGCATAAGATTATTTGAGAAGGCAATTAAGCATGGCATCCCCGTTAAGTATGCCTCTTCTGCCTCAGTGTATGGGAATCAAGATAAGATCATTAACCCTCTAAACTACTATGCTTTGTCAAAGGCAACGGTAGACTACTGGGTCACAGAAAACATGGATAGGTTTAGACACATCCAGGGATTTAGATACTTCAATGTGTATGGCAGTGGAGAGTATCATAAAGGAGAGCAGGCAAGTCTAGTCAGTAAGTTTGCATGGCAGGCAGTAACAGGGCAGATTCATCCATTCCAAGACTCAGATAAAGTCCTTAGAGATTATATCTGGGTAGGAGATATCGTCAATGTCGTTCTAACTAACAGTGCTGGCAATGGTATCTTTGATTTAGGAACTGGTACTCCTATTAGTATTCAGGATGTAGCAAACATCGTCGCAAAAAAAGAGAGGGCAGAGATCAGTGAAGTCCCTTTCCCTCCCCATCTTGTAGGTAAGTATCAATTCTATACCTGTGCTGATATGTCTTGGTTAAAAGACTACAGGTTCAAAACTGTAGATGAATATGTCAATCGCCTTTCTTAATTCTATGTGAGTCAGAGTCAAAGTGTTGCGTTGAGAACTCAAATAATTCAGAGTCTAACAGCGCAACCATCTGATGCTTCAGTCCAACAGGAATATAAAATTTATCTCCTGGCTCTAGCACAACCATCTCTGCCTTACCAATATCTTCATCAAATCCATAGTACAATGAGATGAGACCACTCTGTAAGTAGAAGGTCTCATCTTTTATTTTATGGTAGTGCCATGAACACCTCTTGCCCTTTTCCATGTACAAGAGTTTACCACAATACTTTTCACTATTAACAATCCACTTCTCGTGCCCCCATCCTTTAGGCACAATTTTGATTGAAGAATTCGTCTGAGTGGATTCCTTTGTCATCGATGTAGTAATCTGCAGCGGGTTTTCCTAGGTGCAGTTCATGAAATTTACAACCCCAGGACTTTAACTGATCGTATGTGAAGTCATGAAACTCTCTGTAAGATAACATACGAGAGTTCTTAAATCTACCCATGCCTCTAGCAGTTAGGTAAACGATGTAATGTCCTTCATCATACAACTTATTTATTGTATCAATGCGATCATTACGAGGGACAGCATGGGTATATCTTTGGTCATCCGTACCAGGATAGCATATCGTACCATCAATGTCTACAACATATCTCATGACTTTAAAATAGAATCGACATCTTCCATGGTCATAGTATATGTACCAGGATTCTGAACTGCAATTGCCGCTGCTCTGTTTGCAAACTCAAGTGCCTCATGCATGACTGGAAGTTGAATGTAATAGAACACAAGAGCAGCGAGAAAAGTGTCACCAGCGCCAGAGACATCGAAGACACGCTCAATCTCATTAACTGGATACACTTTCTTGTTCCACATCGCCCCAGAAGGACCAAGGGTAACAATCATATTCTCTGCATTGGGAATTGTATCAATATCCAATGCTTCAAATTCTTTCTTATTAATTTTATAGATTATATTATTGAACTCTCTAACTAGTTTAGTTTTCTTAGTATCAATAAAGATTTTAATATTGGGGTTCTTAGCAGCAAGTTCCTCAAAAATTATAGTATCTGGAATAAAACCTTTATCATAATCAGACACTACAATAGCATCATACTCAGTATGAAAAAGTGCCATTTGAAGTTGTGCCTGATGCAATCTAGTGATATCAGGTTCCACATCAACACGAACAATCTGCTGATTGGTACGCTCATCAATGTATCTGGTCTTGGTGATCAGTTCTTTGTTAGTAACGAAGTTTACATTGATACCAAGGGACCTAAGATTTTCATAGACATTACCTGCCATACCAGGAGCAGTTTGTTTCTGATCAAACTTAAGGATAGGAACAGGTGCTTCTGGACTCAAGCGATTGCATGATCCATAAACCCATTCATCGGTACAACTATCCCCGATCAATAATACATTGTATTGTCTTGCTAGTCGCATAGTCTTCTATTCGATCAAAGAAATGTAGGTCTGCTGCATACATTGAACCAATAACTGACTTACCTTTCCAGTCAGATCCTACCACCATTATATCAGGTCGATAAAATTTTATCAAGTTTTCCAACTCTGCGTCAGAACCAAACTTGAAAACATGGTCTACAGTCCTAAGACTCTGTAGCATGTATGCTCTATCATCTTCGGTATTTATTGGGCGCGTAGGACCCTTCTTCTCACGCACCCTATCATCAGTATCAATAGCAACCGCAACCTCATCACCGAGGGATCTAGCGTACTCTAAAAGTAGCAGATGCCCACGGTGGAGGATATCAAAGGTCCCGTTAACGAAGACCTTAGTCATTCTTAACGGTGATCAGTTTACCATACTCAGGAAGATACAGATACTCAATACCAGAGTTAGCGAGAGTCCGAACAGCGTCGTCCAAGGTCTCCACCAAAGGTTCACCACCAAGATTGAAGCTGGTATTAAACAGAATCGGACAACCCGTAGCATCATAGAATGCTTTGATGAGTCTGTAGTAGTTTTCATTCTGTTCTTCGGTAACAGTTTGGATTCTACAGGTGCCATCAACATGAATGATTGCAGGAATCTTTTCTTCGATTCCTTCACGACACTTGACAGCATACATCATGAAGGGAGTATCTTCCATGCCACGAAGATCGAACCATTCATCAGCATGCTCTGCCAGAATAGATCCAGCAAAAGGACGGAAGTATTCTCTCTTCTTAACCAAATTGACGAAATCTTTTCCATCAGGATCACGCGGATCATAAAGGATAGAACGATTACCAAGAGCACGAGGACCTGCCTCAGACTTACCTTGGAACATTGCAACGATGTTCTCAGATGTAATCAAATTAATCACATCTTCATTAGTAGCATCACTTACAACGCCTTCATACTTGTCCGCAGTATCAATGATTTCATCCAAACTATATGTATAGTCGGGACCATAATAAAGGTCATTGATTTGTGCGGGAAGGGGAACATTCTCCTTACCTTCTTGAGTTTTGTAGTAGACATAGAGAGCAGCGCCAATAGCAGTGCCACCATCATTACTTACAGGTTCAACGAAGAGGTTGATACCATCCTTCTGCAGCTCTTCGAGATACCAATAGTTAGCAACACAATTCAGACCATATCCACCAGAGAGAACAACATTCTTCTGACCAGTAAGATCAACTGCCTTACGGATTAGTTTAAGAACTGCTTCTTGAGTCTCTGTCTGCACAGCATAAGCAACATCCCTACGATTCTGTAGTTTAGTGATGTCTTCATGATCATGATTATTCAGGTAATCATACTCCTGAACATTAATATGTGCAGCATTAGGATAGGTAGGAATCATCACATTCCTATCTACAGTTCCACTCTTCTTAAAGATTTTAGGCACATCCTCATTGGGAGCACCGTAAGGGAACAGACCCATGGTTTTACCTGCTTCAATAGCATGCCAACCACAATACTGAGTCGCTGCTTCGTATGCTTTTACGATACCTGCAGTCTCGTCCAGAATATATTCAAACTCTCCCTCTTCTCCAGGATATGCCTCTGCATTGGGCATCTTTTCAACATAGTTTGTGGTGCAGGGACCACGAGTTCCTAAGTGTTTGTAGACTGTATTGATACCATGAGGGAAAGTGCAGTTATAAATGCTCTCAGTCTCCCAAACTGTCTCAGCAAATCCCATAACCTGAAAGTTAAGGAAGGTTCCCGCACCATCAACAACGACGGCAGCTGCCTTCTCAAAACCAGAACGATAGAAGGCACAAGCAGCATGAAGTTTGTGGTGAATGTTACCCACATCCACAACTTGAGGGTGAAGTTTCTCAGGATCGGGACTTACATCTTCAATGAGACCCAACTTCCTTGCCATGCCAACATAGACTGCTTCATGAGAGTACTCAAGTCTACCAGCATCTTGACTCATCAACTGAGTGTGTGCCACTACAAGATAGTCAAGTTTATCAGTGTACTCAAGGATCTTCAGCATGGAAGCAAGAGGACCGCCGTCATACTTACGACGGGAAAGTCTCTCTTCTTCTACAGCAAAGACGAGTTCACCATCTTTGAGGAGACATACTCCTGCGTTATGTCCCCTTGTAATAGCAGCAATCCACTGTGTCATTTGCCAAATCCTTTAGTAGTTTTTTCTTTCTTATCTTCTTTCCAGGACATGTCTGCCTGCTTCTTTACTGGTTTGCCCAGTTTATCTTTACATGATTTCAGAACTTGTTGAACCTGCTCCTCTGTCATCTCCATGCATTCATCATTTTGATAGTCAGCATAGTCTTCCATTGTCAGTCTAATGGGAGAGAACGACCTCTTGTCCTCACCAAGATCAATTATATCAAAGTTTGGATCTTCTGGGTAGGAGATATTAACAGGGTAGGTAGATCCAATGACTGCAGTTACAGAAGTATCAACTGCCTTGGCAATGTGCTGACCAACAGAGTCACAACCAAGGAAATGATCTGCCCGACCAATGATCGATGCCCAGATACGGATGTCAGGAATCTGTGGAAGGATAAACGGTTGATCAGACTCACCTTCCTCTGTTTGGAAGGGGAACTCAGACATTACGATGACGCAATAATCTTTCTTGAGTTCATTAATGATCTTACTGATGTCACCAAGGTTGAAACTTCTAGAGGTAGGATCGAAAATGTATCCACCGTTATCCTGTACACCTCTACCGAAAGGTTGAACAACAATAACCTTTTCCTTTCCAGTAACTTTGATTGCTTCATCAACCAACTGAAGACCTTGAATGCCTTCATGCTTTGCAAGTTTGATGGTTGGTTTAGGAAGTTCTCTGGGTTCTTCGACACCGTTGATTTCCATATCAAATGCTTGAGCAATACTACACTCTTGATTGTAGTAATGCCAGCGACGATACGGTTCTGGAGTGACACAATCTCTATGCTTGATCTGATCTTCGAACAGATTCTTGTGCCAGTTATCGTAAGCGTGTTTGTGGAGAGTAGGGTGTGCCTTGTAGAAGTTCATCCCACCTTCACAGACGATAATAAAATCGTCGTGGGTTTCTGCATATTTTTCAAGTGCAGGGATGGAGGTAATGACTCTACCAGCTCCTCCGTTAATGAAGAATGCTTTAGATCTCATACTGATTGTTTCAACGATTTATTTAGTTACAGAAAGAAAACCTGATTCACCCGATCATGTTCGGTGAACATCCCATGATCAATGTTCTGCGAATGCATTACATCAGATTCATAAAAGATACATCTATTATACACCATCTCTGCTTCGTATTCAACTTTCCATTCTCTATCGCCATACAACCACTCTCTAATGTATGGATAACACTGCTCTGGTTTTGTGACCTCATCATCAAAACCCTCAGGTTTATCAATATAATCCATCACATTATATGGAACAGACATTTGACCCTTGTAAGAATACAAATTAGTTCCTCCCTGACATTCGTCTGGGGTATTCAAATATATTACCACTCCAAACTGATTAAAGTCTGTGGTAATGTCATTCATATAAGAATCTTGATGGGGAATACTACACCAAGGTGCATGGAATACACTGTGATAATTTAAAACATTGCACATGAATCCAACAGCATCCCATTGAAATTCGTACATTTTTTGATGAGTATGCTTGCTCCACAAAGAATTGTCTAAGCAATACTTATCAAAGAATGGTTTGAGTTTATCTTTTACTTCAGATGTTTTTTGGAATACTCTCTGACCAGGAAGACCATTAATTAAACTTTGCTCCCTCTTTCTTTCGGACTTAAGAGCAAGATCTCTTACTTCGTCTGGATTTTTATAAAAATTATCGACAATAACAATAGTTCTATTCTGTGGTCCTACTTTTTTAATAGTAACATCAGGGTTATCATTCAGTTCAAACATAAAATCCTCAGAGATAAAAAAATTCTGGGAAAATTTTTCCCAGAATTCTGTAATTAAAATGTCATTTTTGATTTAGGACCAAGTGGTAACAACCACAAGTCCACCACCGCCCCAGTCACCCCAGCATTGGTTACCATCACAAGTGTTTGCATTGTGACCGCCACCACCAGGGAACAGAGAAGGTGCAGAGCAACAACCTCTAGTTCTAGCAGTAGAGCAACGAGAGACGCCAAAGTTACCACCTTGTTGCCAAGGACCAACAGGACCAGAAGAAACAGACCAAGAGAACGAATGGCAGTTAACATGCTTCAGTTCTGCGCCAGAAAGTCCACAGATATAAAATTCATTCTCAGGGTTCTGAGAATCAGGCTTGGTTCTAGCATCGGGCCAAGCAGCAGAGCAAGCATTAAAGCAATTGGTTCTCTGAGCAACCTTCAAGCAGGAATAGCAGCTGTTGGTACATCTATGGGTAGAGTACGAACCACCCTGCATACAGAATGTACCAAGTCCACCACCAAGAACAAACGATGGACAACCATAGAAACCACATCCTGTTCTACCGTGGCAACAACCACAGCAGGAACATCTGCTAGTAGATCCAGCACAGATAGTATATTGAGTAGTACCAGGGGTGAAGTGGTTGCAGTTAGCATACTGCATCTTAGTAGCGTAACCGCCGCCACCTGCACCCATTCCAGGACCATTACCACAGCAGCGGGCACCAGATCCAGATCCACCACCAGAAACAATTTCAAACTGGATGCTGGTTACACCATTAGGAACTGTCCAAAGGTAACAGCAACCGCCATTACAGGGAACATTGTGACAGCAATTGAAGTAGAACATTCTACAGACAATTCCTGTAGAAATTCCAGTTACTTTGGTGGGGCCAATCGAATTAGCTTCGAACGCTTCCCCACCATCAATTTTTTTAAACGACTGATAATCTGCCATGGTTATCAGGCTCCTTCAGTCGTTGTATCCGTAGAATCAAGTCCAGTTTCGGGGGAATCGCCAGTGAAACCATCAACATCGCCAGGCTCTCTTGGCCAAACAATCAGATAAGTCTTATCGCCAACACTTGCCCATGTATCAGTAATGTCTCTCAACTTCTGACGGTACTCTCTCCATTCAGAAGCGAAAGATTCAGGAGCATCAGCGGGGATCTTATTATCAGACTGTCTGAGCAGTGCATCTCTAGCACTTCTTACGGCATCCCATCCAAATGTCTTTTGAACTTCACCTTCTTCCGACCACTCATCTTCTTCAGTGTGGGGACCAGAGAATCTGCCAGTGTTCCAGCTCCCTGTCTCAAAATTATAGTGGAAGGAGCACATATCAAACACTTCATGGAAGTGATGATAGTCATTGAGAATAGGATTAGGTTCTGTATCAGGACCAGCAGGAGTTTCAATCATATTAGGTCCTTCAATACCACCCCAAAGTGCAATAGCATTCATCGTATGAGTTCTTGCATCCAACTCCACGACTCTGCAATCGATAGGGGGATCTCTATCCTCAGGCTCATCAGAGGGAAAAGCATGCTCCTCTACCCACTTAGGATTCTCGTCAGTTCCGATATTTCTATACCAAATAGTAATACGGTCAGGACCAGTATAGGTACAGATACCACTCATGTTAGTATCTTGAGTGTCACCATACCACTCAGTAGGAATAGGATAGATAACTGTCTTTGTAATCTCAGCCATTTTTAAGTAGCACTCCTTGTAGTAGTATTTATCAGGACCAAGTGGTTACAACGACGAGGCCACCACCGCCCCAGTCACCCCAGCACTGACCACCCTGAGTCGAACCAGAGTGACCACCACCACCAGGGAACAGAGAAGGTGCAGAGCAACAACCTCTAGAATTACCATAAGAGCAACGACCTACGCCGAAACCTCTCTGAGACTGCCAAGGACCAACAGGACCAGAAGCAACAGACCATGCACCAGAGTGACAGTCCACATGCTTCAGTTCACCACCAGACAAACCGCAAATGTAGAATTCGTTTTCGGGGTTCTGAGAATCAGGCTTGGTTCTAGCATCGGGCCAAGCAGCAGAACAAGCGTTGTAGCAGTTATTTCTCTGGGCAACCTTCAAGCAGGAATAGCAGCTGTTGGTACATCTGTGTGCAGCAAAGGATCCACCTTGCATACAGAAGGTGCCAAGTCCACCACCCAATACGAAAGAGGGACAACCATAGAAACCACACCCAGTTCTACCATGGCAGCAACCACAGCAGGAACATCTACTGGTTGAACCAGCACAAATGGTGTATGCAGTAGAACCAGCAGTGAAGTGTCCACAGTTAGCGTACTGCATCTTGGTGGCATATCCACCACCGCCGCCTGCCATACCAGGACCATTACCACAGCAACGACCGCCAGATCCAGATCCACCACCAGAAACAATTTCAAACTGGATCGACTTAACGCCAGTTGGCACAGTCCAACGGTAACAGCAACCGCCATTACAGGGAACATTATGACAGCAATTGAAGTAGAACATTCTACAAACAATTCCTGTTGAGATTCCTGTTCTACTTACTTGGGTGGGACCAATAGTGTTGTTAAGAACAGCTGCGTCTCCATTAATTTTCTTAAAACTTTGATAATCAGCCATTGCTTCTTATTCTAAAGGGTGGATTCGTACTAGTATTTAGTAAACATATAACAAAAATAAGGGGAGGTTGCCCTCCCCAGTAGAAGAATCAGACGGTGATGATTCTCCAACCTTGTGTGCCATCATAGTAAACAAGTTCAAATGCAGCACCTTCAGTTGTAACAGTCAGGTTTGAAGTGGAACCCATGATTCTTGTTCCATTAGGAGAAATCGTCAGAGAGTTGGAATCAAATGTGTTAGCGACATCGAAGATTCTAACTCTGTCTCCTTTGTTGGGGCTAGCAGGCAGGTTAACTGTAAATCCACCACCAGAGGTGTTACAGAATGCTTGCTGGTAGTTTGCCAAAGTTGTTCCAGAGGAGACATCTACATTGGCGAAGTTACCAACGGGAACCCAGTTAGATCCGTTATAGAACTCAAAGATGTTTGCATCAGTGTCGTAACGGAGACCGCCTTCATGCAGATCATCGCCAGTCGGGCGAGTTGCTTGAGTACCACGCGGGGGAACAAGGATACCAGCGGTTCCATCCATCTTAGCGCGAGTCAGGAAGCCACGAACTGCTTTCTCAGTAGGACATGCCTGGTTGGAGTTACCACCCATGGTCTCGTCAGACGAGAATTCGTTAATTGCTTCACCGATCTGACCACCAATAGCACCCAGTCTCAGTTCTGTCAAACCAGACAGGTTGAAGGCAGAGGCGTCCAGGGTAGCAGCACCAGTCAACTGGTTAACGGAGAAGTATTCACCAACTCTGAAGTTACCACCTTGGTCGGTGGAAACATAGAAGATCTTACCAGAGTTAACGATGTTTGTTTCGTTACCTTGTGCGGCAGTGTTCTCATCAACATCAGGATAATTGGTTTGTGCAGTGTTACCTGTACCAATCAGCAGGAAGTCGTGACCAGTGAGTCTTACTTTAGAGAACTTCGTTCTCATTGTGAACTCTTGATCATCCAGGGAAGAAGGAGCAGATGCCTTGGCAGGAGCAACGGTCAGTGTTGCGCGACCAGTTCCAGAGTCATAACCAGTTACGGTTCTGATGATGTAAGTATTGACATCAGAGTAACCAAGTCCAACGGTGGAGAATCCAAGAGCGTCACCAACGATCGGAGTTGTGCTCAGTCCAGTTACCTCAAACAGAGCGTCCTTCTGACCAGAGACAGCGTTGGATCCAGTACCGATTCTAAAGTATCCAGTAGCACCAGCACCGACGGAATCAAGTTCGACATACTCACCAGGGGTGAAGACGGTAGTACCAACACCAACAGCACCGTTGGCACCATCAGGGTTACCGAATCCACTGTCATACTTGAAGTAGATAGCGTCAGAAGCAGACTGGTCGTTAGTCAGTACAGCGCGAGCGCCAGACTCAGTACCACGCATCGTAGCACCGACAGACAGGTCACCGACATATGTACCAACAACGGTTGTCATCTTATCGCCATAGAGGCGACCAGTTCTAGCAACCTCAAGAGTGGAGAATCCAACAGCGATTGCACCGTAATCACCGTAAGAGTTGTTACCAGACAGAGATCTAATTTCCGATCCCTGAGAAGAAACATAACCGAATGCACAGTAGTAAGTGAAGCAGGATACAACCTCAGCGAGAGCATCGTCTTCCAGATAGAATCCTACACCACCAGAGTGAATGTTGGTGAATGCGTCGAACACCATCGACTTAGCACCTGATCCTTCAGGTTTACCCTCGTGAACACCACCCTCAATGTAAATACCGATTGCACCGCCGTGACCAGTTCCATCAGTGGTTACATCAGAGAAAGCAGTACAGTCTTTGATGTAAGGAGAACGCTCAAGAATCGGAGTCTCGGGGTTCAATCTGAAGTATACACCACAAGCAGTGGATCCAACACCAACCTTGTTCTGCCACTTATCGGTATTGAAAGGATCGTTTACATCGTAGTCGAAACCTTGGAGACCACGAAGAGTAACTGCCTGAACGGTAGTAGAGTCAGAGACAAAGAACATCGTCTGACGAGAGTTGGGACGCAGACCGTCAGTGGAAAGACCAGCAGCAGGTTCAATCGTCGTACCTCTCAGAACATCACCAGCAATGGAGAAGTTCTTAGGAAGAACAATAGGAAGTTGTTCTGCAAATACACCAGCAGACAACTTCAGAATGATTGGAGATACATCAGTAACTTCACCACCGCTTACATAGGTGTGAGCAATGGTAGAAATACCAACATTGGTTACGAATGTATCGGAGTCAGTAACGGAGTCAACCTTAAAGAAGAATCCTTGTGTACCATCAGGGAAGATTGTCGTGGTAACACCAGCGTGAGCAGCGCCACAAGTAAAGGCGATACCAGACAGTTTAACCTGACCGTTCGGGAACAGACCGTGAGATGCAGCAGTAACTGTAGCAACGCCACTAGTCTCGTCATAAACAAAGTTGGTGATGTCTCTTCTTCTCTGACCAGCAGTAGAAGCATAAGCGATCGATCCCCAAGCGTTGTCAGGTGTCAGACCAGTGTTGTTGTCATTACCTTGCTGTGCGTCTACGAAGTAAACCTTAGTACGCAGACCAGGATACTGCCATTCAATCTCGTCGTTAGCAGATACTCTCAGGTATGTACCTTGCGTACCAATACCTTGTCTTGTCGGACCAGTACCGTCTCTGGTAAGCAGGTCGCCTTTGGTTGTCAGCAGAGCGGCGCTATCACCGATAGCGAATGCTGCCCACATGGTAGCAGCAGTGCCAGGCTGGACATTAATGTTGGAGGAAGCAATCGAGATGTAAGCAGAGGAAGAATACTCAGCAACATCACCGATTTCATAAACATTAGAACCACTCCAAGTGCTTCTCCAGTTGAAACCTCTGTTCAGCAGAGACCAACCGTTGATACCAGTGTCGGTTTGGGTGATACCATTTCCAACAGGTCTCTTATCATTACTAATGAGAAGATCATCAGCAATATAAGTATTACCACCAAGAGTTACAATCTGACCTCTGGCATATTGAGAACCAGGATCATAGGTAGAACCACCAGCAGTACCGATACCACCAACGACCAGACGCCACAGGTCGGGGTTCTCGTTAGGTTGTGCTCCGTAGGGGTTGGTGCCGATAGCAACATAAGAGGCACCTCTAAACTCTACGACATCGCCCTTTTCATATCGGGCAACAGCATCATAGAGACCTTCGTTGGTGAATCCAGCGGAGAACGAAGCAAACCTATTGGCAGGAGGATAGAAAGCATCAGAACCGATACCTGCAGTATCATGCAGAGAGGAAGATACTCCAGCAGCAGTCAGGTCAGATGCAACTTGGAAGGGAGAAGTACAACGAAATTCTTGACCACCATAGGTAACAACATCGTTGATACCATAGTAGGTGTCAGTGGCAAAGGCACCTCTAAAGTTCAGACCCTCGGAATACAGTTCCCAATACGCGGGGAAATCTGCAGAGTACCAGTTACTCTGGATACCAGTAGAAGTGTGCTGTGCCGTACAGATATATTGATTACCGCCTTCCTTGACGATATCGTTTACAACATATCCAGTATTCGTCGCCCACTCGCCAGCAAAATTCTGACCCTCGGTATGGAGGGACCAGTTTGCACTATCGTTCGGGAATCCAGTAGAGGAAGCATCCGATGTGTGGTTGCCAGTACATACATAAGAGCTGGCACCGTATCTAACGATGTCATCAATTACATATGCAGTAGAAGCAGCCCAGGCTCCACGCCAGTTAAACTTCAGTCTGCCAAGTCTAAATTCTGCCATTGTAGGTTCTCGTTAAACAGGTCCAGGGTATGAATAGGTGCCGTTGACTTGAAGAGTTAGATACCCGTCAGAGTCTAGGTAATAAAAAAGGTTTCGCCTGTCAAAGCGTATCTGTTGATATTTATCTTGCGGGTTATTGGCAAGTGCTTTTTGTTCGGTTGTCTCTTCAACATAATCATCATAATCACCGAACTCTTCCACTTGAGTTCCATCAAGACGGAACGGATCAAAAGATTCCGTTGTTGATGCAGCACTTACTTTGGTGAACCAAAGCATGTCATCTTCATCTCTTCTCAGAGCATACACATAATAACCTGTAGAATCTTTAGGTTCAAAATGCGCGTTACTTAAAGTGAGTGCCATTAGCTAATGATTCTCCAATAACTACCTGTCCACAAGAACATAACAGTCACGCCCGAAACATCTAAGTTTACAGGACCATCATCAATGTTGCCAATAGCATCTTTAAATTGATGCGAAGCTGAGCTCAATATAACATTATTTATACTCCAGTTTTGTCCGCCATCTGCGATCTCAATGCTGTCTCCAATAGTAAGGTTGACGATTGGCATGGTGGCATTGATGACACCATTAGAAGTGTTTGCAAGGTATCTTTTATTAACAACCAACTGAGTCGTGAGCGGACCATTAATCTCTGCAAAGACGGGAGTAGCACCTGTTGCTGCAGAAGCAACGGTCTCTACATTATCACCGACTCTAACATAGATTTTCTGGTCAACTATATTAATGGCCATTTCACCATCTTCCAGGTCATTAAGACCAGGAATTTGACCTTGCGTTAGACTTCGTTTTGGTTTAATGCGAGTAGGCATTACGACAAAAAGAAAATGAGCTTCATAGTATTTATCAGAAGTAACTTACCGATAAAACAATCCTCACCTTTTGATCGGTGCAAGTTGTACTTCGATGAGGAGTTGATCCATCAAACAACACAACTCTGTTCTCAACACTCTCAACCTTTGTGCCATCCTCAAATCCAGTATATCCATCACAAGTATTAAAATATAACACCGCAGTATTGTGAGGATACTTATAATCCTCATGGAGATCATGCTCAACAAACTTTCCAATGTTTGGATATAGATTAACTCTTGCGCGGATTAAAGACTTAATGTTCAAATGTTTAACAAGAAGGTCATCGATCTCATTCATAAAAGAACTCACTGGTTCGAATCTATCATACAATCTGTGAGTAAAGAAGAAGTGATCATCATTCATCTCTCCTAGATTTGCAACCTCATTGCAAAAAATCCAAGGAAACTGTGTACTAAACACACAGTTCTTTAGATGATCAAAGTAATCCCTAGGAAGGAATTCATCTATCACTGTCACTGGGCCACGCTCTGCGGGCGCTGTCCTCTTCATAGTATTCATAGAGATTGAATGCGATTGAATATCTTGATTTATCTGAGCAGTTTACATCAACACTGTGTTGGAGAGATGAGGGAAACAAAAGCATCATCCCATCTATGGGTTCAATAGTCACATCTGTATGCTGGACAAGAGTCAGATTATGAAAATCATGATGACTGAATTGAATGTCTCCCGAATCTTTAGGAACATCGACATAAAGAACACCTGCAAGTATAGATCCAGGATGAGTGTGAGCTGTATTGTATGACCCCGTATAATTTATATTAAACCACATGTTAGAGAGTCTAGGGATGCAGTTAATGCTACTCTCTTCATTCAATTTAAATTCATCTACTAAATCAAGTATCCTTTCACTCATGTAATTTAAAAAAGGAGAAAAACTTTTCTCCATATAAAAATCATCTGGACTTTGAAATCCGTTTACATTACTTCTATGGTTGGTCTGATAGACCTTCGCATAGTTGTCCATCCAGTTTTTAAATTCATCTTTGATTTTAAAAAAGTTTTTGTCAAGTGATTCTGCCATGAGGTATGGCAGAATCAAATTTGATCCTATACTTTCGTACTCGATCACTTGATAAATCCCTCCGCTTCTAACCAGGCACGAGTCAATGGAGTAGGTGGATAGACTTCCCACATATTACCAGCAGCACATGCTTCTAATGCCTTCTGTGTCATTCCCTCAGTTTTGCCTGCCCAAGTTGCCTCTGCCTCCCATGGCCATGCCGACTCTGGATAGGTACGCTTGACCATCTCTTTCCAGAGCATAGGCACATCCTCTTCAGGTTTGATGATGGCAATCATAGAGTTCTTGATAGAACCTGCCATACAGTCCTGTGCAGCGTGCCATCCCTCATGACGCATCACACTCATCAGAGTTCCAGGATGACCCATGTAGTCCCGGTTCAAATAAAAGTTATTACTTACCGTATGATAGACACCACGATGACTAGAGGGGAAATACTTTGGATGTGCTAGAAAAACTTTAACTCCGACTGTATTAAGTGATCGGACCATTGAGTTAAACTCATCAGCAATAACACCATAATCAGTGTCGGGATGGTAACTAGCAAAATCTTGAAGACTAGTGACTCTTTCAACATCTTTGGTGCACTCCCGTAGTAACATACATCCCATTGCATCATAGGTGTAGTAACCCTTGGTGGGTTCTGCCGCGACCGGAGAGGCAGCAAGAATCAAAGCAAGTAATAGTTTTTTCATATTTAGTTAGCGAAATTGGTTTTGTCCAGTGCCAGAATTCCAACCACCGGGTCCAGACTGGAAGTTCTCGGAACCACCAGGAGGGTTAAGTTGAATAGTTGTGTTTTGATTCTTGGTAGCCAGATTATACATCACTTCATGGATGTTGTCAGGTTCTTTAGATTTATTTTCAATTTTGGGTTTGCTCTGCTCTTCAATCTTCATTTGTTCTTCACGTTCAAGTTGTTTTTCAGTCTTGACTGGTGGACCAAACCAGGGATCAGTCTTTAGTTCTGTAGGACAAGCAACCCCAACATAAGGTTCAATGTATTCTAGTGGATCATTTTCAAGTTCCTTACAATCCACTGACTCATCATCAATGGCACACTCCAGGTGTTCCTCTTTATTAAAAAGTTTGTCTAGAATTTTTTTGATCATGC
>Ga0181591_10002333_pt1 | contig 16342 bp, 13 predicted proteins | sample 071ome_33_FD_133757 | JGI IMG/M metagenome (GOLD analysis project Ga0181591, IMG submission 133757) | Coastal salt marsh microbial communities from the Groves Creek Marsh, Skidaway Island, Georgia - 071412AT metaG (megahit assembly) | ecosystem: Environmental > Aquatic > Marine > Intertidal...
CTATATCTTCTGGCTTTTCAAAACCATCTTTTTTATTGTCTAGGACGCTGAAATTTCTATCTGTATTATTTCTATTTTTTCTTTTTCTCAATGTTGTACCTTTCAGAATAAAGGATTATATTAGACATGCGCCACCAGCACAACTAATTTCCTCTATTCCTACGGTATTGTCCTCGGTTTCCAGTAGTTGTGTATAATCAACCTTAGAAAAACTATCATATAAATCTGTATAAATTTTCCAATTATATACATCTTTCATACAATATGTCAATCTTCTGATATCATCATCGAAATACTTCTTGGCAAACCTCCTCATTTTAAGAGAAAACAACTTCTTATCTTCACCATCTTTCTCTGTTTCTTGATTAAGGGTAATGTAGTCACAAGCTGCCCATAGATTATTATCAAAGGCATTAAGACCTAGTTCTATTAAACCAGAACACCATAGACCGGCATCCCCATACTCTTTAACTATTTCACGACTAGTTAATACGGTTGTAAATGGGGCCTGTGGATAATCTTTATCTCCACTTTGTGGGATAAGACTAATACCAGCAAAATATTTACGGTTATTGAAAATATACTTAGTGACATCATTCCATTCTTCTGGTTGTACGGTAACTGTGTTGCTTACGTTATGACTAAGAAAATCTTGTGTACACAATGATCTGTTTTTGCCAGATTGTACCCAATTCTTTTGTGTGTCTTTAACAACACTTAGCATTTCTACTGCTGGTAATTGATTTTTTAATTTTGATCCATCTGGTACTTCGATAGGGAATTTAATAACCTCATCAGTATTATTGGCAGACCATGAGGACTTTTCGCAAGCCTGTGGGTTATAGCTCTTAAAGTATTGATACGGAGGTTCAAGAATATTAGCCTGAACATGCCTAATATATCTCTTGGCGTGATGCGGATGAATACCTGAGCTTGTACCAAGCATAGAGCTACTAGTACCTTCTGGTTTTAAACAGGTAACTCTGGCTGCTTGATTAATGCCAATCTTTTTAGATAGCTCTTTATTGGTATCTACGGCAATTTTTGCCCCCGCCTTTAAAACTTTTTCTGTTAGTACTAGATCATGTTTTTCCATAATGCCAGTTAATGAAACACCCAGCAATGCTTCTCTATCAAAGATAGCCTTGCTAACTTCACCCAGATAATCTAGATCAGTAAATCCTGCTTGTAGTGTTCCAATAATAGCAGCAGCCTTACATCTTTCATAAAAGTCATCTTCATCTGTCACAGAAGAACAGTTAATGGTAGAAAGATTACAACCCTGCCATCCTGACTTGCCCGTTTTTTCGTCCACAGGCCACATTCCGACTTCAACGCACGGATTGAAAGTCATTTCTGTAGAGTCACTCCAGATAAATCCTGGTTCACCGAACTCTTTGACTGACTCCATGAGATTTTTAAAATCTTCATAAGATGTATCATCTTTTAATAGGAGTGCAGAATTATTGCTCCTGGCTCTTTGTGGATTTTCCATATACCAATTGCCGGTTTTGGCTTTAGCCATTTCTTCATCGTCAGCACTAAACAATGCTAACGACGCACTTCTACGCACCCCACCAGATAGTACAGCATCGCTGCTGTGCATAATAATATCGTAAGCATCAATAGGTCTAAGTTTTTTTTGGCCATTTTCGATACACTTGTCTAATAGTTCTCTAATTTTTTCTAAGCCATTTTGTAATGGTTCAAAACCTGGGGCTTTACCAACGCCGGAAGATAGTTGAGCACCTTTTTCACGAATATTGCTGTAATCAAAAACTACATACTTATCTTTGTATTCTGAAAAACGTGATTCACTAGGTTTGTTAAAATAGGAACTCAATAAAATACCTAAAGCGTCGGCCCAGCCTTCAATACTGTCTTCTATAACATATTTTACACCTTTACGCTTATCTTTTTTTTCTGATGACAGATTGGGCAATTTAGCAACATGGTGTTTTTGTACGCTAAAACCAGTGCCGCTACCACATAATAATAACCAGAAGCACTCTTGGAAAAATCTTAAACGATCACAATAGGAGCTAGTACAATTGTAAATCTTTGCATGGCGCTTCAGAATAGGTTCTCCGCCGAATTGAAGGGCTCTTTGGCTTCCCAGTACCCTTTTTTTAAACATGATGTCATATGCCCAATCTATGTCTTCTTTAATATTTTTATCGGCATACATAGTATGCATCATATCTCTTACTCGGTCCACAGCCTCTTTCCATGTTTCTCTACGATTCTCCTTCTCAATCCAACGGGCATATTTACTGACAAATGTATAATTCTGTAATTCATTTAACGCCGACATATTAGCTCCTTAGAAGATTATCTGAGTTTGGCCCGAAGTAAGATTGATTCTGTCATAGATATGATAAATCATTGGTTAGAGGAAATCAAGGGCCTGTAAAATAATATTGTTTGTACTAGTAATTACACCGTAATAGAATATCATGGGCTTGTTTTTAAAGTCTACAAATTTTGAATCCAAGATAAATTTGGTGTAAGAGCATGTCTGCAATTATAGTTATAGTAGTGAAATATTTTTATGCGGATGTGTGCTATGATTTTATCGGTAGAAATTTGAAATTCTCTATGTCGGATTCATACATTTCTTTTACTAGCTTTATGGCTAAAGGATCTTTATAATATTCAGAATATGGTTTTTTGTATATTTTATTATGAGCATGTGGGGCGTAGTACGCTTTGCTATTAAGACTAATATTGTATTTACTATTGATTTTTTCTATGTCTTCCGTAAAAGATTCTAAATACACAATATTATTATTTTTTATGATATAATCAGTGATATTTTGTGTTTGTACATCATAATGCATATCTATGGTTTTATCTTGTTTAACTTCTTTGATGATATGCGACAGAAAATCTATGAACGATAGGTCAGGAGGTATAAAGAGAGGATCCCATATTGGTTTTGATGGCCTTTTTAAAAAATGTAGATATGATGAGACGGCTCTATGGTATGTGTTTCTTACAACTTGAAAAACAATAGCATTTTTAAAATCATTATGTAATAGTCTATTTTGTTTATCAATGAGACAGTAATACTTTCTATCTGTATGGATAAAATTATATTTACAATCATATTTGATATAATCAAAAAATAAAGACATAACCGTTGATGATCCGGATTTTCCGCTCCATGCTATGGAGATATTTTTTTCTATTGACGTAATAATATTATTCGATATTATGCGTTTCATAATAACTTTTTGATTTGTTATAGACTATTAATCCAAGATAAATTTGGTGTACAACGAATAATTTTTAGACCTGTTTGTTCTACAAATAAATCGAAGCGTTTTTGTGCTTCTTCGTCGAAAAGCTTTGTGCCGTGGCCGTCAGCCATCACAACTTCCGTGACGCCCTCTTGCCATAATGCCATGATACAATCATTGCAAGATTGACCAGTTATATATGCTCTACCATTATCTGGACGAATAACGCAATTAGATAATGCATTTCGTTCTGCATGAATCATCCAGTGATATTTTTCTGGACGAGATGTGGGCAGTATTGAATCGTCCATTCCTTTTGGAAAGCCATTATATCCAACACCTAATATTCTATGCTGTTTGTCTGTGATCACACAACCGTGTTGTGTATGTATATCATGACTACGTTGCGAAACAACTTTAGCTAACCCTAAAAAATAATCTGTCCAGTCCGGTCTCATATTCTTATGATACCATAAAGATTCAGTTTGTCAAGGCATTGCAGACAGTAGTTCAAAATATGGTTTTTGACCTATATCTGGCCAACTTTCTATGCTGATATCTTCTTTTAAAAAAGGAGCCATATGTGTTTCGTTCACAAAATTTTCAAATTGTATAGGATTGACGAAATTAGATAAGATATCATCATTAGATATCTTTAGTGTTTTGAATGACTCAACCATATCATTATTAAAATCTACATTAAGAAAATCACAAACCTTTGAAATAGTATTAGACGTATCGAAAACCAAGTCCTCATAAGCAATAACAATATAATTGTTTCTTTTTTTTATCTGATTGTATATCAAAGTGGTGTTCAATATATAGTCTAATATTTTATAAGTAAACATTATTTTTTTTTCTTTATCGAAAAGTATTTTTGGCAAATTTACTGATTCTTCAATATTAGCAAGATTGTGTTGAGATAACAGTTGTAGTTGATTTATCTTTGAAACATAGTTTTTAATGACATTTTTCCTATAAAGAAATATGATTTTATAATCAGCGTTAGAGTATAGATATTTAGTAACTTCATCATAATAGCAATGCTGATTCGGAAATTTGAATTTAAATCCTTTAGCTTCATGTTTGGTATGGTCTTGATATATTTCTAAGATTCTATACAGAGCCTCGTCTTTTGGATATTCTTTTCTATTTTTAATTCTTTCTAGGTCTGTTGCTAGTAGTTCAAAATAGCATTTGATTTTTGGGTGTTGATTTAGTATGTGACACAACATAGTTGAGCCAGTTCTTTCATAGAAAGATATAAAAAACTTAGTACTCATACTAGATTAACCTTTTTATTATTTGTAATTAAATATCCTATGTATCTTTCTAGTGCATGCTCAAACATAAAATCTGGTATTCCACTCCGATCATATTTTTGTTTTAGTTCAAAAAGATTTTTGCTATTAGTGGATATTAATACGTCCCTAGCATCTTCATCTATCTTATTAAATAGTATAGTGTCTTTGTTATTAATATAGTATTCATTAAATATATCTATATTCATCATACATTCTTGCCAAAACTTATCATCAGTATCCAATGATGTTAGGTTATTTTTGATATATTGCCCATTTTTAACCAGCGGGATTAAATTTTTCATCTTGGTATTAAAACAGGTGCCGGATATATAATTGAACGACTCATTGCTTAAGTCATTCATAAATTTGTGCTTACTCATAATTTGTCTGTTATGATCTGCTGTTTCACATTCAATATAGTATTCTCTACATATTGTGGTGTCATTTTTGTAATAGTCTGAAGCGTATAGGATTTTAAATAAATGTTCTCTCCATATTAAATTGCTTTTATTATGTATATAGGTAATATATTCATTTTCGTCTATATCATGAGATAGCAATATATCTATCAGACCACCTATATCAAATCCAGCATTTTCTCTAAGTGTAATTTTTAATTTATCTGAACTGATTTTGTCCGTAAATCTTTTAAGCACATTATCAATATCGGATAATGCAGCTACTGATATGTAAATATTATTTAAGTCTGGATCTAGGATAAGTCTGCTATTAATGAGATCTGTATAGTATTGTATTTCTCTATCGTCTTTATGGAAATAAGATAAACAGAGATTGTAAGCCCTTCGTTCTTGATTGGCAAACCGATATCTAGGATAACCAATAAAGTTATCATTGATATACTTTTGATTTTTCTCAGTAGTATTTGGAATCGTATTCAAATTAAGCTTATTTATTTGCTGAGATATCTTATCTGCGCAATTATTATGTTCTGTAATTACATGCACATTTTCTAGTAAAGCGGTGTTATGTTTATACTTGATATTATTTTCTAACAAAATTATTTTTTTATTCATTAACATGCTTTCAAGTACTACAATGGGACAAGGGTCTCTGGTACTTGTTAATAATAAGTAATCTATTTTATTGAGGTATTTAAATGGGTCTTTAGTCTCCGATATACAGGTAAGATTGTTGATCTTTTCTTGTGTAATATTGCCACCAATCCAAATAAAATCATAGTGTGGATTTTTTTTAGCAAGATCTATGAATAATGTTGGGTTTTTTCTTCTACAATTAGTACCGCACATACCTATTAATGGCTTATGATTAGATCGATCTTTGGGTGTAGTAATAGAATTTAGTATATCTAATGCTCTGGGTTCAGCAATAAATTCCGGACAATGATATACTTTGGATAGGTCGCTAAAACATTGATCATTTATGATTTGTTGAGCAACGAATACGAATCGATTACTTTTGCGTATAGTCTGTTCTAGAGTGGTACTGTCTAGTTGTTTTCTTATTTCTTCTTTACATTCATGTAAGTGAAAAATTGTTTTATATAGATAATCATCAAACATATCTAGATTTTTTAGTATCAGACTTTCAGAGTTAGAGTATACATAATCAATAAAAGATATGCTATCTAAAATATGTTTTAATAATACAGCATCATCAAAATGGTAATATATTTTAATATCTGGATGTAAATCATAGTATTCATTAGGGAAACAGTCTATAAAAATTACACTGTTAGAATTATTAGCCATATAATTGGCCAAATCTTGCAAAAATATCGGAGCGCCACTTAGGCTTGACTGATGATTAACGAATACTGTATAATTATTATCATCAGGTGACTTAAAACTTTGATGATTCTTAAATGCAACAAGTTTTTCATAGGTCAATATACTTTCAAATTTTCTAGATTCTTTGTGGCCATAAAATCTGTACTGTTTTTCTGCTGATTCCTTATCTGGATAAAGTTTTGCAATATCCGGATTGAACAGCAGATATATTCTCCAGTCAAAATTTGCAGGTAGCGTCTCTAGGACATCATCAACATGGTATTGTCTTTTTTCTTTTATTCCGTATCTGATATAGTGATTTTCGGCCTGTTGCTTGGTGGTTATTCCGCCATTTCTAAGATCAATATGCATGTCTAGATACAATTGCCAATCAAAGTCTGCTGGAAGATTGTTCTTGTTATGGTCTATATACTTCCTACCTTCTATTTGTCCGTGATTCAAATAGTGCGTCTCTGCTTGTTCTTGTGTACTTATTCCGTTCTGAGTCAGATCAGTATGGATAGCAAGATATGTTCGCCAATCAAAATCTAATGGTAGCTTATCATTCATGACAAATATTTAAATCTTTATTAGATATAACTGAAGGTTTCATGGGCCAGTTAATATTATATTGTTTATAGCAATATGTTTCATCTTTTATTTTATTATATTCACCGTCTTGTTGATAGACAAGGATACTATCTTCTAGAGCCAAAAAACCATGACCACAATAAGCAGGTATATATAGACTATTTAATACGTGTTCACTTAAACATAGTCCAAAGTATTGTTGGTAGGTAGGACTATGTTCTCGTAAATCCACACACACATCATATACCGTACCTTTTACACATGTTGCTAATTTAGCATATGGGGTTCTGTGTATGCCTCTTAGAACCCCTTTTTTAGAAAAACTGTAATTACTCTGGACAGGTTTAAACTGTTTTAAGATTGAGCTTTTGGATATCTCAGAAAAAATACCTCTATGATCAGAAAATTGTTGTGGTTCAATCCACACGCAGTCCTGTATATATGTATTATGTAAAATCATATTTTCCACCAGAAAGCTTTTTTAATGTTTGTAGATTAAGTCTATCGTATTGATGTACTATATATGAGATTTCATTATTTGAATTGGTAATTTGATTATTGTTGTCTATATTTTTAAAAGCTTCATCAACGCCTATAGTATTAACAAAATTATCCAGGTTTGTCATTATCTTAAAATTATTTCCATATAGATGATTATAAACCAAATAATTATGGGAACCTTGATCTATATAGTCATCTTGATATTCTTTGGCTTTTATCATTGTTTCGCAGAGGGTGTTTATGAATTTAATGACGGATGAATTTTTGACCAGAACAGTTCCTACACAAATAGCTTTTTGATCCATATAATCAAAATTACCATCAGGAATAGATTTTTTTATCAAGCTGGTGAAATAATCATTAAACATGCAATCTTTTATTACTACTTCTTCTTGAAAGAATAACATTTCATAGTTTGTGTCAATAGGATATTCATTAGGATTTTTTTGAAACAAAACGTCTCTTGCATCACAGAATAAAGAATATTCATCTTTGGCTTGTGGATTCTTAGATAGGAAATTAGCATAAAGAAAAAATCTATAGTTTTGTGGATGTATAGGCTTGCCATGTAAATCATCTTCATTTTGTTCTAGATACATATTTTTAGGACAGGTTACTAATGATATTTTTTGGAAGAATTCCTTATTTAGTTTCAATTGAGATATTGCATCATAGTCGTTTTCATGTACAAATAAGTAAAGTCGGCCATCAAATCCTGTGTCGAATAGGGTGCCTATGAATCGTTCATATATTTTTGTATTATAGCCTGTTAAGTAGGTAAAAACATTGATTTTCATATTGGCACAGCCTGTCCGTTCATAATATGGTAATGACAAAGACCACCAACATTAGTATATAGGATATTTTTATGGCTACCATCTCCTATCCTATATTCGTCGATTAGATCTAATATTTTTTTTGTATCTTCTCTAGAGAGCAAACATTGTTTTTTAAGATTGTTCTCTATGACAGTTTGTGCTAAAAACGCCTCACATGCACAGCCACTATTTGCATCTGCGGGAAGACCTGCATCTTCTTTAGATATCGCATCCCATGGATAATAATTAGGGTGCTCCTTTTTAATTTCGTCATACATATTTTTTAGTTTAATAATATTGTCTCTTGGCGGATACCATCTTTGAATCTTATTCTTGTATATGTAATAATTAGTTTGTGGATAAAAATATTTTTGACTCATCATATCTTCTAATAATTGTTCTTTAGTTGTGTTGATGAGAGAAGGGGTGCCAACATTATTAATATAGAAAAAGTCACAACTATCATCAATTTCAATATCGAATATAGTATCGTTTGCAATAACATCTCCTGAAAATTTCCATACATATTGTATGTCTCTGTTTTTCGTATCTCTACAATATTCATATATTTGGCGATCAGTATCTAAAATACCAAAGGTATGACCTAAATTACTTTCTGATAATAATAATATTGGTTCTATATTTGGATATTTTATTTTAAATTCATTGATAAAATTTTGACATACCTGATGATCTCCATTTAGGCTAAAAATAATTTGGGAAAATTTTTGGAGCCATGACATATTCAGATCAACATAAGACTGTAGTTTAAACGCATTCTTATTTATCGACAATGTATCGATGAAACTTGGTATGGAAGTAGAGACTATATCATTTAATGTTATCATGATTTAATGCCCATTCTATAGTAGTAATTAAAGATTTTTCGAATGTGATAGGCTGTTTCCAACCCATATCTTTTAACTTAGATCCATCAAGACTATATCTTCTGTCATGCCCTGGTCTAGCTTTATCACAATCAACATACTGTATTCTTGCCTTTTTATTCATAAGTCTAGCTATTTCTTTAACAAGATCATCATTATTCATTTCTCTATCGCCAACCACATTATAATGCTGCCCTGGTTGTCCATGATTAAGCAAAAATAGGGTGGCATTAGCTGCATTTCTTGCATGTAACCAATGTCTTTGTCCTACATATAAAACCTTTCCTTGATCATCCATCTTAGCATGAATTTGAATAATCTTGTCTTCTGCTATTCTATTTATTGCTTTGGTCACTAGCTTTTCTTTATGTTGTCTGGCACCGTATAGATTCATGGTATAAGTATGAATAATGGGTAGATTGTATGTATTCCAATAAGCTATGCCAGCGGCACCCTGTCCAGCTTTACTAGCGCTGTATGGATTACTTGGTCTCCACCGATCATCTTCTTTGAAATCATAGTTGTCTGGCGCAGGCCCGAAGACCTCATCTGTTAGATAATTAATGAATAAAGCATTTGGATTATTTTTTCTATACCATTCCAATAAATTCACGGTACCCATTACATTATCCTCAAAAAATTGTTTCGGATAAACAATGCTTCGATCCACATGACTATTAGCTGCAATATGAACAATATAGTCTACTTCCCCTATGTTTTCTGCTACATGAGAAGGTATGTCAAACTTTAAATCATGGTATATTAATTTTACTCTATCTGCATGTTCTTTTACATGTAGGCTGGTTAGAAGTCTTTCTAAGTCTCCAACATGTGTCAATCTACATAGACACTTAATATTCCAGTCTGTGTTAACTAATAATTCTTCTACAAAATGAGACCCAAAGAATCCGGCCGCTCCTGTGACTAATATAGACTTTTCCATTTACATTCCCGTTAGTAGTTAGAACTATACCTTATTTTTTCCAAAAGGAATAGATATTTTTGTCCAATTCATATTGATCCCAAAAAAATTGTTTCCTCATTGGTTGCTGCTTTGCCCAGTCCCACATTAATTTTAACCCATCTGCGAGTAGAGTATTATCTGCATAATCCAATAAATCAATAGACTTTTGCCATGTAGGATGAGCATATTTTACTTCATGTCTCGGTTCGAGATATATTGTCTCTCCATAGCCAATAACTGATTTTAGAATATCATTAGCTTGGTTTATGCTATAGCTTTTCGTCCCTCCTAGATTTATTATTTGTTTTGAGGCGCGATCATCTATTGCTGATTTCCACAATGGCTCAAGACAATCATCTATATAACTAAACGCACGAACCTGTTTGCCATCGCCATAAATAGTTGTTGGCTTAGCATTCAATATTTGATACATCCAAATACCTAGAACATTTCTGTATTTGTCCCATATATTTTGTTTGATACCATATACATTATGTGGTCGTATAATACACCAGTCTAGATCGTGTTGGTTGCCAGCAATTTGTATATCCTGTTCACAACCAAACTTTGCAACGCCATATGGGTCTATTGGTGCTGGTCTGTGTGACTCATCGAATGGGGGATCTCCATAACCGTACACAGCCATAGTGGATGTAAACACTAATCGTGTTACACTGTGTTTAATACAGTTGTTGATTATATTGGCAGTTGCAAGAAGATTATTTTCATAATTAAAACATCTTATAAATGGAGAAAGTCCCTCGGCAGCGTATGCTGCCATGTGGTAAACGTAAGTGGGTTTATGTTTATCGAATATATCACTTATGCTTTTTCTGTCAATGCAATCTATTTTATAGAATATCGTATTTGGATTTATATTTTCAATATATCCACCTGACAGATTATCAATGCACACAACAGTATATTCTGGATGGTGTTGAATGATCCAGTCTGCTAGTCTAGAGCCTAAAAGGCCAGCAGCACCCGTAATTAGTATAGTGGCGTCATTCATAATGATGTCTCTGTAGTGATATTGAATTATTTTTGTACATTATCAGGCTATAATTAATAGAAATCATAATAATCTCCTATTTTAAATTCTTTATTTGAATTGATAGAAGTATGATTACTAGGTATATAGTTTTTATATTCTATGACTCTAAAATCTATACTTATTCTGGTTTGACCTGTCATATTAATTTTATTACCATGAGATAAATTAGAACCATCCCATTGAATGAATTCACCGTATTGACAATTCATTGGAGCGAAATCTTTTTTATCTTCTTCTGATTCTACCCATATAGTATTAGTGTCAAATGCATTTGTAAAGGGGAGAAAGAAATTAAGCTCTCTAACTTTTAATGCCCAATCAATATTTCTATAATCTCTATCTTTATGATACTCCCCTACTGCTTTATTGCCCGGATAACATATGCGAAAAGTTGGTTTTGCTTGTACAACAATTTTATCCTGGTATAATGGACATATATATTCTGTAATAAATGCCCTATACATATTCATAAAGTCATCGGTTTGCATCCATTGATAAAAAAGCTTATGGTGCTTTGTGCTTTGGTCAGTTGCTCTTTCTAGTATATTTATATTATTGGAAATATTAGATAAATTTTTTGTGCTAAAAATTGATTTTAGTCCAGATGCGAAGTCATATTTTTTTGTATCAAAAGATTTTTTTATCATGTTATTTGATGCAAGAAATCTGTTGCTAAATTATCTGTAGTTAGATTATCTAGTAGATAATTATATATTTGTTCTAGTGTCTCATTATAAATACTTTCATCTATAAAAGATGAATTACATTGTTTTAATAGCTTTTTATCAAAGTTAGTAAGGATAGTTGATGGTATATTATCTAGATTTAAAAATAGAGGCATGCAATAATTACTTATAATTTCATAATGTCTCATACAATCCCATCCGGCTTTTTTCATTGTTATAGCATATTTTGATTTCTGATAATCCAGATAATAGTCCTGTTCGTTGTCAAATAAATATTGATTTTGATTGGTGTTTAAATATGGTATACTGTTTGATATTTCTCTAGATTTTACTGGTTTATTTTTGCAGATTTTTGATTTAGGTATTGCAAAATGAATAGGTCTTAAATTTGGATGATCATAAATCAGCTCTCTTTTAAAGTAGGGGTGCCTGTCTACAAAATTTAAGATATCTGTTTTATCTTCTCCATCTACTATGATAATTTTTTCATTCTCATAACAATCTGATACTAGCTCATAATAATCTTGACATCTCCAGATAGAACCATATATGATATAGTCATAGTATTTATCTTTTATTTTGTCTTGTATATGATCTCTATTTACAGATCTATAGTCTTCGTGAATTAAGAAGCAAGACGTAAAACCCTTTCCCCATAATTGGTTTTCTGGTATATTTGTGGTCTGGGAATACATATGATAGAGTGGCGTCGAATCCGTTATTTCTACGTTTTCATTACAATATAATCCATAAAATAATAAATCGCATAAATAATCATTTAGAAATCCTGCTACTCTGTAGCTATTCAATGGATTGGCTACGTATAATATTTTCATATAGTTGATTTTGTTTTCGTTGTCTGATTATTTCTTTATGGTGTATTATAGCCAATCTTGGGTCTTGAGGCAAGGCTGCCATCTGTTCGTAGCCTATTAAGTTCTCATGAACATCTCCAGTCCATTTTATTTTACCATTATTTTTGAATATTCTAGGCTGATAATCAGGCCAATTGATCCATCCATTATCATTAATTATCCACTTATACTTTTCGATATCTTCTAGTGTATAACCCGTAACAGTATTAACTCTAGGAACTAAAAAAAGATCATTATTATTTTCAGATATAATTTTTTTCCATAAATTAATGGTATCAATAGATGCAAATTCATCAGCATCAAAATTAATAATATACTCTTTAGTGGCTAAACTGTTAAGGTAATTTTTCATTAATGCAAAACGGTTTTCAAAATGAAAAGTTTTGTATATATCAGCAAAAGAGTTAGATATCTCTTGTATATCTTTAAAATCTTGAGATAACTCTTCTGATTCATCTCTATATGTATGCACAATAATTATTTCGTCTTCTTTCGTTTTACTAGATTTAACTATCTCTAATAATCTAGCTAATTCTGACAATTCATTATAAACGCTTATTGTATATGAAATTGACATATTATCTCCTTAGACACAAAGTATATCCTTTCTACCGGGGATCGAACTTAAAAATTCATCAGGTGGGTATCCTATATATCTTGGATTGATCCGAGGAGGTTTGCGAGGATCATCATAGATAGGAAAGAGAGCCAATAGTGCAGTAGTAAGACTTGCACAGCTCGGAAATCCACTTCTAGTACTTGGACCAGTGGCACAATCCAGATCATCAATATAATACATTGGAGGTTTTAGCGTGTAATCTGGAGGAGCGAATTGATGTAAACAAATTTTTACACCTGTCCCACCAGTAGTTCCCATCGCTCCTTTAGTCCACAACACGCCATTATTATTTATTATACCCCATGCGCCTTTGTTCCATAAAATCCTATTGTTGTTAATACTACTTGCAAATCCACCTTCAGACATCGAAAGCATAACATTGCCATCTAGATTTAGAGTATTAACACGCCCTTGTACTACCAGCTCAACTAATGCTCCCGCCTGACTTGAGATTGTTACTTGACTAACACTACCTATAAAAATTTTATAATGACCAGCACCACTACAAATAATATTAGCAGTTGCACCAGTACCTACACTCAAGATAGCAGAGCCAGCGTGACTGTTATTGTTAATGACTATTGTCCCACCGTTAGCTTTAGTAATAGTCAGTCCAGACACTGCATCGGCATAGACAGTACCAGAATTTAGCTCATCAATACCTCCGCCACCACCGGAACCATCCTGACTAAAAAGGAAGATGGTTCCACCGTTAACAATAGCTCCTCCTATAGAAGATCCGTAATAAGATGATCCTGCGTTGTAGGTGTTTCCAAATCCGTTAGTGTCAACGGTACCAGCATTAAATATAGAGTTAATAGCCTGACCCAAATTTGTAGATCTGCTATTAAAAATTCCACGATTAACAAAACCATAGTTAGTACTTTCATTCTCAAATCTAACTGGCACCAGGCGATTTACAGCATATACCGTAGTGTACCCAGGATTGGGAGAAGAAGAGGATTGCCCATTACAGCCAACAGGATAATCAAAGTTTTCGGGAGATGGATGGTTAATCAAACCGACATTCGTACCGTTATCAAAAACAATAGAACCACCATTAGATGGTGGCTGGTCTTTATTCCAGCAGCCATGGTACCAACATCCTACGCAACCTTTTTCTGATGTACATTCATTTGGATTGCTGTAAGGGTTTGGTGGACCAGGGCAATCTCCTTTAGGATTAGGAGGTAAATTATAGTTATAAAAAAAACCTCCTAGAGAGGCATTGTTTAAAACGATGGTGTTGCCTCCTCCATTGTCTGAATATATGGCGCCCCCATTTGCCACAACTTTATTGCTAATAAATTCATCGCTGCTTATCCCACCTGCTGCCAAAGATATATCACAGCCGCGTGTTGCTGAATTATTAATAAATCCTCCTTGCATATCCACCTTACAGGCATTTACTTCTCCGGCACATACTGCTTGTTGACTAATACTAAGAGTACATTCCGCTATAACAGCATCATCTATTGAGACGGCCCAATTAGATAAAGATACAGATATGTTGGTCAAACTACTTTTGTTTGTGCTGTTATCTATAAACGATGCATTTCCTGTTACAAACCCATCGTTCTCTGAATCATTAGCAAAAATCGCATTTTTTATATATCCTTTATTTTTTGATTTCTCTAAAAAGGTGGCGTCAAAAGATAATGTATCACCACCATGATTTTCCGCCAAGATATTTAGATAAGCCGTAATGTTATGTGTCTCATCACCGCCCTCATAATACTGATATCCTACAGTGTATTCGTTTCCTATGAGAGATGCATAGTTCCGGCCTATACTACCATCTGCTGTGTCTATAGTACCAGAATTATTATAACAGCTTACATGGTTTCCATTGACTGTGCCGTAATTATGACTCAGCTGGAGACTGTTTGCGACATTAATTACTCCGTTATTACTAGATAGAGATAACGTATGTGTACTATTGACATTCAAGTGACCATAGTTTTTTATATCTAGAGTATGAATGCAGCCTGTGATACATGAACTATATTCTGGATATAGAGAATCCAAAGGTTGCGATCGTAGAAGTATGTCAGACAATAAATCGACTGTTGTATTATAGCCAATCACCAGCCTACCATTTGCGTAATCTACCTCAGGTTCGTCCTCTGTAAAAGGTGCCTGCAAAAACATTCCGATATCATGCTTACCCCCATATAGTCTTAAAATGCCATCTGCATCAACTTTAGCTATAGATAATGAACAATTTGATAGTGTGCCTCCTATTAAGGCACTATTTGCGCCTATCTCACAATTTTCAAAATCGCAACTAGAGACGATATTATATTTTCTTATCCATCCAACCTGTTGTTCTGTCAAGTTAAATAAGTAATCTAATTCTCTATTATTCAAGTATTGATTAATATATCCTGTTGTGGGTGGCTCTGTGGTATTATCTATTTCATATTCACTCCATAGACCCAGGTCTCTGATAGAGTAGAATTCACTATATTCGTTTGGTGGTGGGCTTGCGACATTGATTGTGCAACCTTTCGTTGTTCCTGAGCTGATTATCAACAAATGTTCCAGCTCTATGGAACAGTCCTCTACATGTGCGTCATCGAATATTGTACAAATATCCGAGGTTATTGGACAATCTATTACTACCTTTTTATTGTTATAAAGGTTATAACCATCGCCTATAGAAAGGTAGCTACTTGTTATTGTTGATTGTGCAATAAAAGGTGCATGGCTTTGCAGGTGACCAACTGTCAAATCTGAACCATGTATCCTTGATAGTCCCAATCCCATACTTAATGCTGCAATCTGTGAGTCCAGAATTGTAGGATACCCGGTCACAAAAGCACCTTTGCTTCCCACTGGTTGACCACCAGGTCCTAAATAAAACCCAATGTCTGCAGTATCTGTAGATAATGTTAAAGTCATTGGAATATAATTAGAAATAGAAAAGCTATAACAGTTTATATCTCCAATGGGTACGGGAATGGGAATGGGTGGCGGTGGAAAGGGTAGAGCCTTAAGACCACCTATCGATTCCATAGTCTCTTCATCATATTCAATGCCTAACAACGGAG
>Ga0181591_10002336_pt1 | contig 16330 bp, 29 predicted proteins | sample 071ome_33_FD_133757 | JGI IMG/M metagenome (GOLD analysis project Ga0181591, IMG submission 133757) | Coastal salt marsh microbial communities from the Groves Creek Marsh, Skidaway Island, Georgia - 071412AT metaG (megahit assembly) | ecosystem: Environmental > Aquatic > Marine > Intertidal...
AGGTGGTTCGACGCTTTCATCACGAGTTTCAGATAAACCTTCAGAAGAATATCTAGCAGCCGAAAAGAAATATAAAGATGCACTGGCAGAATTAAAAGCGGCAAGAAAAATCAAAGCGCCAAAAGATAAAATTAAAGAATTAATGAATAAGGTCTCTGAATATAGGAAGGCGAAATCAAAATTAAAGCCGAAAACTAGAATGGCTACATCTACAATACCAAGTGAATTGAAAAGCAACAAAACGAAAGTTCTTGTTGTTAACACAAATCAAACAAAAGTAAGAAACGTCATGGTTGGAGGATAAGATGGCATTGCTATCAACAGCAACGGGAATGCTCGGAAGAGGAGCAGTTGGTGCAGCAAAAGGAGCTGGTGCATTATTTGCAGCACCAGATGCAGATGCTCTTGCTGCAGCATATGTAGGAGGAAAAGTATCGAGTGCTGTCGGTGGAATAAAAAGTAGCGTTGTCGGTGGAGTGAGACGTATGTTCGGCAGTGAAACTGCACCACAACAATCCTCGGGTGACTCTGGATCTCCAAGAAGATCTCAAGAACAACCGCTAACAGAAAAGACATTCAAACAGTTTGAAACAAAACTCTTTTCATATATGAACTCACTGATTGGATTCAGCGATCAAGAACTTCAGGCGATGAAGGATGCTGAGTTACGAAATAAAGAAAGATTAGCAGAGCAAGTACAAAAACCTGGACAGCCAGTAAAAAACAAACCAGAGAGGAAAGGGTTTTCCGATTGGATGAAACTTCTAGGTCTTGGAACTTTGGCAGGATTCTTAGGGTTAGCTGGTCTCGGCAAACTCATTGAAACTGTCGGAAAAGATCTAGAGGATATGGATTTTACAGATGTGCTGAAAGGTCTAGGAATTGGAGGATCTGTTATTGCTGCCATATCAACCAGAAAAATTGTAACATCATTTGCTGCTAGAGTTGCAGCCGCATCAGCTACTCTTAAAAAACTTGTAGAAAATGCAATGAAGAGAATAAAAAATGCTGTGCGACTGCCAGGATCCCCAAGCAAAACCAAAATGACAACATATCGCGGAAAAAGCGTGCCAGTCGGCACTGTTGTTCAAAACAGCAGAGGACAATTGGTTAAAATAGGACCAACTGGGGCAGCACCGTATGTTGCTGCAAAAGACGTCAAACGAAGCGATATAAAAAAATTGAGTTCATTCGAAGATGCTAAAGCACCTGCAGGATCAGGAAAACCAGGCTCTCCAACCAAAGCTAAAAAATTCACAATGGCAAATGTCGCGAAATCTGCGAAAGCATTAGTGGCGAAGCAAGGGATTAAGATTGCAGCAAAATCTCTTCCCTTTGGTATTGGAACTATTTTAGGAAGTTTCTTTGCGATACAAAGATTAGCAGCAGGAGATTATGTCGGAGCTGGATTAGATTTCGCTGCAGGTGTAACAGCATTTAAACCTGGACTCGGAACCGCAGCATCATTGTCATTGGCTGCTCTCAGCCTGACCAGAGATCTTGCATTAGAATATTATCCAGATTCAGATTATGCTAGTCTTGATAAGGGTATAACCAATACAATCGAAGAGGCAATCGGCGATGAAGTTCGTGCTTTATTGAAAGTTGGTGAAGGGTCCAAACGAGAAACCGAAGATTTAATACAAGAACAAGCAGATGTTTCGACTGCAGCAAGAGAAGCAGGACAAAGACTTGGTCGAGGAAGTAGACAGCAAAGACAACAGATCGCAAAAGATTTTGGAACAGATGCATTAAAAGAGGCAAGGAAATCGATACAAGCAACTCCAGGTAGGAAGAAAGGTGCTGTAACTGCAGAAGAGCTTGATCAATATTTTTATGGCGGCGACGATACACAAGCATCATCTTCTCTACAACGATATCGAGAAAAATTGAAAAATGCTGAAATTTCTCAGAGTCAATCTCAATCTACTGTAGAAACTAAACCACCAACAGCAGCTGCTCCAGCAGGTATAACTAGCGACACCCAAACAGTGTCTCAGGATGCAGAGGGTGGTGTTGATGTGTCTTCAGTAAATATAGATGCAGGAACGTCGCAAGAAACTGTAGACGGTGGTGCTGGTGATATGCAAAAAGCAAGAAGTGTAGCAGCGTCAAGATCTTCTCAACTTGCTTCGGATAAAATGTTATTTGCCCGAGGAGCAGCTAATCCAGATCCAACATATATGAAAGCATCACAGCTCGCAATGGTCAGTTAAAAAATGGGGGACCGAAGTCCCCCACTCTTATTAATCGTCATCTTCGGCGAGCTTTTCGAAGAAGGCGAGATTATCGTCATCCTCATTATCATCCCAAGCTGCCTTCGCTGATTTGCCAACAGTTGGTTCAGCAACTGGAGCAGGAGGAGTATCCTGACGAACGTCCTCATCACGAGAGGCAGCACCAGCTTTCAGACCAAGCACTCGATCGAGCCGAGCTTTGAGTTCGTCATATGACTTGAACTGGTCGGGTGCGATAAACGCAGCAAGCGAATGCTGTGAATTCCATACCTTTTCCATTTCATCATCATCCTCAAGAAGAGGAGTGGGTGCATCGAACTCAGACTTGTCGTAGTTGCGATATCCTTCTACATGGCGGATCTTCATCTTGAAGTTTGCACCTTCCCAAAGGTCGAAGGGATTTACAGCAGACTCATCCGCAAACGCAGGATTCATCTGATCATTGATCTTATCAAAGATCTTCTTGCCATACTTGTACAAGAAAACCTTACCTTCGTTCTGAGGGTTAGCAGGATCACTTACAACATAGATGTTTGAGATGTAAGTCAGGCGACGCTTTTGCTTCCGCACGATATCCTTATCGCTTTCGTTACCAGAGTTCCAGAGCTTTGAGTTATACTCACCGACTGGGTCTTGCTGACCAATCGTTGTCAGCGAGTTCTCAATGTACCAGCCTCCTGGTCCCTGAAACCCATGGTTCCAGATACGCACGAAAGGAACATCTTCGCCTTGCGGTGCAGGCAGGAAACGAATGACAGCATAGCCATTGCCAGCCTTATCGGTTTCTGGTTTCCAGTACCGATCGTCTTCATTCCGATTCTGCTGATTATTGTTTGAAAGTTTTTCGACTTCTTTAGTAAGTTTGTCGAAAGAGTTGGTACGCTCTCGCTTGAGAGCAGCAAACGTATCGTTCATTTGTATTCTCCGTATGTTCGTTGTATAATCGTCTTATCCACATAACACATGATATCGTGTTATTTAGTAAAATTTGTCGGACTCCGTTAGAAGTTCGGCATGTCTTTTTTGCTCATTCATTTCAACTTTATTTTCTAAACGCGACACCTCCAATTTTAGTTTATGATTTTCTTCTCTGAGCTGGCGAAGTTCGCCCGCATAAGATTCTACTTCAAGATTCATGAAAAACCTCCTTCATAACATGTTTGATTTTACTCAACTCCAATTTAAGAAAGCCATCATATTTCTTCAGCCTCTTAGAAACATCTGGCCAAATAAACTGTTCCTCGATATTTTTATCCCACATCGGAATATATTTCAGAACACGATTTGAAGCCAGCATGGATTCTATACTCAACTTGTTTGCCAGATAAAGCTGTAGAACCTTTGGATGTTGATTTGATTCTACACGCCATAAGCTGGCAGGGTCATCAGAAATATCTCGCAAACTGATCATCTCGTTTTTGAACTCATACGTGAAAGATTCCATTTTACGTTTCCACGCTGCGTATGTCTTTTCAGACTTGAGCGAGGAAAGTTCACCAATCCATCTCGAAGTGGAATCCTCAACAAAGTTCGCTACAAAATAATCAGTCAACTCTTCATCCGAAAAACGACGCTCAATCTTGCGAAAGAATAAAACATCCTTCCTCTTTTCGAAAGAGCTGGCAGCGGATCTTGATTTGCCACCATATTTGAAATAATCATAATCAGATGTAAAGTGTAGTTTGATAGCGAGATATTTCTGATAGGCTCTTAAACCTTCCATCTATACAGGCAACCTTGCACCCTTCTTCTTTAACATATTCAAATTCGTTGCTTCGTTGCGAAGAATTTTCTTCATTTTCATATTGAGCATCTTAGGAACGCTCTCAATTTCTAAACCTGTTCTTTCGCAAATATCAACGATCGCATCAAGATAACTGACATTGTCTTTGGCAACTTTTTCTTCGAGCAATTCTCTAAACTTCGCAGAAGTCATAATATCAAGTTCCTTCGCAATATCCATTTCTATGCTGTGCCTCCTACGTTCTGACGTTGTATATCTTCGCTGAGGAGTTCTGGATAATAGATCTCGAAAGCAACACAATCTTGCGTGCAAACAAAGTAATGATATTCGTTTGGTCTTACTGTTGTGAACTGTCCTGGTCCTAAGACTGTGACGTCCGTCAACTCGTAATCGTTCTTTATGACGTGAATTTCTAATTCGCCTGTCTCGACATAAAAACCATTCCATTTGTAGGAGTGCTTGTGCGTCGAGCAGCGATATCCAGTTTGAACCGAGATTCGGTGGAACTCTACTACTGGGTTTTGTATTATCGCTTCTGTTTGACCCCATACTTTTCCTGCCTTCACGACCATCGTAAACTCCTTTCGTATTTATCAAATTTTATATCATAAAGTATCATTTGTAAAGGGACTTCCATTCTTCGTATGACTTTGGTATTTCGACCGAGCGATCAACACCGTCTATACCTGCCCACTCTAGAAGAGGCATCTTTCCTTTCATTCGAAGATATGTGTGGCGATACTTTCTTTCCATCTGTTTACACACAAACTCGATATATTCTTGCCAATCATCCACTGAACATTCTCCATTGATCTGGCGAAAAGTTGCCATGAGTTTTTTGTTGTTTGTAGGATTCGGAAAATGTAAGAATGATATCACCAACAATCGAAACTCTGTGGCTCATGAAATCATGCGGCGACTGTATCCATTCATAATCTTCGGCTTTCCAATTTTTATTATCGCTAACACCATGTGAAAGTTTGCCAGGAAATATAAACATCTGCCCTTCAACCGGAACAAATCCCCAACTCGACGAGTTTCCTATATTCCATTCGGTTGCACAAAATGTTTCAGGAAATCCACTCCCGAAATCTATTTTGTGGTCATCATAAAATCGTAACTCGTCTTCCTTACCTTTTGGAATGTTACAATAATACACGAACGATGCGTCAGAGTCTGCATGATGATGAGGTGGGCAACCTGTATTCATCACATTGAAATAACTTTTTGTGATATACACATTGACGTTATTTGGATCAACCCGATACTCTTTTATGCATTCGCGAACACATTGAGAAACATAAAAATAAAACTCAACCAACTTTTGATTATGGTGTAGGAACGCATTGGTTATCTCGTTTGCTCTTCCATCAACAACAGAGTCCATACAATCTTCACGGACAATCTGCCTCACCATTTCATTCTTATTGTAATGAAACTCGTGAACAAGTGCTGGGAAGAGTTTATGGGTTATCACGATACCACTCTTCATATAAACTATGATCCACATCCACAATACATTTGAACACTATAACCGTTCTCAGTCTTGTGCATTTTTTCGACAGCGGCATTGCTTTATGCAGAGTTTTTGCAGGAAACGCAAGCATCCTATTGAAACGATAACGACAATATCTTAAACAGTCACCATTTTCTGTGAATAATCCTGTACCACCCTCCCACTCAGGATCCCAATCTTGAGCAGGATAATATATTGCAGTCACGTGACCATCATCTGTGTGTATTCCACCATCTACACCATATGTATGTGCATTAGCGTATGCACGAATTGGGAGGAAAGATTGCCTGTAAACTTCTTTCAGCTTTTCATTTACATTATCCCATAAAACTTTTATGTCAGGCGAATCCCGCATCACATCTTCTAATATTTCTGGCATATGGCTTTCATCTTGCCAGATAGAACGATGCCAATGCCACTGATCAGGATCTATCTTGCTGCTCGAATGCCAGCCAGTTTTCCATTCTTTGTTTTCATGAAACTCGTTAGAAAGATTAACAGCTTCATCATGTGCCAAAACGCCATCATGAAAAAACATAACTTGATCAAACATTTTGCGAAACCTTATTCGCTTCCATTATAGCATAAAGATCGGAAGCATCTTCATCATCCCAATCAAAATTATTTCTGTCCAATTCACAAAACTTCCAAGCGAGACGTTCGGCTCGTTCACCAATTAATTTTCTGATAGAGTTTCTATCGCTAGTTGTTTCATGTCTAAAATACTTAGTTCCATAAATGCTATGAAATAAACCAGCAAAACAAACATCTTCATCTTCCTCCTGTAAAGCAAGCACCTCATATGTTTTAAGCAGGTGGTGAAGTAATGTTCCGGTTCCGTGAGGTATTTCATCCGCACCAATATCTCTAAGATGTTCTAGGCAAGTTTTCAGATTCATCTTCGAGTTCTATAGAATATATGCTGATCAATCTTAACAATTTTATGATATTTCTTTGCCCAGTCTGGCGAAACATAGTCTGCATGATAATGCGTCGCGCCATCGGTGAAGTCAAATACAACACCCTGCGCAACTGCAGCTGCAATCATGTATGCAGTTTTCCAAAGATCCTCGTTCAACACTTTATCGGATTTGCCATCGCAATACCAACTAAACTGGCATCTATGTTTGACTGGGAAATAAATTCGATCAGATGAAGGAATGTCCTTCCGCTTTCGAGTTTTCCAAGACTCACGCATAGGACCCTCGTACACAACATCGCAATATGTATTTGGGAAACGAATATCTTTCTTACGATTATCTGTAACCAAAGCAACTGCCAACTGACCAGCTATCGACTCACCACGTGCTTCATGGTAAATATTAGTTGCGAGGCATTCGACTTCTTTTTCTGAAATTAGTCGAGTGACATTAACATCAGATTTGGAGTTGTGTGAGTAGGCAATCGCGCTACAAACAACAACGGTTCCGAAGAGCATTCTTTTTATCATATAATGATTATATCAGATTATGACAAAAATGTAAATGGAGTTTGAGCAGTTTTTTTCCATGCTCAGGGAAAATAATTAAAACAGCTTGATTGATGTTTTAATACCAATGATTTGATCAGTCGTTTCGAAATCTTTATCGATGTTATACTTACCATAAGGGGAAATCGTAACACGGTCTGTCACTGCAATATCATATTGCGCACCAAATTCCAAATCATTAATCTCGCTCTTGTCCCAGTCATACGTTGGGGCGAGGCTGAGAGTAAGACCCTCCACAGAATATGCAACACCAAATTCTGAGGTTGTGGTTTCCTTTTCGATGCTATGCTCTGTTTCAGTGTTAAAAGACAGGCTTCCAGGAATATTTTTGATTGGTGCATCTGCAGCATATGCACTACCAGATACAAGAATAGCAGCGAGTGCTGCCGCAACGATTGTTTTCATAACTGACCTCTTTTGTTGTTATATGAAATGAGGAGCTAACCGTGGGCTCCTCGCGGATGTATTACGGCATCACCCGCACTACTTCATGTGGTGGGTGATTCTGTTGCTAGGCTCACCCACCGAAACCCCGAGTGATCATGCTGCTAGAGCATAATCCTCAAGTGCAAAGTTATCGTTTGCATTTACTTTATAGTCGCTCGACCAGCGAGTTATCTCCTCGGAAATTTTATCACGCACGTCGATCCTAATTCGCCCCCATAGTCGAGACTTCGTTAAAGGATTTGGTGGAGGCGTCGGGAATTGCACCCGAGTCCGTTTCGCTTATTCTTTTCCAACTCAACGATAACAAACTAATTATAATTCAAGAACTTTCATATGTAAAGGGACTTAGAACTCAGATTTGATAATGCTCCAGATTCCCCATGCGAGAGCTGCGTATAAGCAGACCTCAACCAGCGGCATTCCTGCGAAAAGTACAAGTGCAGCACCAGCGGCGACAATCGCGCCCTGGTGTGAAGATCCTTCAGAAATCCGATCTTTAATCCAATTAAACATATGATTCTCCTATAATGGTTGACCCTTACCACTCTTTACATTATCACTGCTTTCTTCCGGCATTACGTTGTACTTAATTTTGCCGGACGAAATTATACAACCCACTCCAGATGGGTATGTTAAAACAAGTGTAATTGTTTGGGTTTCTCTGTTGAAGTAAACGATGCCCTTTCTTACGGTTTCGTCTTCATCCCAAAGTATTCCGGGAACTTCTTGATATTTGTTATTTAGTTGTTCGTGTATTGCAACAAGAGGACCACATAATGCTGGCTGCTCTAATAGACCAACATTAGGCGGCAACTCCTGAGGAGCCATTAATTGTGCCAGTGTTAGAAGTGTTTTCATTGATTATCTCTAGCAGTTTCTGTGTGTATTGGTTTCTATTTTTCATGAAGACCTGAGGCATATCGTAATCGTCAACAGCAACCAATACAACAATACCAGTTGTCTTGATGCCAGTTAGTTCCTCAAACATTATCGAATACGCAGTACACTGCAAAAAGTAATCTTCTATCCACTCCTCTTTCTTAAGTTTCCTAGACGTCTTGAAATCTATAATAGCGTTTCTGCCAGACCACTGTCCGACCAAATCACAACGTCCTGCCAGTTTCAAGTGATGGGAATACAGTCCGATTTCTACTCCACGAACAACTTCTAGATTCTCATCGATAACTTTTTGCAGACTTCTGAATGATAAAAGAGACGTTGGCATTTCTTTCTTATCTGGTTCTTGCCCATGAATGATATAGTTTTCCATCAGGGTGTGAACTGCAGTGCCACGTCTTGATGCTTGGGTTGATATTCTATTTGCCTGTTCTTCTCCTACTCGTTTTCTCCATGCAAGGAGACTTTGAAGTTTTTCCGGTCGTCGACCCAATACTGTTGTGACTGAGGGATAACGGCGACCGTCCGGAGTTTCATAAACTCTACCAGATTCTGTAGTGGTGGCTTTTATATCTTCAATTTCAACTAACTCATTACGAAACATATTCTACACTATACCTTCCTCCAACTTCGCTAGGATATACTCCTTCACGAGATCAGATCTAACAATGTCATCCTCTGTAAATTCGATCTTTTCAAAACTCTTCATGCGTGAAACTACCGACATGAAACTATTTAGCCCCGAACGCTCATCTTCTCTCCATAAATCTGACTGCCTAAAATCACCACAGAATATTACACGGGAACCCTCACCCATGCGCGTGATGACAGAATCAAGTTCATGGAAATTCATATTTTGGCATTCATCAACAATAATTGTATTATTCTTGAATGTTAAACCTCGAAGGAATGACGTTGTAGAAAACTCAACATATCCGCGATTCTTAAGATGCTTGTATGCTTCGTGTTTATTTGAAACGACTTCATTACAGATTGCTTCATATGGTGCTTCATAGACTGCAGACTTTTCTTCTAGTTTCCCAGGGAGGAATCCTATGTCGCGAGTAGGAACGACACTTCGGACTATGGTGACAGGTCTTGGTTCACGACCTTCTATGACTGCCTCGAGTGCGAGGTATAAAGAGATGAAAGTTTTTCCAGTGCCAGCGACACCGTGTAGTATGAGGTTCTTGCCCTCGTTATATGCCTTGAAAGTTTTTTGCTGCCCTTTCGTTAGTGGGTAAATGTTCGCGAGCTTAACAGCCTCTGAACTTTGTTTTGCTTTCGTACTTTTTTGTTGCTTTCTAAGTAGTTTCTTTTCACGACGAGAAAGATTATTGAGGTAATCGGTTTGAAAAGAATTATCGAAAAAATCAGCAACAGCAGCTTGTGACATATAATACTCCAATGATTATGGGAGCTCATCTCATGCTATTGTATCACCACGTATTGATATTGCTCCTCGGGTTTCGTTTCTTAATATTTCTTAGCACATCACGAAATCCCTGGTCAGGCTTCATCCGTGCAGATGCAACTCCAGCCACGATGGCTGGTGATGACGGTGCGCGTTCCTTGTTGGGGTTGTCTTCTAGGTATTTATCCATCTCCGAAATGCTCATAAACATTTCTTCGACTTTATCCGTTTTCTTATCACGAACAAGATATGTCGGCATAGTTTACCTTCTCACTGTACCAGGACGGAACTGCTCGATTTGTCCAACGAGCAAAGCCATTCTTATGATTTATATAGTAATTCCGATATGCTTCCACAGCGTCTGAACACTTAGAATCATCAGGCATTGCTTGAGGAAATGGTGTCATAGGACGAACAGGAATGTGTTCTGGAAGTTTCTTTAAGTATGGTGCCATCGTCATGCACTTGTGTACTTTGCGATATCGGTGCGTGTATTCTTTATTGAGCGCGATGAACAGTTTGTACAACCAGTCATAGTTGTCAGAAGATTCACGACACCATACAGAACAAGGGTGATTGATATGAGTCCCGTGGTAAAGGTTCACTTCACGTTCGCCTGTCAATCTCCAACGCTTGGCTTTTCTTCCCGATCTACTTTCACCAAGATACTCTGTACCATCTACTATACGATGGGCTGTAGAAAGTAGCTGAGCAGTTTCTAGAATCATCTTTACGACATGTTTGTCACAATGCATCTCAGCTGCAGTTTTCGGATCATAATCTAACACGAAGACGTTCACATTCATTCTCCACTTTTTGATATAAACTTTCGAGGGTTTCATGATTATCAAGATAAACATCAAACTCGTTCCGCACCCAAGCATATTCGCTAATGTGTACTTCGGGGTGTTTTATGCTCATGGTTTCTGGAGCATAGTATGCATCGTGATACCAAATTGGCAAGTCACGCCTCACCATCCAAAGTTCACCTGCATTACGATAGATCATCTTGACCTCGTTAGGAAACCGAACATCACTGATAACAACATTCTTGTATTTCTGAATGCGCTTCTCAGCAGCAATAACCCAAACGTCTTTATGAAAGTTATCACGCATCACGTCTGTACCAATATATTGTAACGCGAAACGAGGAGTAAAGCAAGGGAGTTCTAGACGCTCTGCCCAAAATTCATCGACCTGCTCTCGTTGAATACGAGACTCCTCCGTCTTACCCTCGAGCATTTCACGGTCCCACCCAAACAGGGAAGCGCATGCATCTTTTAAAACCGCAGCGAAACTAACAGGAACGAAATTATGTTTTTCTACAAGATACTCAGCAACTGTATTTTTACCACTACCAATAAAACCACAAACTCCTATAATCATTGTTCCTCCAAATTATAATTCGCCGATATTGATATTCTAGGATGATCGCTTTTATTTTGAGAAACCATATGTTCTAAGTATGATCTGAATATTAACAAGTCGTGTTTGGCAGGAATATGCGTCCAGTTCGTAAAATTTGCTTCCACATAGTTGCTTGATCTCAAATCTTGCATACGTTTTTCGGCGGAGTCTCTAAAAATTATATTGCCTGTGTTTTCCCCAACTTGCACATAATACACTAAGGAAAAGTCAGTTCGTTCGTGAAGATGAAATTCTTGATATTCACCAGGCATTGCTAAGTTTATCCAAGAATGTCTTTCAGATACTTTTGGATTGTTATATCCATAGAACTTGCTGCAAACGAATTTTAAATTATTATCAAATGTATTAAGAAGCGAGCGAAGCTGTGGATCATTGTCTAGCGAATAACTGCCGTTGAGAGTCGAGTAAGTATCACACAACCAACTTGTTTTTTGCTTAGTATTATTTCTGTGAAATTGTACGGTTTCTGAAATATAATTATCTAGAGAAGCATGTTCAGAAATGTTTGTACTATATAAGCAAGACCTGAACATGGTATCAAACTTAAATGTCAAAGACCATACTCCTCACGCGATTTCCATCCGTTCCGAAGAACATATTCTTCTACAGCATGTCCACCTCTGCGGAGTCCCTGTAAATCGATACCACGTTTTCTAGCTTCATATATTGCATGACGTGTGCGACGGTCGTTATTGCCGAGTGCCTCGTGCAAATCTTTTTTCTCAAATCGACCATTTCCGTCTTGTAACAATTGCTGAATGGTCTCAATCATTTGATCACGGTGAACTCGCATCACATCAGCCGTTTGTACTTTCTCAGAAGATAAACAAGAACTTGTTCCCAATAGTTCTTCGCCCATTCGCTGCTAGAATTTTGTCGTGCTGTTCTGGCGTTATCAATCAGTCTGTTCAAGTTCTGCTCGGTATTCATTATATCCCTCAATGAAATACTTGTATTCTTCGTCATAGAACTTATCCAGCTCATCCCACCATTCATCGTTCCATTCGGAATCGCCATCTTCGCCTTCTATGTATGGAAGTATGCCAAAGGCTTGTTCGTAATGTTTATCCTCAACATATTCCTCATAATCATAGTCATCAGGAGCCATTCCCCAACAACCAATAAAGTTCGGCATTTCATCATCGTACCGAACCCACATTATTGCCTCGGGAGAATGTTTAGCAACCATTTTATACAGAGTAGTGTAGAAACCATATGGAGGCGACCAAGCTGTAGTAATCGAAAGAGAGTCATTAGTAGCATCTTCAACAACTAGCCACTTCGAACCAAGTTCATCAGACCACCAACCTATGTGACCATGTGTTTCATCACAAAATTCTCTTCCCTCTTTATCCACTCCATAGACTTCGCGGAAAAGATCATACACACAATCACCCGAATCCCTGCCATAATCCCTGGTAATATCGAAAATTTCTTCAAGCAACTTTTGAGATTGCTGCGATAAATTATCGAACTGAATGTAAGAAGAAACATGATTAGCCATTACTTGTTACCTCTGTTTTTTACAATCTTCTGAAGAACTTCTTGTAGATCTTCAACATCTTTCACCGCAGGATTTGAAGCAACACGCTTCACAGTTTCCCAAGGAAAACATTGGAAAGGGTTCGTTCTCCAAATTTTCATGAGATCTTCCCTAGCAATATTCATTTTATCCTCCGTCATGATTTAATCATTATACTTCAGATATGAATTAAAAGAAAGGGAGATTCTCCAATCGTTGGTTTGATTCGATTCGACGTAATGTTCTATCCAGGAGGGAAAAAGAACGAGTTTGTTTTCTTCTGGTGCATATCCTACCTCTCTCCAGGTTTGTTCATCAGAACCACGGACTTCATCCCAACATAAATCCAAAGCATGTTTAGATGGGTGGATAAACTGTATTCTCCCTGGGTTGCCAATTTTTGGAACTTTTATGTAAAATACCCCAGACATAATAGAATGTGGATGGCTGTGTAAATTATTAGAATTGCGTGACCCACTTATATTAATCCAAATATTGGATAAGGTAATGATGCCTGGATAGTTATGCCGCGACCAATACTCGTCCAAAGTGTTAGCAAGCAATGGACGAATTTCTTGTAACTCAGGGGCATTATGATCTAGATCATCACTTTGCCAACCGCCTGAATTAGATTTAATTCTCCCATCACTTTCTTCCTTGAGTCTGAACGCATAGCGTTCCAAAGCAGCAATGTCTACATCCATCATTTCCCAGGCAAAAATAGTGGGGAAGAACCATTCGTATTTTAGTCCATGCATATGATCATCCTCTTGTTCGATCTCATTTGCTTCATGTATATCCAAAAGTTGAGATCGTATTTTTGGATCACCAATTTCATATATTGCCTTCTCTCTTGGCAGCTTCAACTCACAAAACATATGAGCTAGATTTTCTGCTTCGTCTCCTATGAGACTTCTTACAATATCGCGAGAGGTGAGAGTTTTGTGTTTATATATTTCGGTTCCGTATATCGAATGAAACAGTCCAGCATCACAAACTTCTTGTGGTGCACCTTCATCTTCTAATAATTTATAAACCCCAAGCAGGTGATCGGAGAGCTTCCTTTTGCCATGAGGTGAGTCGCATATTTGCTTGACGAACGTGAACTTATTTGGAGCAAAATTGAAATTGATCACAATCCTGCGGGAATAGTTAGAAGGAGACCCAGCAGCATGTAGGAGTCCCTTATGAAAAAAAACCATCGTCCCCTTTTTCGGCGCGATCCGCTGCCGTATCGTAGGAGTCACATAATCATCGTCTGGGTGCTGCACTTTTTCGTTAAAGAATACTGTATCACCATCTGACTCGTTCACATAATATAGACCAACGACACCGAAACCGAAACCGTCGCTATGTGGAACGCTATGATCTACGAAATGCTCGTATGGATATTTTAGATTGGCTTTCGTTCTGACGAGCTCATGACCCTCAAAACAATTAGGATCAATCAGCAAGCTGGTTATATCTTGAAGATCATGATTACACATTTGAGGAGTGTCGTAAACACTCGGTGTGTTTTCCGTGTAATCTTTTTGCCAGGGATTGAACCAGCCTATTGAACTGGCACTGGCTGTCCAGGGAAACGAAGGATCGTTCATTTGCTGTTCAATCTGATCTTGAACGTGTGCAGGAACGAAGTCATCAATGACCACGATTTCGCCAGCATTTACTCGTTCAAGGATTTCTTTCATACTAAATAATAATGTTATGTGGTTACGAAAACATTTAGTCCTTATTGATGTCTATTATTATATGCCAGATCCTCCGCATCTGATACAAGAGTTTATCTGGCAGACCGATGACATAACCCCAGATCTACCAAGAGTGCACAAGTTTCTGAATTACTGGAAAGACAACATCGATGCGGTGATACAAGATGTGAAGGTATCCTACACCGACGGGAACGGCGAAGTTCGGTTCGCCGATTATCTCATTCATCACTAACATTTTATCCCTATGCTTTCAAGCAGCTTTCTTCCACCAAATTCTAAATTACAAATTGTATCTTCATATTCTATTACAGCGATATCACACAAAACCATCGAAACTAACAATTTGCATTGGCGTTTTTTGGAGGGAGGGAGTGTGTCTATCCACCACTTTAGAATTCCCTGATTATCATAGTGAAAGATTTGATCCATTAGTTTTCGTTGAGCTGGTCTTAGACCATCTAATAAAATACCAAGTGAAGGATCTCTTCGTACACTACCCATTGTTCAATATCCACTCCTTTAAATCTCGATGAGTGGGAAAGTATTTGGGATCGAAATTAAAGTTAGCAACGATTTCCTGGTTCGGATTGCGCAACTCATGAGTGATTTCACCATGACCCTTGGAATTATCTTCCCAAGAACCAGTATATTGCCATCCTTCCCAGTTAATGCAATACATCACCACGCTCCTCCGTTCTTTCCACCTTTATTTATAGCATCTTTTTTTATGTAACCTTCAATCTGCTTTCTGAGCTTCTTGACTTCGCTCATCAGAATAAAGTTTTCAGCAACAACAACGATCAGAATGATCGACCAAATTACTTCGTTCCAAAGTGTCATAAGAGTATCTCCTTCAATATGTGTTTCCGTACTTTCAATCCGTTCTCCATCTGCTGAAAATATCTAGCGCGAGGGTCACTATCAAACCACGTTGGCAGTTCGTGAGTGCGCGGAAAGGGATGCATGACGATAGCTTTATCATTCAGCATATCGGCAACACTTTCAGTGACCACGCAGTTATCCTTCATCTTGAGATAGTCGCGCTTATCGAACCGCTCGCGCTGAGTTCGTACGACATAAAGCACATCAGAGAGACCGAGGCTATACTCAGCATCCTGCGGATCGCTAGAATGCATATGTTCACCATATTCTTTAGGAAGTTCGAAGCCTTCTGGTGATATGCAGTGAAACTTATTAGTGGATCCCAGAGCCTTCACCAAACTATGAATCGTTCGCCCATACTTCAGATCACCCATAACAGTGATCACTAGGTTTTCTAGAGTCCCGAACTCTTTGTGTATGGTATACAGATCAAGCATCGTTTGCGTAGGATGCTCACCGTCACCGTCGCCCGCATTGATAATCGGAACTGGGGAAACTTCAGCAGCCGCTGCAGCTGCACCCTTTTCGGGATGGCGTAATACGATCCCATCGACATAGGAGCCTATCGTCCGGATCGTATCCTCAAGGGTCTCACCCTTTGCGACCGAGGAATATTGCACCTGATTGATAGGAAGCACACTGAAGTTCAGATCTTGAGCAGCTGCCCAGAAAGAACTGCTAGTTCGCGTAGAAGGTTCATAGAAAAGAAGCGCAACTTTCTTATGGTATAGCACCTCTTTTCGCGGATACCTCCTCGCACTCCTATCTACATTAATGATCTCCGCTCGGAAATCGATATCGTTAATTGATAGAAAATGTTTTATCATTGATATTGCACCGCATAAGTGTATCGAAAATAGGGACAACAGCCGTTCGGCGTCATAGCAGCATGAGGATATTCCCCATCAAATACCACAACTCTGTTGGGTCTGAATAGAACGGTCTTTTCGGCATCAGTGTTTTTCTTGTTCATGAATAGGAGATGCCCACCCCACTCAACTTTCCAATCAAGATTTGCGAAGAAGTTGACCGTCAATCCTCC
>Ga0181591_10002347_pt1 | contig 16286 bp, 13 predicted proteins | sample 071ome_33_FD_133757 | JGI IMG/M metagenome (GOLD analysis project Ga0181591, IMG submission 133757) | Coastal salt marsh microbial communities from the Groves Creek Marsh, Skidaway Island, Georgia - 071412AT metaG (megahit assembly) | ecosystem: Environmental > Aquatic > Marine > Intertidal...
AGCAGTTCCTGACATCATGGGTAAAATTTCTAAATCATCTTTTTCAAAGACTTTAGAAATAATTTGTTTGCACTCTTTAGTAAAATCATCATTTCCATAAGGAAGTGTTTTTTCTTTTGATGCTATATAAATAGAATTTAATATTTTCGGGTGTATCCCAGAAACAGTGTCAGTTCCAATAAGAATTTTATTTTCCAAAATCTTTTCCTCTTTTAAGAGTGATAATAGACCGAATTTTTTTTGTATCAACATTTAGGACTACTAACACATTATTTCCTTGGTAAAGAAATCTTAGTAGCATTTCATTGTTATTGCCTAAAGATGTCGATATTAATTGAGCATCATTGGGTTGGAAAAAATTAAATTCATCAAATCCATCTTTTGTAATTATAGGTTTGCTATATTCTTTTTCAATTTTATCTAGGTTATTATAACTTTTAGCCAAACCTACAAATAAAAAAAACAAACCTACAATAATAAGAATACCTAAAATGATAGCAATTATTTTGAGAAGTTTTATATTAGAAAGTAATTTATTTTCATTTTCTGGTTTTAAGTCAAAGTTATTAGACATGGCAGATCCTATAAAAATATCGCTTGCTGTTAAAGATTTTAACCTACCAACATTACGAATAGATGCATGGGTTACTGAAGCTATTAAAGAAAGTAAGTTAGCAAAACAAGTATTAAATAAAAACAATTATCTGTTATCACGAAGTAGGATTAAGAACCTTATTGAAACTAAGAATATAGATTTTGATGGCGTTATTATAGAAGATCCTTCTTTTAAGATTAAAAGTGGAAAAATAATTACAGTTTCATTACCAGAGATAGAAAATGCGATTCCTTTAGCAGAAAAAATTAATTTAGATATCCTGTTTGAAGATGAGCATTTAATAGTTTTAAATAAAAAAGCTGGTATGGTAGTACATCCTGCACCAGGTTCACCGAACAAAACTTTAGTTAATGCGTTACTTTATCACTGTGGTGATAGTTTGCTAGGGATTGGAGGTGTAAAAAGACCTGGGATAGTTCATAGATTAGACAAAAACACTAGCGGTGTTATGGTGGCAGCTAAAACTGAAACTGCGCATATAGGTTTGTCTAACATATTTGCCAATCACGATATTGATAGAAATTATAATGCAATTGTTTGGGGACAACCAGAGGACAAAGGTATAATTGAAAAGCCTATTGGAAGATCGCCAATAAATAGAAAAAAAATGGCTGTCTCTCCCAAAGGAAAATTGGCAATAACAAAATGGAAAATATTAGATATATACCCTCCATATGCTAGTCTAATAGAGTGCAAACTTGAAACAGGAAGGACACACCAAATTAGAGTACACATGTCATACTTAGGTTATAGTATTATTGGTGACGACTTGTATGAAAAACCTATGTCACAAAAAAGACACAAAAATAATATAATAAAAGAAAAATTAAGACTGATTAGATCTTTTAATAGACAAGCTCTTCATGCTTCAAAATTATGTTTTCAGCACCCTGTTACAAAAAAGTATTTAGAATTTATAAGCTCTTTGCCTCAAGATATGAAAAACCTTATAGAAAATATAAAGAAATAGGTTATTAAATTTGATGCTTAAAGGCTTTAAAAAGTATTCATAATTATTATATAGATAAGAGGAGTTATAAAATGGCCTTTTCAGATTCAACTAGTTTATCTATCTTATCTCCAGATAATAATCTTGGAAGATATTTAGAACATATAAAAAAATTTCCAATGCTTGACGCTGACGAAGAATATACGCTTGCAAAAGACTGGTTGGAGAAAAAAAATACTAAAGCCGCACATAAATTAGTTACCAGTCATCTTAGACTTGTGGCTAAAATTGCCATGGGATATAGAGGATATGGCTTACCTGTAGCTGATCTTATTGCTGAAGGTAATATAGGCATGATGCATGCCGTAAAAAAATTTGATCCCGAAAAAGGTTTTAGACTAGCTACATATGCTATGTGGTGGATAAAAGCAGCCATACAGGAATTTGTTCTGAGAAGTTGGTCTCAAGTTAAAATTGGGACTACTGCAAGTCAAAAAAAATTATTTTTCAACCTTAGAAAAATTAAAGGAAAAATTAATGCGTTAGAAGATGGAGATTTATCTAACAAACAAGTCAGTTATATTGCAGAATCCTTAGATGTTTCTGAAGATGATGTTATTAGTATGAATAGAAGAATGCTTGGCGGTGACCATTCACTTAACTCACAAGTGCGAAGGCACGATGGAGAAGAAGCAGAATGGCAAGACATGCTTGCAGATAATAGAGAAAACCAAGAAATTGAATACGCTAACCATCAAGAAAAAAATATTAGAAACCAAATGATGCAACAAGCTTTAGATTTACTTAAGCCAAGAGAAAAAGACATTATAATTAAGAGAAGATTAATTGAGCCTCCTAAGACACTTGAAGACTTATCTCAAGAATATAAGGTTAGTAGAGAGAGAGTTAGACAAATAGAGTCAAGAGCATTTGAAAAATTACAAGAAGCCATGAAGATTAAAGCTAAAGAATTAAAGCTTATAACATCAGAGCAAGATTAATCTTTATCAAATGGATTTTTTAAATAAATAGTATCGGATCTCTCTGGACTAGTGGATATTAGAATAACTTTACAATCCACCAGTTCTTCTATCCTTTTTACATAAGCTTTTGCTTCTTTTGGAAGCTTGTTAAAATCTCTTATACCAACAATACTTCCATTCCAACCTTTCATGACTTCATAAATTGGAACTATTGACTTTTGTTCTTTGTTTGAAGTTGGAAAGTAGTTTATAGTTTCTAAACCTAGTTTATATCCCACACATATCTTTATATCTTGAAAGCCATCTAAGACGTCCATTTTTGTCAATGCAATACCATTAATATTCGATAACTGCACAGCTTGTTTTACTAAAATTGCGTCAAACCATCCACAACGTCTTTGTCTACCTGTAACAGTACCAAATTCAAACCCATTTTTACCCAACGTTTTACCATCTTCACCAGTATCTTCTGTAGGAAAAGGACCAGAACCAACACGTGTGGTATAAGCTTTTGTAATTCCTATAGTATAATCTATAGCTGTTGGGCCTGTGCCAGAACCTATTCCAGCTTGAGCTGAAACCGTATTACTACTCGTCACGTATGGATAAGTACCATGATCTATATCTAAAAAAGTACCTTGAGCACCTTCAAATAATATATTGTAAGAAGATGAATTGTATTTTTGTATTACCCGCCAAGAGGGTTGAACAAAAGGAAGAATTAATCTACCTAATTCCAACAATTTTTTATAAGTACCTTCTGGCTTTTGTGTGGCTTGGCCTGAAGCTGATAACCAAATATTATGATGATCATATAATTTTTTAAGCTTTTCTAATAATTCATTTTCATCACAAAAATCACATATTCTTATACCACGCCTACCCACTTTATCTTCATAAGCCGGTCCAATACCTCTTCCTGTAGTTCCAATTTTATCGGAACCATTTTTGTTTTCTCTTAATTCATCAATTAACTGATGGATTGGTAAAATTAAAAATGCAGCATCTGAAATGATCAGATTTTCTGGAGTGATTTTAATTTGTTTTTCTTCTAATTGCTTTATTTCTTTAATTAAATGAATTGGATCAATAACAACACCATTGCCTATTAAAACCTTGGTATTATCTCTAACTATACCACTGGGTAACAAAGATAATTTAAAGACATTTTCATTTACTACAAGCGTGTGGCCAGCATTATGGCCACCTTGGAATCTTACAACTAAGTCAGCTTTTTCAGATAGCCAATCAACAATTTTACCCTTACCTTCATCTCCCCATTGGGTACCAACTATAACTATGTTACTCATAAAAATTCCTAAATTTTAAATACTAAGACTCTAACTTTACTATAAGATTATTTTTCCAAATATATCTACATTTCATATCAAAAGCCTCTTTTTCAATGTTAGTATTGAGATTTGATCCAAAAACTACCTTATAACCTTTTTGAATAATAAATTCAGCATCATTCATACTAAAATATGGAATATATACTAATTGATCATCATTTATTGAGTTAGATTTTAAATTTAATTTTTCTGTATAAATAGTACAGCCCGCAGCTGTTTCTTCGTTAGAAGTCTTATACCTTCCACCCTTGGCAATCTCTCCTTTAAAATGTTCAGAAAAAACTGTAAACGTTAGACCAGTGTGATACTTAAACCCTCTATTTTCTAATATATCGATTGAAAGTTTAGAACTATCATCATTTATATATACCAAATCTAAAACCTCTAAAAAGTAATCTCTTATATTTGAAAGATATTGATCTAATTTAATATGTTTTAAATATTTAATTGCGTTCAAATGATCTCCAGAGGACTCCATAAATTGAATTATAATGTCTAAATTATCACATTTTAAGTTCTTTAAGTACTGTATATCTTTTATATCGATCGCTTGGTTAATCTCATTTTTCAATGATTTAGAAACATTTCGCAGCAAATGTTTTCTTAGAGAAGGAAAATTAAGATCAACGGTAATAGCCTCTACCCCAACTGATTTTAGAGCTTTTAGGCAAACTAAAATTATTTCTGCATCCGCAAATTTTGACTCAGAGCCAATTAACTCAGCACCTACCTGTGTTTTCTGGCGTTCCATATTAAAATTATCACCTTTAACCCTTAGAACATCTCCTGAGTAAGACAACCTAAGAGGTCGAGGTAAATGAGATAATCTAGTGGAAGCTATTCTTGATATTTGAGCTGTAACGTCTGATCTTAATGCCATCATTTTTTGGGATAACGGATCCATAATCCTAAAAGTGGAATCTTTTAGAACTTGACCTAAACCATTTGAAATAAGAGTATCTTCATATTCAACCAGAGGAGGTTTTACCCTAGAGTATCCAAATTTGGAAAATACATCTATTAACTTTTCTATTGTTTTAGCTTGCAATTCGGCTTTAGGATGTAGAATATCGCCCAAACCAGCAGGTAATAAACCATTATCATTTGATGAATTAACCATCTTAATGCCTAAAATTTAAAATTATACCTTGTATAATAAATTTTAGAATGTATCCACTAAATTCAACAATTTATATATAGTCTAATTTTGTTCAAAATTAATTGGGTTAACTCTAGCAACTTGGGGTAAAGCCCTGATTTCATGAATTATTTTTTCATTTATATCTTCGTCTACTTCTACCAAAGCTATAGCTTCACCTCCAATGCTACGACGACCTAAATGGAATGAAGCTATATTAATATTTTGTCTCCCAAGAACATTTCCTAAATCACCAATAAAACCAGGTTTGTCGTAATTTCTTAAATACAATGCAGATTTAGGAAAATCAGATTCAATTGGAATTCCTTGAATATTAATTATTCTTGGTTTGTTTCCTGCTATCAATGTGCCTGATATAGTCCTTTCGCCTTTTTCATGTTTAATTGTGATTTTTAAAAGAGTTTCGTAATCACAGCGTCTTTCATGTTTAATTGTTGATAAACTAATGCCTCTACTTGAAGCAACAGAGGATGAATTAATATTATTTACTGAAACTGATGATGGCTCTAATATGCCAACCAAAGCACTTGCCATTAAGGGTAAATCTTTAATATTGGAAGCTTTACCTTCTAACTCCAGTTTTATGCTTAATATTCCTTCTTGTGTCACTTGTCCAAGAAAAGAACCCATAAGATATGCAAGACTTACATAAGGTTTTAAAATTGGAGCTTCTTTTGAGGTTACATTCGGATAATTGAGTGCATTAACAACAGCACCAGTATTTAAATAATCAGACATTTGTTCAGCTATTTGAATAGCGACATTTTCTTGTGCTTCTAAAGTTGCGGCACCCAAGTGAGGTGTTGCTATAAAATTAGGTGCATCAAATAAAATATTTTCTTTAGCTGGTTCTTCTACAAAAACATCAAAGGCAGCGCCAGCTAAATGTCCTGTTTCTAATGCTGCTCTGCAAGCCACTTCATCAACCAAACCACCTCTTGCACAGTTAATAATCCTAGCCCCTTTTTTCATCTTGTTTAATGCATCAGAAGAAATAATATTTTTTGTTTCTTCAGTTAATGGCGTATGAAGAGAAATAATGTCGGCATTTTTAAGAAGAGTATCTAAATCAACCTTTTCAACGCTCAATTCAGATGCTTTTTCTTGGGTAAGAAAAGGATCAAAGGCCATTACTTTCATTTTAAGACCTAATGCTCTATTGGCGACAATAGAACCAATATTTCCACATCCAATTAGCCCTAAATATTTGCCAGTAATCTCTGTACCATTAAATTTAGATTTTTCCCATTTGCCTTGTCTAGTAGAATGATCGGCCTGTGGTATCATTCTTACTAATGACATCATTAGAGCAATGGCGTGCTCTGCTGTAGTAACAGCATTACCAAATGGAGTATTCATTACTATAATTCCATTTTTGGTAGCAGCTAATTTATCTATATTATCTGTTCCTATACCAGCACGACCTACAACTTTAAGGTTTTTAGCATGTTCTAAAATATCACTGGTAACTTTTGTTGCTGATCTTATAGCTAGACCATCATAGTTATGAATTATTTTTAAGATTTCATCTTTACTAATACCAGGTTGATAGGAGGTTTCAATTTTATTTTTTTTAAAAACATCTACCGCTGACTTACTTAATTTATCACTAATTAAAACTTTAGTCATTTTTTACCTTCTTTTTTTTAATTCACTTTTATTTCTTTAATTGCTGTCTCGTAAGCCCAATCTAACCATGGAAGTAATTTTTTAATATCATCGCTTTCTACGGTAGGACCACCCCAAATTCTTAATCCTGGTGGCGCTGATCTATAACTTCCAACATCATAAGCAACGTTTTCAGATTCTAATAAATTAGTTATCTTTTTTTCTAGCTCATTTTTTATTTCTAAAGGTAATTTTAGAACTATAGGGTCAACGAGTTTTAAACAAATTGAGGTGCTAGATAAGTTCTTTTCATCATCACATAAGAAAGAAGCCCAGTGTGAATTAGAAACCCATTCTTTTATGATATCTAAATTGCCTTTTGATCTTTTTATTAGTTCAGCTAAACCACCAATCTCTTTACTCCAAATTAGAGTATCTAAATAATCTTCAACACAAAGCAAAGAAGGAGTGTTAATTGTAGCTCCAACAAATATCTCAGTATTCACTTTACCATTTTTTTTAAGTTGAAATAATTTGGGTAATGGCCATGTTGGATTATAGGAATTAAGTCTTCCTACTGCCTTAGGAGATAGCACTAACATACCATGACCCGCTTCGCCTCCTAGACATTTTTGCCACGAAAAAGTGCCAACATCTATTTTTTTCCAATCAATATTCATTGCAAATGCTGCTGATGTAGCATCACAAATTGTTATCCCATTTCGTTGTGAATTTAACCAATTTAAATTTGGCATGCACACACCAGCTGTAGTACCATTCCAATTAAACACTATATCACCGTCATATTCTCTATTAGGCAAGTCAGGTAATTTTCCATACTCAGCTTTTAAAATATCAATATTTTTTAATTTAAGTTGTGTATTTATGTCATTAGCCCAGTCTTGGCCAAAACTATCCCAAGCTAATATGTTAACATGTAATGGTCCCAAAAGATTCCACATTGCCATTTCAATAGCACCTGTATCAGACCCAGGCACTATCCCAACTAGGTAATCCTCTGGAATTTCTAATATATTTTTAGTAAGTTCAATTGCTTTGCGTAATTTATTTTTTGCAAGTGGGTGACGATGTGATCTGCCAAGGCAACTATCTTTTAATACATCTAAAGACCAATTAGGTCTTTTTGCACATGGACCTGAAGAGAATTCAGGGCGAATTGGCTTGACTATTGGTCTGGTCATATTAACCTCATAAAATGTTGATGCTTGTTGGGAAGCAACTGCCCATCACCTAAATAACAATTTTTTTATTGTTGTCAACATGGAAAGGCCAATTAATAAATAAATGATTAAATTATATGACTTATGTGGCAAAAATAATTTACGGTTTAGTCCACCTTGTTGGAATGTTAAACTTTGCCTTATACATAAAAATTTAAATTTTGAAACAGTTCCAGTTAGGTTTTCAGAAAAAGAAAAAATTTCATTTTCTGGTCAAAAACTTGTTCCTATTTTAGAACATGATAAAGGATTTGTATGTGAATCGTGGAAAATTATTAATTGGTTAGATGACAATTACCCAGATAAAAAACTTTTTAAAAATGAGAATTCTAAAAATTTTTCATATTTTTTATATCTTTGGACTGCAAGACAGCTTTTACCAGTTTTGTTTAAAATAATAGCACATGAAATACCTAATGTTCTCGAAGGTGAAGATGTAAATTATTACATTAAAACTAGGGAGGAAAGGATAAAGGGCCCAATCACTAAATTTAAAACTAATATTTCTGAATTAATTGATGAATTTCGGAAACTAGTTAGCCCTATTAGAAAAATAATTGAAAAAAATGGCTATATTGCAGGCCAAAAACCTGGAATAGAAGATTATTTATTTTATGGTAACTTTAAATGGGTATACTCTTGTAGCTCCTGTAATTTATTAGAAACTGATGATGCAATATACAATTGGTTTAAAGCTTTATCTGAAATAGCTGATAAAACTAAGTAATTTTATGGCAATGATTAATAGGGCCATTCCCGTTACCAAATTTAGGGGCAGTTTTAATAGCGTTATTAACATAAGAGTGCGCAGCTTCAAATGCCATCTCGATTGACATAGATTTAGCTAAAAATGCAGACAGTGCTGAAGCCATTGTACAACCTGTACCATGAGTATCATTAGTTATGATTTTTTTTGTTTCTATTGCATGCATGTTTTTATCATCCATTAATAAATCCGTTAAAACCATAGATTGCATGTGACCTCCCTTTAAAATAACTTTACTTGCTCCCAAGTCTAGCAGAGCTCTAGCAGCCTTTTCCATATCTGATATATTTTCAATTTTAAGACCTGTTAAGATTTCCGCCTCAGGTATATTAGGAGTCAAAATAGGTTTTGAGTTTTCAATAAAATTTTTAAGCGCATCTATTGCGTTTTCTTTTAATAATCTATGACCACCCTTTGCAACCATGACAGGATCTAAAACAATCTTTATATCTTCATTAGCTATAATATTTTTATGAATAAGTATTTTACAAACAGCATTGATTAAATCAGCACTATGTAACATGCCAATTTTAACCGCGTTAACTTTAATATCAGACAAACAACAATCAATTTGTTTTATTACAAAATCAACAGGTATCTCAAAAATACTGTAAACCCCCTTTGTATTTTGTTCTGTAAGAGCAGTTATTGACGTCATGCCATAAACCCCTAAACTAGTAAGTGTTTTTAAATCAGCTTGAATGCCTGCTCCACCACTAGGATCAGAACCAGCAACTACTAAAACAGATTTCAATAAATCACTCATCCTTGCCAAGTTTGTTCTCATTAATTAAAAAACTACAAATTTCATCTGATACTTCTTCATTTTTTTTTATATCTGGTGATTCAACCATAACTCTTATTAAATCTTCAGTACCCGATGGTCTTATTAACACGCGACTATCTTTACCTAACAAATTTTGTTTGTCATTGATAAACCTTTGAACTTCATTTTTTAGAAGTATATTTTTATTTATATTTTTTATATTTTTTAACAACTGAGGTACTAATTTAAAGGGTCTTAATAGTTCTGATGCTTTTAAACCTGACTTTTTGAGTAAAAATAGAATTTTTAATGCAGTTAATAAACCATCACCCGTTTTTGCAAAATCTGTAAGTAGGATATGACCTGAAGGTTCTCCACCAAGTCTACTTTTAGTTTCAAACATTTTTGATATTATGTAACGATCACCAACATTGGTTCTAAAAAAAGGAATATCTTTATCTATTAAATAATTTTCTAAACCAATATTTGACATTATTGTACCCACAACAGGTTTTCCATACAACTCATTATGTTTTAACATTTGATTAGCTAAAAAACCTATAATCAGATCCCCTTCTATAATGTTTCCTTTTTCATCAGAAAAAATTACCCTATCAGCGTCACCATCAAAAGCTATGCCTAAATCTGCACCTTGTAATTTGGTCTCTTTAGCCATTCTTTCAGGAAACATTGCGCCACATTGGAAATTAATATTTTTCCCATTTGGTTCAGCACCAATAATGTTAGTCTCTGCTCCTAGTTCAAATAAAACTTCTGGACCTACTTTATATGATGCACCATTTGCACAGTCTAACACCACTTTTAATCCACTTAAATCTTCATGTTTTGGAAGTATTTGTTTAACAAACTCAGAGTACCTTCCATTAGCATCTTCCATTCTTCTTGCTCTTCCTAAGTCTGCTGATTTTGCTAAAGTAGGAGTTGTTTCCATTTTTAATTGAATTTCGTTTTCCACATCATCATTCAATTTAAACCCGTCAGATCCAAAAAGTTTTAATCCATTATCCTCGTAAGGGTTATGAGAAGCTGAGATCATTACCCCTAAGTCACATCTAAGAGCTCTAGTTAAATGCGCAATAGCAGGTGTTGGCATAGGACCTGTTGTAATTGCATCTAAACCAACAGAAGTAAAACCTGAAACTAATGCAGGTTCAAGCATATATCCTGACAAGCGTGTGTCTTTACCTATCAAAACACGTGGTTTTTTTGTGCCAGCTTTACCAAAGAAATAATTACCCGCAGCCATAGCTAATTTAACAGCCATTTGTGCGGTAATCTTATCTTTATTAACCGTGCCTCTTATGCCATCTGTTCCAAATAATCTTTGCTTAGTATCAAAATCATTATTCACAATTAATTACCTTCTAATTTAAAGAAAACTGACATGTTAATGCCTGTTTGGTTTCAAAAACATCGTGTGTTCTGATTATTTGAATACCATTATTAAAAGCATGCATAGCAAATGCAATTGAACCACTCAACCTTTTACTGGGGTTAATAGATTTTTTGTAAACATCACGAAATTTAAAGTCTTCAATAGTAAGCTGTCCTATTAGTGCTTTTCTGCTAACACCAATTAGTATTGGGACACCTAAACTATGAAAAATACTTAAATTTTTTAGAATATCTAAATTATGAAATTTATTTTTTCCAAACCCTATACCTGGGTCGATTACTAAGTTAGAAATATCTATGCCTAATTGTAATAATTCAAAAATTTTTTTTTCAAAAAAATTATAAATGTCGATTGGTGAAAAAGAATATTTAGGATTGTCTTGCATATTTTCAGGATTATTTTGCATATGCATTATAATTACTGGTAATTTTTTTGATATTATAAAATTAGCTTTTTCGATACTATCTAAACTAGAAATATCATTAATTATATCAACACCAATTTTTTGACCCAATTTCATGGTACTCAGATTTCTTGTATCTAAGGATATAATTGTTTTAACATTTTCTTGTTTAAGTCGAAGTAATGTCTGTAAAATTCTTTGTTGTTCTTCATTTTCTGAAATCTTATCAGCTCCAGGCCTAGAAGACTCACCTCCAATATCAATAATTGTTGCACCATTTTTTAACATTTCTTTACATTTTCTTAGAACTATGTCTGGATTAGAGTTTCTACTATTTTTATAAAAACTGTCAGGTGTAAGATTTGAGACTCCCATTATATGAGGGAGTGACATATCAATATTTGCAAAAGAAGGTCTTTTTTTAACAATATTTTCAATACTCATTTCTGCTTTTCGTAAAGCTTCTTTACTATCAGTTCTTGCTAATTTAATAAAATCTGAAACAGACATTAAAACTTCAATAAAAGTATCTTTCTTTTTTTGAATTACACGAAGGTTATCAAAATACCTCCAACCACCAGCAATTTTAAGACCCTCATAAACTTCGTATTGGTGCTTAGGAATTGGTATGATATAAGTTTCAATTTCTTCAGAGCAAGGAGGGGCAAACAAATATTTACTTTGTTTTACCATCTTCCTTGATTAATTCTAAGAGTTATCTATTTCATTAGTAACAATCGTCTGCTTTGCACTTGTAGAAGGAATGCCGGCTCTTCTTTTAGGCTTTTTTGCTTTTGGTGAGTTATCATTATCATCACTCTTTTTAATAGAAATTTTTAACCCTTTACACAAGTCGTTTATTTGTTTTCCATCTAAAGTCTCATACTCTAGCAAGGCTTCTGCAACTCTTTTGAGCTGTTTAGAGTATTTTTTAAGCATTTTTTGAGCATCAACATAAACTGAGTCAGCTATTCTTCTAATTTCTTGATCAACGATAGATGCGGTATCATCAGAAAGATTTTTTTGTTGGGAAACAGATCTTCCAAGAAAAACTTCTTGCTCATTAGCCTCATATGCTAAGAAACCAAGTTTTTCAGATAGACCCCATTCTGTTACCATTCTAATATCAGAACTAGCTCCAGTTGTAACTTTGTCTTTACCAAATATCATCTCTTCAGCTATACGTCCACCACACGCAACCCTTAGATCTGCAAACAACTTGTCTTTAGCCATAGATACCCTATCACCTTCAGGCAATCTCATTACCATCCCAAGAGCTCTTCCTCTTGGAATTATTGTTGCCTTATGAATAGGATCACTAGCAGGTGAATAGGCAGCTACCACAGCATGTCCAGCTTCATGATAAGCTGTAAGCTTTCGCTCTTCTTCTGTCATTACCATGGACCTTCTCTCAGAGCCCATCATAACTTTATCTTTAGCTTCTTCAAATTCAACCATACTCACGTTACTTCTTCCTTTTCTGGCTGATAATAACGCTGCTTCGTTGACTAAGTTAGCAAGGTCAGCTCCAGAGAAACCCGGTGTACCTCTAGCCAAGGTTTTCGTAACCACGTCAGAAGAAAGTGGTACTTTTTTCATATGGACTTTTAATATTTTCTCACGCCCAATCATATCAGGGTTCGGAACAACAACTTGTCTGTCAAATCTACCTGGTCTCAGCAATGCTGGGTCTAAAACATCAGGTCTATTAGTGGCAGCTACCAAAATAACACCTTCATTTGTTTCAAAACCATCCATTTCAACAAGAAGTTGATTAAGTGTCTGTTCTCTTTCATCATTACCTCCACCAAGACCGGCTCCTCTATGCCTTCCCATGGCATCAATTTCATCAATAAATATTATACAAGGAGAATTTTTCTTTCCTTGTTCAAACATATCTCTTACTCTTGAAGCGCCAACACCAACAAACATTTCAACAAAATCAGACCCAGATATTGTAAAAAAGGGAACACCAGCTTCTCCAGCTACTGCCTTAGCTAACAAAGTTTTACCAGTTCCTGGAGGACCCACTAGCAAGACTCCTTTTGGAATTTTTCCACCAAGTTTTTGGAACCTACTTGGATCTTTTAAAAACTCTACAACTTCTTCTAGCTCTGATTTAGCCTCGTCAATACCAGCAACATCTCGGAAAGTTACCTTATCTCTATGTTCAGTAAGGAGTTTAGCTTTTGACTTTCCAAAGCCCATAGCTCCTTTTGCACCACCCTGCATTTGTTTCATAAAGAAAATCCAAACACCAATAAAGAGCAACATCGGAAACCATGAAATAAGAACAGATAATATTCCAGGCATACCACTTTCAGCTGGTTCTGCTGTTACTTTAATTCCTTTCTCTGATAATTTATTTGCTAATTCATCTTCTTTTGGAATAAATGAATAAAATGGAACGCCACTATTAGATGAACCAAAAATTTTATCTCCCTGGATACTTACTTCCCTGACTTCACCAGAATTTACTCTTGCTAAAAAATCAGAATAAGCTATCGCATTGTTTGATGATTTAGACGAATTGCCTTGAAAGACATTAAAAATAGCAATTAACACCAAAGATATAATTACCCAAACAGCTATGTTTTTTCCAAAATTATTCATCATATTCCTTTTTATTTTTTTTAATTATATCAGTACTCTATTAATAAGGTAAAGCCCAAAAGAATTGCTTTTTATACTTTCATTAGAATTGTTTTTTTGATTTATAATATTTAAATGGGGTTTGACTAGTTTACCTTCAAGAGTTTGGAGACAAGGAATTGTTTTATTAATTAAATTTTTAAACTCATAAAAAGGGCTATTAGGAGGAATATTATTATAATTTATTTTTTCTGAGCAAATTAATTTTCCTGGCACATTGCTAATAAGAATGAAACGACCATCAAAAATATATTTTTTATTTACTTTTATATCTAAGTTATAGTTGAGATGTCTTTTTTCTCTTATAAAAAAAATATGATCTTTATTATACAAAACACAAACATTTCCTAGAGTTCGTTTTTTAAAATCATTTTTTAATAATGCTTTAGTTAACTCGTATACTTGTTTACGTTTTGGAGAATATTTTTTTCCACCTACAGTCTGAATTATTTTTGAAAAAAATTTAATACAATATAGATCAGATTGTTTGAAAAGCGTGAGTGCACTTTTATAATTAACTCTAACCACTCCACATTTATCTAACAAAACATTTTGCTCTAACCAATTTTCAAATAATAAGTTAGTCTTTGTAACTAATTTATTACATATGATGCTGAATTTATTTAGATCTGTTGATACGTTTTCCCATTTATTCCTCTTTATTTGAATTAACTTTTGCCTTACTCTGACCCTTTCGTATTTTAAAAATGAATTTGATGGGTCTTCAAAAAACTTAATATTATTCTTTTGTGCGTATCTAACAATTTCTTCTTTAGAGAAAGTTAAAAGTGGTCTTAATATAAAAATTCCATTCCAAAAAGTGATTGTTTTCATTCCTAAAAGACCATCAAGACCAGAGTTTTTGTTAAAACGCATATACAGAGTTTCTGCTTGATCATTCAAATGATGAGCTAAAAGTAAATTGGCAGAGAGATCAGAACAACTTTCAAATAATAGATCACGTCTATTTTCTCTTGCCCAGCTCTGTATGTTTCCACTAGGTTTTTGTTTTTCAATTTTTTTTATAATTGTTCTGAAGCCTATTCCTTCCGAAATACTTTTTACGTTTTCTGCTTCAGTACTAGATTCAACCCTTAAATTATGATCAATTATTATCGGGAAAATATTTATTTTCATAAATTTGTTCTGGTCTAAAAATCTTTTAATCAAGTAAAGTAGAACCATTGAGTCTACGCCACCAGAAAGGCCAATAACGAAATTTTTTGATAATTTATTTACTGGATGGATTAAAAGTTTAAGTAATTCTGAATTGAAGATGTCAATCATTCATTATTACATTTATTTTCATTCTTTAGAATATTAATTCTTGTAATAAATTTTTCAGAAGGATTAATCATAAACTCCAGTGACTGCTTTAATATATCGCAAAGTTGGTTTTGGGGAGCAAAATTTGCAGCAGATTCCGCAATTAATAGTGTTGTTTCTTGAAACCTTGAGTCATTTGGAAATACGCTATTAAATTCAGCCAAAGCTATAGCTGCTTCCTCAAACTTAGCTTGTGCAAAATAAGCTCTTCCTAACCAATATTGAGCGTCAGCAACTTTTTCACTATCCTTATGTATTATTAAAAATTCTTTGAATGCTTTTTCAGCATTAATGAAATCAAGAGCAACAGCATAATCTAATGCAATATTAAAATTTTCTTCAGGCGAGGATTTTGTTAATAATTTATCTTTCTTAGTATCGCCTTCAGTTCTAAGTTTGTCTTCCGTATTATTCTCTAAATTTGAAGAACTTGGTTCTTTTATAAACCCTAAAACGCCTTCAGTTTTATTTTCAAGGTTTTTAGTCGTAATATTATTATTTTTATCATCAACAAAACTAGGTTTTTGTACAATATCTTTACCACCTTGTTTTAAGGTCACATTATTAATAGATGTAAGTTCTAAATGTCTTTCTATACGCTTAAGGGCAAAATCTAAATCGTAAGAAAGGTTTGTAATATTTTTTAAATTGTTCTCTAGTAAATTCAACTTTTGGTTAATAGTATTTATTTTATTTTCTAAATCCTCTGGAACTTTAACCATACTTTTTGTGTTTGATAGGCTTTCAAAAGAACCAATTAAATTTTTAACATTATTTTCTATGCGAGCAATTTTTTCTTGTTGAATAGTAACTATTTCTTTTAAACCATCCATGCTTTGTGAAAAAGCTGGAGAAAGTAAAAAAGGATTAAATATTAACAATAAAAATTGGATTAACTTAAACATGCATAACTCTTAGCTAAATGGCTAAAATACAAAATAAAAAATTAACTGTAGAGATAAAAATCTATATTTTATTCAATAATAGTAACGGCACGTCTATTTTTAGACCAAGCCATACTATTAGATCCAACAACAGCAGGCTTTTC